>Ga0075157_10002419_pt1 | contig 10935 bp, 12 predicted proteins | sample JI81BgreenDNA_FD_70967 | JGI IMG/M metagenome (GOLD analysis project Ga0075157, IMG submission 70967) | Wastewater effluent complex algal communities from Wisconsin, to seasonally profile nutrient transformation and Carbon sequestration -... | ecosystem: Engineered > WWTP > Effluent > Algae...
GTCAGCTTGGTCGATGCTGTGGCCGGAAAATCCGAGACAGAAGTCGAGTAGAGTTAACGTCGCACCGGGGGATATGGGGGCATATGGGCAAGAAATCAAGAAAATTGGGGTTAACGCAGGGTAAATCGGCGGAAAGGGCCTAAGAAAATACATTCAGTATATTGAATGTAATGGGTGGAGCGGCTATATCCCCGGTGTCGCGGCCCCGTTTCGGGGCGCTTGGATGGGAGATGACGACATGTCGCTGGATCGTGCGGTGCTGGCTTTTGCGGGGGTGATGGTTCTGGTGAGCGTGCTGCTGACGCAGTTCGTTTCCCCGTATTTCCTGTGGTTTACGGTGTTCATCGGGGTCAATCTGATCCAGTCGAGCGTGACCGGCTTCTGCCCGGCGGCATCGGTGATGAAGAAGTTGGGCTTGCGTCCGGGCTGCGCCTTCTGAGGCAGGGCGGCAGGGGCGGCGGGGGTGCCTGTTTTCCGGGCAACCCCGCGCGGCGGTTGTACCGCGACCCGTGCCGCAATCCGTACCGCAAAGCGTATGCGCGCAGCGGGCGGTGGGGCAGGGAATGCGAAGGAAAGCTTGACGGCCCCTGCGATGGCGGGGGCCGTTCCATTTTCGGATCAGGGCCGGATGACCGAGAGGGTGCAGCCGTTGCTGTCGAGCCCGCGGAAGGACCCGCTGGCCCGGTCATAGACGAGGAGGGATTCGGTCGGGCCGAGTCCTTCCCAGGTGATGCGGGAGGTGAGGGCGTCGCCGTCGAGGCGGCTGTCGAAACTGCCCCTCTGTTGCAGGTTGTTCGTCACGGTGCCCCGGAAGACGTTCGGCGCGATCTCCACCACATCGGCCTGCGCGTCGATGCGGATATTGCCGTATTGGCTTTGCGGCGGGCAGATGGCGGTGATCTTCCATGACCCCGCGACCTGCGGCACGCAGGCCGCAAGAAGGGCCGCCCCGGCTAGGGCGATGGCTGTTGTTCCTTTGCGCATTCTGTATTCCCTCCCGTATCTGGCGTCATCGCCACCGTCTGCGGGAAGATGGCATCGCCCGGCCCACGGACAAAGCGATTCGAGGTCGCTTGGACCTTGGTCGGAGCGGTGACCCCGGACCGCGGACCTAGGGGCGGAGGGCCAGTTTCTGCTTGGCGAGAGAGAAGTCGCGGGCGTTGGCGAGGGTGACCCATTTCTCGGCCGGGATGCGGGTGCCGTTCACGAATGTGCCATGGGTGGAGCCGAGATCGCGGATCATCGGCACGCCGTTCCGGATGACGATCTCGCAATGGCGGCCGGAGATGCTGGGATCATCGAGAGGGACATGCGACCAAGCCTTGTCGCGCCCGAGACGGAGCGGTTTGTCGGGGGTGAAGCCGGGGATTTTGCCCAAGGCGCCGGCGCGGCCCTTGAGTTTGCCGTTCAGGAAGGTGAGCCGCAGGTCGGCGGCTGTGGGCGGGGCCATGGGGCAGCGCCAGACGGTTCCGGCGAGGCGGTCGTAATGCGACAGGCTGCCGAAGCGCAGGCCGGAGATGCCGAAGCAGAAGAGTTTGCCCAGAAAGCGGGTGAAGCGGCGCGGGAGAGACATGTGCCTGCCGCTGCTGTCGGACATGCCGAGGCCGAGGGCGAGGCGACCGGGGCTGTAGCCGCCCGCGAGGACATCGGTGATGAGCCAGAAGGGCGGCAGCAGGACGACGAAGAAGATGGGCAGGGCGAAGCGGTCGAGGGCGGCGGGGAGGAGGGCCGTGATCGGCCCCTTGAGCGCGGGATAGGCCATGCCCGCAAGGACATAGAGGAGAAGGAGGTCGAGGACTCCTGCCGCGAAGAGCAGGCGGGCGGCGGGTTTGGCTTCGAGCGGGCCGTGGCTTGGCATCAGCGTGCCCCCATTTGGTCGAAGATCAGGATGGCGGCGGTGGAGATGGTGAAGGTCAGCAGGACGAGGCTGCGTTCCGCCACGGCGGCAGGCCCGGCGATGCCGCGCTGCGCGCCGAAGTTTTCCACCATGCAGCGGCAGGCGAACATCGCGCCGATCACGGCAAGCAGGAATTCCTGCGGCAGGTCGGTGCGCTGGCGCGGGGAGACGAGCCAATCGGCAAGACCCGCGACGAAGCCCGCCATGAGGATGGCGAGGAGGAGCGAGACAAGGACGCGGACATCGCGCTGAAGGCGTTGGGCGAGGCGCACGAGGAGCCCTGTCGTCCAGCCGATCCCGGCGGCGAAGGCGAGGAAGAGGACGAGACGCACCGGGAAGGGGGCGTCGTCGATGGGGATGGTGGGAAGCGAGGTGCTGCCCGCTTTTGCCGCGGCAAGCCCGAAGAAGGCAGCGATGGTGCCAATGACGGAGAAGAGGTCGTTGATCCCACCGAACAGTTGGGAAAACAGGCTAACGCCTTCTTTCACGACGCCGAAGGGGGGGCGCCACCACGATCTTGTTCCCAAAGCACTCTCCCGAAGGCCGATTCGATCTGTCCGACTGCGTTGTTCACGTGACCTCACGAAGCCGCGAAACCGGCCTCAGTGTTTTGCAGCCGGTGGCGCGCTGTCAACCGCGACGGTGTGATCAGGGGGAATGGTGACCCTAAGATGTTGTTTTTCTGAAATTTCGCAGGCGCGTTAACAAATGTTCCCAGTTTGACACGGGCATGCCCCATTTTCGACTAAGGTCCCGTTGAAGCACACATTCGTTGACGCATGGTCACGCGTAGGCAAGGATTTGCCTATGTGCATCACAATTTTGGGAGCATCATTTATGCGCCGTCTCACTACTGTCGGAATTTTCGTAGTCGGACTGGCCCTTTCGGCCTGCACCGAGACCACGTCCAGCGGGACGGGCGGTGCGACGACAAAACCCGCGACTGCGGTCACTGCGGTTTCGACGCAGAAGACGGCGGCGGAGCGGAAGCTGGAGGCCGAGGCCAAGAGCCTTAATCAGGTCACAAACAATATCATCGTGCGAAACACGGTCGAGGGCGCGGTTGTCGGCGCGCTGGCCGGATGCGGGATCGCGCTGCTTTTGGGTGGCGACGGGAATGACTGTGCGGCGGGTGCCGTGGTCGGCGGGGTTGCGGGCGGTGTGACCGGCAATCAGGTGGGTCGCGCGGCGGCGGCGAAGAATGTGGAACTGGTCAAGCGGGATCAGGTTCTGGCCAATCTGCGCGGCGTCAGCACGCGGCTGAATTCGGTGGAATCGAACCTGCGTGCGGTGGTGCGGTCGCAGAATGCGGAGATCGCGTCGCTGAACCGTCAGTTGGCGGCGGGGCAGATCACCAAGTCGTCCTACAATGCACGGGTGAATGCCATCAATTCGAACCGCCGCGCGGTCGACTCGGCGCTGGCTGCGAGCGAGCGGAACATCGTGAAGACGCGCAACGAGATCAAGTCCGCGCAGCGGCAGGGTCAGGGCGGTCTGGGTGGCGTGGAAAGCGCTGCGGCCAGCACGCAGGACCGTCTGGCGCGCAACCGCAAGCTGCTTGCCCTTGTGAACTGATTTCACGGCCCCGCCCGCGCGTCGGGCGGGGCCCCATTTTGCCATTGCGGAGAGACTTATGAAAAAGAGCGCCCTTTCCCTTTTGATCGCATCGACCCTTGGCCTTGCGGCCTGCACGGGATCGACGGACCCGACGACGGCCACGCTGTTCGACAATATCCGCAACCTGAATTCGGGCGAATATGACCGCCAGATCGCGGCGAAGGATGCCGAGGCGGCGGCCATCATCGCCAACAACCGGGCGGCGCAGTCGCGGATCAGCGGGCTTGAATCGCAATCGGCGTCGAACAGCCAGACCATCGCGGCACTGCGCAGCCAGATCGCGGCGGTGCGCGGGCAGGCCTCTTCGGCGCGGGCGGCGGTGGCGGGTGATCCGGCGAAGGTGGCGCGTCTGAACGCGCTGGAAGGCCAGATCAACGCGGTGCAGGCCGATGTGAATGCCGGTGGCGACCCCGGGGTGGCACGGGCCGAGTTGAACCGCGTTTCGGCGGCGATCCGCGCGCTGGCCGGCTGAGGCCCCGGCGCCACTGCGTGCCGCGCCACCGGAGCAGAGGCCGGTGGCGCGGCGTCGCCTGCACCCTTGGCATGAGGATGACGACCTGATGAAGACGACCAATGTCCTGTTGAAGGCCGTGGCTCTGGGCGCGCTGTTCGGCGCTGGGTGGCCGGTGCTTGAGGCGGCGGGCCCTGCGGGGCGCGCGATGGCGCAGGAGGCGGCACCGGAGATCGTGGATGCCGATGCGGTGGCGACGCGCTTCCCGGCGACGGGGCTGGCGGTGCTGGATTGCGCGCCCGTGGCGCCCGCGCCTGCGGATAGCTGCGTGCTGCGGGTGCCGCCGAACCGGACCATGGGCGGGATCACCAAGAAGGAGACGGGCGAGGTCACGGGCGATTTCGGGTTCGAGAGCGATCTGTCGACGGTGACGCCGGGGCTGGCGCTGTCGAAGACGATGGTGCTGATCGACCTGACGCCGGGGCTGGGGGGCGAGCGCAAGCCGAGCTGGACGCGGGAGCGGGCGCTGATCCTTGAACTGGTGCGGAGCCTGCCTGCGGGGCATCCCGTGGCGCTTTATGGGTTCAACGAGAGCCTTGAGCGGCTGACCGATTTCACCACCGACCGCGCGCTGCTGGAGCGGACGGTCGAGGGGCTGGAACTGCGGGGATCGAATACGCGGATCGCGACGAATGCGCGGGATGCAATCACCCTGATGGGGGCGCAGGAGGATACGGTCCTGCGCAACCTGATCATCCTGTCGGATGGCGAGGAAGAGGGCGTGCGCGCGGTGGAGGAGGTCGCCTCGGCCGCCGTCGAGCATGGGGTGACGGTGTCGACGCTGGGCCTGTTCTGGCGGGCGGCCGGGTCGCCGCAGAACGGGGCGGGGCTGGATTATCTGGCGACGCTGAGCGAGGGCGCGCTGGGGGCTGCGGGCGGGATCACCGTGTCGCGGACCGAGGAGGCGCGGGCCGGGCTGGCGGAATTCGTGGCCGGGGTGAATGGCGCGATCGGCGAGTCGGGCATCATCGTGCCGCGCGGCACGCCGGTGGAGGCCGACATCACCGTGACGCTGCGCAAGCCGCGTGTGGGCGAGGCGGGCGTCTTTGACGACGAGACGGTGAGCGCGCGCTTTACCCCGGTGGCGATGCGGGGCGGGGCCGAGGAGGCCGCGCCAGAGCCGGAGCCGGAACCGCTGCAATGGTATGAAGAGGAGTGGATGGGCTATCCGCTTCTGTGGTGGCTGATCGGGGCCGGGGTTCTGGCGGCGGCTGTCGTCGGGCTGGTGGTCGCGCTGGTGCAGCGCGGCAAGGGGGCCTCTTCGGAGGAGGACATGCTGCCCCTGATGGACGGGCCGGATCTGGAGCCTGCCGCGCCGTCGCCTGCCCCCGTGGTCGCCCCGCCGTCGCCGGCCATCGCGTTCTTTGTGCGCGAGGATACGGGCGAGCGGTTGGCAGTGCGCAAGCCGCGCGTGACCATCGGGCGGTCGGAGACCTGCGATGTGGTGGTGGCCGATCCCAGCGTGTCGCGCCTGCATGCCGAGTTGGAGCGGCGCGGACCCGACAGCTTTGCGGTGACGGATTCCGGCAGCCTGAACAAGACGCGGGTGAATGGGAAGGTCATCTCGGATGCGCGGGCGCTGAAGGCCGGGGATGTGGTCAGCTTTGGCGAGATCAAGCTGCGTTTCACCCTCGCCTGAGGCGGGTGTGAGGCGCGGCGCGGGATGTGACAAGGGCAATTCGACAGGAGCGTGACGATGGGCGGGACCGACAAGACGAGCTGGCTGGAAGGGCTGGAACATGACGATGCGGCGGGTGGCGCGTCGGACGGGCTGTATACCGAGAGCCTTGATGGAGGCTGGACGGCCAAGACGGCGGCGGGGCTGTCCGAGGACAAGACGATCCTGAGCAAGGGCGCCCAGATGGACGACCGGACCCAGATCGCCATCGGGCGCAGTCTGGAGGATGACGAGGCCGCCGCGATGGATGACCCGGTGACGGGCTGGCTGGTGGTGGTGAAGGGGCCGGGTCAGGGCCGTTCGGCCACGATCGGGGCCGGGCTGAACACCATCGGGCGGTCGGAGGAGGAGCGCATCTCGCTGCCCTTCGGCGACATGCAGATTTCGGCCAATGACCATCTGCGGATCATCTATGACGATATTTCGCGCAGCTTCATGGTGGTGCCGGGGACGGGCAAGAACGTGAGCCGGATCGACGGGCAGATCATCGCCATGCCGATGCCCTTGGCCAATTACGCGACGATCCAGTTGACGAAGAACACGGTCGTCCGTTTCACGGCCTTCTGCACGGAGAGCTTTGACTGGGCGGATGTGGCGGCGGACGCGGATAGCGGCAAGGCATGACCGTCGTCAGTGGCAGGCAGATCCTTGGCGCGCGGGAGCGTCAGGAGGACGCCTTTCGAATCATCCGGCAGGACGAGACCGATCCGGGGACGGATCTTCTGATCCTGCTGGCCGATGGGATGGGCGGGCATGTGGGGGGCGAGGTCGCCTCGCGCATCGTGGTGGAGGTGTTCGAGAAGCACTGCATCACCGTATCGCGCAACCCCAAGCCCGCGGATCGTCTGGTGGAGGCGCTGGAGGCCGCGAATGCGGCCCTGCGCGAGCGCATCCGGCGGGAGCCGGAACTGGCGGGGATGGGGTCCACGCTGGTGGCCGCCATGAAGCTGGGGGCCAAGCTTTACTGGCTGAGCGTGGGGGACAGCGTGCTGTATCTGCTGCGCGACGGGCAGTTGCGGCGGCTGAACGCGGATCATTCGGTCTATGGCGAATTGGTGGAGCATGTCCGCGAGGGGCGGCTGACGCAGCAGGAGGCGGAGACGCATCCGCGCCGGAACGCGCTGCGGTCGGCCATTATCGGGGACCGGATCTCGCTGGTGGATTGCAATGCCATCGCCTTGCAGAAGCGGGACGTGATCCTTGCGGCGAGCGATGGGCTGGAGACGCTGGACGAGCGGCGCATCCTTGAGTTGATGACGCAGCCGGACCGGGCGGAGCCCAAGGCCATCAGCGCCGATCTTCTGAGCGCGGTGGAGGCGGCGGCGCGGCCACGGCAGGACAATGCGACGGTGGTCGTCTATCGGTTCGACCCATCGGCCAAGCGGGCGATGTCGACCGAAAGCCTGTTCCGGGCGGGGGCGGCGGCGAAGGGGCCGGCGCTGGGCCGCGCGGCGATTGCGGGCGGTGTGGGCGTGGTCGCGCTGGCCTTGGTGGCGTTGATCTATGCCATCGGCTGGGGCGGGCGCGAGGATGTCGCGCCCGTGGCGGCGGAGGATGCGGGCGGCGTGGTGGCGGGACCGGATGCCGTTTCGGCACCGCGGGAGCCGACGGCCATCGAGCGGGAGCGGCCGCCGGTGGTTGCGCCAGAGGTCCCCGGCGAAGAGGCGGAGGCCGGAGAGGCGGAACCGGAGGCCGATGCGGCCCCTGATGCGGAACCGACGGCGGAACCTGAGCCGGAAACGCCGGAGCCGCCCGTGCAGGGGCGGGTGATCGCGCCGCCGTCCGAGGGGGCCGATGCAGGGCCCGGGCCTGACGCCGCAGCGGACGGTGCGGGGACGGATGCCGGAAATGCAGGGTCCGGTGCCGCGGGCGGAGCGACGGATGGCGGCGAGGCTGCCGCGCCCGAGGCCTTGCCCTTGCCCGAGGGGGAGTGAGGCGGCATGTCGGCGGATGCGCTTCCCCGGGGCACGAAGATGGCGGGCTTTGTCCTTGATGCGCCTTTGGGGCAGGGCGGGTTCGGCATCACCTATCGTGCGCGGTCCGAGGATGGGCGTCTGGAATATGCGGTGAAGGAGTATTTCCCCGCCGAATATGCGCGGCGGGGCACGGGCGGCGTGGTGCTGCCGCGCGAGGGGGCAGAGGCGGGGCGGGCCTTCGAGATTGGCCGGAAGGCCTTTCTGGAGGAAGCGTTCATCCTGAAGGACCTGCCGCGTCAGCCGGGGTTGGTGCGGGTGCGGGGGGCCTTCGAGAAGCACGGGACGGCCTATTGCCTGATGGATTTCATCGCGGGCGAGTCGCTGGACCGGGTGTCGCAGCGGTTGATCCAGCGATACGGGCATATCCCGGAGGCGCAGGTGCAGGAGTTGATCTCTACCCTGTGCCGGGCCTTGGGTGCGGTGCATGGGGCGGGGTTCGTGCATCGCGACATCAAGCCGTCGAACATCATGATTTCGGGGACCGGGACGCCGGTGCTGATCGATTTCGGGGCGGCGCGGCGGTTGGGGCGTGGCAGCGGCCTTGGGTCGATGCTGAGCCGGAAATACGCGGCGCTGGAGCAGTTTCCCAATCCGCCGCGGGGGATGGGCGGGAAGGAAGGGCCCTGGACCGACATCTTCGCGCTGTCGGTGGTGCTGTATGAGCTGGTGTCGCAGGGGTTGCCGCCTGCGGCGGATGCGCGGGCGGCCGAGTCGGCGGCGGGGCGGCGCGACCCTTACGTTCCGGTGCGCGAGAACATGCGGCGCAACCGGGTGGAGGGGCGGTATTCGGATACGCTGCTGGACCTGATCGACCGGGGTTGCGCGCTGATGGCGAAGGAGCGGCCGCAGAGTGCCGCCGATTTCCGGCGTCCGGTGGAGCAGATGATGGCGCAGCCCGCGCGGCCGTCGCGGAGCGAGGGCTTTGCCGAGGCGGGGGGGCAGGCGGCCTATGTGCCGCCGTCGCCGCCCCCGGCGCAGGGGCCGAAGCTGACGCCGGACCAGCGCAAGGTGGTGACGATGCTGGGCCTGATCTTCGGGTTGGCGGTGGCGGCGACGGTTTACGGCATGTTGCCGCAGGGGGGGTTCTGATGGGGCTGGCGCGGCTGATCCGGGCGGGGGTTTTGGCGCTGGCGCTGCTGGTGCCGGGAGCGGCACCGGCGCAGCAGGGCGCGTGGCTGGAGAAGGTGGCGGCGGCGGCGGACCCTGCGGTTGGGCGGGTGTTGGCCTTTCCGAGTGAAGGACGGGGTTTTTCGACGGGGTCGGGCTTTGTGCTGGGCGGGGGAGCGGAGGCGGGCACGCTTTTGTTCCTGACGAACCACCATGTGATCAAGGGCATGGATGAGGTGATGGTCGGGTTCCAGCAGGATGACGCCATCTTCCTTTACGGAGCGACGTCTGCGACGGTGGATGCGGCATTGGATATGGCGGTCCTGGAATTGGAGCCCTTGCAGGACGCTTCGGGGCATCGCGTCAAGGCGCTGGCCATCCGGAGCGATCTTGCCCGGAAAGGCGAAAGCGTTGCTGCGCTTGGTTTCCCCGGTGTGGCGGATCGGGAGGGGATTTCGCTTGAGGATGTGCGGAGCTTCACCTCGACGCTGACCAACGGGTCGGTGTCGAAGACGATGAAGACCAATTGGGCCAACAGGGAAACGACCTCGGAGCAATTCGATATCGTTCAGCATACGGCTTCGATCAACCCGGGGAATTCGGGCGGGCCGCTTCTGGATGAATGCGCCAATGTCGTGGGGTTGAACACGGCGGTGGCGGCGCCTGCAGAGGATGGTTTCCAGCCCAACGATACCTATTGGGCGAGCAGTTCGCCTACGATCATCGGCTTTCTGCGCGGGCAGAATATCCGGTTCACGGAAGGCGTTGCCTGCGGGGCTGGGGGGCCTTCGGTGGAGGCGGCGCCGATCGAGCGGCCTGCGCCTTCGGTTTCGGAGACGGCCTATGCCCTGCCGACCTGGGCGGTGGCGGCGATCAGCCTTGTGCTGGCGGGCGGGGTGATCGGGGGGATCGTCCTGATCATGACGACGCGGGCGAAGGCGGCGGGGCGTGATCTGGCGCTGCCTGCCGGGGGCAGCGGCACGGCGCTGATCCTGCAATTCGGCGGCGGCGGGCGGCAGGCCGTCGGGCGGCGCGCGCTGGAGCAGGGGGTGCGGATCGGGCGCGGGCCGGATGCCGACATCCGGGTGGAGGCGGCGGGCGTGAGCCGGTTGCATGCCATGCTGCGGCTGGAGGGGCGGCGGCTGATGCTGACGGACCTTGGATCGACGAACCTGACGCGGGTGGATGGCAAGGCGCTGGTGCCGAACCAGCCGGTGCGGGTGACCTCGCGGTCGCGCATCCTGTTGGGGAGCGAGACGCTTTCCTTGAGCCAGGGGTCGGCGGGCGGGTCGGCGCGGGAGGCGGGCGGCTGATGGCGGGGCGGGTGCTGCATGTGCGCAACCTTGGCCGCCGCCTGAGCGATGATTTCGCGGTGGTGATCGAGGCGCTGGACCTTGAACCGGGGGAGATCGTGGTGCTGGACAGTGCGTCCGGCACGGGGAAGAGCACCGTGCTTGGGCTGGTGGCGGCGGCCATTCCAGGGGGCGGGCTGGAGGGGGAGCGGCTGGTTCTGGCCGGGCGCGAGGTGCCGATGCCCGAGGATCGGCGGCGGGCAGCGCCGGACCGGGCGGGGTTTGCCGCGCCCGACGTGATGGGGTTCGTGTTGCAGACGGCGCGGCTGATCCCGTTCCTGACGCTGGAGGAGAACATCCGGCTGCCCGCGCAGTTGGCGGGGCTGGACCTGCCGCGCGACTGGGTGGGGCATGTGCTGGACCGGCTGGGGATTGCCGCGCTGATGGCGCGGCGGCCGGATCAGGTTTCGGTGGGGCAGCGGCAGCGGGCGGCGGTGGCGCGGGCCATGGTGGCGCGGCCTGCGCTGCTTCTCTTGGACGAGCCGGTATCGGCGCTGGACCCGGCGAATACCGAGGCGGTGGAGGCGCTGATCGCGGAGCTTGCCGCCGAGGTGGGGTCGGCGGTGCTGCTGGCCTCGCACAAGGCGGGGGGCGGGGTCTTTGCCGATGCGCCGCGCTGCGGGCATGAGGTGGTGCGCGACCCGGACGGGGTGATGGTGAGCCTGTTCCACAGGCCAGGCGCGGTGCTGGAAAGGCAGGCCGTGGCATGAGGACGGTCGTGACGCTTGCCCTGCGGGAGATGCGGCATGAATGGCTGGCGGCGTCCTGTTTCGTGGCGGCGCTGGTGGGGGGGCTTG
>Ga0075157_10002420_pt1 | contig 10931 bp, 6 predicted proteins | sample JI81BgreenDNA_FD_70967 | JGI IMG/M metagenome (GOLD analysis project Ga0075157, IMG submission 70967) | Wastewater effluent complex algal communities from Wisconsin, to seasonally profile nutrient transformation and Carbon sequestration -... | ecosystem: Engineered > WWTP > Effluent > Algae...
CGAAGCCCGACACCAGCCGCTTGTAGCTGTTCACCAGCGGGTTGGTTACCGCCGTCATGCCGCGCGCATGCCGCAGCAGCCCGCCAATGTAGTGCAGCGCCGTGAGGCTCAGCGCCCACTCGCGCGACGGATCCCAGAATGCGTTCTGCTGCTGACGGAACAGGCTCTGGTGCGTATGCATGCCACTGCCCGGCTGGCCGTACACCGGCTTCGGCATGAAGCTCGCAATCAGCCCGAACTGGCGCGCCACCTGCTTCACCACGAAGCGGAACGTGGCGATATCGTCGGCGGTCCGCAGCGCGTCCGCGTAGCGGAAATCGATCTCGTGCTGGCCGTTGGCACTCTCGTGATGCGCGGCCTCCACCTCGAACCCCATCTGCTCGAGCGCGTCCACGATGGCGCGCCGCGCATCCTCGCCCTGGTCCATGGGCGCGAGATCGAAGTAGCCGCCCACGTCGTGCGTGACCGTAGTCGGGCGACCATCGGGCGTTGGCTTGAAGAGGAAAAACTCCGCCTCCATGCCGGCGTTCATCACGAACCCCTGCGCCGCCGCCTTGGCCAGCTGCCGCTTGAGCGCGCCCCGCGGATCGCCGGCGAAGGGGGTGCCGTCGGGCATGTTGATGTCGCAGATGAGCCGCCCCACCCGCGCCGCCGGATCGCCCCACGGGAAGATCTGGAAGGTGGACAGATCAGGGGCGAGCAGCATGTCCGACTCCTCCACCCGTACAAAACCGGCGATGGATGACCCGTCAAACATGATGTCGCCCTGCAGCGCCTTCCTGAACTGCGAGCTGGGAATCTCGACGTTCTTGATGACACCCAGAATGTCGGTGAACTGCAGGCGCAGAAAGCGAACCTGCTGCTCCTCCGCAAGTTCGAGAATATCCGCGGCGGTCGCGCCCGACAGATTGGCGGGAACGAGGGAACGGCTTGGCGTCGGCATGCCGTATAGTAGTACCTTTCCACCCACATGACTTCTCCGAAAACTTCCGCTGGCGCCGGGTTCTGCGCCGCCTGCGGCGCGGCCCTTTCGGCCAGCGCCCGTTTCTGTCATCGCTGTGGCACCCCGGCTGGCCAGGGCGCCCCGATCATGCGTGCCGGCGCCCCCGGCGCTGCCCCCGCCGGCGCCGCCAGTGTGCTCCCCTGGGGAGTCGCGTTCGTAGCGCTGCTCGCCCTCGTGGCCATGGTGGCCGGCCGCAACTTCGGCGCCGCCAAGGGCTCGGGTATCGACGGCTCGGCCAACTCGCTGCCCACGTCGGAAATCGACGGGGCCGCCGGCGGCGCGCCGCCCTTTGCCGGTGGTGCACCGGGCGGAGCCGTGGCTCCCAACATCGCCGACCTGTCGCCCAGCGAGCGCGCCAACCGGCTCTACAGCCGCATCATGACCTACGCGGAAGCAGGCGCCGTCGACTCGGTGGCCTTCTTCTCGCCCATGGCCATGGCCTCGCACGAGATGCTCGACAGCCCCACCGCCGACGAGCGCTACCACTTCGGCCGCATCGCCGAAGTGTCCAACAACGTCGACGTGGCCAAGGCGCAGGCCGACACCATTCTCCAGGGCCAGGCCGACCACCTGCTCGGGCTCGTGCTCGCCGCCCGTGCGGCCCGTATGACCAGCAACGAATCGGCTGCGCGCAGCTTCGACGCCCGGCTCCTCAAGGCGCTGACGGCTCAGCTCGCCACGCAAAACGAGGAATACCTGCAGCACCGCGCCGAAATCGACCGCGCCGTCGCCGACGCGCAACGCAAGTAACCAACGGCTGACCTCGGCAAACTCCCGATTGCCCGGGCTCGCCGCCCGGTGTACGGTATCCATGGGGCGCTGACGCACACCGTCGCACCCCATGGAGGCCTGGCGACGATGCGGGCCAATGCCCGCCCGGTTTCTGCGCCGCCCCTGTGAGCCCTTCGAACCGCGACGAACGCGACGAGCCGTCTTCGCTCGCGCCAACTGACATGGTCAGCGTGCTCACGCGGCTCACCCAGCTCGCGCGTGACCTCGGCGGACGGGCGTTTGCCCGTCACGAACTGTTCGCCCGACTCGCCGACATGGCGCGCGATCTCTTCGCCGCCGAAGGCGCGGCTGTGCTCGAAATGGTCGACGACGAGCACTACGCGGTGCTCGCCCCCAGTGGCACCGCCAAGGTGTACCACGGCCAGCGCCTGCGCCTCAAAGACGGCGCCTCGATTTTCCGCGACGCCCTGCGGCTGCACCGGGTGCAGGTCAGCAACGACAGCCCGCGCGATCTCCGCATCAACCCGCTGCTCGCCGATGCCCTCGGCGTACGGCAAATCGCGGTCGCCCCCATCGTGTTCGACGAGCAGGTCCTCGGCCTGCTCGTGGCGGTGAACCCGGCCAGCGAATACATCGATGCACAGCTCCTCGCGCTGCTCGAGTACCTCGCCGCGCAGGGCGCCGTGATCATGCACACGCAACATCTGCTGCAGCAGACGCAGCGCGCCGCCGAGGAGGCAAAGCAGCGCGCCGAAGAGGCCGCGCGCTCCGCGCGCGCCAACGCCGTACTCGCCACGTCAGCGCGCGCCTTCGCCAACGCCCCCAATCGCGAGAGCCTGCTCGCCTGCCTCGCCGCCGTGCTGCACCAGGACTTTCACGCCGTGGGCTTCGTGCTCTTCGAAGCCAATCCGAGCACGCGCAGTGCGCGTTTCGTGCACGAGTGGGGGGTGGCCAGTCGCAACGGCCCCGAAGTCGCCAGTCATTTCTGGCGCACACCGCTGGGCGACATCGTACGCGAAGGCGAGCCGCTCTTCGTCGAGCGCTTCACCGACGCGCAGGAGCACGCGCTGCTTTCCCTGCCGCTGCAGGAAGAGGGGGTGAACAGCGCCGCCCTGCTGCCGTTGCTCATCGACGAGAGCGCTCAGGGGCTGCTCTCCGTGCGCTTCGCCGGTACGCACCGTTTCGACAACGACGAACGTCTGCTGCTGAGCGATCTCGCGGCCCAGTTCGCGCTGGCCTACCGCAACACCATCTACGTCGATGATGTGGAGCGCCGCGCGCACCGCCTTACCGTGCTCGCTCGCGCCCAGCAGCAGCTCACGCAGCTCGCCAGCGAAGACAGTCTGCCGCACGGCATCGCCGAAGCCGTGCACCAGGTGTTGCCAAGTCGTGTGTGCGATCTCTTCGTGGCGGTGAGTCCGGCGGGCATCGAGTACGGGGCCGATGGCGCCGCTGAGTTCCGACGCGTGGTGCGGCTCGAACACGGGCAGCTGGTGAGCGTCGATCTGGCACCACTGGCCGACACGGCGCTCGTACGCATGACCGCGGCCACCGGCGTATCACGCCTGGCCTGCCACCTCGAACCGGGGCCCGACGTCACTCGCGGGGCCACCGAACTGTGTGCCGCCGTGCGTTTCGGTCAGCGCAGTGCCGGTGTCATTCGTGTGCTGGCCGAACCCGAGCATCCGTTCGACGCGCAGGATCTCGACCTGCTCACCATCATCGCGCGTCACGCCGGTACGGCGGTGGAAACGGCGCGTCTCTTCGCGCTGCAGGATCTGCAACGACAGCGCGCGGAAGGCGCAGCCGAACTGGCGCGGGTGACGTTGCAGGCGGTCACCGTGGTGGAAGGCGCCGCCGATCTGCTCGCGGCGCTCGATCGGTTCGTACCGTCGATTGGCAAGGCCATTGGTGTGGCACGCGGTCGCGACGGCAACGTCGAGTACATCGCCGGCAGCGGCACACTCGACGTGTTGCGCGGCTATCGACCCGGCGATGGGCGGGGCATCACCCAGCTCTCCCCCAACGGCAAACCCGTGGTGTTCGAGTCGCTGCGCCAAGTGGCGCCCGACGCCGTGCTCGGCGCCACCCCCGATACCGTGCCCGACGAGTGGACCTTCGTGGTACCGCTCGCCGCGCGTGATCGGGTGCTGGGCGTGCTGCTCGTGACCGCACCGCGACAGGCTCCGCTACAGCGCCGCGACCGCCTCACGCTCGAACGGCTGTCGAGCTCCCTGGCGTTGGCGCTCGACGCGCTGCTGCTCGACGAGGAAGAACGGCTGGCGCGCGAACGCGAGCATCTGCTCGCCACGGCGCTCACCACCATCAACCACCCCATCTTCATTCTCGATCGCCTTGGCGTGCGCTACGCCAACCCCGCCGCGGCGCGCGAATATGGGTTCTCGCAGCAGGCGCTCATGGAGATGCGCTTCGAAGACCTCGTGGTTGGCCAAGACGCCCGCGAAGGGCTCGATACGCAGTCGGGGGTGGTGGAAAGCGGCGTGCGGCTCTCGAACGATGTGCACCGACGGCAGGACGGCAGCGAGTTCCCCGCCGTGGTCACCGTGAGCCCGCTCATGGGGCACGACGGCGATGTGCTTGGTCAGGTGGTGAGCGTACGCAACGTGAGCCAGGACCGGCGGCTCGAGGAGCAGCTGCGTCATACCGAGAAGATGGTGGCGCTGGGCGAGCTGGTGGGCGGCATGGCACACGAAATCAACAATCCGCTCACCGGCATCTCGGCCTTCGCGCAAATCCTGCTCGAAGAGGAGCTCAGCGACGACCAGCGCGAATCAGTGCAGCTCATCAAGCAGGAGAGCGACCGCGCGAAGGGCGTGATCAGCGACCTGCTGCTGTTTGCACGCAAGGCCGAACGCGGCTTCGGCCCCGTCGATGTGAACACCGTGCTCGAACAGACCCTGCGCCTGCGCGCATACCCGCTGCGCAACGCCAAGGTCATGGTGCAGCTCGCGCTCGATCCGTCGCGTCCGCAAGTGAGCGGCGACGCGCAGAAGCTGCAACAGGTGTTCCTCAACATCGTGAGCAATGCGGAACACGCCATGATGGATCGAAGCGAACGCCATCTCACACTCGCGACCGCGCTCGAGGGCGACCAGGTGGTCATTACCGCCACCGACACGGGCGCCGGCATGAATGCCGACGTAAAGCGCCGCATGTTCGAGCCGTTTTTCAGTACCAAGCCCGCCGGCATCGGTACCGGTCTTGGGCTCAGCGTGACCTACGGCATCATCAACGCCCACGGCGGCACCATCACGGTCGACTCGGAACCTGACGTGGGAACGACCGTTCGTCTCGTTATTCCGGCGCTGCGTGCGCCCTCTGCCTGATTTCGCCATGACGCATCCCACGTCCTCCGAGACCGTCTCGGCCATTGAAGCTGCCGGCGCCGCCAGCGTCGACGATTCGCTGCGCCGTATTCTCGTGGTCGACGACGAGACCACCATCCGGCTCGCGCTCAGTCGCTTCTTGCGCACACGCGGCTTCGAGGTGGAGCTCGCCGACTCCGGCACGGCGGCGCTCGAGACGCTGCAGCGGCACCGATTTGCGCTCATGCTGTGCGATTTGCGCATGCCGGGCATGACCGGCCTCGAGGTGGTGCCCAACGCGCTGCGCATCGACGAAGACCTCGCCATCATCATGCTCACGGCGGTCAACGATGCCACCAGCGCCACCGAGGCGCTCTCCAGTGGCGCCTTCGACTATCTCACCAAACCGGTCGAGCTGCCCGACCTGCAAGCGGCGGTGGAGCGCGCGCTCATGCGGCGCATGCGCACCATGGAACGCCGTGCGGTCGATCGGCTCATTCGGGAAGAAGTGGCGGTGCGCACCGTACAACTCGAGCGCGAGAAAGGCGCCCTGCGCGCCCTCACTGTGAGCGTGGCCGAAACGCTCATCAACGCCATGGAAGCCAAGGATGTGTACCTGCGCGGCCATTCGGTGCGCGTGGCCGAACTCGGCGCCGCCGTGGCCGCAGAACTCGGTGAGGCCGACGAGGTGGTGGAGCTCATTCACACCGCCGGTCGCCTACACGACGTCGGGAAAATCGGCATCCGCGAAGCAGTACTCAACAAGAACGGGCCGCTCACGCACGAGGAGTTCGCGCACGTGAAAGATCATGTGCAGATCGGCCTCGAGATCCTGCAGCCGCTGCAGCACCTGGGCGACACCCTGCTGTTCATTCGCGATCACCACGAGCACTGGGATGGCGGCGGCTACCCGCATGGGCGGGCCGGCAACGACATCACCATTGGCGGGCGGGTGCTCACGGCGGCCGACGCCTTTGACGCCCTGACCTCCAAGCGCGCCTACCGCGACCCCATGACGGCGGCCGCCACCCTCGACTACCTCGCCACCCAGGCCGGCCGCCTGCTGGAACCGCGCGTATTCGAGGCGCTGCGGGTGGTCGTCGAACGGGGCGCCGTGCCGGGAATTCCGCGCATCGGGTAGCCTCTGGGCGCCAAGTGACGCCATCCAACCCCTTGACTCCGCGTCGCGCTATGTGTACTAGGAGCAAGTGTTTTTCCACGGGCATTTTTCGCCCGTTTTTCCGGTCCTAAAAGCGCTCTAAGGGGAGGCGTCATGCCGAGTGGCGACGAGTTGGAACAGCTCCATACGATCGATAACGATCTGGAAGATCTGCGGGGCTACGGCCGCTCGTCCTACGACGAAGATGACGAGGAAGACGGCTATGGCATCCCGTCGGACGAAGGTGATTCCCTGTGGGACAGCACTGACGATGACGACGACGATGATGACGACGACGAAGACGATGACGGCTACGAGGAAGACGGCCTGATCGACGACGAAGACGACGAGGACGACCTGTTCGGTCGCCCCATCGTGCGCCGTGGCCCGGGGCGTCCGCCCAAGAACCCGGGTGCGCCCAAGCCGGCCCCCAAGGCCAAGAAGGCCCCGAAGGTCGAAGCGCCCGAGCCAGAGCCCGAGTCGGATTCAGATACCGATTCGGAACTGCCGATCGACGACGATCTCGACCTCGACATCGATGGGGACCTCGACATCGACGCCGAAGCGCCCGAATCGGCTCCGGTGGCCGAGGAAAAGCCCGCCAAGGCACCCAAGGCCCCGAAAGCGCCCAAGGCTCCGAAAGCGCCTAAGGCTCCCAAGGCGGCGGTAGTCGAAGCGCCGGCCGCGCCGGTGGAAGCGGCACCGGCCAAGAAGGCGGCGCCCGCCAAGGCACCGAAGGCTCCCGCCAAGGCTGCCCCCAAGGCTCCGGCCAAGGCTGCTCCCAAGGCTCCGGCGAAGGCGCCCGCCAAGAAGGCGGCCAAGGCCCCGGCCAAGGCTGCGCCCAAGACGGCGGCCAAGGCTCCGGCGAAGGCGCCCGCCAAGAAGGCGGCGCCCAAGAAGGCCGCCAAGGCCCCGGCCAAGCCGGCCAAGAAGGCCGCGCCCAAGAAGGCGGTCAAGGCCGCGAAGCCGGTGAAGAAGGCGGCCCCCAAGAAGGCCGTCGCCAAGAAGCCCGCGCCCAAGAAGGCGGCCAAGGTACCCGCCAAGGCGGCCAAGAAGCCAGCCCCCAAGAAGGCCGTGAAGAAGGCCGCCAAGGGTTCCAAGCGTCGGTGATGCCCCGGTGCGTATGACCAGCGAGCAGCCGCCGTTTGCGCGGCGGCTGCTCGACGCGCTCCCCTTCACGATCTGGTCGATCGATCTCGAAGGGCGCATCACCGCGACCAACCGGGCCTGGTCCCGGTTCGCCGAAGACAACGGAGCACCCGATATCGCGCCCGAAGCGGCCGTGATCGGGTGCTCCGTGTTTGACAGCGTCACCGACGACGCCTCGCGCACCCAAATCGTGCGCGCCATGGAAATGCTCAGCGACGGGCAGGTCACGTCGGTGCGCTGGGAGTTCCCCTGCAGCTCCCCCGAAGAGGAACGGGTGTTCCTCATGCAGGTCACGGCCATTCGCGAGTACGAAGAGGTAACCGGCTTCGTCTTCGCCACCGTCGACATCACCCCCAGTCACCGCTCGCGCGAAGCCCTCATCAACACCGGCATCGCGCTGGCCGAAGCCATTGCTCTCGACCGGGTGTATGAGGAGGTGGCGCTGCAGCTCAAGCGCGCTATCCCCAGCACGGGCTTCGTCATCGCCATTCTCGAAGACGAAACCGGCCGCTTCGAGATCGCGCACCGTCAGGGCTACGCCGCCTACACCCCCGAGGAAATCGAGCTGCGCCTCACCCGCGCCTGGCTCGACGCCCTCGCCACCAGCCATGTGGTGCGCGAAGCCACCCCCAACGGGCTCGAAATCACGGCCCCGCTGGTCAGCGCCGAAGGGGTCTTGGGCGCGCTCACGCTGTACGCCGAGCCGCTGGAGTCGGAAAGCGCCATCGAGGAAACCGAGCGGGTGCTGGCTGTTATCGCCGCCCAAACCGCCGTGGCCATCGAGCGCGCCTGGCTGGTGCGGCGCGTGGAATCCAAGCGTCGCCTCGAAGCCATCGGCGAAGTCGCCGCCGGCGTGGCGCACGAGCTCCGCAACCCGCTCTTCGGCATTTCGAGCGCCGCCCAACTGCTGCGCTTCCGGGCCCGTGAAGACCCAGTCGTGGAAAAGAACGTGGGGCGCATTCTCCGCGAGGTCGACCGACTCAACAAGATGGTCACCAGCCTGCTGGAGTTTGGCCGCCCCAACGCGGTGCACCTGCAGCCGGCCGACCCTGAAGCCGTGTGGGACGACATCCTCGAGGGGGAGCGCGCCCGCCTCGAGTCGCACCGCCTCGCGGTGCGCCGCACTCGACCGCCGCAACCGGTGCGCAGCATGCTCGACCCCGAACAGCTCGGGCAGGTGTTCCGCAATATCCTGGTGAATGCCTGCGACGCCGCCCCCGAAGGCTCCGAGCTGGTGCTCATGAGCGTCGTGTCGCCCATCGGCGGCTGGCGCTGCCGGCTCACGAACGGCGGGCCGGCCATCCCCGCCGAAGTACTGCCGCACGTGTTCGAGTTCTTCTACAGCACCAAAACCGGCGGCACCGGCATCGGGCTGGCGCTCTGCCAACGCATCATGGACGAACACGGCGGCACCATCAGCATCGATTCGCAGCACGAGCAGGGCACGACGCTGACGCTGACGCTGCCGGCGACGGCGGCGACCTAGGGCGGGAGATCTCGTGAGCGACTTCAAGCAGACGGCAGACGGCAGGGCGGGAGATCTCGTGAGCGACTTCAAGCAGACGGCAGACGGCAGGAACGACAGTTCGCAGACCGAAGGAATAGGGAAAGCGGCGGTCGGCGCTGCGCGCCGCCGCCGATTTCCCCACCGCAAAGGAGATCGGGCGCGGCCGCTCTGCGGCGCGCCCGTTCCTTCCGAATTCCTGCCTACTGCGTGCTGTAGTTGCTGCCGTCTGCCGTCTGCTTTTCAACCGCAGTAACCCCCGCCGTCATGCTATCGATCCTCGTCATCGACGACGACGAAACCGTCCGCAGCACCCTCGTCGAGTTCTTCGAAACCTTCGGCCACACCGCGCGTGGCGCCGCCACCGCATCCATGGGGCGGCAGATGGCGGCGGAGCATGCGCCCGATGTGGTGCTGCTCGACCTGCGCCTGCCCGATGCCAACGGCATCGTGGCGCTCGACGCGCTCTTGGCCGACGACCCGGAGTTGGCCGTCATCGTGCTCACGGGGCACGCCGATGTGCAGACCGCCGTGAAGGCCATGCAGCACGGGGCCGCTGACCTGCTCGAAAAGCCCATGGACCTCGAGGCGCTGGCCGGCGCGGTCGAGCGGGCCGCCAAGCGCGGCCGCCTCCAGCAGGAGGTCGCGGTGCTGCGTGCCGCCAGCCGAGCCGACGAACCGGCCTCGCCGTCACTGGCACCCACGCTGGAAGAGCTCATCGACCTCGCCGCCCGCAACGCCGACGCGCCGGTGCTGTTGCAGGGCGAGACGGGCACCGGCAAGGGCTTCGTCGCACGCCAGATTCACGATCGTTCGGCACGAAACCAGTCACCCTTCGTGGAGATCAACTGTGCGTCGCTCTCCACCACGTTCTTCGAGTCGGAGCTGTTCGGCCACGAACGGGGGGCATTCACCGATGCCCGCCAAGCCAAGCGCGGCCTGCTCGAGGTAGCCGGCGACGGCACGGTGTTCCTCGACGAAATCGCCGAAATGGGACAGGAAGTCCAGCCTCGCCTGCTCAAGGTCCTCGAAGAACGCACCTTCCGGCGGCTGGGCGGCACCACGGTGCTGCGCTCCAACGCGCGCATTATTGCCGCCACGCACCAGCCGCTGGCCGATGCCGTCGCCGACCGCCGGTTCCGCGCTGACCTCTACTATAGGCTGCAGGTGCTTACGCTCACCCTGCCGCCGCTGCGTGCGCGCCCCGACGAAGTGCTCCCCATGGCGCACAGTTTTCTTCCCAAGGGCGCCTCGCTCACCCGCGCCGCCCAGGACGCCCTGCTCGCCTACCGCTGGCCCGGCAACATCCGGGAGCTCAAGAACACCCTGTGGCGCGCCGCCATTCTCGCCGGCAGCGCCGCCATCGATGTGGTGCACCTCGGCCTCCCCAGCGACATCCCGGCGCCAGTAACCGGCCGCAACGCCGCTCCGCCGCGCACGCTCGAAGAAGCCGAGCGCGAGGCCATTCGCGTGGCGCTCGCCGCGAACGACGGCAACCGCTCCGCCGCCGCCCGCACTCTGGGCATCGCCCGCTCCACCCTGCTCGAAAAGCTCAAACGTTACGGGCTCGAGTAGCGCGGCGCTTCGAGGGAGAAAGGTGTAATGATCGGCGCCTTTCTTCCTTGAGACACGCAAGCTGTTGCGGAACAATCTCTTGTGTAGCCAGCAGGCAACGCGCAGCCGTGGATTTGGGGGGAACAGCTCGTCGGAGCCACGGAGCAGCGGAGACACGGAGTCGCTTCGTATGAAGGTATCCCGACAGCGACCGCCGGCCGCCCAAGAGGCTACGACTCCGACGCACTTTCTCCGCGCCTCCGCTGCTCCGCGCCTCCGACGAGCTGTTTCCCCGCCGAAGTGCCGGAAATCAGTCGACCGAAAACAAGACAGCATTGATCGACCGTCCGATAATCGAACAGCCTAAAACCATCACCTTTGTGACCATAAATACACGCAAAGGTCAACCTGACAATGACTTGCAACACCATGCGAAATCTCGGCCTACTTCTCGCATTACAGGGCAGGCATGAAGACCGAAGCTGCAACGAAGTCCGTGCTCGT
>Ga0075157_10002421_pt1 | contig 10931 bp, 10 predicted proteins | sample JI81BgreenDNA_FD_70967 | JGI IMG/M metagenome (GOLD analysis project Ga0075157, IMG submission 70967) | Wastewater effluent complex algal communities from Wisconsin, to seasonally profile nutrient transformation and Carbon sequestration -... | ecosystem: Engineered > WWTP > Effluent > Algae...
CACAAGATCGTCAACGAGGACCCCCCGCCGCTCGACAAGGCGCGCAAGGACATTCCGCCGTCGCTGCGCCGCGTCGTCGACCGCTGCCTGGCCAAGGCGCCGGCGCAGCGCTACGGCACCGGCCGCGAACTGCTCGAGGCCCTGTCGAAGGTGCGCGACGAGATCGACGAGGCCGCCCGCGAGGCCTCGCGGCCGCGCATCGTGTCGCTGCGCGTGAAGTGGGCTGCGGCCATGGCCCTGGTGGTGGCCCTCGTCATGGGCGCCACGGCCAGCGTCATCGTGCACCGGCAGAACGCCGCCCTGCTGGCGCAGACCACGGGCAACGGCGCCTCGCTGGCGCACTTCATCGCGGCCCAGAACGCCGCGGCGGTGCTGGGCGAAGACTGGGTGGCCGTCGACATCGCGCTGCAGGAAGTCATGAAGAGCGGCGCCTTCGAGCGCCTGGCCGTGGTCGACCTGGGCGGCGTGGTGCGGGCCTCCAGCGTTTCCGAATCGGTGGGCCACGTGCACCTGCCGCCGCTGGGCGAACGCCTGCCCAGTCCGGGAAGGGAGGTCGTCGTCACCCGCATGGACGTGGCGGCCCAGCCCGTGCTGGCCTTCGAGGCGCCCATCACCTTCCAGGGCAAGAAGGTCGGACAGGTGGTGCTGGGCCTGTCGGAGCAGCCGCTGACGCAGGTGCGCCATCTCTCGCTCACGCTCATGGCCGCCCTCGTGCTCATCACCACCGGCGCGGCCGCGCTGGCGGTGGTGGCGCTGGCCCAGCGCTTCGGCGCGCCGGTGAAGCTGCTGTCTGAATCGATGGCGGAGATCGCGCGGGGCCGCCTGGGCCACCGCATCGGCGAGACGCGCAACGACGAGTTCGGGCTGCTGTACGCCGACTTCGACGCCATGGCCCAGGCCCTGCAGGACCGGCAGGCGGCCGGCGGGGCCGGCAGCGCCGACACCCCCACCGCATTCCCCCCTCGCCGCGCCCCGTGAGCAACCGGGCCGCCACCGTCCGCCGGGCCTGGGCCGCGGTCGCCGGACGGTGCGCCGTCTTCGGGGCGAGCGTGCTGGCGGCGGCCTGCGCGAATCCTCCGGCGGCACCGCCCATTGCCGCGACGCCAGCCGCGACGCCACCGCCGGCCGTCGAGCGCTCGACACCGGCCCCGCCGGCCCCCACCATCCCGGCCGCCGCCGAGGCCTCTCGACCCGGCGCCGCCGGCGAGGTGCTGGCGCGCGATGCCGGCCTGATCGTCTACCTGCCCGCCGAAGGCGATCGGCTGGGTGCGATCGCCGAACGCCTGCTGGGCGACCGCACACTCGCCTGGTCCCTGGCCGAAGCGAACGGCCTGCCCGACCTCCATGCCGCCGACGGCGCGCCCCCGGCCGGCGCGCCGCTGCTGGTGCCGACCACGCCGCGCAACCCCACGGGGGTCGCCGCGAACCGCATCCAGGTGGTCACCGTGCTGTGCTACCACCGCTTCGGCGGGCCGCCGTCGCGCATGAACGTCACCGCCGAGGCCTTCGATGCGCAGCTCGCCTGGCTGGCCCGCCACGACTATCGTGTGGTGCGGCTGTCCGACCTGCAGGCGCACCTGGAAGGCCGGCGCGCACTGCCCCCGCGGGCCGTGGTGCTGACCATCGACGACGGCTACGAGAGCGTGCACCGCGTGGCGCTGCCGCTGCTGCGCAAGCATGGCGTGACCGCGACGCTGTTCGTGACCACCGACTTCGTCGGGGCGCGCGACGGGCTGGATGCGGCCGAGCTGCGCGAACTGCGCGCTTCGGGTCTGGTGGACATCCAGGCGCACGGCAAGACGCACCGCAGCCTCACCGACCGTCGCGGCGGCGACGTCACGGGCCGTGCGGGCGACTGGCTCCACACCGAACTGCACGAGCCGCGGCACGTGCTGGCGCGGCGGCTGCCCGGGGCCCAGATCGAGCACCTGGCCTACCCCTACGGCGACGCCGACCGCACCGTCGTGCGCGCGGCGGCCGAGGCGGGCTACACCCTGGGACTGACCGTCACGGCCGGCGGGAATGCGGTGTTCGCCCACCCGCTGCTGCTTCGCCGCACCATGATCTACGGCGACCAGGACCTGGCCGCGTTCCAGGCCCGGCTGCAGTCGGAACGGCCATGGCCGACGCCGTGAACATCGCGCAGCCCCGGCAGCCACGCCGGTGGGGGCCCGAGAAGCGACCCGAGGCGCCCGGCGGTCGGGTAGGCACTCTGGGCGCGCGAAGGGCGCCGGGCGCGCTCGCCCCCGTTCTCGTCCTCGCTTTTGTCATCGCCCTCGCCGGCTGCGGCACGGCACCGCCGTCGCCGCCCCCCGAGCCCGCCGCGCCCGCTCCACCGGCGCCGCGTCACGACCCGCGCCCTGCGGCGGCCGCCGCGCTGGCGGCGCGAGCCGCAGCGGCCGAGGCCGAGGCGCGCTGGCTCGACGCCGTGAGCCTGCGGGAGGCCGTGCGCCTGCTGAAGCCGGACGACCCCGAGGCCATCGACGCCAGCGCCCGGGCCCGGCAGCGCCGGGACGCCGAGGTGGCCGAGGCCCTGGCGCGCGCCCGAGGCCTGCTGCGCGACGGCGACAGCCCTGCGGCCCAGCGCCAGTTCCTGCAGGTTCTGGCCTGGTCGCCCGGCCACCCGGCGGCGCTGCAGGCCCTGCAACTGCTGGAGCGGCAGCGCGCCGAAAGGCAGCCACGGCGCTTCGCGCCCGACCCCGCGCTGCGGCTGCCGGCCGGACGCTGACCGCGGGCCGGGTCGGCCCCGCGCCCGTCAGGGACGCTGGCCGCGCGGCAGACTGCGTCCATGCCCGACCCCATCGCTGCCCACCCCGTCGCCTCGGGCGCCCTCGTCAGGGGCTCCGAAACCGCACAACCCCCCGGCCACCCTCGGCCCCGCTCGCGAGGCCCACGTCCGCACAGCCCCCCGAGGTTCGCTGGCGCGGGCACGCTGGCCGCGCTGCTGGCGATCGGCAGCCCGCTGCTGGCCCAGGCCACGTCGGCAGGACCGACCTCGGTGAATCCGGCCGCACTGGACTGGCGATCCGTCGGCACGCTGGAGGTCGCAGCGACCGAAACCACGATCGGCCAGTTCCGTCGCTGGGTGCAGGCCACCTCGACGGTGACGGCGGCCGAGCGCGCGGGCGGTGGTCAGCTCTACGAAGGCGGCTGGGTGCAGCGCCGCGGCTGGACCTGGGCACGCCCTTTCGGCAGCGGGCACACGCCCCAAGACGACGAACCCGCCGTGCACGTCACCTTCGACGAGGCCCGCGCCTTCTGCGCCTGGGCCGGCGGGCGCCTGCCGCGCGAGGCCGAGTGGCGCCGCGCCGCCTACACCGAGCAGCGGGCGCAGCCGCCCGCCCCGTTCCAGACGGGCCGGGCCTATCCGTATCCGACGGGAGACCGCCCCGACGGCGCCCAGTGCCTGGACGACTGCGGCCCCCAGGCCGCCGCCCGCGCCGTGAAGCACGGCGTGTCCTTGTCGCGCGGACTCGGGCCGGCCCGGGCCGGTGCGACGCCGCCTGGCGTGAACGGCCTGCACGACCTGGGTGCCAACGTCTGGGAGTGGGTCGACGATCCGCCTGGCGACGGCGAGCGTCTCACCCTGGGCGGTTCCTGGTGGTACGGCGCCGGCCCCATGCATGCCGACCACCGGGCCAGCAAGCCACGGCAGACGGCCGTCGTCTACATCGGGTTTCGCTGCGTGCGCGACGCGAAGCGCTGAGGCTGCACGGCAGCACCGGGGCCGCGCCGAGGCTCGGCCCGCGGCGCGTCTTCAGCGGACGCGGCGCAGCCGCTCCTGCAGGTCGACCGCCCGTTGACGCTCGAGCCGGGCGGTGGCGTTGTCGGGCTCGAGCTCGAGCACCCGATCCCACTCCCGGATGGCCGTGGCCAGATCCTGGCGCGCAAAGGCGGCGCGGGCATCGCGCGTGGCGCGGGTAATGCGGTCTCGACGCTCACGCTCGGCGCGACCGGGGTCCGGCGGGGTGGCCGGCGACACAGCAGCGGGGACCACGGACGGCGTCGGCACGGCCGCGGGCGAAGCCACTGCGGGCACCGACCCCGTCGCGGGGGCGGGATCCGGCGGCGGTGCCTTGCCGGGAATGCGCAGCAACTGCCCGCCCGCCAGCTGCCTCGGCACCTTCAGGTCGTTGTAGCGCGCCAGCAGGTAGAACTGGTAGACATCGCCCAGGAAGCGCTGCGAAATCCGGGACAGGGTCTCGCCAGGCTGAACCCGGTAGGGAAACGACTCCCGGCCCAGGGCGGCCACCGGATCGACCGTGATCTGCCGCAGCAGGCTCTGCGACAGCCGGTGGTTGGGCTCGATCTGCAAGGCGCGCTGCAGCTCCACCGTCGCCTGCTCCTCCTGCCCCAGTTCCAGCATCTCCAGCGCCGAAAGCGCCAGGCGCTGCGCCGTACCGGGAGGCGCTGGCGGCTCCGGGGCCGGCGCCGGAGCCGCGGGCGACGGCGGGGCCGCCTGCACGACCACCGGCGCTGGCGCAGGGGTCGACGGCGGCGGGGCCGGCGCGGCCGGAGGCGGCGGCGTCTGGCAGGCCGACAGCAGAACCGCCACGGCGGCGGCGCACCAGGCGGTGCGACGGCCGAGGTCGGCACGGGGCGTAGGGCGGCGGGTCATGGCGTTCTGCCTCGCATTATCCGGACACCGGCCCTCCGCGACCACCCCGTCGCCATGTCCGTCGCCCGACATTCACGCCTTGTCACAAGTTGGGGCCGGTCGGGCGCTGGGCAGGCGTTGTGGCGCGGCTACGACACGCCGCGCTGGCGGTCGGCATGGAACTGCGATCGCCAGGCCTCGAAGCGACCCTGGTCCAGCGCCTCGCGCGCCTCGCGCATGAGGTTCAGGTAGTAGTGCAGGTTGTGGATCGTCGTCAGCATGGGCCCGAGCATCTCGCCGCAACGGTCGAGGTGATGCAGGTAGGCGCGGCTGAAGTGGGCGCAGGTGTGGCAGCTGCAGGTCTCGTCGATCGGGCGTTCGTCCTGCCGGAAGCGCGCGTTGCGCAGCCGCAGGTCGCCATAGCGGGTGAACAGGTGGCCGTTGCGCGCGTTGCGGGTGGGCATGACGCAGTCGAACATGTCCACGCCCGCGGCAATGCCCTCCACGAGGTCTTCCGGCGTGCCCACGCCCATCAGGTAGCGCGGCTTGTGGGCCGGCAGGCGGTGCGGCGTGTGCGCCATGATGCGGCGCATGTCCTCCTTGGGCTCGCCCACGCTCACGCCGCCCACGGCGTAGCCCGGCAGGTCCATCTCCACCAGCGCCTGCAGCGACTCCTCGCGCAGCCCCTCGAACATGCCGCCCTGCACGATGCCGAACAGGGCGTTGCGGTTGCCCAGGCGCTCGAACTCGTCCTTCGAGCGCTTCGCCCAGCGTCGGCTGAGTTCCATCGAGGCCCGGGCCTCGCGTTCGGTGGTCAGCTTGCCGTTCGTCTCGTAGGGCGTGCACTCGTCGAACTGCATGACGATGTCGCTGTCCAGCACGGTCTGGATCTGCATGCTCACCTCGGGCGTGAGGAAGAGCTTGTCGCCGTTGACCGGGCTGGCGAAGCGCACCCCTTCCTCGCTGATCTTGCGCATGGCGCCCAGGCTCCACACCTGGAACCCGCCACTGTCAGTGAGGATGGGACGGTGCCACGACTCGAAGCGGTGCAGGCCGCCGAAGCGGCCGATCACCTCCAGCCCCGGGCGCAGCCACAGGTGGAAGGTGTTGCCCAGGATGATCTGCGCGCCCATGGCCTCCAGCGAGGCCGGCATCACGCCCTTGACGGTGCCGTAGGTGCCCACGGGCATGAAGATGGGCGTCTCGACCACGCCGTGGTTGAGCGTGAGGCGACCGCGCCGGGCGTGGCCCTCGGTCTTCAGGAGTTCGAACTGGAGCATCGGGAGCGAGCCGGGCGGCCCGGGGGTCAGGAATGGTGGATCAGGACCGATCTGGGGCCGGCGTGCGCTGCAGCAGCATGGCGTCGCCATAGCTGAAGAAGCGGTAGCGCGACTCGATGGCGTGGCGGTACAGCGCCATGATGTGCGCGTGCCCGGCGAAGGCCGACACCAGCATCATCAGCGTGCTGCGCGGCAGGTGGAAGTTGGTGATGAGACGGTCGACGACCCGGAACGTGAACCCCGGCGTGATGAACAGCGCCGTGTCGCCGTGGCCGGCCTGCAGCGTGCCGCTGCGCGCGGCCGATTCGAGCGCGCGCAGCGTGGTGGTGCCCACGGCCACCACGCGGCCGCCGCGGGCCTGGGTCTGCCCAATCGCGTCCACGGTGGTCTGCGGCACCTCGAACCATTCGGTGTGCATGCGGTGGGCCGACAGGTCTTCCGTGCGGACCGGCTGGAAGGTGCCGGCGCCCACATGCAGCGTGACGGCGGCGGTGCGCACACCCCGCGCGGCCAGCGCCTGCAGCACGCCGTCGTCGAAGTGCAGCGCCGCCGTGGGCGCGGCCACCGCGCCGGGGCGCTGCGCGAACACCGTCTGGTAGCGCTGCTCGTCGTCGGCCTCGTCGGCGTGCGTGATGTAGGGCGGCAGGGGCACGTGCCCATGGCGGGCCATGACCTCGAAGGCGTCTTCCGACAGGCGCAGATGGAACAGCGCGTCGTCGGGGCCGCAGCGGCCGAGCACTTCGGCCGTGATGCCGCCATCGAGGTGCAGCACGCTGCCCGGCCGCGGCGACTTGCTCACGCGCAGGTGCGCCCACACCTCGCGGGCGCCGTGGCCCGGCTGGGCCGGAAGGTCGTCCGCCGCGGACGCCAGCACGCGCTCAATCAGCAGTTCCACCGCACCGCCGCTGGCCTTCTGGCCGAACAGGCGCGCCTTCACCACGCGCGTGTCGTTGAACACCAGCAGGTCGCCGGGTTGCAGCAGGCCGGGCAGGTCGCGGAAGATGCGGTCCACCGGCAGCGCGGCGGTGCCGTCCAGCAGGCGCGAGGCGCTGCGTTCGGGCGCCGGGTGCTGCGCGATGAGCTCGGGCGGGAGGGGGAAGTCGAAGTCGGCGAGCGTGAACGCACGCGGCGAGGCAGGAAGGGTCATGTCGTGCAGGCTGGACCGGCCTGAAGAAGTGGAAGAACCGGGTCGGAGCCCGGAGCGGCCAGAATTGTTCCATGCCCCGCCCCGCCCCGTCCGCGACCGACTCGGCTGCCCCCGCCGCGACGAAGCCCGCGGCTGCGGCGGCCCGGCGTTCGGCACCGCAGCAGGCCCTGCATCGCCTGGGCCTTCGGCGCGACATCGACCTGGCCCTGCATCTGCCTCTGCGCTACGAGGACGAGACGCAGCTGCAACCCATCGGCGCGCTGCGCGACGGCGTGACGGCGCAGGTGGAAGGCGTGGTGCGCGACAGCCGCGTCGAGCTGCGCGGCCGGCGGCAGATGCTGGTGCGCGTGGCCGACGACAGCGGCGAGCTGCTGATGCGCTTCCTGAACTTCTACCCCGCGCAGCAGAAGGCGATGGCCGAGGGCGCGCGGGTGCGCGTGCGCGGCGAGTGCCGAGGCGGCTTCCTGGGCCGCGAGATGGTGCACCCCACGGTGAAGGTCGTCGCCCCGGGAGCACCGCTGCCCACGGCCCTGACGCCCGTGTACCCGACCACGGCGGCGTTGCCGCAGGCCTACCTGCGCAAGGTGGTGGCCGCGGCCCTGCCGCGCGCCGACCTGTCCGACCGCCTGCCCCCGGCCTGGCGCCCGCCAGGCCTGCCCTCGTTGCGCGAGGCCGTGACGATGCTGCACCAGCCGCCGCCTGAACTGGGCGCCGAGGCGCTGGAAGACCGCCAGCACCCGGCCTGGCAGCGGCTGAAGTTCGACGAACTGCTGGCGCAGCAGCTGGCGCAGGCCGAGGCGCGACGCGAGCGGGCCGCCCTGCGGGCGCCGGTGCTGCAGGCGCAGGCCGGCGGCTGGGTCGACAAGCTCCGGCAGGCTTTGCCGTTCGAGCTGACGTGCGCGCAGCGGCGCGTGGTCGACGAGATCGCCGGCGACCTCGGCAAGCCCCGGCCCATGCACCGCCTGCTGCAGGGCGACGTGGGCTCGGGCAAGACCGTGGTGGCCGCGCTGGCCGCCACCGTGGCGCTGGACAGCGGCTGGCAATGCGCGCTGATGGCCCCCACCGAGATCCTGGCCGAGCAGCACTTCCGCAAGCTCGTGACCTGGCTGGAGCCGCTGGGGCTGAAGGTGGCGTGGCTCAGCGGCAGCCGCAAGGGGCGCGTGCGCACCGCGCAGCTGGCGCAGATCGCCAGCGGCGAGGCGGCGCTGGTGGTGGGCACCCACGCCGTCATCCAGGACGACGTGCAGTTCGCGCGCCTGGGCCTGGCGGTGGTGGACGAGCAGCACCGCTTCGGCGTGGCGCAGCGGCTGGCCCTGCGGCGCAAGCTCGAAGGCGCCACCGACGCCGAGGGCGCGGCGCTGGAGCCGCACCTGCTGATGATGAGCGCGACGCCCATCCCGCGCACGCTGGCCATGAGCTACTACGCCGACCTGGACGTCTCGACGCTGGACGAACTGCCGCCCGGCCGCACCCCGGTGGTGACCAAGCTCTTTGCCGACAACCGCCGCGAGGACGTGGTGGCGCGCATTGCCGACGAAACCGGCCGTGGCCGACAGGTGTACTGGGTCTGCCCCCTGGTGGAGGAGAGCGAGCACATCGACCTGCAGAACGCCACCGAAACGCATGCCCACCTGGCCGCGGCCCTGCCCGGTACGGCCGTGGGTCTTCTGCACGGGCGCATGCCCGCCGCCGAGAAAGCCGCCGTGATGGCCGAGTTCAGCGCCGGGCGCACGGCGGTGCTGGTGGCCACCACCGTCATCGAGGTGGGCGTGGACGTGCCCAACGCCAGCCTGATGGTGATCGAGCACGCCGAGCGCTTCGGCTTGGCCCAGCTGCATCAGCTGAGGGGCCGCGTGGGCCGCGGCGCGGTGGCCAGCGTGTGCGTGCTGCTGTACACGCCGCCGCTGTCGGACACCGGCAAGGCGCGGCTGAAGGCGATGGTGGAGACCACCGACGGCTTCGAGATCGCGCGCCGCGACCTCGACATCCGCGGCCCCGGGGAGTTCATGGGCGCACGCCAGAGCGGCGACGCGCTGCTGCGATTTGCCGACCTCGCCGCCGACGGGCCGCTGCTGCAGCAGGCCCGGGCGCTGGCCCCGCGGCTGTGGGCCGAGCACCCGGAGGTGGCGCGCGCGCTGGTCGACCGCTGGCTCGGCTCGAAGGCCGAGTACCTCAAGGCCTGAGTGGACGCGGATGGGTGGGCCGAGTGAGCCCCCTGAGGGGCGGCAAGGCGCCCTGCCTCACGGCGCCACGACGTTGAGCTTGGCGAAGTAGCTCTTGTAGGGCTTGGGATCTCGGGTCAGCACGCGGAAGTTGGACACGGCGGCGTGGGCTCCGATGAAGAAATCGGGCAGCGGCTTGTGCCTCGACCCGCCTCGGCGCAGGTACAGGGCATAGGCGAAAGCAGTGAGCGAGGCCGCCGCCCAAGACAGGGGTGTTCGCAAGGTGTCGTAGACGTCAAGCATCGCGTCCAGCGCTCGCACGTCAGGCCCGGGGATCAGCAGCTCGGAATAGATGACGATGTTGATGTGCAGAGGGCTTCTCTCGCTGCACGCCTGCAATTGCTCGATGGCCCAGCCATGCCAGGGGCTGGATTCGTCGACGCGGTCCACCCAGACGTGGATGTCGACGAGGACACCGGCTGAACCGTCGTAGCTCGCGAGACTAGCGAGGGCCACGGCCACCCGCGCGCTTGGCAGGTTCGTCGCCTCGGATGAAACGCATGATCTCGTCGGCGCCCAGCTGCTTGAACTCTGTACTCAGGCTTCCACGGACACGCTTCGCTGCGGCCTTCAGCTGGGCTCGACGGTCTTGCTTAACGCTGGTGCCGACCGGCGTGATGACGATCTTGCCGCCTTCCAGGCTGAAGGTGACCTCGCTGCCCGGGGCGACGCCTGCCGCCACGCGGATGTGCTTGGGGATGGTGACTTGCCCCTTGTCGGACACAAGCATCGCGGCGTCAAGTAGGAATCGAAAGCAAAAACTTTATCCCTTCAGAAGGTGACCTGCTCCCTTCCGGCGCACCTGCGTTTCGACAGGAGTCCAAGTGGTGAGGACTAACGCCCAAACTGACCAGCGGACGGCTCGGGGAAGAGCCTTGGGTGGGTCGTCCTGTTGACCGAGGCAATAGGCTTACGCGGTTGCAAAGTTCGATCTCCACGCTTCCACGATCTCATCGACTTGCACCCTCTCGCGATGCTCCATCAGAGACAAACACCGGTCAAGCGTCACCTGGAATGCGCGACCACTGACCGCAGTCAGAACCGCATAGACCGGCGAGGACGACGTGCCCAGTTTTGCCTTGATCCGGATTACGGGCGCTTCGATTCCTTTGTGCGACAGCAGCGGAAGACCTTCCGATGAGACCGCACCACCGATCCTCAGATAGAAGTTCAACCCTCTGTGGTCTGCCTCGCGCTGCACGAGGTTGTACCGCTCAAACTGAGCCTCCACGACAGACCTAATTTGAGGTGGCAGCGCGTCAACGAGCGCGCAAATGATGGAATGCTCTGCGTCGGTCAGCTTCACGCCCCCTTGCAGGAGGCGAGACAACTTGGTTCCGAACTCGCGCTTCACTCCCATCTGAGACCCAACGTGTAATGGCCGCTGCTTATACACGGATTAACACCCGAGGTGTCGCACTATTCGTCACCTTGATCCGAGCTACATCCCACTGATCCGGCTCGGTCTTCTGGCTCCTTAGCCGCCCATCCATACAGGATCAAATTGCCACGCCAACGCGACCAACTCAGGATGCCTGCCGCGCACCCTAGGCCAGCGCCAGCCGGCTGGCGCGGTGCAGCACCGCCGGCACGCGGTGCTCTTCGGGCACCAGCAGCAGCCCCAGGTCGCGCAAGGCGCGGCCCAGCGACTCGGCGCTGGTCCACACCGCCAGCGGCACCGAGCC
>Ga0075157_10002422_pt1 | contig 10930 bp, 8 predicted proteins | sample JI81BgreenDNA_FD_70967 | JGI IMG/M metagenome (GOLD analysis project Ga0075157, IMG submission 70967) | Wastewater effluent complex algal communities from Wisconsin, to seasonally profile nutrient transformation and Carbon sequestration -... | ecosystem: Engineered > WWTP > Effluent > Algae...
GGCCGAGAAGTTCGGCAGGCCCAGTTCGGTCAGGCGTTCCTGCGTGATCGACAGCGATTCCATCCCCAGGCGCATGTCGGCTCCGGTGATCTGGGCGCGGCCGGTGATCGCCTGTGCGTTGCGCGCGGCCTCGACCGCCAGCATCGCGGCATAGAGGCCGCGCGAATACAGCACGGTCCCGATCTGGTCGCCCGCACCGGCGGCCAGGCCGCGGTCGACGACATAGGTCTGGATGTCCTGATACAGCGGATAATCCGTGCCCACGCCATGCAGCGTCAGCGCGGTATAGCCATGCGCGCCGGCACCCACCGGGCGCACGTCATTTTCCGAACCGGACCACCAGATGCCGATGAAGTTCTCCATCGGGAAGCGGATGTTGGCGGCTTCCTGGATGGCCACCGCGTTCATCACGCCCCAGCCCCACATCAGCACATAATCCGGCCGCTCGCGGCGGATCTGCAGCCACTGGGCGCCCTGCTCCTGTCCGGGCGAGTCGACGGGGATCGCGGTGAAGGTGAAGCCGTGGATCTGCGCCAGACGTTCCAGCGTGGGGATCGGTTCGCGCCCATAGGCCGAGTTGTGATAGACCAGCGTGATCGACTTGCCCTGCAGCGAGTTGGCGTTCTGGCTGAGCAGGTAGTTGATCGCCACCGAAGCGCCGTCCCAGTAGTTCGCGGGATAGTTGAACACCCAGGGGAACACGTTGCCATCCACCGCCGAGGTGCGCCCGTAGCCCATCGAATGGATCGGGATCTGATCGGCCGTCGCCCGCGGGATCAGCTGATAGGTGATCCCGGTCGACAAGGGCTGGAGGATCAGCGGGTTGTCGCCACGGATCGATTCGTAACATTCCACGCCGCGCTCGGTGTTGTAGGCGGTTTCACATTCGGTATAGCGGATCGGCAGGCCGCCGATGCCGCCGTCGCGTTCGTTGATCAGCGTCAGGTAATCCTGATAGCCATCGGCAAAGGGAATCCCGCCGGGGGCGAAGGGCCCGGTGCGATAGTTCAGCATCGGAAAGTGCAGGTCCTGCGCGACGGCGGGGGCCGCCATCAGGGTCGCCGCGACGAATGCGGCCAGTCGGGTCATCTTCATTGGTTTCTCCTCCCAGTCGATGACATTGGCAGTCTCTTCCACCCGGCCCGCGGATCAGTGCGGGAAGGGCCAAAGCCTCAGTTTGTCCTTGATCGACCGCCACAGCGCGGCCATGCCGTGCGGCTCGGCGATCAGCACGATGATGATCAGCGCGCCGATGATCATGATCTCCAGATGCCTCGCCAGATCCGAAGACCAGCCCAGGCTGTCGACCAGCAGCACCTTCAGGAACACCGGCAGAACCACCAGGAAAGCGGCCCCCAGGAACGAGCCCAGGATCGATCCCAGCCCGCCGATGATCACCATGAACAGCACGAGGAAGGACTTGTTGATCCCGAAGGCCTCGCCCGCTTCGGCCGCGCCCAGCTGCACGCCGAACAGCAGCGCCCCGGCCACGCCCACGAAGAACGACGACACCGCAAAGGCCGTCAGCTTGGCGATCAGGGGGTTCACGCCGATGATCTCGGCGGCGATGTCCATGTCGCGGATCGCCATCCACTTGCGCCCCACCGACCCGCGCGTCAGGTTGCGCGCCAGCCAGGCCATGCCGACGACAAAGATCAGGCAGGTCAGATAGATCGTCGCGGCGTGCGTCGTGGGGCCGGTGACGGTGATGCCCAGCACCTGACGCTCGGGCATGGTGATCATGCCGGTGGGCGAATAGTTGAAGAACCACCCCTGCCGCGTGAACAGCCAGATCAGGAAGAACTGCGCGGCCAGCGTGGCGACGGCCAGATAGAAGCCCTTGATCTTGAGCGACGGCAGGCCGAACAGCACGCCCACGGCGGCGGTGATGAAACCGGCCATCAGGAAGACGACGAACACGTTCAGCCCCGGAAAGGCCATCGTCAGCTTGAAGGTCGCATAGGCCCCCACCGCCATGAAGGCCCCGGTGCCGAGGCTGAGCTGTCCGCAATAGCCGATCAGGATGTTCAGCCCCAGCGCCGCGATCACATAGATCAGGAACGGCACCAGAATGGATTTCGCCCAGTAATCGTTGACGAAGAACGGCACCACCAGAAAGGCCACGGCCAGCAGCAGCCAGTAGGCATAGCGGTCGAACTTGATCGGGAAGGTCTGGTTGTCGGTGTTGTAGGACGTCTTGAAATCGCCCGCTTCACGATACAGCATGGCTCAGACCCTCTCGATGATCTTTTCGCCGAACAGGCCCTGTGGCCGGAACAGCAGGAACACCAGCGCCAGCATGTAGGCGAACCAGTTCTCCGTGGCGCCGCCGATGATCGGCTGCATGTAGAAATCGAACAGCTTCTCGCCCACGCCGATGATCAGGCCGCCGACGATGGCGCCGGGGATGGACGTGAACCCGCCCAGGATCAGCACCGGCAGGGCCTTGAGCGCGATCAGCGACAGGCTGAACTGCACCCCCGATTTCGACCCCCAGATGATCCCCGCCACCAGCGCCACGATGCCGGCGATGGACCAGGTCAGCACCCAGATGAACCGAAGCGAGATGCCCACGCTCAGCGCCGCCTGATGGTCATCGGCCACGGCACGCAGGGCGCGGCCCTGTTTGGAATATTGCGAGAAGATCACCAGACCCGTGACCAGAACCGAAGCGATCAGCAGCGCGACCAGGCTGAGCGTATCGATGTAGAAGCCGAAGAAATCCGGGTTCCCGCCGCCCAGCCAGGCGGTGTTTTCCTCGAACCACAGGTTGCCGCCCTGCGGGATGCCGACATCCAGACGCTTGACCTCGGCGCCCCACATGATGTCGCCCAGCCCTTCCAGAAAGAAGGCCAGCCCGATGGTGGCCATGAACAGGATGATCGGCTCCTGATTGACCAGATGCTTCAGCACCACACGTTCCACCGCCCAGGCAAAGGCGACCATCACCAGGATCGTCAGCGGAATCGCCAGGATCGTCGGCACGTTCCAGCCGAAATGGTGGACCGAGGTTCCGAAGATCGCGTTGATGATATGCGCAAAGGGCACCTGCCCGGATTGCAGGCCCACCAGCGTCAGTGCCGCGAACAGCGCCATCACGCCCTGCGCGAAGTTGAAGATGCCCGAGGCCTTGAAGATCAGCACGAAGCCCAGCGCCACAAGCGCATACATGATGCCCGTGGACAGCCCGTTGATCGCGGCCTCGATGGCCTGAAGGATTTCAAGAGGCATGGGACCCTCGCGGTTGGATGCGGGCTTTGTCAGTCATGGGCGACCCCCAGATAGGCGTCGATCACCGCCTGGTTGTTGCGCACCTCGTCGGGTGTGCCGTCGCCGATCTTCTTGCCGTAATCCATCACGACCACGCGGTCGGACAGGTCCATGACCACGCCCATGTCGTGTTCGATCAGCACGATCGTGGTGCCGAATTCGTCGTTCACATCCAGGACAAAGCGGCTCATGTCCTCTTTCTCCTCGACGTTCATGCCGGCCATGGGTTCATCCAGCAGCAGGATCTGCGGTTCGGCGGCCAGCGCGCGGGCCAGTTCCACGCGCTTCTTCAACCCGTAGGGCAGCCGCGCGACCGGGGTCTTGCGGATGTGCTGGATTTCCAGAAAGTCGATGACCTTCTCCACCTTCTCGCGGTGCTCGGCCTCCTCGCGCGCGGCGGCGCCCCACCACAGGGCCTGGCTCAGGAACCCGGATTTCATGTGGTTGATGCGGCCGGTCATGATGTTGTCCAGAACCGACATGCCTTCGAACAGCGCGATGTTCTGGAAGGTCCGGGCGATGCCCATGCGCGCCACCTTGTAGGGGCGCATCGGCGGGCGCTTGTAGCCCTTGTAGATCACATCGCCTTCCTGCGGGTTGTAGAACCCCGAGATGACGTTCAGCATCGAGGATTTTCCGGCGCCGTTCGGGCCGATGATGGCGCGGATTTCGCCCTTGCGGATGTCGAAGCTGATGTTCTTGATCGCCTCGACCCCGCCGAACCGCAGGGTGATGTTGCGCAATTCCATCACCACGCCGCCGATCTGGCGGCCGTCGGCGGTGGTATAGCCTTCGGTCTGGTCCAGCATTCCCTCGCCCCTCATTCCGCCGCCACGCGGGCCGGGGTGTCGAACACCCGGGCGTTGCGCAGTTCCACCGTGGCCTTCAGCACGCCCTTGCGCCCGTCCTCGTAACTGACGGCGGTTTCCGTATAGACCTGCGTCGCATCGCCATAGAGGCCGGCGATCAGGTCGGCGTATTTCTCGGCGATGATGGCGCGGCGCACCTTGCGGGTGCGGGTCATCTCGCCGTCGTCGGCATCGAGTTCCTTGTGCAGCACGAGGAAGCGGTGAATCTGGCAGCCCGACAGCATCGGATCGGTCGCGACCGAGGCGTTCACCTCCTCGACGTGTTTCTGGATGGTTTCCAGAACCTTCGGGTGGCCTGCCAGTTCCTGATAGCTGGAATAGGCGATGTTGTTCCTTTCGGCCCAGTTGCCCACGGCGGTCAGGTCGATGTTGATGAAGGCCGTGCAGCGGTCGCGCCCGGCGCCAAAGACCACGGCCTCCAGAATGTTGGGGAAGAACTTCAGCTTGTTTTCGACATACTTGGGCGCGAACAGGCGGCCATCGGCCATCTTGCCCACGTCCTTGGCGCGGTCGATGATGCGCAGGTGGCCGGTGCCCTGTTCGAAGAATCCGGCGTCGCCCGTGGCAACCCAGCCTTCGGCATCCTTGGTCGAAGCCGTGCTTTGCGGGTTCTTGTAGTATTCCACGAAGGTTCCGGGCGAGCGATAGAACACCTCGCCACTCTCGGCGATCCGCACCTCCACCCCCGGCGAGGGCACACCCACGGTGTCCGAGCGCACCTCGCCATCGGGCTGCTGGGTGATGAAGACGCTGGCTTCGGTCTGGCCGTAAAGCTGCTTCAGGTTGATCCCCAGCGAGCGGTAGAAATCGAAGATTTCCGGCCCGATCGCCTCGCCCGCGGTATAGGCGACACGGATGCGGCTGAGGCCCAGCGTGTTCTTGAGCGGCCCATACACCAGCGCCTCGCCCATGCGATACATCAGCCTGTCGCCCGCGCTGACCGGCTTGCCATCCAGGATCAGCCCGCCCACCTTGCGCGCATGGGCCATGTAGCGGTCGAACAGCCGCTTCTTGGTGCGGCTGGCGTCCTCCATGCGGATCATCACCTGCGTCAGCATGGTTTCGAACACCCGCGGCGGGGCGAAGAAATAGGTCGGCCCGATCTCGCGCAGGTCGGTCATCATGGTGGCGGGGCTTTCGGGGCAGTTCACGCAGAACCCGGCCCAATAAGCCTGCCCGATGGAAAAGATGAAATCGCCCACCCAGGCCATCGGCAGATAGGCAAGGATCTCCTCGCTCTGCCCCAGCTTGTCGAAGGCGCAACTGGCCTTGGCGGTCTCGATGATGTTGCGGTTCGACAGGACCACGCCCTTGGGCTTGCCTGTCGTCCCTGAGGTATAGAGCATCACGCAGGTATGGTCCCACGTCAGTTCCGCCGTACGCGCGGTCAGCTCGGCGCCAAAACGGTGATGCGCGGCGCGGCCTTCGGATTTCACATCCTCCAGCCAGTTCATGCGCGAATGGTCGTATTTGCGCATCCCGCGCTTATCCAGATAGACGATCTGCTCGATGGCGGGCACGCGGGCCTGCACCTCGATCACCTTGTCGACCTGCTCCTGATCGCCGCAGATCGCAAACCGCGCGCCGCAGTGCTCCAGCACATAGGCCATCTCCTCGGCGACGGCGTCCTGATACAGGGGCACCGGAATCGCCCCCGCCGATTGCGCCGCCACCATCGCCCAATACAAAGCCGGGCGGTTGCGCCCGATGATCGCCACATGGTCGCCCCGGTTCAGGCCCAGCGCCAGCAGGCCCAGCGCCATCGCCCGCACCTCGTCCTGGACCTGCGCCCAGGTCCAGGTCTGCCAGATGCCGAACTCCTTTTCGCGATACGCCGCGGCCATGCCGAAATCGGCGGCATTGCGTGCCAGAAGCGCGGGCACGGAACTGAGCGCCCCCTGCGTTGCGGTCGTGGTCACCGGCGATGTCCTCCCCCTTGTCGCGCGAGGCCCCTCCCCGGGTCCCGCGCGCCTTGCCCTGTTGCTGGCAGGCGATGTTTGCCGCAGTTTGTCGCAATCCTTACGAATTGTAACCGGGGTCAAACGATCCGGGCGGCGAGGTCGTCCGGCGTGCAACCGGACACGGACCAGAACTCGGTCGCCCAAGGGGGAAGCGAGGCCAGCACGCGCGAAAGGTCGGCATGGTTGACCTGCCGCCACAATGCGCGGGCCGTCGCGGTCAGGGCCTCGGGCGGGGTCAGGCTGTGGTGAGGCCGCAGGGCTCGGATTTCGGCGACCCAGTCGGAGCGGGCACCGGGGGGCGCGGGCGGCGCGCCGATATCCCAACCGGCGACAAAGATGGCCCGCGGCACGGCGGGAAGCACTCCGGCAAAGGATATCCCCTGCGCGGGCGTCAGGCGGCGGCGAAAGGCGATCAGCACGCCCTGAATGGCGGTGTAGGCGAGGTTGTCGGTCTCAAGTCCCGTCACCGCGCGCACATCATCGAGGAACACCCGCCACTCACGCGAAGCCTGTCGGTATGTCCACGGCATCGGCATGCTGGACCTCCCTGACGCGAAGTATGGCCGCGTCGCGCGGCAGCGGCAAGACGAATCGTTGATCCCCGCGCCGTCGCACGCTACCCCCCGCGGCATGAGCACCCCGGAGCACCAACGCCTGAACCTGATCGCCGGACTCGCCTCGGTCGGCGTGGCGGTGACGCTGGTCGCGTTGAAGACCTGGGCGCTGGTGGCGACCGGGGCGCTGTCCGTCGCGGCCTCCTTGGCCGACAATGCGCTGGACGTGATGGTGTCCGCCGCCGCTCTGGCCGCGATCAACTATGCCGCGCGCCCGGCGGATGACGACCACGCCTTCGGCCATTCCTCGGCCGAGGATCTGGCGGCGCTGGGCCAATCCGCGCTGGTGCTGGTGTCGGCCACGATGATCGGCGTTCTGGCGGTGCTGCGCCTGATGGCGGCCGAGGCGGTGCCGGTGCGCGCCGAAGCTCTGGGTGCCGTGGTCATGCTGGTGTCGGTGCTGCTGACCGGGGGGCTGGTGCTGTTCCAGCGGCATGTCGCGAAACGCACCGGCAACCGCGTGGTGGCCGCCGATTCGCTGCATTATCTGGGCGACATGCTGCCCACGCTGGGCGTGCTGCTGGCGCTGGGCGCGTCATCCTTTGGCGGCTGGGCGCGGGTGGATGCGGTGGTGGCACTGGCCGCGGCCGTCTGGCTGGGCTGGAACGGCCTCAAGATCGGCGCCGGGGCCTGGGATGCGCTGATGGACCACGCCGCGCCCCCTGAGGTTCTGGCCCGCATCCACGCCATCGCCGCCGAATGGCCGGGCCTGAGCGGCCACCACGACCTTAAGACGCGCATGGCCGGATCGAAGACCTTCATCTCGCTGCACGTGGAACTGGACGGCCGCCAATCCCTGAACGACGCCCACGCCGTCGCCGACGCGCTGGAGCATCGGCTTGAGGAGGCCGTGCCGGGCGCCGAGGTGATCATCCATCTGGACCCGGTAGGCCCGGGATCGGGGCGGGTGGCGCGGGGGTGAGGAATCGCCTTGTCCGATTCTGCCCGCATCGATAGGGTTCGGCACAGAAGGAGCCACACCATGTTGCGTGACCGCCTGCCTCCCTTTGTCCGCGAGAATTATGAAGCGCACGAGTGGAAGCACGCGAGTGCGATCCTGACGCAGGATTTTCCTGACGAATGGCGCGATCTGATGGACCTTCTTTCAACCCTGCGCCTGAAAAAGTCGTGGATCACGGTCGGCGGTGGAAACAAGTCGAAACTGGCGAGTTTTGTCGATGATTTCCTGACAGCGCGCGGTTGGGCCGAAAAGCAGTTTCAGACCGCAATCGAGGTTGATGGTCGCCGGTTCGATTCACCCACACACAAGGTGGATTGCTTTCGGAATGGCATCGCGCTGGAAGTCGAGTGGAACAACAAGGACCCGTTCTTTGACCGGGACCTGAACAACTTCCGACTGCTCTTCGATCTTCGTGCCGTCAGCGTCGGCGTGATCCTGACGCGTGCGGATGCTCTTCAAGACATCTTTAACGATCTTGGGCGAGGGTCGTCCTATGGCAATTCGACCACGCATATGTCCAAATTGCTGCCCAGGATTGAGGGTGGCGGTGGGGCGGGTTGCCCGATCATCGCCTTCGGGATCACGAAATCACTCTTTGTCGAGGATGACGCATGACCAGCGCCGCTGACGACCTCTTGCAGACTGCCGGGCGGGTCAAGTTCAAGACAGTTCTGGCGGATCCCCCGTGGCAGTTCCAGAACCGCACGGGCAAGATGGCACCTGAACATCGCCGCCTGTCGCGCTATCCCACCATGACCTTGCGCGACATCTGCGATTTGCCGGTCCAGGCCATCGTCGCCGATACGGCCCATCTGTATCTGTGGGTGCCGAACGCCTTGTTGCCCGAAGGGCTCAAGGTCATGGAAAACTGGGGGTTTTCCTACAAGAGCAACATCATCTGGTACAAGGTGCGCAAGGACGGTGGCCCGGATCGGCGCGGCGTGGGGTTCTATTTCCGGAACGTGACCGAGATTCTGCTGTTCGGCGTGCGCGGCAAGAATGCCCGGACCCTCGATCTGGGCCGTACGCAGGAGAATATCCTGTCCACGCAAAAGCGCGAGCACAGCCGCAAGCCGGATGAGCAATACCCGCTGATCGAAGGGTGCAGCCCCGGACCCCGTATCGAACTCTTTGCCCGCGGACCCAGGCTGGGTTGGACCGTCTGGGGAAATCAGGCAGAGGAATACACCCCGACCTGGAACACCTATGCCAACCATTCGCAGGCCAATGTGGTGCCGCTGAAGCCGCGCACCACCTCGGGCTGACCCCTCACGCCTCCACCAAGCCCCGCCCCTTGAGCAGCGCCTCGACCCCCGGCATCGCGCCGCGGAACGCGGTATAGAGCGCCTCGGCCTCGTCGGACCCCCCGGCGGACAGGATGAACTTTTCCAGCCGCTGCGCGGTGGCGGGGTCGAACGCATCGCCGGTTTCCTCGAAGGCCGCGAAGGCGTCGGCGTCCATCACCTCGGACCACATGTAGCTGTAGTAGCCGCTGGAATATCCATCCCCCGCAAAGACATGCGCGAAATGCGGGGTGGCGTGGCGCATGCGGATGGCGCGGGGCAGGCCGATGGCCTCCAGCACCTCGGCCTGTTTCTGCATCGGATCGGCGGGGGGCGGGCCGTCGTGGAATTCCAGATCCACCAGCGCCGAGGCCACGAATTCCACCGTCGCGAACCCCTGATCCCAGGTCGCCGCCGCCTTCAGCCGGGCGCGCAGATCGGCCGGCATCGCCTCGCTGGTCTGCCAGTGGCGGGCGTGGGTTTCGATGACCTCGGGCACCTCCAGCCAGTGTTCATAAAGCTGGCTGGGCAGCTCCACGAAATCGCGCGCCACACTGGTGCCCGCGATGCTTTCATACGTCACCTCGGACAGCATCCCGTGCAGGGCATGGCCGAATTCGTGAAACAGCGTCCGCGCATCGTCCCACGACAGCAGCGCCGGGTTCCCGCGCGCAAAGTTGCAGGTGTTGACCACCACGGGCCGCACCACGCCATCCATCGCCGATTGATCCCGGAAGGTCGACATCCAGGCGCCGGACCGCTTCGAGGGCCGCGCGAAGTAATCGCCGATGAAGACCGCGATGTGGCGGTCGCCGCGCAGCACCTCCCAGGCGCGGGCATCGGGGTGATAGAGGGGCACATCGATCGGCCGGAAGGTCAGCCCGAACAGCCGCCCGGCCACATCGAAGGCCGCCTGCACCATCGCTTCCAGCGACAGATAGGGCTTCAACGCCGCCTCGTCGAAATCATGCAGCGCCTGCCGGCGCTTTTCGGCGTAGTAGCGCCAGTCCCAGGGTTCCAGCGGGCCGGCGATCCCATCGGCGCGCAAAAGCGCCTCCATCGCCGCCGCGTCGCGCTCGGCGGCCTTGCGGGCGGGCGCCCAGACCCGCATCAGCAGGTCGCGCACGGCCTCAGGGGTGCGCGCCATCTCGGTTTCCAGCTTGAAGCGCGCGAAGTTCGCATAGCCCAGCAGCCCCGCCCGTTCATGCCGCAAGGCCAGCGTCTCCGCCGCAATCGCGCGGTTGTCGGTGGCGCCCCCGTTGGCCCCCCGCGCCACCCAGGCCTCATAGGCCCGCTGACGCAGATCGCGGCGGGCGGAATACTGCAGGAACGGCACGATCAGCGAGCGGTTCAGCGTGACCACCGGGCCGGGCAGACCCCGCTCCTCGCCCGCCGCCCGCGCGGCATCGACGACGAACCCGGGCAGGCCGGTCATGTCATCGAGGGGCATGGTCCAGTCGCGCTCATCGGCCAGCAGGTTCTGGGTGAACAGCGTGCCCAGGCTGGCGAGGCGCGATTTCACCGCCGCCATCCGGTCGGACCCGGCCTTGTCCAGCGCCGCCCCGGCGCGCACGAAGCTGCGATGCGTCAGCATCAGCACGCGCGCCTGTTCCGGCGTCAGACCCAGCGTGTCGCGCTGCTGCCAGAGCGCCTCGATCCGCGCCCAAAGCGCGGGGTTCGAGGTGATCTCGCTCGAATAGGCCGACAGCTTGGGCGCGAGGTCACGGCTGAGGGCCTCGCGCGCGGGGTTCGAATCCGACCCGGCCAGATTGAAGAACACGGCCGAGACCCGGTCCAGCAGACGCCCGGCCCGCTCCAGCGCCTCGATCGTGTTGGCAAAACTCGGCGGTTCGGGGCTTTCGGCAATCGCCCGGATCGCCGCCCGGCCCCGCGCCAGGCCTTCGTCAAAGGCGGGGGCGAAATGGTCGTCGGTGATCGCGTCAAAGGGCGGCAGGCCGAAGGGGCCGGTCCA
>Ga0075157_10002426_pt1 | contig 10925 bp, 9 predicted proteins | sample JI81BgreenDNA_FD_70967 | JGI IMG/M metagenome (GOLD analysis project Ga0075157, IMG submission 70967) | Wastewater effluent complex algal communities from Wisconsin, to seasonally profile nutrient transformation and Carbon sequestration -... | ecosystem: Engineered > WWTP > Effluent > Algae...
GGGTCGGTGGTCACGTTGCCGGCGTTGTCGAACAGCCGCGCGCCCGTGGTGGTGGCCTCGACGTTGTAGCGGTTCCAGAACCACGTCATGGCAATGCGCTGCTCGCCGGTGAACAGGCCGCCGGTGGCGGTCACGCGCCGGCCTTCGCCCAGGGCGATGGGCTTCTGCAGGCGCAGGTCGTTGAAGGTGTTGCCCATGTCGTCCAGCTGCGTGTTGAACAGGTGGACGGAGAACACGGGCGTGCTGCCGGTGTAGTCGCGAGGTTGGCCGCCGGCGGGGAAGGGCGCGATGAAACGGCCGCTGTTCTCGGCGCGGCGGAAGCGGTTGATGAGCTTCAGGCCGTCGGCCAGGTTCAGGTTCACCTCCAGGCCGAAGGCGTCGCTGCGCGCCTGCAGGCCGTCGGTGGGCGAGGTGCGCACGAGCGTGCCGTTCTTGTCGCGGAACGGGTCTTGCGGCCAGCGGCTGCTGATGAACTGCGCTTCGCGCGGGTCGATGCGCGGGTCGGCTTCCAACTGGCCATTGACCACGCGCACCGGCACCGGCATCAGCGTGGGCGTGTTGTCGTCCAGGTGCTTGTAGATGAACCGCACGGTGCTGCCGTTGTCCAGTTCGTGCAGCAGCGACAGCCGCATCTGGCCGCCGTTCTCGATGTCCACGTCGGTCTTGCGCGTGCCTTCGCCCACGCGGTGGAAGCCGCCCAGGCTCAGCCAGGTCTTGCTGGCCACGCGCGTGCCGAGCTGGAAGTCCAGCCGCTGCTGGCGGTGGTCCAGGCCCATGCCGAAGGCCACCATGCCGCCGCCTTCGCGGCCGGTGCGGCTGATGAAGTTGATGATGCCGCCGGGCGAGTTGGTGGCCAGCGTCGAGGCCGAGCCGCCGCGGATCACGTCCACGCTGTCGGTGAGGGCGTCGGCGCGCAGGAAGGTGTCGGCGGTGGCGAACGAGATGTCGCCGATCAGCAGCACGGGCAGGCCGTCTTCCTGGAACTGCACGTAGCGCGAGCCGCCGGCCGACAGGGGCACGCCGCGCACCGTGAGGTTGGCGTTGGACTCGCCGCCCGTGGCTTCGGCGCGCACGCCGGGAATGCTGCGCAGCAGCTCGGTGGCGCTGCCCACCGGCAGCGACTGCATGTCTTCCGAGGTGATCGAGCTCACCGACACGCTCTGGCGCATCTTGGGCCGTGCCAGCGTGGTGCCGGTGACGACGATGCGGTTCAGGTTCACGCCATCGGGGGCCGAGGCGGCGGCGGCCGGGGCGGGCGCGGCTTCGGGCGTCGGGGCGGGTGTCTGCGCGGCGGCGCCCGTGGCCACCAGCCAGCCGGCCAGGAGGGCGGGCAGCGGCCGCAGGCGCGAGGGCACGGCGCGGCGCGGTGCCGATGCCGCGTCCGGGGCGATGGACGCCACGCGGGCGGCGCCTTGGAATGAATCGGGGGTCGTCCGGGGCTTGACGCTCGGCATGCGGCCTTGGGGCATGGGTGTCTCCTGGGTCTCTGTTCCGGCGGCCGTGCAGCGGCCGTCCGGCATGGGTGCAGTGTCGGTCCAGCCGATGCCGTCGCGGCGGCGGGGCTGGGGGGCGTCTCCCGGGGTTGGAACGGCAACGGCACCGGCCGTCGACGTTCGGGAGGCCGCCATGGTCGAACGAAATGCAAACGATTGCATTCCGGGGTTTCCCGAGGTTGGGCGGAAATGGGGGGTGACCGCCGCACCCGCGGGGTGGTCGGCCGCGGGCGCGCGCGCGACAATGTCCCCATGGCAATCAAGGCGACGGAAGGCGAAAGCAGCACGCTTCGACGGCGCCCTCAGATGGCCGACATCGCGCGGCTGGCCGGGGTGTCGGTGGCCACCGTGTCGCGCGCGCTGGCCGGCAGTGACCTCATCCACCCCGACACCCGGGCCCGCATCGAGGCCCTGGCGCGGTCGATGAACTACACGGTGGATGTGGGCGCGCGCAATCTGCGCCGCGGCCACAACCGCACCGTCGGCCTCGTGGTGCCGGTGGACGAGCATTCGCGCCAGCACCTCACTGACCCGTTCTTCCTGGGGCTGGTGGGCTCCATCGCCGACGTGCTGACCGAGAAGGGCTACGACGTGCTGCTCTCGCGCGTGAACGCCGAGACGCTGCTGGATGCCGCCAAGCTCGTCGATTCGCGCCGCGCCGTGGGCGTCATGCTCATCGGGCAGTGGCATCACCCTGAACAGATTGAAACGTTGGTCGAGCGCGGCGTGCCCATCGTCGTGTGGGGCGCGCAGCTGCCGGGGCAGGGCTACTGCACCATCGGCGGCGACAACACGCTGGGTGGCCGGCTGGCCACGCAACACCTGCTCGACCAGGGCTGCCGCCGCGTGCTGTTCGTGGGCGACCCGGCCCTGCCCGAGGTGGCCTGCCGACATGCCGGCCATGTGCAGGCACTGCGGGCGGCCGGGCTGGATCCCGACCCGGCGCTGGAGCTGCCGGTGCCCTTTGCCAGCGATCTCGCGCGGCCTTTCATCGAGGCCCGGCTCGACCGCCCCGGCCGCGACTTCGACGCCGTGTTTGCCTGTTCCGACCTGCTGGCGCTGACGGTCATCGCCGCCTTGCAGGCCCGCGGCGTGCGCGTGCCGCACGATGTGCCCGTGGTGGGCTACGACGACATCGAGATCGCCCGCCACCTGCACCCGCCGTTGACCACCATCCGGCAGCCCATGGAACTGGCGGGTCAGCAGATGGTGGCGGCGCTGGAGGCGCTGCTGGCCGGCGAACGGCCCGCCCCCGTGCTGCTGCCGACTGCGCTGGTGCAGCGGGGCAGCGGCGAGCGGCCCGGCGCGTCGGATTCCGCGCCGCGGTCCTGAGCGACCTCAGACGTTGCCCGCCCAGGGCAGCAGCTCGTCCAGCGCGTCTTCGCAACGCACAAGTCCACCGAAGCCGCACAGGGACCGCACCGCGCGCAGGCCGTCCATGAAGTCGGCCGGTCGCACGGCCAGGGTGGTGGCGAGGTCAGGCCGCACGACCAGGAACAGCACCAGCCAGCGGCTGGGCACCAGGTGCACGCCGCCGAACCCCGGACCCAGGGCGGGGCGAGCAGCGGGTGAGGGCGGGACAGCCATGGTTCATGGTGACGCGGCCGGCCGGCGGGCCAAGGGGGGAACAACGGCGCGTTGTCCGGCCTTCTCGACGGGCGTGGCCTCGCACACGCTGGCGGGCGGCGCCGGCGCCGCTGGCGACGCATCGCCCAGGCTGCGCAGGAAGGCGACGAGGTCGGCCGCCTCCTGCGGCCGCAACCGCAGCGGCTTGAGGATTTGCTCGCCGTCGGCGTGCAGGCGGTCCAGTGGCAGGTTCGAGTAGTGGTCCACCACGGCCTCCAGCGTGGGCAGCCGCCCGTCGTGCATGTAGGGCGCGGTGGCGGCCACCAGGCGCAGCCCGGGCACCTTGAACTCGCCGAAGTGCCGGTGCTGGGCCGTCACATGCCGCGTCTTCAGCGATGCTTCTTCCCAGTGGGCGTCGCGGTGGGCCCAGGGCCCCAGCAGGTTGAAGGGGCTGGCGCGCAGTGCGGCGATGCCGCCATGCCGCCCGGGGTCGACCACGCCGGGACGGACGAAGAACGGGATGCCGATGTCCGCGAACTCGCCGTGGCTGAACAGCGGGCCGCCGTGGCAGGCGGTGCACTGGTGCTTCAGGAAAATCTGGAGTCCCCGCTGGGCCGCCGCACCGAACCGTTGTTCGGCCGCCTGCCTCGCCGGGGCGTTGCCCGCAGCCAGTGCGTCGCGCCAACGATCGAAGGCAGTGGGCGGCGACACCAGCGTGCCCACATAGGCCGCAAGGGCCTGCGCCATCTGCACCTGCGTGCGCTGCGGGTCGGCGTCCATGCCGCCGAAGGCCTCACGCCAATGACACTGCAGTGACGCATCCGCCCGCACCCGCGCCTGCAGGCCGGCCGCATCTTGGTCGAACTCGCGCGGATCGTGCATGACCCGCAGCGCCTGGCTCCACAGGCTGTCGGCGGCCCCGTCCCAGCCCTGCCATCGCTGGTGCACCGCGTTCCACAGCGTGGGCGCGTTGCGATCGAGCCGCTGCGGCGGCGTGCGCGACAGGGGCCGTGCCTGACCGTCGGCAAAGGCCAGTGCAGGAACATGGCAGCTGATGCAGGCCAGCGTGCCGTCGCGCGAGAGGCGTCGGTCGCGGAAGAGCCGCTCGCCCAGCGCGATGGCCGCCGGCGAGGTGGCCACCGGGTTGCCCGGGTCGCGCGCGGGGGGCGGCGGCCAGGGGCCGAGCGACAGGATCTGTGCCTGTTCTTCGGCAGAGAAGGTGGGTGCGGGCGAGGGGGGCGTGGCGCCCGCCAGACCCCCCAGGAGGGCCAGGCCAGCGACGGCGCGCGGCCCCCACGCCCGCCTCACGGGACGTCCACGGTCTGCGTCAGCCGGCGCGGGCCCTGCGCGGTCTGCACGTCGAGCACGATGCGCCAGCGGCCCGGCATGTGCCACAGCAACCCGTCGGCGCGCCACTGGCCCTCGGGCACCCACTGCACCGTGGTGCGGTAGTTCATGCCATGGCGGTGGGCCGGCATGTCGGCGTCGACGCGAAGGCCACTCGCCAGCCCCGCGGGCGCGCACACCTGTCCGACCAGGGCGAAATGCCGCGACACCGGAGGCAGGCCGGGCCGGCGGCCATCGCCCGCCAGCGGACCGGCCACCGAGAAGGCCACCGTGACCAGGCCGTCGCTGACGGTCCAGGTGGCGGTGCCGTCGCCGCAGGCCGCGGCAGCGAAGGGGACGAGGGCGGCCAGCGCCAGGACCGACGATTGGCGACCGATGCGTGGGCGCCGGTCTGAGCCGCCGCTCACGACCGCGCCCCCGCCGGTCGCAGCAGCGCTTCGGCGTTGCGCCACGCGATGCGTTCGGCCAGCGCGGGCGGCAGCGTGCCCAGCCAGGCGCGCGAGTACTCGGCGTGCGGGCCGATGAAGTGCCAGCGCTCGGGGGTGAAGGTGTCCGAGCCCACCATCAGCCGGTCGGGGAAGGCCTCGAACAGCGCGCGCCATTCGGGGTCGACCTGCGTGCCCGTGCTGCTCGCGGTCGCCTGGTCGCTGCGGTAGGCCAGATCGCACCACAGGCGAGGGAAGCGCTGCAGCATCTCCTGCACGGCCTGCGGCCGATCGAAGCCGGCATGCGCCCACAGGATGCGCGCCTCGGGCCACTGGCGGAACAGGGCCTGCACGGCGGTGGCGTCGCTGTGGGCGTGCAGCACGAGGTTGCGCTCGCGGGCCAGGGCCACCAGCCGCCGCGGCACGGGCAGCTCGGCGTCGTCGCCGAAGAGGTGGAACTCGCCCACACCGGCATAGCGGTACTTCGCCAGGCGGGCTTCCATGTAACGGATGACCTCGGGCTCGCGCACCCAGGTGCCGGTATCGGCTCGGGTGCGATAGGGGCGAAGCTCCGGCACGATCAGGTCGGGCGCGGCGGCGGCCAGCAGCTGCGTGCCGTCGTCGTCGGAGGACGAGACGAAGGCGCCCTTCAGCCCGGCGGCGCGCAACAGGGCCACGGCCTGCGCGGGCGGCACCAGGCTCACGGCGTCGTGGCTGTAGTGCACGTGCGCGTCGAAGATTGGCAGCGGGGCGCCGGGCGCCGCCTGCAGCCGCTGGGCCAGCGCCAGCCAGGGGGCCGCGGCAGCGGCCTGCAGCATGTGTCGTCGCTTCATCGTCACCTCCAGGGCCCTCACGGGCCGATCGGATCAACGGCGCCAGAACTGCGGCGTGAACAGCACCAGCACGGCCAGAAGTTCCAGCCGGCCCAGCACCATGGCGAAGGTGCAGACCCAGGTCTGGAAGTCGCTCAGTCCGCCGTAGTTCACCGCCGGGCCCACGTCGCCCAGGCCCGGGCCGATGTTGTTCACGCAGGCCACCACGGCCGTGAAGGCGGTGACCACGTCCAGCCCGCTGAACAGCAGCACCATGGTCAGGCCCACCAGCGTGGCGCCGTAGATCATCATGAAGGCGATGACGCCCTGGATGGTGCGGTCCTCGATGCGCCGACCGTTGAAGGTGACCGGGTTGACCACATTGGGGTGCACGATGCGCACCAGCTCGCGCCGGGCCTGCACGGCCAGCAGCAGGAAGCGGATCATCTTGATGCCGCCGCCCGTGGAGCCGGCGCAGGTGGCAAAGCAGCCCAGCAGGATGATCAGCATGGGCGCGAACAGCGGCCACTGGGCGTAGTCGGTGCTGGCGTAGCCGGTGGTGGTGGCGATCGACACCGTGTGGAAGGCGGCGCTGCGCAGCGCCGCGGTGAAGGTAGGGTAGGTTCCATTCACCACCAGGTAGGCCGCGATGAGCAGCACGCTGCCGCCCACCAGGCCGTAGAAGGCCCGCACCTCGGTGTTGCGCCACAGCGGCGCCAGCGAGCGCTGCCGCCACAGCACGTAGTACATGGTCAGGTTGATGCCGCCGAGCATCATGAAGACGATGGCCACGGCCTCGATGCCGGCGTCGTTCCAGTGGCCGAAGCTCGCGTCGTAGCTCGAGAACCCGCCGAGGCTGACGGTGGTGTTCATGTGCATGAACGCGTCCGACCACGTCATGCCGGCGGCCCGGTACGCGAAGAAGCAGGCCACCGAGATGGCGAAATAGGTCAGCCAGATGACCCGAGCCGTGTCGGCGATGCGCGGCGTGAGTTTCTGGTCCTTGAGCGGCCCGGTGATCTCGGCCTTGAACAGCTGGCTGCCGCCGACCCCCAGCATGGGCAGGATGGCCACCGCCAGCACGATGATGCCCAGGCCACCGACCCACATCATGAAGCAGCGCCAGACGTTCACCGACAGCGGCAGGTCGTCGAGGCCGGTGAGCACCGTGGCGCCGGTGGCGGTGAAGGCCGACATGGCCTCGAAGTAGGCGTCGGTGACGCTGAGCCCCGGAATGGCCAGCCACAGCGGCAGTGCGCCGAAGACCGGCAGCACGGCCCAGGTCAGGCCCACCAGCAGGAAGCCGTCGCGCGGCACCAGTTCGCGCCGGAAGCGGCGCGTCGCCGCGCTCATGATGAGGCCGGCAATGAAGGTCAGCAGCGCCGCGGTGACGAACGCGTCTTCGGCGGCGTCGCGCTGCCACAGGGCAAAGCCCAGGGGCACGAGCAGCAGGGCTGCGAACAGCAGCACCATGCGCCCGACCATGCCGACAACGGCCAGCGCGCCCATCAGAACCCGAACGTGGCGCTCACGGCGAACAGCTTCTCGACCTGGCGCACCATGCTCTTGCGCGGCACGAACAGGATGACGTGGTCGCCCGGCTGCACCACGGTGTCGTGGTGGGCGATCAGCACCTGCGGCTGCGCGGCCTCGCCCAGCGGGCTGCCATCGGGCCCGTGCAGGCCGCGCACGATGGCGCCCACCTGAGCGCCGGCAGGCAGGCCCACGTCCTCGATGCGCCGGCCGGCCATGCGGCAGGTCTTGCTGTCGCCGCGCACGATGGCCTCCAGCGCCTCGGCGGCGCCGCGGCGCAGGCTGTGCACGGCCTCCACGTCGCCTCGGCGCACGTAGGCCAGCAGTTCGCCGATGACGGCGTGGCTGGGTGAGATGGCGATGTCGATGGTGGTGCCCTGCACCAGGTCGGCATAGGCCCGGCGGTTGATGAGCGCGATGACCCGGCGTGCGCCCATGCGCTTGGCGAGCAGGCAGGCCAGGATGTTGTCCTCGTCGTCGCTGGTCAGGGCGATGAACAGGTCCATGTCCTGCACGTTCTCGTGCCCCATCAGCTCCTCGTCGGTCGAGTCGCCGTGCAGCACCATCACGTCGTCGTGCAGCTGCGTGGCCAGGTACTCGCAGCGCTGACGGTTGGCCTCGATCACCTTCAGCCGAACGTCCAGCTGGATCTGCCGGGAAAGCCGCAGGCCCACCTTGCCGCCCCCGGCCACCATGACACGCCGGACGGGACGATCGGCGGTGCGCATGGCCGCCAGCACCTGGCGGATGTTGTCGGTGGCGGCGAGCACGAACACCTCGTCGCCGGGCTCGATGCGCGTGGCGCCGTCGAGGTCGGGCACCACCTTGTCCTGCCGGTAGATGGCCACGATGCGCATGTCGATGCCCGGCACCAGGCGCGGAATCTCGGCCAGGCTGTGCAGCACCAGCGGGCCGCCGGCCTGTGCGCGCACGGCGATCAGGCTCAGCAGGCCGTTGGCGAACTCGAGCACCTGCAGCGCCTCGGGGTACTCGATGAGCTTGCGGATGTAGCGCGTGACGCTCTCTTCCGGGCAGATCACGCGGTCGACCGCGAAGCCGGCCTTGCCCATCAGCGCCGAGCCGTCCTGGAACTCGGGGCTGCGCACCCGCGCGATGGTGGTGGGCACGTTGAAGAGGTCGTGCGCCACCTTGCAGGCGGTGAGGTTGGTCTCGTCCAGCGGCGCGCAGGCGATCAGCAGGTCGGCATCCTCGATGCCGGCGCCGGCCAGCACCGAGGGCTGGATGCCGTTGCCCACCACGCCGCGCAGGTCCAGGCGTTCCTGCAGCGCGGCCAGCCGCACCGGGTCGGTGTCGACCACGGTGATGTCGTTGCGTTCGGAGACGAGGCTTTCCGCCACGCTCTCGCCGACGCGGCCGGCGCCGAGGATCAGGATGTTCACTGCTTGGCGAAGAGCCGCGACAGGTCGGCGAAGGCCTTGAACTCCAGCGCGTTGCCCGACGGATCGAGGAAGAAGAAGGTGGCCTGCTCGCCGGGCTGGCCGGCGAAGCGCACGTGCGGCTCGATGATGAAGCGCGTGCCGGCGGCCGTCAGCCGGTCGGCCAGGGCCTGCCACTCGGCCATGGGCAGCACCACGCCGAAATGCCGCACGGGCACGTCGTCGCCGTCCACCGCGTTCGTGGCGGCGCCGCGGCACTCGTGCGGCGCCAGATGCGCCACCACCTGGTGGCCATAGAGGTCGAAGTCGATCCACTCGGGCGAGCTGCGCCCTTCGGGACAGCCCAGCAGCCCGCCGTAGAAGGCGCGCGCGGCGTCGAGGTCGTGGACCGGGAAGGCGAGGTGGAAGGGGCGGGGCGTGGACATGGCGGTGATTGTGCGCCGCTTCGCCCGCTTCGGCAGCCTCCGACCCGCGGTACGGTCAGAGTGCGGACGACGAGCGGGCGCCCTCGCGCCAGGCGGCCTCGGCCTGCGGGTAAAGGTCCTGCAGCACCGCCATCGCGCAGCGCTGCAACGCCGTGGCGAGGTCGCGCTGCGCGGCGTCGGTTTCTTCCCGGTGCTCGCGCGCCTGCCGCCAGGCGGTCTGCAGCGCCGGGCGTTCGGCCTCCAGCGCCTGCGCCACCCGGGCCGCCCAGTGCGGCGGCGCTTCCCCGGCGGTCCAGGCGCCGCGGCCGCGGCCGAAGTGCGCCACGGCAAGGTAGCGCAGCAGCGCGGCCTGCCCCAGCGGGGCCCAGGCGTCGTCCGGCCACACCGCCCAGGTCGACTCGGTGCCCCGCAGCACGTTCAGGCCGCGGGTCAGCCCGGCGGCGCCCAGGGCGCCCAGCAGGCTGCCGGCCAGCAGGCCGCCGCCCATCGTCAGGCCCCCGGTGGCGAGGTCGGCCTTCAGCCCGGCCAGCGCGCCGCTGACCACGCCGCCCCACAGCGCCGCCCGCCCCTCCGAAACGGGTTGGTGCAGCTCGATCTGCTGGGCCACGCGGGCCAGGATCTCCGCACCCGCGTCGCCGGCCAGGCCGTGCAGCGCAAGGAGGCGGTCGGTGCCGCTGCGGGCCAGCGCCTCGGTGTGCTCGCGCAAGGCGGCCTCGGCGCGGGCGCGAGGGTCGGCCGGTGCCGCGGCCGCGGACGACGCCTCGCCCGCGCGGGGCAGCACCGCCGCGAGCCGCTGCCGCCAGTCGGCGCCGCCGGCATCGTCCAGCGCCACGCGCACGCCGGCCATGGCCACCAGCCCCTCGGCCAGCACCGCCATCGAGGCGGCGAAGGTGGCCTGGCCCTGCGCCGCAGCCGTCTGGGCCAGCGCGGCCATCGTGGGCCGGCGGTCGGCGGGCACGGCCGCCACCAGGGTCTGCATCAGCACGGCTTCCTGCACCCAGCAGCGGGCGAAGGCGTCCAGTGGCAGCACCTCGTGCAGGCGCAGGCCCGGCACGGCCTGGGCCTGCAGGTGCCTCGCCCAGCGCTGCACTTCCGCCGCTTCCTGGTCGGCCGGCTGCGGCGCGCCCAGCTGGTTGAGCAGCACGATGACCGGACGCTCCAGCCAGCCCAGGATCTCCAGCTCGGCCGCCAGGTGCGGCATGGCCTCGGGCGACTCGGCCGCGTTGACGAGGTACAGCACGACATCGCTGCGCTCGCGCACGTGGCGCAGGGCCTGCTGCGTGCCCCAGAAGGGCCGGTCGCGCCAGCGGTCCCACACCTGCGTGAGCAGCCAGCCGAGCGGCCGGTGCGCCTGCCGCATGCGCTGCGCCAGGCGGGCGCTGTCGCCGAAGCCGGGCGTGTCGCACAGCACCAGCCGCTGCCCGCCCGAGCCCTGCAGCAGCAGGTGTTCCTCGACGAACTCGGTGACGTGGGCCGCGTCGCGCACCTCGCCCACGTCGCGGCCCAGGAGGGTGCGGGCCAGCGTCGTCTTGCCCACGTTGGTGTGCGAGATGAGTGAGATCACCACCTCGGTGGGCGGCGCTGTGGGATGGCCGGGGCTGTCGGTGTCGGGGGTCGGCGTCATGGCGTCGCAGGGGGAGTCAGCCCAGCCAGCCGCGCAGGGCCGGGCCGTCGGCGGGCGAGGCGCCGCGCTGGAAATCCACGCCGAACAGCGGCACGCCCTGGGCGTCGGCGAAGTCCCGCCAGGCCCGCCGGCGCTGCGCCAGCCGCTCGGGCAGGTGCGCGAAGCGGGCCGCCAGCGCGGTCTCGTCGGCCAGCAGCGCCCACGGTGCGCCCGGGTGGCGCTGGCGCAGGAGGGCGAGCCACTGGCCATGCACCTCGGCCTCGGGCGTCGCCGCCAGATCGACGCAGGCGAGGTGGGCGGCCG
>Ga0075157_10002428_pt1 | contig 10924 bp, 7 predicted proteins | sample JI81BgreenDNA_FD_70967 | JGI IMG/M metagenome (GOLD analysis project Ga0075157, IMG submission 70967) | Wastewater effluent complex algal communities from Wisconsin, to seasonally profile nutrient transformation and Carbon sequestration -... | ecosystem: Engineered > WWTP > Effluent > Algae...
CTAACGGCGCCATGAGTGACATCGTAGACGTGAGCGACCATTTCATCTCGGGCACTATCTTGTGTGATGAAAGTGCGGAGCTTGGCGTCTTTGATTGCTATTTTTTCGATGCGCGCACGCTGGCGAATAATGGCTTCGACCTTTTCTTTAGACCAATCTGCGCCGATGGAGGCGAGCTGTTCGATTTTGCGGTCGTTGAGAAAGTCTTCAAGGGCTTTGATCATTCCATAGAATGCCGTTTCAGCGGTATTTGGAATGAATGAGAAGACGGTATTTTCAAGGTCGTAGTTGACAGATTTGAGTACTAGCGGAACGACGTTTTTACCAAGGTTTTGTCTTTCGCTATAAATGTCTTTATCGTTGCCACGAGAGAAGTAAATTCTTTCGAATGAGCAGCTAAGTTTGGTTTGAGGTTCTCGAACTTTTTTGATGGAAGACCTACCATCTTTTTTAATGATGTAAGCGTGCCCTGGTTCTAGTTCTTGAATGCTATCTGCCGGAATATTGAAAGCGGTTTGAATTGGTGGTCTTTCGGAGGCTACGACGGCTATTTCGTCGTTTTCGTACCAGTACACGGGGCGGATGCCGTTGGGGTCGCGAAGTACGAAAGCATCGCCGTGGCCAATGAGGCCGCACATTGCGTAACCCCCGTCGAATTCACGAGAGGCCCTGGTGAGCACACGTTGCACGTCGAGGTGTTGGCCTATCAACTCTGTGATTTGCTGATTAGAATATCCGAGAGCTTTATATTGATCAAAAAGGACTTGATTTTCCTCATCAAGGAAATGTCCAATTTTTTCCATCACCGTAACGGTGTCCGTTTTTTCTTTTGGGTGTTGACCAAGCTCCACTAGGAGACCAAATAGCTCATCTACATTGGTAAGGTTAAAATTACCAGCCACGACTAGATTGCGCGTCATCCAGTTGTTTTGACGCAAAAATGGATGGCAATTTTCGATTGAATTACCGCCAAAGGTTCCATATCTCAAGTGGCCTAAGAAGAGCTCTCCTGTGAAGGCATAATTGTCTTTAAGGAACTGCGGATCTTTGAGAGCCTCTGGGTTGTGTTTTTCCAACTCGGCAAATCTACCCATGACTTTTGCAAACACATCTTTGATGGGTTGCTGATCATTTGAACGGATTCTACTGATGTACTTTTTGCCGGGAGTGGGATCCAACTTAATGTTGGCGAGTCCAGCGCCATCTTGGCCTCTGTTGTGCTCCTTTTCCATGAGGAGATACATTTTGTTGAGGCCGTAAAAAGGAGTTCCGTATTTCTCGGAATAGAATTGAAGAGGCTTCTTCAATCGAAGGAGTGCAATTCCGCACTCGTGCTTTATAGCATCGCTCATAAGAGGGCGCAAAATTAGTGATTAATCAGACTTGAAAAAAAAAGATGTGTTAAGTTGTGGAAAAAGGAGTGATTGGGCATCTTCTAAGAAATCAATAATTATGAAAAGAACAGCTTTAATCTTTGCACTCCAATTTTTATTTGTAATCACTGGATTTTCTCAAAATTCGAATGGAGAAATCCACGGACGAGTCTTTGATAGCGAAGGGGTTCCGCTAGAAGGAGTCGTGGTGAAAGTGGATAATGGGATGACTGTAAACGGGGCAGCGAGCGATAGCGCGGGGCGATTTCGTGTAAAACCTCTGGTTCCTGGCACCTATACCGTGGAAATGCGAATGGTGGGAATGCAATCTAAAGTTTACGAAGGGGTTGAGGTAAACCCCGATAAGATTACAACGCTCCCAAAAACAATGTTGGAGTTTTTGAACGACTCGTCTAGGACGGTAATCATCGAAACGTATACGATTCCTCTCATTGATCGCAATGGCGGAAATGTAGTAACGATCCGTTCGAAAGAGCTCAATCAAATGTCGTCTTCGAACGGAGGAGATCTAAAAAAGATGATAGTTTCACTCAGCTCAGATGTGAAAGCAAGTGCAGATGGAGAAGAGTTGTATTTCAGGGGTAGTCGATCGGGCTCGGTCATTTACTTGATAGACGGGGTAAAAATTCGCGAAAATGTGCCGAATGTTCCATCGAGCGGAATCAGCAGTATGTCGATATATACAGGAGGGCTACCTGCAAAATATGGCGATACCACAGGCGGAGTAATCGTGATAGAGACGAAAAGTTACCTCGAAGATTACTATGAAAAATTATCAAGGATGAAAAAAACCATCGTACTTGAAGATTAATTCAAGCAGATCAGTCAATTGCTATGGCGCGACTACAACACATATCAGATGAGGAGTTGTTCGTTCGGTATAAAACCGAAAAGAGTGACGCGTGTCTGAGTGAATTGTGGAAGCGCTATAGTCATTTGATAAGGGCCGCCGCGATGAAGTACATCAAAGACAAGGAAGCTGCGAAAGATATTGAGCAGCAAGTGATGCAAAAAATCGTGGAGCTTCCCTCAGATTATTCGATAGAAAAATTTGCATCTTGGATAGGAGTAGTGGTTCGCAACACCTCTTTGATGAGCCTTCGTCAACAAAAAAAGAAAGTTGCGCTGAGCAATGATATTCCATTAAATGACTCCGAAACCACCGACCAAGAGGAAGAGCTTCAGGAAATGGAGAAAAAACTAACATTGTTGAATAGGGCGCAGCAGTTGTGTTTGAGGCTGTTTTATCTAGAGGATAAAACGTATAAGGAAGTGGGCATCATCAGCGGATACTCTCAAGACGAGGTGAAGTCGCACATTCAAAATGGTAAGCGCAATATGAAAAATTTATTATCTAAAAAATGAAAATTAGCGACACCATATCATTCCCAACCAATACAGAGATGCGTTTGTATACAGCTCGTCTACTGCGAAAATCACGAAGAAAGGAAATTGAGGTTTTGTCGGGTGATTATGAGTTGGTAGCAGACGCTATTGAAGGTTATCGCGTTTTATTTTCTATTTGGTTAAAAAGATTTTTTGCAGGATCGATGACCGTCACGGCTTGTATTGTTTTATTTTTTCAATTGAATAAATCAGTGCCTTTAGAAAGCGCTGTGCAAGCCTTAAACCCGGAGAGAACGTTTTCTTATGTGCCAGCATTAAAGGCATGTCATTCAGAATGTGGGCATTCAAGAATGAGTACCAAGGAGACAAGAAAACAAACGCAAATTGCACCATTGATATCGATGGAGGTTGCGGCAAAAGAAATGTCGTTTCAATATGAGCCTGATACTTCCAAGACACATCTTTTTCAGGAGAAACAAGCAGAGGTTTTTCGCACCAAGTTTTATATGGATTTAGGCTTTAGAATTCGTTTTGTAGAAGGCTACATGTTGAGTGATCATGATTATAATATCCCCAAAAATATTGATGTACCTCTTCTTGGAGGACTACCAGCAGAGTATGAGAATAAGAAGTCAAAGGAGAATGAGGCAGAAGTTGTATCACATGTAGTCAATTATAAAAGAAACGTCGATCAGGCTATAAAAAGTTATGCAGCGGGTGATTGGATTGGTGCGGTGGCAAAGCTTGATGTACTGCTCGAAAAATTTCCGAACGATGTGAACTTAAATTTTTATTTGGGAATGAGTCATTATCATTTGGGAGAGTATGAGAGTGCGTTGTATCATTTGGGAAAGTCGGTGACACTTGAAAATAGTCTTTTTGATCAGGAACAAGATTTTTATATCGCGATGAGTTATTTGAAAAATGGTGAAGAAAACTTGGCAGCGGAGTACCTGGATGTGATTGCACATTCTAATAGTTTCTATAGCCAGAGGGCGAAGGATCTATTGAAATAAAAAATAACAACCCCGACGAAAGTCGGGGTTGCCATCTAAACCTTAACCAAAACATCCGTTAAAAGAATTAACGGAACTACTATGAAAAAAGAGCAAACGTTTTCGCTCTAGCGGGATCATTCATGTGTATGTGAATTTCTCTTGAGTGCGCGATTCAATCGAGCTTTTGTTTGTTCAGACATCTCATACATCACAGGTACGAGGATGAGAGTAATGAAGGTGGCAAACGCCAAACCAAACACAATGGTCCAAGCGAGTGGTCCCCAGAAAGCAACGTTGTCTCCCCCGAAATATATTTTCGGATCCAACTCTGTGAACATGGTCACGAAGTCGATATTGAAACCAATTGCGAGAGGAATCATACCCAAAATGGTAGCTGTAGCTGTAAGAAGTACAGGAGTCATACGAACTCTACCAGCCTCAATAATGGCATCATGAAGGGTATAACCTTGAGCTCTCAAGATATCCATAAATTCTACCAAGAGAATACCATTTCTAACGACGATACCAGCAAGTGCTACGATACCAACACCAGTCATCACGATGGAGATCTCCATATCAAAGATGGCAAGGCCAAGTAGTACGCCGATGATACTGAAGATGATTTCTGAAAGGATGATCACAGTTCTACCTATGGAGTTGAATTGCAATATCAATATCAGTACAATCAGCGCGAGGGCTAGGAGTCCAGCAAACCCGAGGAAGCTAGCGGTTTCAGCTTGCTCTTCTTGTTCTCCCGTCATCGTGATCGACACGGTTTCAGGATATCGATTGAAGTTGTCGATTTCTTTTTGAATGTTGGCAACAACCTCGTTAGGGTTGAAGTCAGAAATCACGTTTGAGGCGAGAGTAATGACACGCTTCTGATTCTTGCGTTTGATAGCGGCGTATGTGCTGGTGTACTTTACTTCTGCCACTGAAGAGAGGGGGATTTGGCGCACCATTCCACCCATATTCATGTCGCGATAAGTGATAATGAGATTTTTTAATTCCTCAATATTGTTGCGTTGATTTTCTTGGAATCGGACCATTATTGGGTAGTCGTCGTTGTCATCGCGGAAGCGAGAGACTTCTGCTCCAAAGACGGCATTACGGAGCGCCATACCGATTTGTGCAGTGCTGATTCCCTCTCTATTCGCTCGTTCGCGATTGATGTCAATTTTCACCTCTGGTTTATTCAATTGGAGATCAGACTTCAATTCTTCCACACCGTCTACAGCCATAGAGTCGAGGTAGCGCTTCAAATCGATTGAAGTAGCGATGAGTTCTTCGAAGTTTTCACCGCTGATTTCGATGTTGATTGGCTTTGCTACCGGCGGACCGTTTTGTTCTTGGTCTACGGATATTTCAACACCAGGAATTCCTTTTACTGCTTCGCGAATCTTTTCAAGATAGATAGCTGTGCTTTCGCCATTTCTTTCAGCGAATTTTACAAAAGCAACACCAACTTTTGCTTTGTTGGGGTAGCTCGCACGATCGTCTTGCGCTTCGTTGGCTCCAACTGCAACGTTGGTGATAACGGACTTAACAAGCGGGTTGCTATCACCCAGAACTCCATATACTCGGCCTTCAATAATTTTTGCTACAGAGTCTGTGGCAGCTGGTTTCGTGCCCACAGGAAGAGTTGCATACACATATACAAAGTTGGGATCAGCTTGCGGGAAGAAAACGACCTTGGGCTGACGCAATGCCGTGATCATAATGGTGGCAACAAGCAATACGACGGTGCTCCAGAAAATAGCGCGGGGTCTTTTTAAAGCCCATTCGAGGAATCTACCATAAACGTTTTGTACACGAGGCCATAACTTGTTTTGGAAGCTGGCAATCGCTTTTTCCAAAACGAAACGATACAGCAAATACAAGAGGTACATTGTCACTAAGAAGTTACCCATACCAAACGAACCAGCCAAATAGAAAAGGGCAGCGAATGCGAGTAAAAGAATGGTGGTAATTTTGAATGACCGTGCTCTTTTCTTTTGATTGGGCGCGTGATCGTGAGGCTTCATAAAGTCTACCGCGAATACCGGATTGATGATATATGCCACGAGCAGTGAAGCTGTAAGCGTGATGATCAGCGTAATCGGCAGGTAGAACATGAATTTACCAATAATTCCACCCCAAAAGGCGAGGGGAACGAAAGGAGCCAACGTTGTAGCTGTTCCAGATAATACGGGAAGGAAGATTTCTCCCGCTGCTTTCTTAGCGGCGGTTTTGATCGGCACTTTACCGTTATCATAAATTCTGTGCGTGTTCTCGATGACGACGATGGCGTCGTCCACCACAATTCCCAGCCCCAGCAGGAAGGCGAATAATACGATCATGTTGAGAGAGAAATCGATACCGGGAAGAATCATGAACGCTATGAACATGGAAAGCGGCACAGAAAGTCCTACGAAAATGGCATTGGTTACACCCATGAAGAACATCAAAATAATAGTCACGAGGATGAAGCCAATGATGATCGTATTGATAAGATCGTGGAGGGTGACACGCGTACCGTCAGATTGGTCGCCAGTCACTTTAATGGTGAGGTTTTCAGGAAATTCTGTTTCCTCCATTTCCTCGATAATGTCATAGATTTTGTCAGATGCCAAAATGAGGTTTTCACCACCACGTTTGATGACGTTGAGTGTGATTACGTTTTTATTGTCAAGACGGCCGTATGAGGCTTGCTCGGCAAAAGCATCTTTGACTACGGCAATGTCTTTCAAAAAAACAGATGCACCTGTCATCGAATTGATGACGAGATTTTCGATTTGTTGAATGTTGTCAAACTCGCCGCTGACGCTGATGGAACGCTGCATATCATCGATGGTTACATTGCCACCGTTGATGGTCATATTTTCATATTTGACAGCATTTTCGATATCGCCCATAGTGATGTTGGCGGCTTGCGCCTTGTACATGTCTATGTTGATTTGGATTTCTCTATCCAAAGCACCGACGATGTCTACACGCGTAATTTCTTTAAGCCCTTCGATACGGTCTTGCAGATCTTCCGCGTACTTTTTGAGTTTTGCGAGATCATAATCACCAGATAAATTGACGAAGAGAATGGGCATTTCAGAAAATTCTACTTCCATTACGGACTGCACCATCAACGGGTCGTTGGGCAAATCCTTTTCTGCTTTTTCTACCGCGTCTTTTACTTTTTGCTTTGCAATGGGCACCTCTACATCGGTGTTAAACTCAACCATGATCACAGAGTAATTTTCTAGTGATTGGCTTGTTACTTTTTTAACACCTGCAATAGATTTAATTTGCTTTTCGATTGGCTTGGTCACCAGGTTTTCCATGTCTTTGGGCGCAGTAGATGGCAGCGCAGTGGACACGTAAATGGTAGGAATTACGATATCGGGAAACTGCTCTTTTGGCAAGTTTCGATAGGATTGAATACCCACCAACGTGATGATGATGGTGAGCAGGTATATGGTTGTTTTATTGTTAATTGCCCAACTCGTGACAAAAAACTCTTTGAATTTTTCCATGTTGGATAGAGTTTTTTTAATTAAAATTTGATTTCGAGTCCGTCTGCGAGGTCTGATGCACCGGTAGTGATCAGCTTGTCGTTAGCGGAAAGGCCGGAGATAATTTCTGCGCTTCCGTTGTAGACCATTCCTACAGTCACCACTTTTTTGCGCGCTACTTTTTTGCCACCTTCTTCAACTCCAACGAAAACGAAAGATTCCTTTTCAGTGTTTTGAATAAGGTTTACGGGAATAGTGATAGCGTTGTCGTTTCTATAGTCTACCACTTTGAGCACAGCAATCATATTGGGGCGCAATTCTGCGGCGTCAGCATTGATAGAGGCTTCTGTGACGAATGTGCGTGTCATTGGGTCGATCACTTTAGCAGCGAAGGTTACTTTTGAGGCGATTTCTTTATTTTGATCAGGGAAGAAAATAGAAACATCATTTCCTTTTTTCACTTTAGCAGCGTGGGTTTCAGAGATGTTGGCCTTTACTTTCAATTTTGAAAGGTTTACGACGCGCATTGCAGGCATGCCAGGGGCGGCCATTTGACCAATCTTGAGCACGACATTATCAACGGTACCGTTGATAGGAGATTTGATGCGGGTCAGCTCTATTTGCTCTTGCAATGTTTCGATCTGTTTTTCAAGCGATTCTTTTTGTGTTTTAGCTTGAAGGTATTGGACTTCACTTCCGATTTTTTGATTCCACAGTCTTTGTTGGCGGTTGAAGACTTCTGTAGCCAGGGCGAGCTGCGGCTGCACGGAATTTAACTGCTTTACATAGATGTCATTGTCCACTTCGGCGAGGATTTGTCCTGATTTTACTACATCACCCTCGTTGACATAGAGCTTGGTGACATTGCCGGCCATGGTAGGCATGATAGTCACATTCTCGTCTGCGTCAACAATTCCTTGCACGTCAAGGTAGTGAGTGAATACTGATGAAGTGATGGCCGTAACTATTACATCCTTGATTTTACCTGTGCTGGCAGAGGTATCTGTTGATGCAATTTCTTCTTCAAGTGTTTTAATTTGTTCCGCAAGTTCAGCTTGCTTTGCTTTGAGTTCTGCGAGCTGAGTTTTGGGATCTTTATCGCCTCCGCATGATGCGATGATGGCAGCGATAACAAAAAGGGAGAATATCTTTTTCATGTGAATTTCGAATTATAATGTGTTAAGTGCTTTTTTGAGTTTTACCTGAGCATTCATGAGGCTCTCTTTCGCTTGAGCAAGGTTTTGTTGCGCCTCTAAAACTTGATTTGTCGATTGACTGACATCCATGCTTGAAGCTATACCTTCTTTAAATTTAATACCTGTTTTATAGAGTATTTTTTGAGCAAGGTCGAGCGATTTTATAGCGAGGTTGTAAGAGTTGAGCGCTGTAAGATATTCTGTTTTGGCGCTGTTGTATTCCAATTCTGTGGCGCGCTTGGTGAGTTCGACAGTATCTTTCATTCGCTGTACTTCAACTTGCGCTTTTTGAACGCTTTTTACTTTCCCTCCGCCACTAAGAATGGGCACATTGATTTGAAACCCCCAGAGCTGCGGCGCAAACCAAGGTAGGCTTGTATCGAGGAAGTTGAATTCTTGACGAAAAGCCTGAGATTGTAGGGTGTAAAAAACTCCAGCATTCGGAAGGAAGGCCGCTTTTTTATTCTTAAGATTGAGCTCTTGCATAGTCAGGCCGCTGGTAGCGAGTTGCACATCAATCGTTTTGTCGCTCGAGAAAGCTGCGCTAAGAAGATCTTCCGATGAAATGAGAGTATCCGCTTTATCTGCCAAGGTTATGTCTTCTGCTAAAGGCATACCGATTGTAAATTTTAGTAAGTCCTTAGTGAGTTTTGAAGCTCCTTCGAGTGAAGAGATAAAATTGTCAAGTTGGCTTAATGAAAGTTGGAGCTGTTCATAATCTTGTTCTTCCAAAAATCCACTTTCGAAATAGGCTTTGGTTTCATCGGTCATTTGAGCAATCACAGCGCGTGTTTGGCGAGTAAAATCTAATCTTTCATCGATGATTAGAGCGGTATGATAGGCTTTAGCGACATCTGCTTTTATTTCCAATTCGGATTTAGAAAGATATCTCCTTTGGAGTTGAGCATATGCCTTTGAAGCTTGGAGACCAACGAGCCAAGAGCCATCAAATAGAAGTTGGCTAGCGTTCAATGAGGCGGTCATGTTTTGAGGCGTACCGAATTGGAGCCTCAATTCTTGGCCAGGTGCACCAAAGAAACTTCCGTCGACAACCTGAGTAGGTAGCGTAATGAAGTTTTGATATTGGAGACTCGCGTTGATTTGGGGTAAACCGATAGCGAGTAATTCGTCAGAAGTAAGATCTGCTACTTCCGCGTCGTACCGTGCGTTTTTCACGGTCTGTGCATTTTTCAGAGCATACTCTTGGGCTTGTTGCAGCGAAAGCGCTGTTTGGGCCTTGGTGTATGCAGGGAAAAACAACGAAACAAAAAGCACCATCAGCAGGGCTTTTTGTATTGGTTTTTTCCACGTGTTCATAAAAGGGATTGTGTTATTATTTAATGTATTTTGATTTTTCTTTCAAATAGTCAATGCCTTTTTGGCTGGCAATACCACGGATATGATAGATGAATGATTCTTTGTAGACATCCACCAGTTTCCACTTGTCTTGAGGAAAAAGGTTGTGATCTAATAGAATATTCATGTGCTCCATATAAATTCTGACAATGATTTCGGGATTGAAGTCTTTTCTGTAGTAACCTTCTTTTTGACCCTTGATCATATTTGATGTCATGCAAGCGTAAATAGCAGAGTTGCGATTGTTTTTGATAACATGAAAGACTTCAGGGTGGTATTTTTCGAGGTCGTAAATGATGGATGGATGTAAGTTTTGGAGCATGCTCAAAACCCATTTCATAATCTCAAGGCTTTCGTCTATGGCGTTGAGGTTGCGAGAGGCTATCTCAGAGATTTGCGCATCCTCTATTTCGCAAAAAGCATCCATTGATTTTTTTACCAACTCTTCTTTATCGTTCACATAGAGATAAAGTGTCTTTTTAGAAACTCCCAAGTGGCGAGCCATATCATCCATGTTTACGCTTTTAATGCCGTATTGCATGAAGACTTTTGACGCTCCGCTAATAATTTTTAACTCTTTTTCTTCCATTGCGGCGCAAATATAATTTTCTTTTTGGAAATGGAAACGAAAAAGATTAAAAACGTTTCCAAATAAGGTCAAATTTGTTGTGAGCGGTTAAATAGGGAAGTTGAATTGTCATTTTGGAAACCGTGAAATGTTTCCTCTATGTTAATTAGCGACGATCAGTTTATCATAATAGATGGATTTACCCACGATGACTTGTACCAGGTATACCCCTTGCGACATGCCTTCCAATGGTATGTTGACGCGGCTTTCGGAAGTGTAAATGCGCGCAGGACTGAAGGTCTTTCCGTTCATATCTGATATGGAAACGCTTACATCCAAATTTTCCGGATTATTTTCAAATTCCAGATAAAACTCCGTTTTCGCAGGTATAGGATAGATAAGATAAGGTTTTCCAAGGTGTTTTTCCAGAAGTTCTCCCATGATTCGTGGGCGGTTCATAGCGAACTGTTCCGCCACTGTAATTGCCGAAAACCATTCGGCGGTATCATCAGGAGAGTGCCAGCGATTAATATGATCTGTAATCAGCGGGGCATAAAAGGATTCGCGGTCGGAGATGAGG
>Ga0075157_10002430_pt1 | contig 10920 bp, 9 predicted proteins | sample JI81BgreenDNA_FD_70967 | JGI IMG/M metagenome (GOLD analysis project Ga0075157, IMG submission 70967) | Wastewater effluent complex algal communities from Wisconsin, to seasonally profile nutrient transformation and Carbon sequestration -... | ecosystem: Engineered > WWTP > Effluent > Algae...
TGAGCCGTCATTATTTTGGAAATTTAAGTCTGCTTTGGCATTTATAAGCAATTTAGCAATCTCAGTTCTACCAAATACACAGGCACTTATCAGAGGGCTTGAGCCTCCAAAAGGTTCTTTTTCATTGAGGTCAGAACCATAAGCAATATGTTGTTTCACCGATTCTACGTCATTTTTGATGACTGCTGTATGTAAATCTACTTTGGGTTTTGAAACAACAATTTTTTCCTGATTTTGCACTGCAACAGATTTGCTGTCTTTCGGTTTTCCTTGACAGGCTGATATGAATGCAAAACAACAAACGATTTGAATTGCTTTAAAAATTTGAGAGATTGATTGAAACTTCATTTTTCTTCGAGTTTAGAAGTGAATATTTTGATAATACAAAGTTATTAAAAATTTATTGATAATCAATAAATTTTTATTGATATTTTTTTTAAAACTTTATTATCTTTATGAAGATGATTCGCAAAAGGATTATATAAATCACAGTTTTGTGAAAATATTTTTATAATCTTCTTGTTTTTCCTTTTATCCTGAAAACTCTCTGATTTTAGCAACCTTCATGTTTTTTTTGCGTATAAGCTATTAGATTTTAATTCTCAAATTTTAAAGCTATGAACAGATTAGCACTACTTACTATCTTTTATCTAATATTTGGAGCTTGTATTGCTCAAAACAATATATCTGAACTTTTCAAACAGTTTCCATATAAGCAGCCTGGCACTCAGTTCAAAGATTTACCCAATAATCGTTTGTATGCCAGTGATAATGACGCTTTTATTAATATTGAAAACATATCAGACATGACCACTGAGCAGTCTTTTATTGCTTTTAACAAAGCCGACGGCTCTAAAATTTATGGTTACAGATATTATGAAAATGGTGGAAAAGAATATGAAAGTGTTTATTCTACCCGTTTTTATAAAGAACAAAAAGGCAAGTGGGTAGAATTACCCGAAATTTTATTACTATTGGGTTATGATACTTTTTGGGGCTCAACCAAGCCTTTACCTCCCAAAGAATATTTACATAAATTTGCCATTGATTATGTATTGCCACGCAATGGTAGCACCATATTGGTTCGTTTACGTATACAACCCATATTTCCCGAAGACAATTTGGATAAAGTCAAACTTCAACAATACGCAAAAGAATTCAGATATACTCAAATACAACTTACTTGGAATACACAAAAAGGAGTTTTTGAATTAGGTAAAAAATTATAGTAAATTGAGGCGTTTTTTAACAAAACGCCTCAACAATTTATGTATAAACTTTTTTTCTTTTCCCTCCTTATTTTATCCTTACCATTTTTAGGTTTCAGTCAAGATTCTACCACATACGAAATAGCTACTGACAGACCAAGCATAAGCTTTTCAGCTTTTACAGCACCCAAAGGCATCTTAATAGCAGAAAATGGTTACTTACAGAATAAGTTTCGATTAGGAACATTTTATATACCAAGTATTTTTCTTCGCTATGGAATTAGTAAGCGTTTAGAAGCCCGTTTGGGTGATGAATATTCACATCTATCCCAAACTATTTTTTCAATGCCCCTTACTATTTCAAACTTTTTACCAATTTCAGTTGGACTAAAATATAGAATCAATAGCCCTGAACAATCAAAATTTGCTTTGAGTGCTTTATGGACTAGCAAAATACCCATCCCCACTAATCTTGACAAAACGTCTTTAAGACATTATGGAAAAGTTCTAATGCAATATAATTTTACCCAAAAATGGTATGGATTCTCTAATATTGGATTAGAATTTTTAAAAGTACAGTCTAATGTAACACAGTTTGCTTATACTTTAGGGTTGGGAAGAAATATAACCAATGGACTATATCTTTACTTTGAAACATTTGGCTATGAACCCTTTCAAGAAAGTATTTCTGTTTCAAGTTCGCATGGAGCAAATATCGGAATGGTTTATATCATCAAAAAGCGTTATCAGTTAGACGCCTCATTTGGAGGCAATTGGAATGAACCTCTTTCTATTTACCATTTTTTTAATATCGGATTTTCAACATACTTAAAAATTAACTCCAAGTGAAATATTTTGGTTTACTGATAATCCTGCTTTTTTGTCTTTTTATTGGTGATTTATTAATAGGTTCTGTATCTATTAGCCCTTTAGAGATTTTTAAAACTTTTTTGGGATTACAAGAAAACGAAATTTGGAATCAGATTATCTTAAATTTTCGTTTGCCTAAAGCTCTTACAGCCATTTTAGCAGGAGTAGCTCTTTCTATTTCAGGGCTTTTGATGCAAACCTTTTTTGTAAATCCTTTGGCAAGCCCTTCAGAATTAGGTATTTCTGCTGGTGCAAGTTTAGGTGTAGCCTCTGTTACACTCAGTTCTGGCTTAGGTTGGGTGAGTTTGCAAAACTTTGGAGTCAGTGGCTATTGGCTTATTGCCTTCCTAGCCATTGCAGGAGCTATGAGTGTTATGTTTATCATGCTGCTGATAGGTCTAAGGGTTCGTAACAATGTAATTTTACTCATTATAGGTTTAATGATTAGTAGCTTAGTCGTTGCTTTTATTGGATTATGGCAATTTATGAGTAGCCCCGAGCAGATAAGGGACTTTTTATGGTGGACGTTTGGTAGTTTAGGGGCAACCAACTACAGTCAAATTATCATCATGGCTGTCATTACTTTTAGTATGTGTTTACTTGTGCTTGTAAATGCTCAGAAATTCAATATTCTGTTGCTTGGAGAGAAATATGCTCGAAGTATGGGCGTTAATACCCAAAAACTTCGCTGGCTTTTAATCTTAGTGGTTGGTTCACTGGCTGGCATTACTACTGCTTTTTGTGGACCTATTGGTTTTATTGGGATTGCTGTTCCCCATATTGCTAGAAGTACATTCAAAACTCAAAATCATTGGATTCTGATTCCTTCCTCTGCTCTTTTGGGGGCAATTGTTCTATTGGGTTGCGATATTCTATCCAATATTATTTACCCCAATTTTGCATTGCCTATCAACACCATTACAGCACTGATAGGCTCACCTTTAGTCATTTGGATTATTTTAAAAAGAAGAAATTTTTAAAAAACATCCCTAAAAACTTCGTCTAGTTTAGTAAACGCTTTCACCTGAATTTTATAATTAGACAGATTCAACCCTTTTAAATTATATTTTGAAATAAAAATAGTTTGGAAACCCAGTTTTTCAGCTTCTGTAATTCTGTTTTCTATTTTGGTAACGGCTCTGATTTCTCCTCCAAGCCCTACTTCAGCAGCAAAACAGATTTTCGGATTGGTTGGTATATCTTCATAAGAAGATGCAATAGAACAACATACAGCCAAATCTATGGCTGGGTCTTCTACCCTTAAACCTCCTGCAATATTCAAAAACACATCTTGAGTACCTAACCTGAACCCTCCCCTTTTCTCCAAAACAGCAAGTAGCATATTCAAACGTTTGGCATCAAAACCTGTACTACTACGCTGAGGAGTTCCATAATTTGAAGGGCTTACAAGTGACTGTACTTCAATAAGTAAGGGTCTATTTCCTTCTAAAGTTGCCCCAATGCTCACACCACTTAGGCTTTCTTCTCGTTGTGAAATGAGTATCTCAGAAGGGTTACTCACTTCCCTGAGTCCAGTTCCTATCATTTCATAAATTCCAAGTTCTGAGGTAGAGCCAAAACGATTTTTAGTTGTTCTTAAAATTCTGTAAACCAAATGTCTATCGCCTTCAAATTGCAAAACAGTATCTACCATGTGTTCCAAAACTTTTGGTCCTGCCAGTGTTCCTTCTTTTGTAATATGCCCAATTAAAAATACAGGTGTGGCTGTTTCTTTGGCAAATTTCATCAGTTCGGCTGTACACTCTCGTACCTGTGAAATACTCCCAGCCGAAGATTCGATAAAAGAAGAATGAAGCGTTTGAATAGAGTCAATTACCACAATATCAGGCTCTAAGCCTTCAATCTGCTTGAATATATTTTGAGTAGAAGTTTCAGTAAGCAGATAACATTCAGAGCCTTTTTGTTCCAAACGTTCTGCCCTCATTTTGATTTGTTGTTCGCTCTCCTCACCAGAAACATACAAAACTTTTAATCCCTGCAAACTCAAGGCAATTTGAAGCATGAGTGTAGATTTTCCTATCCCTGGCTCACCACCAATCAGTACCAACGAACCAGCCACAATGCCTCCACCAAGCACCCTATTCAACTCTTTATCTTGTGTAACCAAACGAGGCTGTTCTTCAAAATTAATTTCTTCAATTTTTCGGGGTTTGGCTGCTAATTTATTGGAGGAAGAGACTTTCCAACTACCTTTTACAGGCTCTTCTTTTTGAATTAATTCTTCTACAAATGTATTCCACTGATTGCAGGAAGGACATTTACCAAGCCATTTAGGCGATTGGTAGCCACAACTCTGACAGAAATATGTACTTTTTGCTTTTGCCATGATGTTTTTTATTTGAAAAACTGTTGGAAGGTTTGAAATTTTCCAAAAGTTAAAAGTAAAAATCAGTATTTACTACGTAATTTTACGGAGGAGTATTTTTTTATCTATCAATCACAAAATCCTGAGGCTTTTTGCCTGTTAGCCCACCTACTCTATCAAAACCCCATTTTTTTGCATCTGCTTCATCTTTAATGAGCCATGCAATTTGTAACATGGTACTTTCAGCATCTGTATTCATAGCATCCATATAAATGGGATAAATGAGTGTAAAATGAGGCAACAAAACAGCCTGATTTTCTTTTAAAAAACCTTCTAATCTGCTTACTCCATCAGGGATATGCAAACAATTTTCTAAAATGTGTGTTTTACCTCCATCTAAACCCAATTCAATATTGAAAGGTGGATTAGAAGCAGGGTGAGCCAAAAATAAAGCATAATGGATTTGCATAATTGTAAGATTTTGGGGTTGATAATGATGTCATTACTTTTTATTATTTTGATATAATTTAATTCTTTCTTGATACACATCCCATGAACGACGCTTTTGTATGTTGAACCAAACAAAAAAAGCTCCCCATACAATTAATAAATATATAATAATTCCTTTAAATACTTTTTTCCAAAACTTCATTTTTTCAGTAAGTATAAATTTAAAAAAACATATTTTTACGCAAAATTCCTAATCTTGCTATGACTGAACCAGCTATTTTTCATTATAAACAACCTTTTACTTTAGAAAATAATCAAGTATTGCCCGAATTAGAAATTGCCTATCATACTTTTGGTACACTGAATGCCGAAAAAAGCAATGTCATTTGGGTTATTCATGCTCTCACAGCCAACTCTGATGTTTCGGATTGGTGGTCTGGTTTGTTTGGTAAAGGCAATATTTTAGACTCTGAACGTTATTTCATTATTTGTGCCAACAATCTGGGTTCTTGCTATGGTTCTACACATGCTTTATCAGTTAATCCAGATACACAAAGTCCCTATTTTCACGATTTTCCTCTGCTTACCATCAGAGATATGGCAAATTCTTTGGATTTGCTTCGTCAGCACCTCGATTTACCCCAAATTCATTTGCTTTTGGGTGGTTCTTTGGGTGGACAAATTGCAATGGAATGGGCTATTATGAATAATCAACTATTTAAAAATCTTGTTTTATTAGCAACCAATGCATTTCACTCACCTTGGGGAATAGCCTTCAATGAAGCTCAAAGAATGGCAATTGAAGCCGATTATTCTTGGAAATATAACCATATACAAGCTGGTATGCTGGGTTTAAAAGCAGCCAGAGCCATTGCCCTGATTTCCTATCGCAATCAGTTTACTTATAATCAGACCCAAAAAGAAGAAGATTTTGATAAAACCGATGATTTCAAAGCCTCTTCTTATCAGCAATATCAAGGCGAAAAGCTCATCAGGCGTTTCAACGCTTTTGCCTACTGGACACTCTCCAAAGCTATGGATAGCCACCAAGTAGCCCGAAATAGAAAAAGTATCGAAAATGCTTTGGAAACTATCAAAGCCAAAACGGCTGTCATTGGTATCAGTTCCGATATTTTATTTCCTGTTGAGGAACAAAAATTTTTAGCCAAACATATCCCTCATGCCACTTATCACGAAATAGATTCTTTTTATGGACATGATGGTTTTTTATTAGAGTTTGAAGCTATTTCAAAGGTTATTCAACAACATTTATCTTAAAAAAAATAAATCTTTATATACTGAAAATAAGCCAAAAAGCGTTTTGATAGAATGTATTTTTTATCTATTACTAAATCTTTTGTGCTTATATGTTTAAATTTTTGAAATCCCGAATGTGGGCTTCTTTAGCAGGCTGTTGGCTCAGTTTCAATGCTTTTGCTCAAGATACTCCCCTTTGGATGCGTTATCCTTCTATTTCACCTGATGGACAAACAGTTGTTTTCAGTTATAAAGGTGATTTGTATAGAGTAAGTGCCACTGGAGGGCTTGCCGTACCACTTACCCTTCACGAATCTCACGATTTTATGCCTGTATGGAGCAAAGATGGAAAGCAAATCGCTTTTGCATCAGACCGATATGGAAATTTTGATGTATTTGTGATGCCAGCAATGGGCGGAGAAGCCAAACGCCTTACATTTCATTCATCCAACGATTTTCCAACAGATTTCAGTACAGATAATAAAAACATCATTTTTCAGAGTGCAAGACAGCAAAAAGCTGAAAATATGCAATTTCCAAGAACAGAACAATTGTATAGTGTAGCTGTTTCGGGTGGGCAAGCTCAAATGCTTTTGGACTTGAATGCTGAAAGTGCAAGATATAGCTCCGATGGCTCTAAGATTGTATATCAAGACTGGAAAGGGTACGAAGACAAATGGAGAAAACACCATACTTCATCAGTAACTAGAGATATTTGGATTTATGACACTCAAAACCAGTCTTATAATAAAATTTCTAGTTTTGAAGGTGAAGACAGAAATCCTATTTTTGCCACAGGAAACAATCAAGAAGTTTTCTTTTTGAGCGAAAAATCAGGAATATTTAATATTTGGAAAACCAGTATTACTCCTAATTCACAAGCCAAACAAGTTACAAATTTTGAGAAGCATCCTGTTCGTTTTCTTTCACAAGCCAATAACGGTACGCTTTGTTTTAGCTGGAATGGAGAAATTTACACTTTAAAAGAAGGTTCTCAAGCTCAAAAGCTCAATATTCAGATAGCTACTGATAGCCGTTTGAACACAGAAAGAATTGTACCCATTACAGGAGGTGCAACCGAGTTTACAACCTCCCCTAATGGTAAAGAAATTGCTTTTATTTTTCGTGGAGAAGTTTTTGTCAGTTCTGTTGATGGCAGTGTAACCAAACGTATTACCAATACACCCGAACAAGAACGCAGTTTGAGTTTCAGCCCTGATGGAAGAAGCCTCGTTTATGCAGGCGAACGCAATAATAACTGGAATATTTACCATACAAGTATTACACGTAAAGAAGAACCTTATTTTTATGCTTCTACGGTTCTCAAAGAGGAAGCCATTATTGCAACTGATGCCGAAGAGTTTCAGCCTATATTCTCTCCTGATGGTAAAGAAATTGCTTACTTGGAAGAAAGAGTAACATTAAGAGTTTACAATTTAGCTAGTAAAACTAGTCGTACAGTGCTTCCAAGTCAGTATAATTATTCATATTCTGATGGAGATCAGTATTTTACTTGGTCACCTGATAGCAAATACTTGCTATCAAATTTTATACCCAAAGGGGGGCAAATTTTCATGAATGAAATTGCCCTTATAAATGTTGATGGAAAAAGTGAACCTATTAATCTTACTCAAAGCGGATACAGCGATAACAATGCAAAATGGGCAATGGGAGGCAAAATGATGATTTGGTCTTCGGATAGAGATGGTATGAAAAATCATGGTTCGTGGGGTGGAGAAACAGATATATATGCAATGTTTTTTGATAAACAAGCCTTTGATAGATTTAAGTTAAGTAAAGAAGAATTTGCTCTACTCAAAGAAAAAGAAGACAAAGAAAAGAAAGATAAAAAAGAACCTGAAACTACTGAGACAACTAAGAAAGATAAGAAAAATAAACCATCTGAAAATACAAGTCCAAAGGAAAATAACACTTTAACTCTTGATTTAGCAGATTTAGAGGACAGAAAAGTGAAACTGACCATTCATTCCTCTCGTCTTTCAGATGCTGTATTATCTAAAGATGGTGAAAAGCTTTTTTATTTAGCTCGTTTTGAGAAAGATAATGATTTATGGGTAACCGATTTGCGTACCAAAGAAACAAAACTACTTGTTAAAAACGCAGGAACTGATATGGAAATCAGTCAGGATGGAAAACATCTTTTTGTACTTTCTAATGGGAATATTACTAAAATTGATGCTGAAAGTGGCAAAAGAGAGCCTGTCAGTATCAGAGGTGAAATGAACTTGAATTATGTAGCAGAAAAATCATATATTTTTGATCATGCATGGAGACAGGTTGTGAAGAAGTTTTATGTAAAGGATTTACACAAGGTAGATTGGAATTTTTACTACAAAGAATACAAACGTTTTATTCCTCATATCAACAACAACCACGATTTTTCCGAAATGCTTTCTGAGCTTTTAGGAGAACTCAATGCCTCACATACAGGCTGTAGATATTCTCCACAGACAGCCAATACAGATGCAACAGCTTCTTTGGGTATTTTCCCTGACCACTCACACAAAGGCAATGGTGTAAAAATTGCTGAAATTATTACTCGTAGTCCACTCGATAATGCCCAGTCTAAAATAAAAACAGGTATGATTATCGAAAAGATTGATGGAGTAAACATTACTCCCGAACAGGATTTCAATACACTCCTGAATAGAAAAGCCAATCATTTAGTTTTACTTTCCGTTTTTGATCCAAAAAGCAATAGTCGTTTTGAAGAATCTATGAAACCCATTTCAAGAGGTGAAGAGAGTGAATTACTATACAAACGCTGGGTTGCTCGACAAGCCAAAGAAGTAGAGAAAATTTCTGGTGGAAAAATTGGTTATGTGCATGTACGTGGTATGAACGACCCCAGCTATAGAACAGTAGTAGATGACGTTTTAGGAAAACATATTGCAAAAGAAGGTTTAGTGGTAGATACCCGTTTCAATGGTGGTGGATGGCTACATGACGATTTAGCTACTTTTTTGAGTGGTAAAAAATATATGGAGATGGTACCACGTGAGCAAAAAATGGGTGTAGAACCTATGCGTAAATGGTCTAAACCATCTATTGTACTGATGAGTGAAAGCAACTATTCTGATGCCCATTTATTCCCTGTTACTTATAAATCTTATGAAATAGGCAAAACAGTAGGAATGCCCGTACCAGGCACAGGTACAGCCGTTTGGTGGGAAACACAAATAGACCCTACTCTTGTATTTGGTATCCCACAAGTAGGCATGATAGATATGCAGGGTAAATATATGGAGAATACCCAACTAGAACCAGATGTAAAAGTACCTAACGAGCCTGCTCAATTGCTGAAAGGCAAAGACCAACAATTAGAAAGAGCTATCCAAGAATTGCTCAGAAAAGGAGAAAATGGTTTAAAATAAGAATGCTTGAATAACCAGTTACAAAAAGCTCAAAAAATATTTTGAGCTTTTTTATTTTTTTTCAAAAATATTTTAAACCTTTTAAAAGATAAATCATCTAACCATCAAACTAAATTAAAAATTATTATGAAAAAGAACATCGTCATTGTATCTCTTCTATTTTTGATTGCACTCAGCTGTTTTGCTCAGCGTGGGGGACGTGGTGGAAATGCTCAAAAACCTAAAAATCCTGAAGAGAGAGCAGCCCGATACACACAACTCATGACCAAAAGGCTCAAACTGAATGGTGAACAAAGCACTTCTATTGGCTCTATCAATAAAGAAACAGCTTTGCAAATAGCCAGCATACGTCAAGAAGTGCAAACTAAACGCAAAGCAGGTGAAGCTGTAGATATAAAAGCATATAGAGAAAGAATTAAAGAAGCAAACCAAGCAAGAGACACTAAAACGATGGCTGTGCTAAATAAAAAGCAAAAAGCAGACTATGAAACTATGAAAGCACAAATGAAACAAAAAGCACAAGAACGCAGAAATAATAAAGGAAAAGGTAGAAAACCCAATGGCACAGATAAAGGTGGTTTAGATGAACCAGAAGAAGATGAGTTAGATACCGAAGAAGATGATTTATAATGGATAGTATATACGTTGTTAAACGCCACAAAACCTCTACAGATATTTTGTAGAGGTTTTTTCATTGATTACCAATATGTTATCATTAAACAACATGAAATTAAAATTGTATGTAGTAGCAAAGTTTTTCGATACTTTTTTTATCTTTACAAAAATTACAAAAGCATTTCCAATAGAAAAATAAGCCTTATGATTCGTATCAATACAATAACTTTCATTCTGATTTTCAGTATTTTATTTTCAGTTTCACCAATATATACCTATGCACAAGGTGATAACTTTATGACTCAGAAATCAGGACTAAAAGTAGCATACAGCCTCCAAAATTTACGCAATGTCAAAGACAATCTTGGGAATAGTTGTGATGAATATAAAGTTATTTTTTACTTCACCAACACAACTAATGACAACTTGGGCGTGATTACCTCTTTATCTGTGGTATCTTCTACAAATTGTGTTAAAACTGGCACACCTGATGTTCAGAAAGAAAACTTCACTCTCAATGGTGGTGATGTTGTAGAAAAATCTTATTCTATGTTTTTACTTGCTGGAGTAGCTCCAAGCAGTCAGATTAAGCTACTCATGTTAGATGTTGTAAATAATACACAGAAACAACTAAATGAACAAAAGAAACTAGAAAAACAGCTCCAAGAAGAAGAAAGAAAACGTCTTGAAAAAGAAAAAGAAGAAGCAAATGCACGCATAATTAAACAACGTGAGGACGAATTGAAACGTATAGAACGTCAAAAAGAAGAAGAACGCAAGTTAGAGTATGATAGAATGA
>Ga0075157_10002431_pt1 | contig 10914 bp, 9 predicted proteins | sample JI81BgreenDNA_FD_70967 | JGI IMG/M metagenome (GOLD analysis project Ga0075157, IMG submission 70967) | Wastewater effluent complex algal communities from Wisconsin, to seasonally profile nutrient transformation and Carbon sequestration -... | ecosystem: Engineered > WWTP > Effluent > Algae...
GCTTTCTACAACTCCATCAAAAAAGTATTCTAAGGCTTTGCTGTGTTCGCCCACATTTTTATAATTGACACCAATAAAACTTAAACTTTTATTGATACCTTTATCATATTTGAGTTCTTTGGCGAGGTCTAGGGCAAATTTACCATAAGTCACACCCAATCTAGGATTGTTATTACGATACTCCCATGATATTTGATTGAGTATATCTACTTTTTCTGTGGTTTTGTCTTTTACTTTGTTGAGTTTGTCAAGTAGTGTACCCAATTCATCTTTTTGCTGTGCATAAAGATTTGTGCAAACAAGTATAAATAGTAGTAAGCTAGATAAAATTCTCATATTATTGATTGTAAGATTTTTAGACTGCAAATTTATGTGATTCTATTTATATATGAAAGACTTTGAAAAGAAAGTTTAATAATAGATTTTTCAGATAATTAAGAAAAATGATAAATCCAGTCCAAATCCATATTTACCCAATCGTGTTTGTTTAGGTTTGTTTCATCCCAATCACCAAAACAGAGCTTTTTGAGAGATAATTTATTGTTTACTAATGTGAACTCTGCATAGAACGGGTCTACACCACTTTTATTAATTTTGTGAAAAGGAGGTGTTCCAAGCCAATAAATAATACCCCAAAACTTTAACAAACAATGGTTTTCTGTAATAATTTTTTTAGCGAAAATATCATCTGCACAAAAAAGACCAGCATTATACTGATTCATATCTATAGAAATTAAATTGTGAACTAGTGCAACTAATAAGCTTGAAGTATGTTCATCTTGAAAATAGCTCATATCTACATTACCCTGATGGGCAAACATTGGGATAAGGTACTCTTCTAAAGCTTCAATGACTTCTTTTTTAGATTTTTTAGCCTTTTTTTGAATGACTTGTTGCTTCTGTTTTTTCATAGTTTTTCAATAAAAAATCAGCTAAATATACGATTTAGCTGATGGGTAAAAATATAATAATTTGATTAACAACCTTCTGTGACAATTTCTAAAAACTCACCAAAAGCCCAACCTTCATCTTTTCCATAACGAACTTTGTACCATACTCCACCATTTTCGTCAGTATAAACATTATCAGGGTTTTCCATATTGGGATCGGTAGGAGGCATTAGATATACTTCTTTTCCAAAAGGAATGACTTTGATTTTCTCACTTTCTTTACTGGGTTCTATACGCAAAGTCAATCCTGATTTTGCTGTAATGGTAGCAGTAGAAAGATTGATATAAGGACTAAATAAGAAACCTTCTTTCTTTCCGTAACGAACTCTACACCACACACCGTACATACCATCTATTTCTTTGGAATCGTCCATGTATTCTAAAATACCAACTTCCTCATTTTGAGGGATTACTGTTATTTTTTCTGATCTTGGGGTAGGAGCTTTGCGAAGTGTAAGTCCTGAAGGTGCTGTAATAAGCCCTTTCTGAATAACACTCGATAAATCTGTTTCTGTGCCACCAGCACCTTCTGTTTCGGCGTCTGCATCGTTGGTAGCTTCTACTTTAGCACCTTTTTTGAGATAAGCTCCAAAAGCCCAGCCTTCTTTTTTTCCAAATTTTACTTTATACCAAGAAGCTGTTTTCCCTTTGATAGTGGCTTCTTCTCCTTCTTCAAGAATTTTGACAATGGTATTGGTGGGTAATAAAGTTACCAGTTTACTTTTACCAGAAGGTTTCACTCTTAAACTCAAACCTGTTTTGGCAACTACAACAGCTTTGTCATCATCAGTAGCATCTTTTTCTTCATTTCCAGATGAAGAGTCTTCTTTGGTGGTTTCACCAGAAGTTTGATTGCTTTCTGTTTTTTCAGAAGCCTTTTCCGATTCTTTGGATTCTTTTTTACATCCTGAAAGAAGTAGAGCTAAACAAAGTGCTGAAGTAAGAACATAATTTGATTTCATAAATTATTGATTTAAAAGAGTGTATCTTAAAAAATGAGATGCAACAAAATTAAATGAATTTATGAAAAAAGCAATTTATTCTCCTAAAACCTTTTCTAAAAGTTTAATTGCTTGCGAAATAGTCTTAATTTCCTCAAAAATCATGAGTTGGCGTTTGTTAAGCTCTTTGAGTTTGGCTACTTTCGGATTTTTCTGTAAGAAATCTATCACTTTTCCAAATCTGTCAGAATTGTAATATTCTTGCTTTTCGGAACTCGGAAACTGTCCTTTCAGCGTGTTTCCCTTGAAGACGAGTTTTTCAAAACCGATTTTCTCAGCTAACCAACGTAAACGAACGGTTTCTATCAAATCATCTACTTCTTTGGGTAGTTTCCCAAAACGATCTGTGAGTCTTTTCTGGAATTTCTCTAATTCTTCTTCATTTTTGACATTATCCAGTTCGTTGTATAAAGAAAGCCTTTCAGAAATACTTTGTACATAATGATCAGGGATTAGCATTTGTAAATCAGTTTCTATCACGCAATCTGTAAGTAATTCTTTGGTTTCCATTTCCTTGAAAAACAAATCTTTAAACTCACTTTCTTTGAGTTCCGAAATAGCTTCATCCAGAATTTTATGGTAGGCTTCAAAACCTAAATCGTTGATAAATCCACTTTGTTCGGCTCCTAGAAGGTCTCCAGCCCCCCTAATATCCAAATCTCGCATAGCTACTTTAAAGCCATCTCCAAGCTCCGAAAATTCCTCAAGTGTTTTCAGACGTTTTTGGGCATCGTTAGTTAGTGAAAGCATGGAAGGTACAAGCAAATAACAATATGCTTTTTTGTTAGAACGCCCCACACGTCCACGCATTTGGTGTAAATCGGAAAGCCCAAACATGTGAGCATGATTGATGATAATCGTATTGGCATTGGGGATATCCAGTCCCGATTCAATAATATTTGTAGAAAGCAATACATCATAATCTCCTTCAATAAAACGCATCATGGTTTTTTCGAGTACACTTCCCTCCATTTGCCCATGAGCCATGCCAATACGAGCATCAGGGACAAGTTTTAAAATCATATTTCCAAGGCTCTCTATATCTTTGATGCGATTGTGTACAAAAAATACCTGTCCACCACGTCTCAATTCATTGCTAATCACATCTCTGATAAAATCTTCTTTGAAAACATGCATTTCGGTAGTAACTGGTTGTCTGTTAGGTGGGGGAGTACTGATGACAGATAAGTCTCTGGCTCCCATCAAAGAAAAATGAAGTGTACGTGGAATGGGTGTTGCTGTAAGTGTCAGACTATCAATGTTTAGACGGAACTCTTTGAGGCGTTCTTTGGCTTTTACTCCAAATTTTTGTTCCTCATCAATAATCATAATACCCAAATCCTTAAATTTTATATCATCATTTAAAATTCGGTGTGTACCAATGAGTATATCTACTTTACCTTCAGCTACATTTTTAAGGGTTTCTTTGATTTCTTTGGCAGTTCTGAAACGATTGATATAATCTACTCTACATGGAAAGCGTGAGAGCCTTTCTGCAAATGTTCGATAATGTTGCATTGCCAGAATGGTGGTAGGAACAAGTACAGCAGCTTGTTTGCCATTACAAACAGCCTTAAAAGCAGCTCTGATGGCAACTTCTGTTTTTCCAAAACCTACATCTCCGCAAACAAGCCTATCCATAGGATGAGGCTGTTCCATATCAGCTTTTACATCGTTGGTAGCTTTGGCTTGATCAGGGGTATCTTCATAAATAAAGGAGCTTTCCAGTTCTGCCTGCATAAAATCGTCAGAGGCAAATGCAAAACCCTGAGCAGCTTTTCGTTTGGCATATAAGCCTATCAAATCTTTGGCAATATCTTTTACCTTGTTTTTTACTTTTGCTTTTTTATTTTCCCACTCTTGGCTACCCAATTTACTGATGCTCGGAGGAGTGCCTTCTGAAGCAGAATAACGAGAAATTTTATGTAGAGAATGGATATTAACATATAATAAATCATCATCTCTATACACTAGACGTACCATTTCTTGTAGGTTTCCATTCACTTCTCGTTTTTCGAGTCCTGCAAAACGCCCAATCCCATAGTCAATATGAGTAACAAAATCACCAGGTTTTAAAGATTGTAACTCTTTGAGGGTAAGGGCTTTCGATTTAGAGAAGCGTTGTTGCGTTTTGTATCTGTAAAAACGTTCAAAAATCTGATGGTCAGTAAAACAAACGATTTGAGTATTGGGGTCAATGAAACCCTCTCGGAGCGAAATGGCTAAATTTTGAGCTTTTAAACTGGGCTTAATTTCTTCAAAAATACTTCTGAGTCGTTCTGTTTGTTTGACAGAATCGGAAGCTATCAGGTTTGTAAAGTGCTGAAATTGATATTGGTGCAAGGTATCTGCAAGCAACTGAAAATCTTTGTTAAATGAAGGCTGTACTTGTGTTTTGTATTCGATAGCAGGGACATTCTTAAAATGGAAATTTCTGCCAAATTCTACACAAAAGAACTCCAACAATAATTTTTTAAATTGCTCTTTTGTCTCAAAAAGAATCTCAGGGTTGGCAATTACCTGTGTTTGATTACTAACTGCCAAAATTGCTTCAAAATTAGCTTGTACTTTCTCAAAACACTTTTCAATTACTTCAATACTCAAAGTGATGTTTTTGAGCCAAATAGTGCTATTTTTAGGAATAAATTCCAGAAAAGACTCTCGTGTTTCGTGAAGCAGTTTTGTTTGAGTATTAGGAACAATAACAGCCTGTTCGCAATTTTCTAACGAAAGCTGTGTGTCAGGATTAAATGTACGAATACTTTCAATGTCGTTTCCAAAAAGCTCAATTCTAAAAGGATATTCGCCAGCAAACGAAAAAATATCTATAATACCACCACGAATGGCAAACTGACCAGCTTCATAAACAAAATCTGTTTTTTCAAAATCGTATTCTATCAAAAGTTCGCTGATAAAATCCAAATCCAGTGTTTCACCAACTTTAGCTGTATAGGTATGTTCTAAAAGTGTTTGTTTATTGACTACTTTTTCTGAAAGAGCTTCAGGATAAGTAACTATCAACAAGCCTTTTGTTTTTTCGTGGTTGGTATTGAGAGGAGAAAGCTTCTTATTAAGTTGCGAGATGGCATTTAAAACCTCAGCCCTTTGAAGAACATTGGCATTTTCTATTTCTTCGTAATGATAAGGGCGTTTATAAGAAGTGGGAAAAAATAAAATATCTTTTTGTGTTCCCAATAAATTCTGTAAATCATAATGGAAATAGGCAGCCTCTTCTCTATCATGTAAAATAAAAATATGATTAGTTTCTGGTGTTTTCTGATGAACACTCGCAGCTATAATTGCATCTATACTTCCTTGCAAACCCTTGATTTGTAAGCGATTTTTTTCTTTGTTTTCTAAATACTGAGCAATAGACTGTATCAGTCCATCCTCTTTATAGAGATGTAGAAGGTCTTGCGTTTTCAAGGCAATAAATCTTTTGAGGTTGAATTTTTTACAAAAATAATAGAAAAAATAGGATTTTTGTTTCAGTTCTTTTGTCATAACAGCCCGATTTTTTTAATTTGCTTGCCAAATACTGTTTATGACAAAAGTTTTGATTACACAATCCAATTACATTCCTTGGAAAGGATATTTTGATGCCATCAATATGGCAGATGAATTTGTGATATATGATGAGGTACAATATACCAAACGTGATTGGCGTAACAGGAATATGATTAAAACTCCACAAGGTTCACAATGGCTGAGTGTACCCGTACAAGTAAAAGGTAATTTTTTTCAAAAAATTAAAGATACCAAAGTTAGTGAAGCCGATTGGGGGAAAAACCATTGGAATAATATCAAACAAAATTATTCAAAAGCTCTGTATTTCAAAGAAATAGCTCCTATATTTGAAGATTTCTACCTCGAAAATAAACTAGAATACCTTTCTGAAATTAATCTGAAACTGATAGAAATAGTTTGTAAAATTCTTCATATTGAGACAAAAATAACATATTCAGATTCGTATCCGATTTTGCGAGAAGGGCAAACTGAGCGTTTGGTTGATATTTGTACACAGCTTAAGGCAAGTGTATATTATACAGGTCCTGCTGCCAAAAATTATATGGATGAACAACTATTTACAAAAGAAAATATCCAAATCAATTATTTAGATTACAGTGGATACCCTGAATATCAGCAACTTTATGGAGATTTTACGCATCAGGTTTCTGTTTTGGATCTGATTTTTAATGAAGGAAGCAATGCTACCAAGTTTATGAAAAGTTTTTAAATACTACTAAATGAAAATATCTGTACTCACAACGCTCTATTATTCAGAAAACTACATCCAAGAGTTTTATGAAAGAACATTGGCTTGCCTTAAACAAATGCAGGTAGAGTACGAATTTATCATTGTAGATGATGGTTCTCCTGATAATTCGTTAAAAGTAGCTATTGACCTTATCCATAAAGATAAAAATGTAAAAGTTGTTGAGCTCTCTCGAAATTTTGGGCATCATCAGGCATTATTGACAGCCCTGAGCCAAGCCACAGGCGATTGGATGTTTTTGATAGATTCAGACTTGGAAGAAGCTCCTGAATTACTTTTAGATTATTGGAAAGAATTACAAAAAGACCAAAATACAGATGTAGTGTATGGTGTTCAGCAACAGAGAAAAGGAAATTGGTTTGAACGTTTTAGTGGAAAGTGGTATTATAGGTTTTTCAGCATGATTTCAGATATTGATTATCCTGCTGATACTCTCACAGCTCGCTTGATGAAAAAAGAGTATGTAAAAGCTGTTCTCAAATACCCCGAAAAAGAAATGGACTTGTGGTGTCTGTTTCAAATGGCTGGATTCAGGCAAAAAGCAATTACAGTAAACAAAACCAGCAAGGGAACAACGACTTACACACTTTCTAAAAAGTTTAAAGTTGCCTTAAATACCATCACTTCTGTAAGCCATAAGCCTCTTTATTTCATTTTTTATGTAGGACTCTTAATGTCTTCGTTTGCTTTTGTGTATATTGCTTGGGCTTTGTGGCAATATTTTGCCTATGACGATAAAATTGAAGGCTGGACAAGTATAGCCATCTCTATTTGGGCTGTAGGTGGGATTATTACTTTTTGTATAGGTATTATCGGAATTTATCTAGCTAAAATGTTTTCGGAAATTAAACAACGACCACATAGCATCATACGCAATATACATCATTCAGACAATAGTTAAACAGTATTATGCAACATATTATAGACCAACTCAATCAATTTTATAAAGAACAACTAGAACTATATGGTTCTACTGCTCAAGGAGTAAACTGGAAAGATGAAAATGCTCAAATTCTACGTTTTGTTCAACTATTAAAAGTTTTAGAAAACGAATCTGAGGGCTTTTCTCTAAACGATTTGGGTTGTGGTTATGGAGCATTGGCTCCATTTATGCAAAAAGCAGGCTTTCAGAATTTTGTATTCAGAGGCTACGATCTCTCTAATGATATGATTGAGAAAGCAAAAGAAACTTACCAACATATTTCTCAGGCAAGTTTCTATACCATTGAAAAAACACAAGAAATGGCTGAAGCTGATTATTGTGTGGCTAGCGGGATTTTTAATAAAAAACTGAATCTAAAAGAATTTGAATTCCTTTCGTATATTCTTGAAACACTTGAGATGATGAATGAAAAAAGTAGAAAAGGTTTTTCGTTCAATATGCTTACAAGCTATTCGGATAAAGACAAACAACGAGATGATTTGTATTATGCAAATCCAGCTTTTATTTTTGATTATTGTATGCGAAATTTTTCAAGAAATGTAGCCCTCTTGCACGACTATAAAGCCTACGATTTCACTATTTTAGTAAGAAAATAAATCTAAATACTCATTATTAACATCTCTGTACTATAAATTTATGGGATATGTATATATTTTCTTGACAGTACTTTTAAGTGCTTATGGGCAAATTGTACTTAAATGGCGATTGAACCTAAAAGGAAGCATGCCGGAAGGATTCATGCCTAAATTGTATTATTTTTGGGAAGTTTTTTGGGATTTTTGGGTGATTTCCAGTTTTGCATCAGCTTTTTTAGCAAGCTTTACTTGGATAGCTGCTCTTACAAAATTTGATTTATCGTTTGCGTATCCTTTTACAAGTTTAGCATTCATTATGGTGATGTTTATCAGCTATTATATGTTTTCAGAGCCTCTTTCATGGCAAAAACTGGTAGGTACATTGCTGATTGTAGTAGGAACGTTCTTTGTGGCAAAAGGTTAAATATGAGTTTTTTATGAAGATTGGATTTAATAAGCCTTATTTCACAGGCAAAGAGACAACATATATTAAAGAAGCAGTAGAAAGCGGACATATTTCTGGCGATGGTTTTTTTACAAAAAAATGCCATCAATTTTTTGAAAACCGTTATGGATTTAAAAAGTGCTTGCTTACTACATCATGTACAGATGCCCTTGAAATGGCAGCAATTTTGATAGATATCAAACCTGATGATGAGGTAATTATACCTTCCTATACATTTGTGTCTAGTGCCAATGCCTTTGTACTCAGAGGAGCTAAAATTATATTTGCAGATAGTGAAGCCCATAACCCCAATATAGATGCAACGCAAATAGAAAAACTGATTACACCCAAAACAAAGGCAATTGTAATAGTACATTATGCAGGCATAGCTTGTGATATGAATACCATTCAAGCAATAGCCAAAAAACACCATCTTTTCTTGATTGAAGATGCAGCTCAAGCCATAGAATCATTTTATAATGATCAACCACTGGGTAGTTTCGGACATCTATCAGCTTTTTCTTTCCACGAAACCAAAAATATTATCTCTGGAGAAGGGGGAATGCTTGTGATTAATGATGAAAGCATGATTAAGAGGGCTGAAATTATCAGAGAAAAAGGAACAAATCGTTCTGCATTTTTTAGAGGAGAAATTGACAAATATGGTTGGGTAGATGTGGGTTCATCATTTTTACCTTCGGAAATTATAGCAGCATTTTTGTATGCTCAACTCGAAAATTTAGAAGATATTCAACAAAGAAGACATCAAATTTGGCAAAAATATTATCAAGATCTATTAGAAGGAGAGCAGAAAGGATATTTTCAATTGCCTCAAGTACCCAATTATGCCAAACATAATGCTCATCTATTTTATATTGTTTGTAGAAATATAGAAGAACGGACAAATTTAATTGCTTACCTAAAAAACGAACAAGTTCAGGCTGTTTTTCATTATTTATCTTTACATAAAAGTCCTTTTCATAAATCTCAGGTATCTCATATTCCATTCTTACCTCATAGCGACTATTTTACAGATAACTTGGTAAGGCTTCCATTTTATTATGAACTTAAGCCAGAAGAACAATCTTTTATAACACAATCAATTTTGAAATTTTATTCTGAAAAAGTGTGATTTTTTCTTAGAAAAGAAGCTTAATTTAGATAAATTTCTTGAAAAATATTACATAAGTTTTTTTTAATTAACTTTTGTATAAAATCAAGCTCTATATTCATGATTTCTGAGGCTTTTTGGTAGATAACTTCCACAGAAACAAGACTTATATCTGTTTCAAATAAAATTAAACTTTTATCTACCTTCAAAAATACCTGTTCAAGTTTTTCACTTTTTAATAAATTTTCTCCAAAGCTCAAATAAATACCCTTCTTTTGCATGGCTAAAGCTGTTTCTAAGTTGCTTTGGAAGCCATGTATAATCCATTTTTGTTTTGGTTTATAGAGTTTATATGCCTCAAGAATATCGCTATATGCTTTTACACAATGAATAATAAGAGGTTTACAAGAGTTTTCCGAAAACGCGATGTGTTGGTAAAATATTTTTTTCTGAAAATCAATATCTACGGAAATTTTTCTATCTATCCCTGTTTCTCCAATAGCTATAACTCTCTGATTATTAGATATTGTATGAATATTTTCCAATAACATAGAACTTGTACTTTGATCTAAAAACCAAGGATGCAAACCAACTGAATACCATTTGTTTTCTCGAATAAGCTCTTCGCTTTCTTGTGGAAAAGTAATGTTTCTCAAAGACCAAATATCTGTTTCGTGATGAGTATGAATATTGTAAAATTCACGCATTATATGCAAAGGTATTTTACTGATATTACCTAAAAAATGTTCTAAAATGTATGAAATGTTACTTGCTAATCAGGGTCTTGCAAAACCCAAAATTTGCAAATCGTTAATTCTTGATATATATTTGTAACGGAAATAAAGTTTGAGATTTAAGCTCTACTGAAATGCCCGAAGATATTCTTCGGGCTTTTTGTTTTTGAAGGTCTTTCTAAAAAATTGGAAATAAAGGGAAAATAAAATTTAAGATTCAGGCTCTACTGAAATGCTCTTTATATAGACTTCTACGAGGTTTTGAAATTTAGGTTACAATATTTTTATTTTTTTTTGTAAATTCGCCAAAATTCATTCCTGCTTACTTTTTATTATATGAAATCAACGCTTCTTACTACAATTCTGCTTTTTATTACTTCACTGGCATTTTCACAAGCATGCTACATTATTGAAGAAAAAGATGAAACACACTTATGTAGTCATCATAAATCAACAAAACGAATAATAGAGGCTCATCAAAGACTCAATTTCTCTCAAGATTTGTATAATTTGATGGAACTTTATGATATAAAACAATATCATCTCAACCTGAATATTGAAACCAATACAACCATGGTTTCAGGAAATGTAAAATTCTATGCTCAGGCTCGTAACAATATTTCAACGTTTGCATTTGAACTCCATCCAAATTATACAGTAAGTGCTGTAGAAGTAAAAGGGATTACTTATACAACAGCATCTATTACAAGAAATAATAATGAAGCACGAGTAAACTTGAATGCTGCCATCAATCAGAATGAGTTTTTTGAAGCAACTATTTATTATAGTGGTAATGGACCTGTAGATAATAGCAATATAGATGCAGGTTTTTGCCAAAGAACAGCTTCTAACGGAAAAAAATATACTTATACTATGAGC
>Ga0075157_10002432_pt1 | contig 10913 bp, 11 predicted proteins | sample JI81BgreenDNA_FD_70967 | JGI IMG/M metagenome (GOLD analysis project Ga0075157, IMG submission 70967) | Wastewater effluent complex algal communities from Wisconsin, to seasonally profile nutrient transformation and Carbon sequestration -... | ecosystem: Engineered > WWTP > Effluent > Algae...
CAGGGATTCAGCAAGCTATTGACGGTCTAACACATGCGCCATGAAAACGAAGTGAATCCATATAAGCCCCGTCATGCAACCACTACCAGCTGCCCCTGTCTCAATGATTTCCCGTAATTACCACACCAACCCCGTGAACGACGCGCGCCGCCGCTGGTAATGGTGCACACGCTCATCGATCTCCAAGAAAATGCACTCACATGGTCGCCGCTGGCCTAAATTCATGCCGTTTGATGGAGACCTAACGAAGTGGACCAAGATTGAATGCTCTGAATGTTGGGACTTCGCATGAAGTTTTTTCTGCGAGCATCGGGGAAGAAAATTCCTCTTTTAGGCACTATTTTTGGAGTTGGATGATGAGTATTCCGACTATTTTATTGTCCGCGAGCTTCGGAAGAAAGATTCGCTTGGCGAAGAGCGGTCCGACAAGGTGGGACAGATCCTACCTGTTGATGAACTCACGATGAATGAAAGTCGTAGGAAGTATGTGCTGACCGATGTGCTGAATCGCTTCGAACTCGGATGAGACTCGCTTCAAAGGCTGGTAAGGCTAACAAGTTTTGCGTGGCAAAGCCAAGCAGCCGCCCACTGAAAATCGAGCTTTACTCCGGCGTGCCACCACTCTAACATTCTACAAAATGAGCTGGAAATGCGAACAATGCGACGAACTCAATGACGAGGTAGCCCACCGAGCCTGTTGGAAGTGCAAGAAGGCACGATATGCAACAAATGACATCGATCTTTTATGTTCTACTACCATGGAGATTCCAGGGCGACAGGTGCTTGAATCGAAAGGCGTCGTTTTTGGCGAGGCGATTCTCGGAGCGAATATCTTCCGCGACCTTCTTGCCGGAGTCCGTGATATCGTGGGAGGGCGATCTGGAGCCTACGAGTCCAAGCTACGAGAAGGACGCAATGTCGCACTTGCTGAGATGATTCAAGAAGCCAAGCTACTGGGTGCTGATGCAGTCATTGGAATCGATGTTGACTACGAGACTGTCGGACAAGCCATGCTAATGGTCTGCGCCTCAGGAACCGCAGTAACGCTAAGAAAGCCCTAGTAAACCAGTAAAGACAGGCAACCCCTATCAACTGCCCTGTATTCATGCCCTTTCATCCACGCAACCTCAACCCCGTGATCGACGCGCGCCCACGCTGATAGGGTTGCGTGCTCCTTGACGTTTGCTAGAAAATGAGTGCAAGATTGAAGAGAATATTTTCGCTAAGAAGCCGCCTCACGTCTATGGATCTTCTTTGCGTTATTGTTGGCTTTTTCTTCAGTGTTCTAGCTCTTGGTTTCCTCCAAGATTATTTGGAGAATGGTCCCTTTTATGATTTATCGCTGAACCTAATCTGGCCTCTTGTGGCATTCTTGGGTCTCTCTGCAACTAAACGCTGCCGCGATATTGATCAGAGTCCGTGGCTAGGTGTTATCTGTGTTTTGATTCCGTTTGGTCTCTTATATCTTCTCATTGCAAAAGAGACGAAGGGTGACAACAAATATGGATCGAACCCACGAAATAAGACTGCCGTGGCCGAACTGGATCAAAACAACAAGGTGGCTCATGCGACGCAGAGGAATCCGTCTGATTAAATTCGGGCTTGTCCCCGGCGCGCCATTCCTTCAACGTTGGGCAATATTGAATGAACACTCAGTTCCATCTTCTCGCAGCAATACTGACCATACTCCTGACGGCGTGTGACAAGCCTGCGCGCATGGACAACAGCACTGCGAAGGCCGAGGCATCCAACGATGGTTACTGCGGACAGTGCAGACCGTGTCGATGGCATCCAGGTGAGACAGACGATCAGGGCCGTTTGATTGTCTTCGAAGCTGCGGGGTTATCCAAGACTCTTGAGAGCGACTACGCCCTTGTTTTCCTCAACACCGGGGACCACGATCATCCTACTGCCCGATTCGACCTATCGAGCAGGAAGTCAGGCTATCAATCATTTGCAACTCTGGATGCGCTCATGGAGCGGATCGGTAGCATTCCGGAGCCTCGGGTCATCGACTTCTACGGCACCTGCGGAGCTCCTCCATTCGAAGGATTGCCGGAGATGGAGACTCGCGCTTTCTTCAACGCAATGAAGGATGCCAAGGTTGAGTTGCGCAGTGGAGAGAACACTACCATTTGCACCTGCCCATGTCCCCGATGCAAATAGTGCAACTATCCGGCTTATCCCACGGTGGTAACGACCATGATTGAATTCGGAGCTTTACTCTCCGCCGTGGATGGCCTAAGAGTAATCACAAAATATCAAACACATGGGATGGATGCGAACATTATTGCTGGGAGACATAGGGAACCGTCTCGACATTGCCGACACAGAGAGAAGTGTTTCGGCACTCCAACGTAGTCAACAGAAGACCGCAGAGAATCTCCAAAGACGAGATCGCTCTATCGATCGTCTTGAAGATGAACTGGCTCGTCAGAAGCTCGCCACGCAAGCGTTGACCAGATTTCTCGTCCAGAAGGGGCTGATCGATGAAGCAGAGCTGGAGCAGTTCATCGAAGCTGTCGATGCAGAAGACGGAGTCGTGGATGGGAAGATGGTCCTTGATACAGCAAACAAGCCACGCTTGATTTTCACCTCACAGGAAAAGATGCCGCAGGGATCATTGCGAGATGCTTCATCTCAAAAAAGCGAGAGCTAACCAGCCAGCTCATTCAACGGCGCTAATGCTCCTGCTTGAATTTGGGTTTCATTTCCGCCGAGGATGAGTTAGACATTGCCGCCGCTGGAGCTGTTACCTTCCCGACCATGAAATCCACTACGATTCTATCTCTCGCCCTTCTGGGCGCTTCTTGCAGCCCTCTCCCTTTGGATCATCCGGATACGAGGATATCCGGTCCTGCGGAGGTTGGAGGGATTGTGGGCATTGGCCTTGGCATTCCGCTCACCGTGATTGCCCTGCCTGTGACGATCCCTCTTTCCCGCCAAAACCCTTCGCCTGATGGCGGTGAAGCATACACCATGGCGGCACCATCACTGGTGATGGGAAGCATCGTCGGGAATGCCGTGGGATCGGTTCCTTGGGTCCTCTTCCAAGGTTGGAAATCTCGCGACAAAGAGCAAGGCATGGGCAAGCAAGCTCCTCCCGCACCGTGAGGTTGTCATGGCTTTTTTCGCCTCTTTGCCTTATTTCAGGGATGGCAATCCTACCCCGCATCCGTTGGAAAAATAAGAATCCGAAAACAGCAACAAGATGGGAGCGATGGGCATGCCGGAGATCATCATCATGGGCCTGGTGCTGATCATGCTTGTCCTTCCGGTCTGTGCCGGGATGGCGCTTGTCCGTTGGTGGGTGTCGTCACGAGAGAAACATGTGGCGAAGAGGTGTCACCCATGGGAAGCGGGCCAGGTGCCGGGGATGCCCGCTCGCACGGACTTGGATCACGAGATCGCCTTGTTTGCGGAAGGATTCAGCATCACGTCCCTCCGGGCTCCGAGTGCGGAGGTCGTCAGCGTTTGTTGGGATGCGGTGGTGGCTGCCACCGCCTACAAGCGTGACCTTTGGTCCACGGATCAAGTTTGTATTGCTTTCGAGCTTTCCAACGGCACATTCGTGGAGGTGCATGAGAGAATGAAGGGGTGGGTTGAACTATGCAGCGCCATGCCGGCACATCTTCCCGGAGCACCACGATGGGAGCAGTGGTTCATGAACATGACAAGTCCAGCATTTGAGTCAAACACCACGCTCCTATTTCAGAGATCCGCATCAACAGCACCGTGACAACACAAGGCCCCGGAGTCTAACGGGGTAGCCCGATGGATGCAGCCAACAGCCTGGAGGGGGCACGAAAAAAGAGGTGAGGACCGGAGTCCCCACCTCTTGTGTCAGCAATGGTGTGTGTGAATGATTATTTCGGCAACACCACGGCGTCGATGACGTGAATCACGCCGTTGCTGCCTACGATGTCGGTCTTGACGACGTTGGCACCGTCCACGGTGACTTTGCCATCTTTGACTTCCACGGACAGCTCCTTGCCGTTGACGGTTTTGGCTTTCATGGTTTTCACATCGGCGGCCATGACTTTGCCGGGCACCACGTGGTAGGTGAGAATGGCGGTGAGTTTCGCTTTGTTTTCGGGCTTGAGCAGCTCCTCCAGCGTGCCGGCGGGCAGTTTGGCAAAAGCTTCATCGGTGGGAGCGAAGACGGTGAAGGGGCCTGCGCCTTGCAAGGTTTCCACCAAGCCAGCGGCTTTCACGGCGGCCACCAGCGTTTTGAAGTTATCGGCACCAGAGGCAATGGCGACGATGTCCGGTTTGGCGGCGGCTTTCTCCTCGGCGAGTGCCAAGGGAGAAACGAGGCATGAGGCGATGGCTGCGATGGAGGCAAGGATACGATTCGATTTCATGTTGTTTGGTTTGTTTGTGTTTGTTCGTTGGTTTGGTTGGGCACCTGTGCCTAACGGATGTCGTGCGGCAGGTGTGAATGCACTTCTCCGCTAGTTTTGTGTAATGTCAAAAAATTGTAGAAATTTTGTAGAATTTTTTTCTTGGTCCGGAGAATGACATGCCGCGAACGAGGAATCGGCTTGCCGCAGGCGGGGATTTTGTGGAGATTTTGTGGAGAAAATCGTGAATGCCACATTTCCCATCCAGGTTGCCTCGCGCATGAGCGGGCTGAGCATGCATGTGATCCGCATCTGGGAGCAGCGCTACGGGGCGGTGGCGCCGGCCCGCACTGCCACGAACCGGCGTTTGTACAGCGGCGAGCACATTGAGCGTTTGATCCTGCTGCGCGATGCCACGCAGGCGGGCTACAAGATCGGCGAGGTGGCCTCATGGTCGAGCGCACGCTTGCGCCAGGCACTGGCGGCCGCTCCGGTGGTGGTGCCGCCGCCTGCTCCCGGTCCATCGTGGCTGGAGGAGTGCCGGGAGGCGATCCGGTGCTTCGACGCCGCAGGTCTGGAGGCGATTTTGCGGCGGGTGGAGACGGAGATCGGGGCCTTGGCTTTGTTGCAAAAATTGTTGGCTCCGCTGGCGCAGGAACTGGGGGAATGGTGGCGCGGCGGTGAGATCACCAGCGCGCAGGAGCACTTTGCGACGATGGAGATCCGCCGCTATCTGTCGCAGGCGGCGCAGCCCTTCGGTGACCTGGCTCACGCGCCGGTCTTGATGGTGACCACCCCGGCGGGTCAGATTCATGAGCTGGGCGCGCTGTTGGTGGCGGCGGTGGCGGCGAACTTGGGGTGGCGTGTCATTTATCTGGGGGCGAGTCTGCCGGCGGCGGAAATCGCTGGCGCGGTGCGCACGAGTGGTGCGCATGCGCTGGCCTTGAGTGTCGTCTATCCGGCCGATGATCCTGCGTTGCCGGGCGAGTTGTGGCGTTTGCGCCAACTTTTACCTCCCTCCCTGCCCATCCTGGCAGGGGGGCGTGCCAGCGAGGCGTATCGACCGGCATTGAAAAAAATCAAAGCGATGGAAGTAAACGGTCTGCTCCAATTGGGCAAGGCGTTGGATCGTTTGCGGACGGGGCGGAAGTGAGGGGATTTCGTCAGAAAATGACTTGCTAGGAGGGTGGATTGGATTTTGATTGGCACTGTGCTGTCCATCCCCTATCTGGTTGTTCCTTTGTTGTTGCTATGCGTCGTGCTGGCGGCGGTATGGCTGGAGCGTTGGAGTGTGCCGGTGATCGTGGTGGCGCTGGGAGCGGGCATTTTGTTTGGCAGTGATGTGCTGAATGTGTGGCATTTTGCGGACCAGCGGCTGGCGAATGAGATGGCGAACATCGCGCTGGTGTTCATTCTGCTCCAAGGCGGGCTGATGACCAATATGAGCAGTTTCCGGGCGGTGGCGCTCTCCGCCGGGGGGCTGGCGACGTGGGGTGTGGTGCTGACATCCGGCGCGCTGTATGCGTTTTTGCATTTTGTGCTGGGCTGGGATCATGTGGCGTCATTGCTGCCCGCGGTGATCATCGCGTCCACGGATGCGGCGGCGACATTTTCCATTTTGCGGAACCAGTCGCTCGCGCCCAAGCTGAGCTCGAACATCGAGATCGAGAGTGCGGCGAACGACCCGATGGCCATTTTGCTCACGACCATCGTGGTGGCCGGTTTGTCATCGGGGGCGGACTTCGGGGCGGCGACGATGGGATTGCTGGCATGGCAATTTGCGATCGCGCCGGTGGTGGGGTATCTGATGGGTCGTGGCGCGGTGGCACTCTACAACCGTCTGGTGCCGGAGGACCGTGGTTATTATTACATGCTCTATCTTGCGACGGGATTGTTGACCTACGGGCTGACCGATCTGATCCGTGGCAGCGGGATGCTGGCGGTGTTCACGGCGGGGTTTGTGATGGGGAATCGCAATTTCGTGCACAAGCAGGGGGTGAGAAATTTCTCGGATGCGGTGTCATCCATCGCAAACATCGGCTTGTTTGTGATGCTGGGTTTGTTGGTGTTCCCGCATCAGTGGTCGGGTGTGTGGCTGGATGGCGCGCTGTTGTTTTTGGGGCTGACTTTTGTGGCCCGGCCGTTGGCGGTGTTTCTCGGCACGGTGTTTTTCCCGCTGAGTTGGCGGGAGCGCACATTCATTTCGTGGGCGGGCTTGCGTGGGGCAGTGCCGATCGTGTTGGCCACCTATCCCGCGGCGGCGGGCATCCCGGGTAGCGAGAGGATTTTCAATCTGATCTTCTTTGCCGTGTTGCTGTCGGTCATCATCCAGGGCTCCACGCTGGGCAAGCTGGCTCAATGGCTGAAGCTGTCCACACCCGCGCGGCCGAAGCCCTTGATGAGCCTGGAGCTCCACACCATGGCGCACACGGACTACGATCTGTTGGTGATGGATGTCCCGGAGAGCGATGTGGGCGAGGGGCCGCGGATCCGTGATCTGCCGCTTCCCGAGGGTGCTGTGATCGCGATGATCTCGCGCATGGGGGAAATCATCATTCCCAAGGGGAACACCCGCTTGCAGCCGTGGGATCAGGTGAGCATCCTGGCGCATGCGCGCGATGTGGAATACATTCAGGAGCGGACCATGGCCATGTTTTCACCGGCGAGCAAGGAGGGGAATGAGAAGCACGCTGGCGTGGAGGGCTAGACGCGTAGGTTGTCGCCATGCGCACGACGTCATGTTTCCCGGTTGATTTCCGGCGGGCTTGCGTCATGATGATCGGCACAATGACCCGCCTGCTATTCCTGTTGCCCATCCTGTTGTTAGCCTCGTGCGCCACATGCTGGCGTGGCGGTGAGCCGCTCCGACCCACCGAGCTTGCTTCCTTGCAGGCGGTGAGCAAGGATTTCCGCCAAGCGAAACAGATCAAAGTGTATCATGGCCTGGCCCATCCCCAGCGGGATGCCCAGCGCTACGCCGAGGAACTGCGCACCACCAAGCACCGGTTTTTTGCCGGTTTTGCGTTTCATTCCTCTCCGGTGGCGGTGCCGCCCGCGCGGGTGAAAGAAATTGTCGATCTCTACTGTGATGCGGCATCGCATCAGGCGCTGGCATCGCCCAAGACCACCTGTGCGGGATTTCATCCGGACTATGCCTTGGTGTGGTCGGACCGCCATGGCGAGCGGGTGTTGCAGATTTGCTATGGTTGCCACGAGTGGAAATACATCGGTCCGGGCGGGGTGTTGCACACGGACATCAATGAGCCCGCCTACTTTGAGCGGATCACGCGCTGGTTGCCGCCCCAACCCTGACGGTTTCTTGCCATGGCCCCTACCGAACAGCCGCGAGCGGAGCTGAGCCAACGCGGTGCATTGGTCCTGGCGGCGGGTGCGGTGGCCTTGGTGACCGGCATGGCGAGGACCGATGGGGTGCTGGCCGCCTGTGCCTTGTTAGGCATGTTGATGGTTCCGCTGGCACAATGGCTGGGCAAGCGCAACCTGCGGCATTTGGTGCTGACATGCCAGGCCGCCCATCGCGCCACAGCGGGCCAGAAGTTTCCCGTGCGATGGAGCCTGCGGCGCGATCCGGGTGGTGCCGCCGCCGTGGAGATCGACGTCCGGGTTCTCCTGCCCGGCGGCGCGCGGCACGATTGTCACTTCCCGCGCATGGAGCACCGTGATGAGGCTCAGCTGGAGGAGTGCCTGGATCTCACACAACGCGGTGAAGTCTCGCGGTTGGTCTATCAGATCAGCTCGCTGTTTCCCCTGGGCTTGTGGAAACTCACGCAGTCCGGTGCCATCGAGCATGCGCTGAGGGTGGCACCGCGTCCGGTGGTGTCAAAAAAACTCACCATTTCCGGCTTGTGGCGCGAGGGTGTGGCCACCGCAGGCACGAGCTACGCCACCAATGCCGGGGAAATCCGCGGACTGCGGGCCTGGCGGGCAGGGGACTCATTGAAGCGCATTCACCCGGCGGCCAGTGCCCGCTCCTTCGCCCGTGGCATGAGTCTGATGGTGGCGGAGACCGACCCGCCCGGATTCTCGCCGCGGCACGTCACCGTGATGTTTCATTCCTACTCCGCGGATCGAGCCATCATCCGCCCGGAGATGTTCGAGCGGGCGCTGGGTTATCTGGCCGGCACCATGCGCTACTTGTGGCAGCAGTCCATGCCCGCCACCATGATCGCGGATTTCGATGGCTGGCTGGAGCAATCCTGCCGCAACCGCCGTGAACTGCACGATTTGCTCGAGCACCTCGCTTGCGTGCGGCGGCCGTCCTCCACGGAACTTCACGAGCTGCAGCGCATCCAAGCGCAACTGGACCCGCAGTCCTCGCTCATTGTCCTGTCCGACATGTCCCCGGATCACTGGCGATCCGCCATAGTGCGTCGTGAAATTCCCACCATCATTTTGCCGGTGCAGCTCGCTGGGGTCCGGTCTCACCCTCACCCGAAGAAGCGATGAAACGAGCATGGATCCTATTGTCCGCCTTGGTGCTGTGCTATGCGATGATGCGTGCATGGCCATCCCACTGGCCCGCGGCGGCAGCGGCCCTGAGCGCCAGCGCCTTGCTTGTCATCGGCTGGAGCCTGGCAGTGGCCGGTTCGCGACGCCGCATCACCCTGGTGGCCCGTGCGGCATCATGGGCGGCCTCCCTGGCCTGCGGCAGTCTGCTGGCCTTGTTTTTCCTCCACGCCCCCGCTGCGCTCGATGATGCCTCCGAGCAATTCATCGCGGTGCTGATGCCGACTGCCCAGCAGCAGAAGCAATCGGTGGAACAACACATCCATCAAAAAAAACCACGTTCCGGCAACTGGTTGTGGAATGAGCAAACCATCCGCCCGCTACCGCGTCGCGCGAATTTGAAGCCCGGCAATCAACCCGAGGTCTTCCTGCAACTGGACAACCCCGCACAGGCTCCCGCTCTCATCAAACAACGGGCGTACATCAGTGCCTTCGCGCTCGGAACGTATCAGGATGCCGCGTGGTCCTTGACAGCGCCGGACACCGCCAATCCCCCGACCTTTGCCGGACGAACGGGCAAAATCCTGGAGTATGAAATTTTCCACCCCAGTGATCCTTCCGGCCAGACGCCCATCGTCGCGCTGCAGGGCATGCAGGATGCCGCCATTGCTCCGCTCTCGTATCGCGGTGACGGCATCCTGATCCTGCCCGCCAGTGACAAGGCCATCGGCTACCGCTACCATGCGCGCTCTGTGCCGTTGAGCGTGGATGATCTGGCCGATGAGGCCATCGCCGCGCCGCGCACAGTGGTGCCTGCGGCCTGGTTGCAACTGCCCGATGACGAGACATTGGTGATGGGCCTGCGCGGTCTAACGGCGGAAATGACCGGCATCGGTTCGCTCAAACAGCGGCTGTTGCAACTGCGTGAGGGCATGCAGGCGGAGTGCGAATACTCGCTGGATATCAGTAATCCGGAGAACCGGGATCCGCTGCAAAACTTTCTCTTCCATGAAAAGCGCGGCCACTGTGAGCTGTTTGCCACCGCCGGAGCGCTGGCAGCGCGTGCCATGGGCGTGCCATCGCGCGTGGCCTACGGCTGGGCGGGTGGTTCCTACTATGAAAGTAGTAATTTATTCGTCTTCCGCGCCCGTGAGGCGCACGCGTGGACCGAGGTGCTGATCGACGGTGTGGGCTGGGTGGTGCTGGATTGCACCCCGGCGGCCTCGATCGGACGCAGTCGCAACGCGCCGCCTGAGGAAAAGCCGCTGTCTGATGCGGAGGAAAACACCGCCATGCCGGAGGACGATGCGACCGGCCCGGACAAGGCCTGGATTTCCGTGATCTTGATCGGCGTGAGCGCGGTGGCGGCGGGAATGGGGTTGGTGTGCCTGTTATTGTCGAAACGTCAAGCCGCCGGAGCGGCAGGAGTGACGCCCGAGGGAGCAGGGGCACGCGGATACTATCGAAACTTCCTGCTGCTCTGCCGTCAGCGCGGGATCATGATCGCACCGCGTTTCACCTTGCGGCAATTGTTGCAGCATTTTTCCCCGCGCCCGCCCTTTGCCCCGGAGTTGGAGCGATATCACTACCGCACCCGTTACGGCGCGAATCCACCCGATCCTGACCACGAGGCCCTGCTGGACGCAGAGATTCAGGCGGAGAAGCGGCGCGGAGATTGACGTGACAGCTTTCAGGGCCATCGCAGCCGGGCACTGACGGGATAGTGATCCGAGGGATACATGCCCTCGCGGTTGTCGTGATGGATTTTCGCGGACTGGGGCTGGATGTGATCACTCGTGAAAATGTAATCAATCCTCGCGCCGTTGTGTTTGCCACTGAATCCGTGATAGGTGCCGGACTGTTCCGGTGGCAGTAATGGCACCACGGCCCAGGCATCGCGCAGCGGACGCTCGCCCGATGTGATGAGCCGGATTGCCGGGTTGTCGGGAGGCGCGTTCAAGTCGCCCAGCAAGATCACGGGAATGCCCGGGTCTTGTTGACGCATGCGCTGCAGGATCAGTGCCGCGCTTTTTTCCCGCGCCGGTTGGGATTCGTGGTCAAAGTGCGCATTGAACACCAGCAATACGCGCTGCGTGCTGTTGTGCC
>Ga0075157_10002435_pt1 | contig 10909 bp, 10 predicted proteins | sample JI81BgreenDNA_FD_70967 | JGI IMG/M metagenome (GOLD analysis project Ga0075157, IMG submission 70967) | Wastewater effluent complex algal communities from Wisconsin, to seasonally profile nutrient transformation and Carbon sequestration -... | ecosystem: Engineered > WWTP > Effluent > Algae...
GAGTCGTCTGAGTTGAATTCTGTAGAATTACCCGTGCAGTTGCGGGTTAGCGAACTGGAATCAGAAGTTTAGCGCTTTGAGAAATTTAGGGAGAATCAGTTAATTCAAGAATTAACTGATTTGGAGTTAAAATCCTAGGAGTAGTAACCGGAAAATCTCGCGGGTTGCGGGTGACAATGGCATCAATTCGATTGATGACAGCAGTGCTGTACTGAATCGCATCTTCAAAATCCTTGAAGTTGCAAGTTAATGCCATTGAAATAACAGAGTTATCTACTGTTGCGACTTGACAAAATGTGGCTAGCTGCCTCAAAAAATCCAGCGTCCAATCGCGGCCTCTGTCTCTGCGGATAATATAGTAAAGGTCGCTAAAAGTTGAGGCTGAAATATAGCCTTGAATTTGTGCTTCTTCAACAAAAGTTAAAATGCGATCGCTCTCAGAAAAGAAAGGTTCTCGATCGAGCGCAACATCTACTATTATATTGGTGTCTATCAGGATTTTCACAAGTTATGTTTCTCTTTTAAATATTCCCATTTTGCTTGTTTGTCTGGATCGTCAAAATCCAGCGGTTCCGGTACAGCATCTCGATCGAATAAACCTTGAAATGCCTTCACGTTAGTTTTAAACTTTTTTTGAGGTGCTTCAGGTGCGATCGCATTTTCTGACGCGCTGGCTTGTTTAACCGTATCAGGTAGCTGCAAGACGATGATTTCTACATCTCCCGGCGGCATATTAACGGGTTCCACAACTACCAAGTTGCCAGTTGCATCGATTTTACCTCTAAGTTTGTATGCTTGCATGGTAATCTCCGATAACTATGTTTCTATTATATGAGATAATAACTTGCTTCATTACCAATCCTCTTCAACACCAATCTTAATGTCTCTGCTTTGAATCTCTTCTATAAAAGTTTTTAAACTGGGATTTTCTGCGTAATGCTTCATCAAAACTGTATGCTTGCGATATTGTTTTGAAATTATTCGATAATATTCAGGATTTTTAGCATTAGCGTCGATCGTAAAATTGTGTTTTTTCGCCAGTTCCCGATTCAACGTGTCGAGACAGTTTGTAATTTTAGCTTTTCTACTGTCGGTATAATACAGTGGGAGGAACCAACACTCAATAGAGTCAACAGAAATTGCAAACACGATCCGCTGTTGATGTTTATCATAAAAATCCTCACCAATCGTATCTCTGAATTTTTCAATAACTTTTTCGATCGACTGCTGAGGAGTAAATTCATTACCATTTTCATCTCGCTTGGGAATATTATAATTAGAATTTTGGTAATCCAGCAAAACATCTGTATCTATTTGGATAATGATATAGTCATTATATTGAAATGATTCTCGAAAAATGTTTGACTTGCAATAATCAAAAACTAGAGTCCAACCGCCATAGTTTTTGTCTTTGTCTATTTCTGGTTGCAGCGATCTGATAACTAGATCGGATCTGTTGAAATATCCAGCTAAAATACTCTTAATAACAATCTGGTCAGTAAGTCCCTCTGTAATCAATCCAAACTTAATCATATTAAAAATTTTCAGGAAGTCCGCCGATATAGCCTCTCAAAAAAGCCTCTGATAATTTTACAGGTTCTTGTCCCTCCAGAGGTTTGGGTTTGAGAATACGTATAGCCTTAGTATGACCTAGTTGGCTGCGGTAGATCACAAACAGCCGCTGTTCCTCATCACCTAAATCCAAACCGTCCAAAACTGCCGGGTTGTGGGTTGTGAATATAACTTGTTTGTCGTGTTTTTTTGCTAATTCGACTAATTCTTGCATTAATCGGCGGCATAATCTGGGGTTGAGAGAAGCGTCAATGTTATCTATTGCAAAAAATTTAGGCGTGATATCGCTAATAAATAAAGCGAAGTAAAAAAGCAAGAATAAAAAGCCTTCATTAGAACTTCTTTGATCGAAGTAAGCTAAATCTGGATCTAAGTATCTATCTTTAATTTGGAGAGAGTTTTGAATACTTGATAAATTGGGAGGAGCTTCAAAATCTTGAAACCAATCTATTAATTGCAGTTTTTTATTGATTTCATTAAGCTGCTCCTGGTTATCTGAATTCAAAACTTTTAATAGTTTAAACAAGCCTTCTCCATTAATCCCTAATGGTTGAATTTGCCCTTCTTTTTCAAAAGTACGTAAGGCGATATTTTCAGGAGAGTAAATGATAAATTCCTGTATTTTAAGTGTTTTGATATTTGTTTTGCGGATAAATTGATATTGTCGATCTCGGCTGTCTAAAAAACTATTATATTCCCAAGCAGCAAGCGGCCTATAGGCTCTTTCTAAATTCCGTTCTTCTTCTGAAATCCCATAGTAAAAATGATTTCTCCATCGAGCATAGGGTGTATTATCGTTATTTAAAATAAACCTTATTTTTATTGTGTCATTATTTCCTCTAATTTCAATGCTGATATCTTTATCTAAATTTTCCTTTTCAAAAGCCGATCGCATAAATTGAGGTTCTGTCACTCTAATGCCGCGAGAAGCTAAAAACTCGTTATCCAGCTTGTCATCTGCCGCCGCAGAAGCAAGGGCGATCGCCTCTAGGATATTACTCTTGCCGCAGCCATTTTCACCGATCAATACAGTTACTCGTCCTAATTCTAGCTTTAGCTTTTGAATGGACTTATAATTTTCGATTCTGACTTCTCCAATCATAATTCAATCCCATATAATCTTAATGTACTCATTGTATCTCCGATCGCATGAATCTCAAAGAACGCTTGCACAGCCATCTGATTCAAATTGTACGCGATCGCAATCCATACCTCGCATCCCAAGGGCATTTTTATGCTCAGCAATACATCCGGGAACAGTTGGGACAGTGGGGAACTGTAGAAATTGACGATTTTTCCGTGCGCGGCCGAATTCATCACAATTTGATTTTGGATTTACCCCCCCTCAGTCCCCCCCTTGCTAAGGGGGGGAAGCAAGAAGAATCACCCCTTGCTAAAGGGGGGAAGCAAGAAAAGAAGCAAGAAAAGCCGATCGTAATTGGTGCTCATTACGATACTGTACCCGGATCGCCTGGGGCCGATGATAATGCTACTGGTGTTGCTGTTTTGCTGGAACTCGCAAGGGATATCGCATCTGGGCCGCTCAAATATCCAGTGCAATTAGTCGCCTTTGATATGGAAGAATACGGTTATTTGGGAAGCAGTCATCATGCAGCTAAATACAAGCAACAGCAAAAGTCAATCCGGTTAATGATTTCTTTGGAAATGTTGGGTTATTGCAACCATAATCCTAATTCTCAAAGCTATCCCGCTGGCTTGAAATATTTTTATCCCAATAGTGGCAATTTTATTGCTTTAATTGGCACTTTGCGGACGGTTCCCGATTTGATTAATTTGAGTGGCAAAATTCGCCAATCTGGTCAGCCCTGCGAGTGGCTGCCGGTGCCGAATCGAGGTTTAATTGTGCCGGATACTCGCCGCAGCGATCATGTTCCTTTTTGGGATAATGGTTATCCCGCTATCATGGTGACTGATACTGCTAATATGCGAAATCCGCATTATCATCGAGAAAGCGATAGGATTGAGACTTTGGATTTAGATTTTCTGGCTGGTGTTTGTCAGGGGTTAGTCAAGGGCATTCGACATCTATAAATTAACACGATCGAGCGCGTGCTAGTTGGATTGACCAGAAATTATGACTTTTATGACCCGAAGTTATGAATTTTATGAATTGACTTGAACAGAAGTTTGTTGAATACTTGTAAATTAATCAAGCAAAAATTTCAAAAAAAAGAGATATGAATCCTACTTTTCCCGATCGCACTCGCTGGCAATTTTGGATCGATCGCGGTGGCACTTTTACCGATATTGTCGCCAACAGCCCCGACGGTAAATTAGTCATTCACAAGCTGCTGTCGGAAAACCCGGAACGCTACACCGACGCCGCAGTTCAAGGAATTCGCGAGATTTTGAGAATTCCCGCCGGCGCAGCTATACCCGCCGCCGAAATTGAAGCGATTAAAATGGGGACGACGGTAGCGACAAATGCTTTGCTGGAACGAAAGGGCGATCGCACAATTCTGTTAATTACTAAAGGTTTCGGCGATGCGCTGAGAATTGGCTATCAAAACCGCCCGAATATTTTCGCGCGCCACATTGTTTTGCCCCAGATGCTGTACGATCGAGTTATTGAAGTTGCAGAACGCTACAGTGCTCAAGGTGAGGAGTTAACTGCTGTCAATCCCGAATTTATCCCGTCTTTGCAGCAAGCATACGATGAGGGAATTCGCAGTTGTGCGATCGTATTCATGCACGGCTACCGCTACTCGGAACACGAAAAACAAGTTGCTAAAATAGCGAAAGAAATTGGCTTTACTCAAATTTCAGTATCTCACGAAGTCAGCCCGCTGATGAAATTAGTTTCGCGGGGAGATACTGCGGTTGTCGATGCTTATTTATCTCCGATTTTACGGCGTTATGTCGAACAAGTAACAAGTCAATTAATAGAGGCAGATTCCGGGAACGAGGGATTATTAATGCCCAATTCCCAATGCCCCAAATTAATGTTTATGCAATCGAATGGCGGCTTAGTGGAGGCGGCACAATTCCAAGGAAAAAACAGTATTTTATCCGGGCCTGCTGGGGGAATTGTCGGTGCAGTTCAAACCAGCAAAAAGGCAGGTTTTGATAAAATTATTACCTTTGATATGGGCGGAACTTCGACAGATGTTGCCCATTTTAACGGCGAATACGAACGCGAATTTGAGACGGAAATTGCTGGGGTGAGATTGCGATCGCCCGTGATGGCAATTCACACTGTAGCAGCCGGCGGCGGTTCAATTGTCTTTTTTGACGGGGCTCGCTACCGCGTCGGGCCGGAGTCTGCAGGGGCCAATCCTGGGCCCGCTTGCTATCGCAAAGGCGGCCCCTTGACGGTGACTGATTGCAATGTGATGTTGGGTAAAATTCAACCGGATTTTTTCCCGAAAGTATTTGGATTGAATGGAGATTTGCCGATCGCCCCTGACGTAGTAAAGCAAAAATTTGGGCAATTAGCGGGGGAAATTGGGGGCGAGAGGACGGCCGAAGAGGTGGCGGAGGGTTTTTTGGCGATCGCTGTGGAAAAGATGGCAAATGCTGTCAAAAAAATCTCGCTTCAGCGCGGTTACGATGTTTCGGAGTATACTTTGTGCTGTTTCGGCGGTGCGGGCGGCCAACACGCTTGTGCGATCGCCGATGCTTTGGGGATGAAACGGGTATTTATTCACCCTTATGCGGGCGTGTTGTCGGCTTACGGTATGGGTTTGGCTGATGTGCGGGCTATTCGCGAAAGGGCGATCGAGCAACAATTAAATACAGAATTATTATCTGATTTGCATTATATTTTAAGCGAATTGGAGGCTGAGGGAAAGAGGGAATTGAACCGCAGAGGCGCAGAGAACACAGAGAATGAGTCTGAGGTTTTAGTTGTTAGCAAGTTGCGCTTAAAATATCAGGGGAGTGACTCGGTTTTGGCGGTCAATTTTGCTGACAATATTGAAGCGATGCAGGCGGAATTTGAAGCAGCACACCGACAGCGTTACAGTTTTATTATGCCAGAAAAACCGCTGATTGTGGAAGCGGTTTCGGTGGAAGTTGTAGAAACAATGGATGTGCCAGAAGCATCCACAATTTCCCCCTCTTGTGGCACAGGCATCTTGCCTGTGCAACCAATTTCAACGGTGCAAATGTATGTGGGTGGCGGCTGGCGGGAAACGCCTGTTTATCAGAGAGACGATTTGCGATCGCACGACTGCATAGAAGGCCCTGCTATGATTGTTGAGGCAACGGGAACTAATATCATAGAACCGGGCTGGTTCGGGGAAATCACCGAAAATAACGATTTAATTTTGAACCGCAGATGCACGCAGATGGACGCAGATAATATCCGCGTTCATTCGCGTTTATCTGCGGCTAAATCCGATCCGGTTTTGCTGGAAATTTTTAATAATTTGTTTCGGGCGATAGCGGAACAAATGGGCGTCACATTGCAAAACACAAGTTCCTCAGTCAACATCAAAGAACGTCTCGACTTTTCCTGTGCAATTTTCGACAAAAACGGGCAATTAGTTGCCAACGCGCCGCACATTCCCGTACATCTGGGTTCGATGAGCGAAAGCGTTGAAGCTTTAATTTTAGCACAAGGCAATGCGATTCAACCGGGCGATGTTTATGTTTCTAACAATCCCTACAACGGCGGCACGCATTTACCAGATATCACCGTTATTACTCCAGTATTCGATCGTGATTCCTCCCTTCCTTTGTTTTATGTTGCCTCGCGGGGACACCACGCCGACATCGGCGGCATTACTCCCGGTTCCATGCCTCCTAACAGTACAACAGTAACTGAAGAAGGTGTATTGCTTGACAATTTTCTGTTAGTAAGCAAGGGCAATTTTCGAGAAAAAAAATTACTAGAAATTCTGACAGCGGGGAATTTTCCTGTCCGCAATTCCCCTCAAAACATAGCCGATTTGCAAGCACAAATTGCTGCTAACAAGCGCGGCGCCGAAGAACTGCTCAAGATGGTAAAACATTATGGATTAGAGACGGTGCAAGCTTATATGGGCTTCGTACAAGACAATGCGGAAGAGTCGGTACGCAGGGTAATTGATGTTTTGCAAGATGGCGAGTTTACTTATCCGATGGATAGCGGCGGACAAATTAAGGTAGCGATTACAATTGACAAATCTGCGCGCAGTGCAAAAATAGATTTTACTGGCACTTCTGCTCAACAATTCAACAATTTTAATGCTCCCGCTGCGGTGTGCAAAGCCGCTGTTTTGTATGTTTTCCGCACGTTGGTAGATGACGATATTCCTCTAAATGCGGGCTGTTTGAAACCTCTCGAAATCATCAATCCCGAAGGCTGTATGCTGAATCCTCGCTATCCGGCGGCGGTAGTTGCCGGAAATGTGGAAACATCGCAGAATATTACCGATGCTTTGTATTGTGCGTTGGGAGTGATGGCTGCTTCTCAGGGAACTATGAATAATTTTACCTTTGGAAATCAGCGCTATCAATATTATGAAACTATTTGCGGCGGTTCGGGTGCTGGTGCAGATTTTGACGGCACTGATGCGGTTCAAACTCACATGACTAATTCGCGTTTAACTGATCCAGAAGTATTAGAATGGCGCTTCCCGGTGTTGTTGGAAAGTTTTGCAATTCGGGCTAATAGCGGGGGAAATGGATATCATCGCGGCGGTAATGGAGTTGTGCGGCGAGTGCGGTTTCGGGAGGCAATGACGGCGGGAATTTTATCGGGGCGGCGGGTGATTTCTCCTTGCGGTTTGAATGGGGGCGAAGCGGGGAAAGTTGGGCGGAATTATGTTGAAACGGTGGAGGGAAAAGTTGAAGATTTGGGAAGTACGGCGACTGTGGAAATGCAGCCGGGGGATGTGTTTGTGATTGAGACTCCTGGGGGTGGAGGTTATGGTACAATTATGTAGCCGCAGTAAAATTAACTAAATTGTAGAGGTGACTGTGATGCCTGACAGTTCTTTCTTTGATGAGTCCAGAGATAATTCTTTAGTAAAATCAGAAATAGTTGCTAAATACTTTTGGGCCTGGGCAAAAGTAATTATAAAAACAGCCAAGAAAGGGAGTAATAAAATTGCCTATATTGATTTGTTCTCTGGGCCTGGTCGCTATCAAGACGGTTCTAAATCTACTCCACTACTTATCTTGGAACGTGCTATTGCCGATCCCGATATGTCACAAATGCTAGTAACACTGTTTAATGATAAAGACTCAAATAATACTCACTCTCTCCAACAGGCTATAGCAGCCATCCCCGACATAGGTAGATTAAGACATGAACCAATAGTTTTAAATGAGGAGGTGGGAGAAGAAATTTTCCAAGCTATTCAACAAATTAATAATAATGTTCCCACACTTTTTTTTATTGACCCTTGGGGTTACAAGGGCTTGTCGCTAAAACTCATTCGCTCCCTCATTAAAGGTTGGGGTTGTGATTGTATATTTTTCTTTAATTATAACAGAATTAATCCGGGGTTAAACAACCCAAAGGTAAAGGAGCACATGAACTCTCTCTTTGGTCAAGAGCGAGTTCATCTCCTTCAGACAGAATTGAAACCAATGTCACCTGAACAAAGAGAGTTAACGATTGTTAATGCTATTTGCACAGCTTTAAAAGAAGTAGGAGGCTCCCACGTTCAAGATTTTTGCTTTAAAAATGCTACAGGTAATCGTACTAGCCATTATCTGATATTTGTGTCGAAAAGTTCGAGAGGTCATTCGATTATTAAAGATATTATGGGCCGAAAGAGCTCTATTTTTGACCAAGGTGTACCGTCTTTTGAATACAATCCTGCGCCTGCAATACAGCTTTCACTATTTGATATTAAACCGCCTGACGAACTTGAGAATATGCTACTTGATGAATTTGCGGGAAAAACTCTGACGATGCTAGAAGTTTACAACCAACACCACGTTGGCAAACGTTACATTAAGAAAAATTACAAACAAGCTCTTTTGAAACTAGAGGCTGAAGGTAAAATCATAACAAATCCATCTAAGCGAACAGAAAACACATTCGGAGACAGCGTAGAAATCACATTTTTACCAAAGTAGTAGTAGCTTTTTTCATTGAAGTGCGACTTATTTTTAAACTGTAGTTATTGAATTGCCTTTGGTGTTTCTCCCATGCTTCGGGCATCTCATCCCAAATTTTCTCATCCAACATTCTCCCACCAGCTTTAGGTGTTCTACCTCCCCATTGCTTGAAGAAAAACGCTACTTCAGCCTCCTCACACTGCTGTTGAATACTCTCAACCCATTCTGCTTGCATGGGACGGTTTTTTTGTCCAGATTCTCCCCCAACTATTACCCAATGGATGCCTTTTAAATCAATATCCAAAGCACCTAAAAGCGGTTCGCACGAGAGAAATCTGACCTTGGCAGGTACTTTTCGCAAACAATCAATCCTGTCAACGTACTTTTGATTTTCAACAGAAACTCCCATCCAAATGTTTTCATGCCAGTCTAATTTATCTGCTAGTTCGCGAAGGCGTTCGTGTCTTTTGGTCAGAATTTGATATACGTGCCAAGGAGTTTCTCGAATCACTTCAAAAACTTCTTGAAGGAATGAAAAAGGAACTTCTTCGTGAAATAAATCGCTCATCGAATTCACGAAAATGCGGCTCGGTTTTCGCCAGCGTTTGGGTTCTTGCAGCCGCTCGCGATGCAGTGTTAAATCAAAACCGTTAGGAAAATTAGTGTGAAACCTTTTTGTTAATGCTTCGGCATAACAATGCGTGCAGCCCGGACTGACTTTATCGCAGCCCGTCGTTGGATTCCACGTTCTGTCAGTCCATTCGATACCAGTATTAATGCTAGACATACAAAGAATTTACCATTTAAACAACCTTTGTAGGTGACGGTGAACAAATAAAATTCGATCTACTAATTGAGGTTTATTCACCGTCACCTACAACTTAATTATATAATTAATTTGACTTTATTATCAACATATTTTTTAAGCACTTGCATCAAATGTATATCGTGTTGTAGAATCGGGCTGCACCAGCATTTATTCCCAAAACCGTTACAGAACAATTGTGCAAACACCTAATTTTTCAGAATTCAACCATCCTGTGGTCAAATCCCTGTTTCACCACAGCGATCAGGAATTATTGACTCTGTTTCAAAACCATCCCGATCAGGGTCGCTTCTTCACGGCGATTTTTTGCCGCTACGCTCAAATTGTACACTCCCTGATTCGCCATTCCGTGCGATCGCCCGTACAAGGCGATTACCTGTTTGCCCACACTTGGCTGCACATCTATCACGAACTCCGAGGCCTGGATTTGCGTCGCGAAATCCAAGAGTCTGATGGCGAAAATCTCAGTCTCCAAAACTGGCTGATTAATGTCACCGCAGTCTGCATCAATCAAGCTGAATTGCCCCCTGTTGAGTCGATTCACTACTCTTTGCAATCGGCTCCGCCTCCCCTCTGGTGTTACGTCAAACAAGCCTTAGAATTGTTAGCGCCGCTGCCGCGTTTAGTGGTGTTGATGGCTCAGACTTTCCGCTGGAGCGAAACTCGAATTGCAGCTTATTTGCAAGCAGAAGGCGAAGCTATTTCGCCGGCTCAGGTAAAGGCTTTGCTGCAAAAAGGATATCAAAGTTTAGAATCAAACTTGCCGGAGGATATTCGGGCTATTTATCTAGAGGAAAATCTCGATTATCAAGAAGCACTTGTCTAGATATACACGATATAAATCCGCCCTTTCTAGTTGTAGGGCGGGTTTTACCCGAAATATTTGGTAGGACTAACAGCATCGTAAACCCGCCTTTTCGCGAGGAATAAGAAAAAAATGGCAGTTTATCAAGTTCGGTTGGTGAATGAGGCGATCGCGCTCGATCGCACGATCTCCGTACCAGACGACCAGTATATCTTAGATATGGCAGAAGATGCCGGTATCCGCTTGCCGAATGGATGCAAGCAAGGAGAGTGTTCTGCTTGCGTTGTCAAACTGCTGAGTGGTGAAATCGACCAAAGCGAACAAAAGTTTTTGAAGCCGTCAGAATTGCAAGCTGGCTATGCTGTTACTTGTGTGGCTTACCCGCTTTCTGACTGCACTTTGTTAACCCATCAAGAACAAGTTTTATATCAAGCCGCCCTTTACTTTAAGTAATAGAAAATCAGTTTTTTACCATCTTTTATTCTAGCCTCGCTGGGCGCGGAATTTCTTTGTAGAAGAGCGAATTATATTCGCCATTCATATTATGTCCGGTCGATTACCCATAAGGCTCGCGAATTAAATAACTTACAATTTTAATTGTTATTGTGGGATGGGCGTCCCGCCCGTCCTTTTTGGACGGGCGGGACGCCCATCCCACTTTCAAGAGTGGAAGTTATTTAATTCTCATT
>Ga0075157_10002437_pt1 | contig 10906 bp, 8 predicted proteins | sample JI81BgreenDNA_FD_70967 | JGI IMG/M metagenome (GOLD analysis project Ga0075157, IMG submission 70967) | Wastewater effluent complex algal communities from Wisconsin, to seasonally profile nutrient transformation and Carbon sequestration -... | ecosystem: Engineered > WWTP > Effluent > Algae...
GAGCTGTTCGACATCGACCGCCGCCACATCAACACCGAGAGCGACACCGAGGTGCTGATCAACATCCTCGCGCACGAGCTCGAGCTGGCGGCGCGCGACCTGCCGCTGACGCCGGCGGAGGTGTTCAAGGCGGTGGCCGCCGTGCACCAGCGCGTGAAGGGCTCGTACGCGGTGGTCGCGCTGATCGCCGGCCACGGGCTGCTCGCCTTCCGCGACCCCTACGGCATCCGCCCGCTGTGCCTGGGCGAGGGCCCGGACGGCGAGATCATGGTGGCCAGCGAATCGGTGGCCGTCGAAGGCGTGGGCTTCAAGCCGCAGCGCGACGTCGCTCCCGGCGAGGCGATCTTCGTCGACATGGCCGGCACCGTGCACGCGCGCCAGTGCGCCGCCAACCCGACGCTGAACCCCTGCATCTTCGAGTACGTGTACCTCGCGCGGCCCGACTCGGTGATGGACGGCATCTCGGTCTACCAGGCGCGGCTGAACATGGGCGAGACCCTGGCGCACCGGCTCATCAACGCCATGCCGCCGTCGGACATCGACGTCGTCATTCCCATACCCGAGTCCAGCCGGCCTTCGGCCATGCAGCTCGCGCAGAAGATCGGCCGGCCGTACCGCGAAGGCTTCGTGAAGAACCGCTACGTGGGCCGCACCTTCATCATGCCGGGCCAGGCGGTACGCAAGAAGAGCGTGCGGCAGAAGCTCAACGCCATCGGCGTGGAGTTCCGCGGGCGAAACGTGCTGCTGGTGGACGATTCCATCGTGCGCGGCACCACCAGCAAGGAGATCGTGCAGATGGCCCGCGAGGCCGGTGCCCGCAAGGTCTACCTGGCTTCGGCCGCACCGCCAGTGCGTCATCCCAATGTGTACGGCATCGACATGCCCACGCGCGAGGAGCTCATCGCGCATGGGCGCAACGTCGAGGAGATCCGGCAGTGGATCGGCGCCGACGCGCTCATCTACCAGGACCTCGAGCCCATGCAGCGCGTGGTAGCGGCGTTGAACCCGGCGTTGAAGGGGTTCGAGGCCAGCTGCTTCGACGGCCGCTACATCACGGGCGATGTGCGCGCCGAGGACTTCGCGGCCATGGAGGCCCAGCGGCGCAGCCAGCCGGGCGAGGAAGACGACCCCGGCCGCTCGCGGCTGGCGCTGCAGAGCGGAGAGGACCGCACATGATCCCGAAGAAGAACCTGCCCGCCGACGCCCGGCTCGACACGCTGGCCGTGCGCGAGGGCCTGCCGGCCAGCCCCTGGGGCGAGAACAGCGAGGCGCTGTTCCTCACCAGTTCCTTCGTGCACCCCGATGCCGCCACAGCGGCGCGGCGCTTTGCCAACGAGGAAGAGGCCTTCGTCTACAGCCGCTTCGGCAACCCCACCGTCACCATGATGGAGCGGCGCCTGGCCGCGATGGAGGGCACCGAGGCCTGCATCGGCACGGCCAGTGGCATGGCCTCCATCCTCATGCTGGTGATGGGGCTGCTGAAGGCCGGCGACCACGTGGTGTGCTCGCGCAGCGTGTTCGGCTCGACGGTGCGGCTGTTCCAGGACTTCGCGCGCTTCGGCGTGGAGACCACCTTCGTCTCGCAGACCGACGTCGACGCCTGGCGCGACGCCATGCGCCCGACGACGAAGCTGCTGTTCGCCGAGACGCCCACCAACCCGCTGACGGAGGTGTGCGACATCGCCGCGCTGGCCGCCATCGCCCACCGGGGTGGTGCGTTGCTGGCGGTCGACAACTGCTTCTGCAGCCCGGCGCTGCAGCGGCCGGTCGAGTTCGGTGCCGATCTCGTGATCCACTCGGGCACCAAGTACCTCGACGGCCAGGGCCGCGTGGTGGCCGGGGCCGTGTGTGGCAGCAAGGACCTGGTGGAGGGCAAGCTGGTGCCGACGATGCGATCGGCCGGCATGAGCCTGTCGCCCTTCAACGCCTGGGTGGTGCTGAAGGGGCTGGAGACCCTGTCCATCCGCATGAAGGCCCAGAGCGAACGCGCGCTGGCGCTGGCGCACTGGCTGCAGGCGCAGCCGGGGGTGGAGCGGGTGTACTACCCGGGCCTGCCTTCGCATCCGCAGCACGCGCTGGCCATGGCTCAGCAGGCGGGCTGCGGCGGCGCGGTGGTGACCTTTGACGTCACGGGCGGCCGCGAGGGCGCCTTCCGTGTCATCGATGGCTGCACCTTCCTCAGCGTCACGGCCAACCTGGGCGACACCAAGACCACCATCACCCATCCGGCCAGCACCTCGCACGGCCGGCTGACCGAGGCGCAGCGACAGGCGGCCGGCATCGGCCAGGGCACGGTCCGCGTGGCCGTGGGCCTGGAGGACGTGCTGGACATCCAGGGCGACCTGCTGCACGGGCTGGCGCCCGCGTCCTGACCCCGCTTCCCTCATCGCATCCATGACCGCCAAGATCCGCACCCGCATCGCGCCGTCCCCGACCGGCTTCCTCCACCTTGGCACGGCGCGCACGGCGCTGTACTCGTGGGCCTACGCCCGCCACCATGGCGGCGACTTCATCTTGCGCATCGAGGACACCGACGTCGCCCGCTCGACGGCCGAGGCCGTCGACCAGATCCTCGAGGCCATGCAATGGCTGGGGCTCGCGTGGGACGAGGGCCCGTTCTTCCAGATGAAGCGCCTGGAACGTTACCAGGCGGTGGCCGAGCAACTCATCGCGAAGGGCCTGGCCTACCGCTGCTGGTGCACGCCCGAGGAACTCGACGCCATGCGCGAGGCCCAGCGCGAGCGGGGCGAGAAGACCCGCTACGACGGCCGCTGGCGCCCGGCACCCGGCAAGGTGCTGCCGACGCCGCCGCAGGGCGTGAATCCGGTGGTTCGATTCGCCAACCCGCCCGAGGGCGACGTCAGCTGGAACGATCTGGTGAAGGGGCCGATCACGGTCAACAACCGCGAGATCGACGACCTCATCCTGCTGCGGCCCGACGGCGTACCCACCTACAACTTCGCCGTGGTGGTGGACGACTGGGACATGGGCATCACGCACGTGTTCCGCGGCGACGAGCACGTCAACAACACGCCTTGGCAGATCAACCTCTTTCGCGCGTTGGGTGCGCCGCTGCCGGCCTTCGGGCACTGCCCGGTCATCCTGGGCGACGACGGGCAGAAGCTGTCCAAGCGCCGCGGCGCGGTGAGCGTCACGGCCTATCGCGACGCGGGCTATCTGCCCGAGGCCATGCTGAACTACCTGGCCCGCCTGGGTTGGAGCCATGGCGACGACGAACTGTTCACGCGCGAACAGATGGTGCAATGGTTCGACGGCAGCCACCTGGCCCGCAGCCCGGCCATGTGGGACCCGGCCAAGCTGGCCTGGGTGAATGCGCAGTACCTCAAGCAGGCCGACGATGCCCGACTCTCTGCCCTGGCCAGTGCCCAGCTGGGCACACGAGGCCTGCAGGTGGCGGCCGAGTCGCTGCAGGCCGCTTGTGCGCTGTTCAAGGACCGCTGCACCACCGTGGTGGAACTGGCCGACTGGATCGAGATGATGTGGGTGCCGGTGCAGCCGCGCGACGAGGATCTGCAGGCTCTGGTGACCGACGCCGTGCGGCCGGCCTTGCAGGCGCTGCGCGATCGTCTGGCCGCTGTGGACTGGGACCGCGCGGCCATCGCCGGCGCCTTCAAGCAGGTGCTCGCTGACCACGGCATGAAGATGCCCCAGCTGGCGCCTGCCGTGCGCGTGCTGGTGTGCGGACGACGCGACACGCCGTCGATCGACGCGCTGCTGGCCCTGTTCCGTCGTGAGACCGTGCTGGAGCGGTTGCAGAGTGTCTGAAAGTCGGTCTATACTCCTGGACTCGCTTGAACGGCGCTGAGGGCGAACCTGACAACGTTGAAAAGTGAAGGCGAAAGCCGACGCTCGGAGACGGTCAAACGGGGGGTATAGCTCAGCTGGGAGAGCGCTTGCATGGCATGCAAGAGGTCAGCGGTTCGATCCCGCTTACCTCCACCACCCAAGCGCCGTTGAAGTGATGGAAGGATTCAGTCCCCTTCGTCTAGAGGCCTAGGACACGACCCTTTCACGGTTGTAACAGGGGTTCGAATCCCCTAGGGGACGCCACCCACCTCGGAAGGTAACCGACGGGGCGGGGACGAAAGAAGCAGTTCAAGTGTGGCAGCACTTGCGGAGCAATCCGGAACGCGCCACCACGCGGAGTGGTAGTTCAGTTGGTTAGAATACCGGCCTGTCACGCCGGGGGTCGCGGGTTCGAGCCCCGTCCACTCCGCCAAGTCTTCAGAAAAGCCGCTGGGTTTTCTCAGCGGCTTTTTTCTTTGGCCGTTCTGCCGAGGGGCCTGGACGCGCGCCGCTCCAGCGCCGCGCCCGTGCGGCCTGCCTCATGCCCCCAGGCGCCCTGGGCTCACTCGCCCATGCGCACCAGCACGCGCCCCCGCACCTGACCGGCCATCAGGGCCTGCGCCTTTCCGATCGCAGCCTCCAGGGGCACCTCCTCGGTCATGGTCGCCAGCAGATCGCGGTCCATGTCCTGCGCCAGGCGCTGCCAGGCCCGCTCGCGCCGGGGCAGCGGACACATCACGCTGTCCACCCCTGCCAGCGTCACCCCCCGAAGAATGAAGGGCATGACGGTGCCGGGAAGGTCGCTGCCCTGCGCGAGCCCGCAGGCGGCCACCACGCCACCGTAGCGCGTCTGCGCGAGCGCATTGACCAGCGTGTGGCTGCCCACGGCATCCACCACGCCGGCCCAGCGTTCCTTCTGAAGCGGCTTGCCGGGCTGCGAAAGCTCGGCGCGATCAATCACCGCGGCAGCGCCCAGCCGCTGCAGGTAGGCCGTCTCGTTGGCCTTGCCCGTGGCCGCCACCACCCGGTGCCCCAGGCGGGCCAGCAGGGCCACGGCGACGCTGCCCACGCCGCCGGTGGCTCCGGTCACCAGCACCTCGCCCTGCCCGGGCTTCAGGCCGTGGTCTTCCAGGGCCATCACGCACAACATGGCGGTGTAACCTGCCGTGCCCAGGGCCATCGCGTCGCGCTCGCTGAGTCCGTCGGGCAGCGCCACGAGCCCGTCGCCATCCAGCCGCGCGCGGCCGGCCAGGCAGCCCCAGCGCGTTTCGCCGGCCCCCCAGCCGTTGTGGATCACACGATCACCCGCCTTCCAGCGCGGATGGGTGCTGTGCAGCACCACGCCGGCGCCGTCGATGCCGGCCACCATCGGCCATTGGCGCACCACCGGCGCGCGGTGGGTGATGGCCAGTCCGTCCTTGTAGTTGAGCGTGGACCACGACACGGCGATCGTCACATTCCCGTCGGGCAGGTCCTCGTCGCGAAGCGAAGCGACGTGGGGGCGAGCGCCGGTGTCGGTCTTTTCGAGCAGCAGGGCCTTGAACATGCGGCACACCAGAAGCAGGATTGAGGCCCAGGGCCCCGGATCGCGCAGGATAGCCGGCCCGCCCGTGCCGTGGTGCTGCCCCTGCGGGCGACGCGGGGCGCTCCACGTTGTGCATGATCGCAAGGTGTCCTTGCCCGCCTCGACCCCCTTGCCGCCCGGAGCCGGCCCCCGCGCCATCTGGCAGACCGGCGCCGAGGGTCGGTGCCTGCTGCTGCAGGGCGCATGGACGCGCGAAGCCGGCGTCTCCGGCGTGAGCGTGGCTGCGCCGGAAGACGGCCCCGCCTCCGACGGCATGCCTCTGACGGTCGACGGCGGGGCCCTGGACGCCTGGGATGCGTTTGGCGCTGCCGTCCTGTGGACGCTGCTGCAACGCGTGCAGCCCCCTGGGCGCCCACTTCGGTGGCGGTCGATGCCCGCGGGCCTGCAGGCCGTGCTGGCGCTGGCCCAACGCCCGCCAGCGACGGAGCGCGTCAGCGCGACGGGTGAGGCCTTGCCCTCCGACGCAGCGCCTTCGCGGCGCCTTGCGGGACGGGAGGCCCTTCGCACCCTGGCCTTCTTCGGCGAGGTGCTGATGGCCCTGGGCCACTGGCTGCGCCGGCCCGGCGACCCCCGCCGCATGCCGCGCGACGAGCTGGTTCGTCAGCTCGATCTTGCCGGCCCGCTGTCGATTCCCATCGTCTCGCTCACCTGCGCGCTGGTGGGCCTCATGCTGGCCTACATGGGCGGCGCGCAGCTCGACCGCATGGGCGCCCAGGGCTACATCGCCGACGTGGTGGCCGTGGGCATGGTGCGCGAGCTCGCCGGCCTGATGACGGGCATCATCCTGGCCGGCCGGCTCGGAGCGGCCTACGCGGCCCAGCTGGCCAGCATGCAGGCCGGGGAGGAGGTGGATGCGCTTCGCGCGCTGGGGCTCGACCCCATGGCGCTGCTGGTGCTGCCGAGGCTGCTGGCCTTGGTCATCATGGCGCCGCTGCTCATTGCGTACGCGGCGGCTGTGGGCATCCTCGCCGGCCTGCCGGCCGCCAGCGCGGTGTACGGCGTCTCGCCGGGCGAGTACCTCGCCCGCGCAGTCGACTCGCTCACCGTCACCCACGTGGTGGTCGGACTGCTCAAGGGCACGCTGTACGCGGCGCTCATCGCACTGGCGGGTTGTCGCGAAGGGCTGCATGCCCAGCGCAACGCGGAAGCGGTGGGTCGCGCCACCACCCGGGCCGTCGTCAAGGCCCTGGTGTGGATCGTGGCCGCCGCCTGCGGCACCACGGTTCTCGTGCAGAGCCTGGGGTTCTGAGCCGATGTCCTCCCACCCCGTCCGAGAAGCCGCCCCGGACCCGGAAGGCATCCAGGATCTCGCCGTGCCCCTGCAGATCGATGACGTCGAACTTCAGCAGGACGGCCGGAGGGTGCTGGCCGGCCTGCGTTTCGCCGTGCGTCGCGGCGAGGTGCTGGCCCTCGTCGGCCCCAGCGGATGTGGCAAGAGCACGCTGCTGCGCCACCTCGTGGGTCTGCAGGCACCGGCCCGCGGCCGCATCCTGCTGGAAGGCCAGGACCTCAACACCGCCGACGATGACGGCCGCGCCCGGCTGCAGCGCCGAGTGGGCGTGATGTTCCAGTCCGGCGCGCTGTTCAGCGCAATGTCCGTGGGCGAGAACCTCATGCTGCCCATGCGCCTGTTCACCGACTGGTCGGCCGACGAGCGGGTTCGGCAGGCGCGTTTCCGGCTCGCCCTGGTGGGGCTGGATGACGCCTTCGATCGTGCGCCTTCCGAACTGTCCGGCGGCATGCGCAAGCGCGCCGCCCTGGCCCGCGCGTTGGCGCTCGATCCGCCGCTGCTGTGCCTGGACGAGCCGGCCTCGGGGCTCGATCCGCTCAACGCCGCGCGGCTGGACGCGCTGCTGCTGCATCTGCGCGATCATCTGGGCACCACCATCGTGATGGCGACGCACAGCGTGGACAGCGTGCACCGCGCAGCCGACCGGGTGCTGTATCTCGACGACCAGGAGCAGACCATGACGGCGCTGGGCGCCCCCGATCACCTGCTGCGCCACGGCCCGCCCGCCGTGCAGGCCTTTCTGGCGCGGTCGCCTGCGGCGGGCCCTGCCCACGGGGCGCGCGGGGCGGCCCCATGACGACCGCCGCGCGGGCCGGTGCCCTTCGCCTCGGTGCCTTTGTCTTGGGCGCCGTGGTGCTGTTGGTGGCCACGGCGGTGGCTGTGGGCAGCGGCGGCTGGTTTGCGCGGCACGAGGCCGCCGTCCTGTTCTTCCCTGGATCCGTGCAGGGCCTGCAGGCGGGGTCTCCGGTGGTGTTCCGAGGCGTCCAGGTGGGGGCGGTGAGCGCCGTGTCGCTGGATGTCGCCGCCGATGGCAGCCTGCGCGTGCCCGTCCAGGTCAAGATCGACCGCCGACGCTTCGCGCCGCCCCAGGGCGAGCCGCCCACCGTGGGTGACCTTGTGGCGCGGGGACTGGTGGGACGTCTGGCGTCGCAGAGCCTGCTCACCGGGCTGCAGTACGTCGAGCTCGACCTGCGTCCGGCCGAGGCGGCCCGGCCACGGTCTGCCACGACCGTCGGCGGTCTGGTGCAGATCCCCTCGGAGGTCGGGGGCGTGCAGCGCCTCTTGGCCCAGCTCGAAGGGTTGGACCTCGCCACCTTGACGTCCGACCTGACGGCCGTGGCGGCTGCAGCCCGTCGCTGGGCCGACCACCCGGGCTGGGGCGAAAGCGCCCAGCGCCTGGCGGCGGCCACGGCCAGCCTGGCCCGCGCCGCCGAGACGCTCGACCGCCGCCTGCCGGCCTTGGCCGACGGCGCCCAAGGCACCCTCGACGACACCCGAGCGGCGGCCCAGGCCATGGCCGTCGCGGCCGCGCAGCTCGGCGAGGCCTCGGTCCAGGTGGGGGCGGCGGCCCAGGGCGCCCAGCGCCAGCTGGCCGACGATGCCCCGTGGATCACCAGCGTGGCCGGCGCCAGCGAGCAGCTGGGCCGCACGGCCGAAGCGCTGCGGCAGGCGGCCGCCGATGACAGCGCCGTCATGCAGAACCTGGACGCCACGCTGGTGGAGATGCGCCGCGCGGCACGATCGGTGCGCGCGCTGGCCGATCTGCTGGAGCGTCACCCCGAATCGCTGGTCCGAGGCCGACCGGAGGCGCCATGAGACTTCCTTCGATCCGCCCGGCGGCACGACGTGGGACCCGGGCGCATGTGGCCTGTGTCTTGCTGGCTGCTGCGGCCCTGGCCGGGTGCAGTGCCGCGCCGCCGCTGCGTTGGGTGCAACTGCCGATCGATCCGTCGGCCCCCCGGTCGGCTCCAGGGCTGCCGGCCCAGGCTTCCGAACCTGCGCGCGGCGGTGCCGTGCCCATCCATCTGATGCCCGTGCGCCTGCCTGAGATGCTCGACCGGGACGAGCTGCTGGTGCCCCAGGGGCCTGCGGGTCTGGCACCGCTTTCCGGCTGGCGATGGGCCGAACCGCTGCGCGAAGCCGTGCCGCGCCTGCTGCGCGACGATCTGGCGCGTGCCCTGGGGGAATCTCGCGTATGGACGAGCCCGCTGCCTGCGGGGCTGGGCCGCGTTCAGCCGCTGCGCGTGGAGGTGGTGCTGATGCAGGCTGAGCCGCAGGCCCGTGGCGTGCGCCTGCGGGCCCGGTGGAGCCTGGGCGACGCGACACCCGACCGGGCTCCCCGCGGTGGCGTGTTCGACCTCAGCGTGCCGTCGCGGACGGAGGGGCCGTTCGCAGGAGAGCCTGCGCAGGCTCTGGCGCAGGCGCATCGCGACGCCCTCGCCGCCCTGGCGGCGGCGTTGGCCGACGAAGTGGGGCGGTAACGGGCCAGCGCGTCGGACTGCGGACCTCGCGCCAGGCCCTTCCTTCCCGTCAGCGGGTCGGCGCTGCGCTCCGGCCCGCCTTGGCCGCGTCCACCATGCGCTGCAGATCCTCGGTGCTCTTGTAGTGCGGCACGCGCCAGGCCAGCCGCCAGCTGCGCTGGATGAAGCTGTTCGAGCCGGCCACCTCCTGCACCCAGTAGCGGTCGGCCAGACGGATGTTGCCGGGCACGTCGAGCTCGAAGGCGTCCTTAGAGAGCTGGCCCCCGAAGATGTAGAGCTTGCCGCCTTCGATGCGCCAGCGGTCGGCGTCGCCGCCCCACGGGATGCCGTAGACGATGCCGTTGGCGCAGTAGCCGCCGTACTGCGGCAGGTAGCGCGTGGGTGCGGCGTCGAACAGGGCCTTGTGCTCGGCCGAGGCAAAGCGGAAGGTGATGCCTTCGTAGACGCTGCTGAACTGAGGCTGGCCCAGGGCGTGCCGTCCCTGCGTGAAGTAGGCCACCACGTCGTGGCCGGCCAGCATGAGGCGGGCATCGCCTTCGGGCACGGCGTTGACCGGACTCAGCGGGCCGGCCGGGTTCTGCGCCTGCAGCGCCGAACAGCCGGCCGACAGTGCGGCGGCCGCCAGCACGGCCGCAGCCGCCAGCCGCAGGGCACCGCGGCGGGCGGGACGGACATCAGGGTTCGCGTGGGACATCATGGGAAAACTCCAGGCTCGGTGAGATCGATGGGGCGCTCGGGCAGTGCCGACCGGGGTGACGGGGTGGTTGCGGTGCCGCGCCAGGGCTGACACTCGGCGTACGGCGGCGTCCACCCCAGCAGGGTGCTGGCCCGCTCGGCCCGCTCGCGCAGGTCGGCCTCGTCGTGTCCTTCGAGGTGCACGATGCCATGGCGCCAGCTGCCGAGCCACTTGAAGTCCCGCTGCAGGCCGTGCGCGGTGCGAGGGTAGGTGAACAGCAGACTGTCGGGGAAGTGGCGGGCGAACTCGGCCTGCGCACCCGGGGACGGCAGGCCGGGCATCGCCTCGCCAGGAAAGGTGCGGTAGACGAGGCTCGCTGCAGCCCCTGCCGCCGGTTCGGTGGTCGGCAGGTCCAGCGGGTCGAGCCCGCAGGCCAGGTGCAGCGACATCGCGTGCGGGTCCTGGCCCGTGGTGCGCTGGTAGAGGTCGGAGAACTGCGAGGCCAGGCGCGGGTTGAACTCGATGACCGACAGCCGGCTGTCGGCGGCCTCGAAGAAGAACTCCATGTTGAAGAAGCCATGCGTGAAGCCGATGGCGCCCAGGAAGCGCCGCGCCACGTCGAGCGCGCGTTCCTGCACCGCGCGGGGCAGGCGGCTGGGCACCTGCCAGCGCATGAAGGCCTGCGTGCCGGGGTACATCAGGGCGTCCACCACGCCCAGCAGGTGCACCTGGCCTTCGTGCACCCAGCCGTCCAGGTTGAACTGCGGGGTGGCCGCCGGCACGGGCTCCTCGAGCATCATGCGGTGGGCCGAGCCGGCCTGCGGCAGCCGCGCTCGGCACACGCGGTCGAAGGGCTCGACCAGATGGCGGATGACCCAGGCCTCGCGCCAGCCGAAGCGCGTGTGGGCCTGAAGCTCGTCTCGCGTGCGCACCTCGCGCGCCAGCACCGAGAACGCCGCCTTCACTGGCTTCACGTAGGCGGGAAGCGGAACAGAATCGGGCAACGGTCCACCATACTCGGCATCCAGCGGGGCGTGGTCCAGGTTGGCCTCGGGAGCCACCTGCTG
>Ga0075157_10002439_pt1 | contig 10896 bp, 4 predicted proteins | sample JI81BgreenDNA_FD_70967 | JGI IMG/M metagenome (GOLD analysis project Ga0075157, IMG submission 70967) | Wastewater effluent complex algal communities from Wisconsin, to seasonally profile nutrient transformation and Carbon sequestration -... | ecosystem: Engineered > WWTP > Effluent > Algae...
CCAGCATGCACCGCCACCATATTCCAGAACACATGATCCGCAGCGGCGCCGTCGCGAAGTGGACGACGCCGTGGCACCTGGCCGACGCGAGGCCGCTGCCGCGTCCGGTTCCGTATCGCCACCCCTACGGCGCTGTAACCTGGGTCAATCTGGAAGAAAGCGTGACCCGCGCCATCGGCGCCCAGTTGGACCTGCCGGCCCAGCCGGGGCCTGTTGCGCAGCCGCCGCGCTCGCCCGTCCCTGTGCCGAAGCGATCGGCTCCCGCCGCGCCCCTGAAGGCAGCAGTTGCCGCCCCGGCCCGTCCGATGGCAACCCAACCGCTGCCTCCGAACGCCCTGCTTGGCGAAACCGCCATCACCGAGGGCAACCTCAAGAACAACCATTTCTACCTGCGCGGCTTCCTGCATCACTTCCCGGACGATCTGGTCGGCGGCCGCGACGCCACACCGCCCGCCCTCGCCCTGATTGAGGCGGCGGGGATGCTGCCCACGAAAACCGACATCTGTCCCCGGCACCGCTTCTTCCGCGACCGCAGCTGGACGCGCCAGTTCTTCGCCAACCACGACGCCGCTCCGGGCGACCGGGTCCAGGTGCACCAGCTCGCCCCCCGGCACTACCGTGTGACTCTCGTGAAAGGTGCCGCCTGATGGCCAAAAAACCGATCGAGGTCGAAACCCTCACCCACGACGCCACGCGCAAGAACATCCCGACGGCCGAGTTCGAAAGCCTGATGCGCGATCAGGACAAGACGCCCATCCGCCTCGCCTACGAACGCCGCAACCGCGACCTTGACCCGCAGCTGGTCTGGCGCGGCAAGGATGAGCAGGACTGGTCCGACCTGATCGTCCAGGCGCCCCCCCTTTATATCCAAGAGAAAGTCCACCCCAAGGTCATCATCGACGACCTCAAACGCCTGTCCGCCAACCGCGCCAAGGCCGCGAAGGACGCCCCCCAGTTCGACATGTTCGCCGATTTCAACGGCCTCCCCGATGCCGAGGCCGCGACCGAGTTCTACCAGCACGATCAGCACTGGTCGAACCGGATGATTTCCGGCGACAGCCTGTCGGTGATGGCCTCGCTGGCGGAACGTGAAGGGCTGCGCGGTCAGGTGCAGTGCATCTATTTCGACCCGCCCTATGGCATCAAGTTCAACTCCAACTTCCAGTGGTCCACCACCAGCCGCGACGTGAAGGATGGCGACCGCACCCATGTGACGCGCGAACCCGAACAGGTCCGCGCCTTTCGCGACACCTGGAAGGACGGCATCCATTCCTACCTGACCTACCTGCGCGACCGGCTGACCGTGGCGCGCGATCTGTTGAGCGACAGCGGCAGCATCTTCGTGCAGATCGGCGATGAGAACGTCCACCGCGTCAGGGCGTTGATGGATGAGGTGTTTGGGGAGGCGAATTTTGTTGGTCTGATTACCCTCGAAAAGACAAGCGCCCAAACGAGTGAGTTCATTTCGTCTAGCACAGACTACGTCTTGTTCTTTGCTAAGAAGAAGGAACTGCTGAAATTTCGTCAGCCTCTGCGACCAAAGGAACCAACTCCAAGCATGATGTCGGAATATTCCAACATCGAAGACGATTTCATGCAGCGCGAGTCGATCCCGTCAGGTGTTTCGCCCGAAGAATGGCTCAGCATTGAGAAAACATCGCGCTTGTTTTCCAAAGACAACACAACGTCCAGCCGACCACCCGGCTCTTTCCCGGTCCACTACCTCGGACGAGTTCACAGTCCCGGAAATAGTTATTGGAAGACAGGCGAAATCGGGTTTGATCGGCTACGGAAGGCCAGACGAATTGAGCCTCGCGGCATATCGCTGCGTTACGTCAGGTTCTTTCGCGACTACAGCGTGATGCCAATCAATAACATTTGGACCGACACCAAGTTTTCCAGCCGACGGGAAAACAAGACCTATGTCGTCCAGACTTCCGAACTGGTTATCCAACGCTGCATCCTTATGACCACCGACCCCGGCGATCTGGTGCTCGATCCCACCTGCGGCTCGGGCACCACGGCCTATGTCGCCGAACAATGGGGGCGGCGCTGGATCACCATCGACACCAGCCGCGTCGCCATCGCGCTGGCCCGCTCCCGCCTGATGGGCGCGCGGTATCCCTACTACCTCCTTGCCGACAGCCCCGAAGGCAAGGCGAAAGAGGCCGAGGTCACGCGCTCCGTCCCCAGATCCACCCCCACCCACGGCAGCATCCGCCAGGGCTTCGTCTACGACCGCGTTCCGCACATCACGCTGAAATCCATCGCCAACAACGCCGAAATCGACGTGATCTGGGACAGGATGCAGCCCGCGGTTCAGGACGCCATCGCCGCCCTGAACGCCGCCCTTGCCGGCCACCCCACCCCCTTCAAGGTGGAAACCGGCGGCCGCGCGGGCGCCAAGATCGACTTCACCGCGAGCGGGCAGGTCAAGCTCCCTTCGGGCGAGGCGGCCCCGGCGAACGGCCTGATGGAATGGGAAATCCCGCGAGAGGCCCCCGCAGGCTGGCCCGCCCCCGCGCAGGCCGCGTTGAGCCGGTTCTGGGAGGCGCGCATCGCCCGCCAGCGCGAAATCGACGCCAGCATCGCGGCCAAGGCCGAGTTCGAATACCTCTACGACAAGCCGTTCACCGAAAACGGGAAAACCCGCGTCGCGGGCCCCTTCACCGTGGAAAGCCTGTCGCCCCACCGCACCCTGGCGGTGGATTGGGATGACGAGCTGATCGACACCTATGAGGCCGCCGAGGGCAAGCGCAAGTCGGCCGAGGCCCCGCGCGATTTCACTGACTTCGCCCACATGATCCTGGAAAACCTGAAAGCCGCAGGCGTGCAGCAGGCGCACAAGGAGGACCGGATCACCTTTACCAGCCTCAAGGGCTGGCCCGGCAAGTGGGTGGCGGCCGAGGGCACCTTCATGGAAGGCGACACCCAGCGCCGCGCCGGAGTGTTCATCGGGCCGGAGTTCGGCACGGTGTCGCGCCCCGATCTGGTGGCGGCGGCGCGAGAGGCTTGCGACGCCGGTTTCGACGTGCTGATCGCCTGCGCCTTCAACTACGACGCGCACAGTTCCGAGTTCGACAAGCTGGGCCGCATCCGCATCCTGAAGGCCCGGATGAACCCCGACCTGCACATGGGCGGCGATCTGAAATCCACGGGCGCGGGCAATCTGTTCGTGATCTTCGGCGAGCCGGATATCCGGATCCTGGATGCAGGCGACGGGATGGTCCAGGTGCAGGTGTTCGGCGTGGACGTGTTCAAGCCCCAGACCGGCGAGGTGCAGAGCGAGGGCACCGACGGCATCGCCCTGTGGATGCTGGACACGGATTACAACGAGGAGTCGTTCTTTGTGAGGCACGCCTATTTCCTGGGGGCCAACGACCCCTACAAGGCGCTGAAGACCACTCTGAAGGCCGAGATCGACGAGGAAGCCTGGGAGAGCCTGTATTCCGACACGTCCCGCCCGTTCGCGAAGCCGAAGTCGGGGCGGATCGCGGTAAAGGTGATCAACCACCTCGGCGACGAGGTGATGAAGGTGTTTGCGGTGGAGTGATAGGATGGACGATCCTCAGTGGCTTGAGCACGAGCTTCAAAGAGCCACGCGAGAGCGTTGGTGCATGCGACGAGGCTGCACTACTTGCGGTTCTTATCAAATGTTTGAGCTGCTTACCGGTCAGCCTTGGCCAGAGCGGGGAAATATTCCTGCAGTCCTCCGGTTGCTGACCAAGGAGCGAGCAAATCTCATCGTTGAGGGGCTTAAGCACTGTTCGCGAAAAACCAATCCCGAGCCGATCATGTGGATGCTACAAATGCTCTGGGAACGGTTCGGCGATGAAGCTCACGCCAAGATATTCCCCGCGCTTGAAGCCTCCTATGCCGGGGGTGTCCTGACATCAATGCGTGCGCATTACGCAGCGAAGCTGGAGCGTCGACGTCTGCACGACCTCCGCCAAGGCGTGAAGAAGAAGGACTGGCCCGAGTAGATGACAGAGTTCCGCATTGCCGATACCTTTACCGACAGCCTTGGACGACTGACCGCTCAAGAGCAGAAGGCAGCCAAGACCACCGCTTTCGACTTGCAACTGGACCCGACCTCTAACGGGTTGTCCTTTCATAAACTGGACCGCGCCAAAGATACGAACTTCTGGTCGGTGCGCGTGAATGCCGACATCCGGATTATTGTCCACCGCACGGCCAGCAGCATCCTGCTCGTCTATGTCGACCACCACGACGACGCCTACAAATGGGCCGAACGCCGCAAGATTGAACGCCACCCGACCACGGGCGCCATGCAGCTGGTCGAGGTGCGCGAGCGGGTTGAAGAGGTGGAAATCTTCAAGCCCAAAGAGGTGGCCGCTACACCGGCGCCTGTCACAAAGCCCGCGATCCGCCTTTTCGACAATCTGCGCAAGTTCGAACTGATGGCCTTCGGCGTGCCCGAGGAATGGGTGAATGACGTCCGGGCGGCCACCGAGGACACATTGTTCGACATCATCGAGCACCTGCCGCAAGAGGCGCAGGAAGCTCTCCTGAAACTGGCTGTGGGCGAGAAACCACAACCGCCTGAACCGGCTCCTGTCGAAGCCGATCCGTTTGCACACCCGGACGCCCAGCGCCGCTTCCGCGTTCTGGCCAACGCAGAAGAACTGAAGCAGGCGCTCGACTATCCGTGGGACAAGTGGGCGGTCTTTCTGCATCCGGCTCAGGCTGACCTGGTCGAGCGATCCTTTTCCGGTCCGACCCGGGTTTCAGGTTCGGCCGGGACAGGAAAAACCATCGTGGCGCTGCATCGCGCAGTCCATCTTGCCCGCGCCAATCCTTCTGCCAAGGTCTTGCTGACGACGTTCTCCAAGCCGCTGGCGAATGCCCTTCGAGCCAAGTTGGCCAGCCTCGTGGGCAATGAGCCCTCGGTTTCGGCGCGGATTGTCGTGAAGGCGGTCTCGGCAGTTGGGTATGACCTCTATTCCGAGAGGTTTGGGCAGCCGCAGATCGCTCCTGCTGCACTGGTCAAGTCGCTGATTGCGAAAGCAGCTGCTGAAGTCGAAGGACACAGGTTCTCGACCCAGTTCCTGATCGGAGAATGGAACGACGTCGTGGACGCCTGGCAACTTCGGTCGTGGGAGGATTACCGGGACGTCTCGCGCCTTGGGCGGAAGACCCGGATCGGCGGAAAGCAACGCGAGACCCTCTGGGCCATCTTTGAACGTGTCCGTGCTGGGCTACGGGAACGCGGTGTTGTGACATGGTCGGACGTTTTCGGCCGTCTGGCGGAAGGTTTCAGCCAAGGCAGCGCACGCCCCTACGACTTCGCCGTGATCGACGAGGCGCAGGACCTGGGTGTGACGGAGGCGCGGTTCTTCGCCGCCATGGCAGCGGGGCGCGGCGACGGGCTCTTCTTCACAGGGGATCTCGGCCAGCGCATCTTTCAACAGCCCTTTTCCTGGAAGGCGCTTGGCCTTGATGTCCGCGGCCGCTCTTTCACCCTGCGCATCAATTACCGCACATCACACCAGATCCGCATGCATGCCGATCGGCTCCTGCCGTCAACCGTTTCGGATGTCGACGGAAACACGGAAGGGCGGCGCGGCACGGTGTCCATGTTCGATGGGCCACCGCCCATGGTCTTGGCCTGCAGCGATGTCGATAACGAATGCCGCGCTGTTGCGCGATGGATCGCGGACCGCATGAGGGAAGGCTGCGCGCCGCAAGAGGTCGGTGTTTTCGTTCGATCTGACACAGAACTGAAACGAGCGCGTGCTGCCGTGAAAGGTGCAGGGGTTCGCGCGGTCGAACTGAGCGAAAGGGTCGAAGTTGAGGACGGCGCCGTCGCCATCAGCACGATGCACTTCGCCAAGGGGCTGGAGTTTCGCTCGGTGGTGGTCATGGCCTGCGATGACGAGGTCATCCCGCAAACAGAGCGGATCGAGTCAGTGGCTGATGAAGCGGACCTCGAGGAAGTCTACAACACGGAGCGCCACCTGCTTTACGTGGCCTGCACACGCGCCCGCGATCACTTGCTAGTAACGGGTGTAGCACCAGTGTCGGAGTTCCTTGATGACTTCCTGCGCCTTACTCAAAGCTGAGTCAGGCAATTGTATAGGCCGCAACCTTGAGCCCGAAAGATGCATTTGTGACGATTGACCCCTATCGGATGAGCCAGCTATGGCCTTTGCTCGAAGCGGCAGAGGAGCGGTTCGTCGTGGCAACCGAGTTCTCGCGTCGAGAAGCTATGATTTCGTTCAGCGTTGGTTTGCGCAATTTGATGGCTCGATATGGGGAAAGAGTCGACATCGTCGCCGCGAAACGGTTCTTCGGAGAGTTGCTGAAGGTCAAAGGTTACCCGACAAACAGCATTAGACCCGATGACGCGGCGTCGCCGCCTATGCAGATCCTGTTCGATGATTGCACTCGCGTGCCTGACTCAATCATTCTCGAGTTGGGCAGAGGCTTTCCGAAAAACAGCCATCCGTCGGCAGAGGACGAGTTAGACCATTCGAATCAGTTCCCACCTGCTATCGACAAGGATTACACACAAAGCTTGATCGACGGGCTCATCGCCGACACCAAAGTCTACGAAAGCAGTCGATCTGTCAGAGATCTTCTCGAGTTTTTGTCGCGAATGCGGCACATTGCTCCTTTCAACGCAATGCTGCTCAACACTCAGAAACCTGGCCTGAGTTTTGCGGCCACGGCTACGGACTGGGCGCTCAGATTCGGACGGCACCTGAAGCCGGGGGCGCGTCCCCTCATCATTCTTCGTGCATTTGGACCCGTCGACTTCGTCTTTGACGTGCTGGACACCGATGGCGAACCGTTGCCGGATTCGGCGTTTTCGTTTCCAACGCATGGCGACATCCCTAAACGGTGGTTTGCGGACGCTGAAAGCATTCTAAACAAGGTCGCGATAAAATTGATCTGGCTGGACGAGGGCGATCGGAGGGCAGGTAGAATCTGGGTAGAGCGAGAAAGTGACGATCCCAAGCAGTTCAGTGCCATCAGTCTTGCTTTGAACTCGAACCATCCACATGCGACCCAATTCGTTACATTGATCCACGAGCTTGCTCACCTGTATTTGGGGCACCTCGGCGCAGACCAAAGGCGAAAAATCGCTGGGAGAACTTGGCCTGACCTTGCGTTGAGGGAGGTTGAGGCTGAGAGCGTGGCATACGTCGTGGCCAACCGCTCGGGTATCAAGCCGCGCAGTGAGAGTTACCTTGAGGGTTTTCAGCGAGGTTTCAATGCACTCGAGCTTTCTGTGATCATGCACGCTGCAGGAAAGATCGAGCAGTTGCTGCGGCTGCCTCTGCAGGCTTGGCCCAATTTCGCCAAGGAATCGAAGACTTGAGAGCATTCAATTTGTCCTACAGGAAGGTGCGGAGGTGAGCCGATTGATCGTGACTTCGGCGACCGAGACTGTTCCTGGAATACCATGCAGCAGGATTGCCAAATGGCTGATTGGCAATCCAACCATCAAATCCTGGTTTTGACGCTTGCCCACTGACGCCTCCACCTTCCCGTCAACCTGCGTCTCGATTGACTTGGAGGTCGATCCGACGTCTGCGCTGCTTTTCGCATTTACGGCGGTGCGGGGTGAGGCGGTGCTCGTCCATAAGGGTGCCGCACTGGACCCCGCGCTGGATCGGCTAGAGGCGTTTTGTGAAGGGGCGGCGCATCTGGTGGGGCACAATATCCTGCGCCACGATCTGCCGCATTTGGTGGCGAACCGGGCGCGGCTTGCGGCGCTGGGCGCAGCCCCGATTGATACGTTGTGGCTGAACCCCTTGGCCTTTCCGCGCAATCCATATCACCATCTGGTCAAGCACTATCAGGACGGGCGGCTGCAGGTCGGGCATGTGAATGACCCCGAACAGGATGCGCGGCTGGCTCTGCAGGTTCTGGCGGACCAGATCGCGGCCTTCGCCCGGCTGGGGCAGGAGGCGCCGGATGCGGTGCTTGCCTATCACCATCTGACCACGCGGGGCGAGGCCTCGGCCGGGTTCGATGCGGTGTTCCAAGCCTTGCGTGGTCCTGTGCCGGGTGAGGTTGTAGCCCATGGCGCCATTCGCCGCCTGCTGGACGGTCGCGCCTGCAATCACCGGCTTGACCAGACCCTTGGCCGTCTGTCCGATCCGCGCAACGGCTGGCCGATGGCCTACGCGCTGTCGTGGATTTCTGTCGCGGGTGGGGACTCGGTGATGCCGCCCTGGGTGCGGATGCAGTTTCCGCAAGCGGGGCGGATCGTGCGGCACCTGCGCGACACCAACTGCGGCGATCCGGCCTGCGGCTGGTGCGCTGAGAAGAACAATCCCAATGCCGCGCTGGAACGCTGGTTCGGTTTTCCGTCCTTCCGCCCGCAGCCAGTCGATGACATGGGCCGCCCGTTGCAGGAACGCATCGTGGCCGAGGCGATGGCGGGCAAATCGGTGCTGGGCATCCTGCCCACCGGCACCGGCAAATCGGTCTGCTACCAGATCCCGGCACTTTCGCGGTTTGACAAGACCGGGGCGTTGACAGTCGTGATCTCGCCCTTGGTCGCGCTGATGGCCGATCAGGTGCAGGGGCTGGCGCGGGCGGGGATTTCCAGTGCGGTCACGGTGAACGGCATGCTGTCGCTGCCGGAACGTCATGACGCGCTGGAAAAGGTGCGTATGGGCGATGCGGCGATGCTGCTGATCTCGCCCGAACAACTGCGCTCACCGTCGATCCGCACCGTTCTGCAACAGCGCGAGGTCGGGCTATGGGTGCTGGACGAGGCGCATTGCATCAGCAAATGGGGCCACGATTTCCGGCCCGACTACCGCTATGTCAGCCGCTTCATCAAGGAATTCTCGGGCGACCGCCCAGCGCCCGTCCTGTGCCTGACCGCCACGGCCAAGCCGGAGGTGGTGCGCGATATCCGCGACCATTTCCAGACTCGCCTCGGTGTGGACCTCATGCTGCTGGATGGGGGCGCAGTTCGCACCAACCTGTCCTTCGCTGTGTTGCCCACGCAGAAGGCGACCAAGCTGACCGATATCCTGACCGCAATCGAAGCAAACCTGCCGCCCGAAGGGGCCTCGGGCGCTGTGGTCTATTGTGCCACGCGCGGTGCGACTGAACGGCTGGCGGAGTTCCTGAGAGGGCAGGGGCTGGCGGCGGATTACTTCCATGCTGGATTGCCGCCCGACCGCAAACGCGACGTGCAAGAGGCGTTTCGCACCGGCCATTTGCGGGTGATAGCCGCGACCAACGCCTTTGGCATGGGCATCGACAAGCCCGATATCCGGCTGGTGGTGCATGGCGATATTCCGGGGTCGTTGGAGAATTACCTGCAAGAGGCAGGCCGCGCGGGTCGGGATCGCGCGCCCGCCAATTGTGTGCTGCTGTTCAGCCCCGAGGATGTGGAGCGACAGTTTTCGCTGTCGGCGCGCTCGCGTCTTGCTCGGCATGAGATCGGCGCGATCCTCAAGGCGCTGCGGCGGATGGAAAAGCACAAATCCGGCGAAGTGGTTGCCACGCCGGGCGAGATCGTGCGCGAGGAAAAGGATCAGGAGTTCGAGCGCGACAAGACCACCGACGACACCCGCGTGAAAACCGCTGTGGCCTGGCTGGAGGAAGCGACGCTGCTTTCGCGCGAGGAGAACCGGGTGCAGGTGTTCCCGTCATCGCTACGCATCCGGTCGGTGGAAGAGGCTGCGGCAATTCTGGAAAAGGCGCGTATCACTGGGGTCAGGCGCACCCAACTGATGGACCTAGTGCGCCATGTGATGAATGCGCCTGTCGATGCCGGGGTTTCTACGGATGACCTGACTGGCGCTTGTGGATTATCAGGGCGCGAGTTGCACCGGGCCTTTGCCGATCTTGAGGCTCTGGGGATCGCCAGCAACGAAACGGGCATCACGGTCTATGTTCATCTGGGGGTCGAGGATGCCTCGGCCCGCCGTCTGGATCACGCGGCCCGGATGGAGGCCGATCTGATCACAATGATGCAAGAGGCGGTGCCGGACGCCGAAGGGTCCGAGGCGCAGCCGTTGAACCTGACCGAAACCTGTCAGGCCTTGCGTGACAAGGGGCATGCGCAGGTGCGGCCCGATCTGGTGGAAACCATCCTGCGCGGCATGGCGCAAGATGGGCGCGATCAGGATGGCGGGCGGGGGAACCTGACGCTGCGCAAGGTCAGCCGGAACACGATATTCGTGCGGCTGGAGCGGTCATGGCCCGTGGTCGCCCGTACCGCCGAATTGCGGCGGCAGGGCGCGCAGGCACTTCTCGCCCATCTGACGGGCAAGGTCACTAAGGGCACGCGCGGCAAGGATATTCAGGTGGAAACCACCCTTGGCGCGATGCTGGATGCGCTGAACGGTGACGCGCTTCTCAGGGCCGAGGTCAAGGACATGACCCGCCTGATGGACCGTGCGCTCCTGTGGCTGCACGAACAAGCGGTCGCCACCCTGGGCCGGGGCCTGACGGTGTTCCGCCCGGCGATCACCGTGCATCTGAACCCCAAGGGCGGGCCATTCACCGTGCAGCACTTCGCGCCCCTCGAAGAGCATTATTCCGAAACAACGATCCAGACCCATGTGATGGCCGCCTATGCCGAAAGGGGGCTGGAGGCGATGGATCAGGCCCAGCGCCTGTCCGAAGATTACTTCGTGCTGGACCGCGACGCTTTCCTGCGCCGCTGGCTGCCGGGGCGCGGCACGGAAATCCGGCGGCAGACAACGGGGACGTCATGGCGGGCGATTGTCGATGCGCTGGACAATCCGGTGCAGGCCGAGATTGTCCGTGATGACCGCGAGCAGACCAACGTGCTGGTGCTGGCAGGGCCGGGGTCGGGCAAGACGCGGGTGCTGGTGCACCGGATTGCTTACCTTATCCGCGTGAAACGTGAGGACCCGCGCGGCATTCTGGTGCTGA
>Ga0075157_10002443_pt1 | contig 10883 bp, 7 predicted proteins | sample JI81BgreenDNA_FD_70967 | JGI IMG/M metagenome (GOLD analysis project Ga0075157, IMG submission 70967) | Wastewater effluent complex algal communities from Wisconsin, to seasonally profile nutrient transformation and Carbon sequestration -... | ecosystem: Engineered > WWTP > Effluent > Algae...
GTATTGGGAGTTGCTTGTGTATTCCTCATGTTGCAACAAGGCTGGGATGACCATAATCGTTCAGGAAGATATTACTCTGTAGATTCTGCAAAAAATCTTTTGAGTTCTTGTGAACCCAATGCAATTTTATTTACAGGAGGCGATAACGACACCTTCCCTTTGTGGTATGCTCAAGAGGTAGAAGGTTATCGTACAGATGTAAGAGTTTGTAATACAAGCCTTTTAGGGACAGATTGGTATATTTCTCAAATGAAGCTCCCTGCTTACGAGTCTGATCCTTTACCTATTTCTTTAATAGAGCCTCTTTATCGTTCAGGAACAAATGATGTAATTAGTGTTGAACCAAGTCCCAGACTTGCTGAAGCAGAAGCTAAAAGAATCATGAATGATGGAGTAGAGCTTGACAAATACTTAGAATTATTGAAACAAAAAAATCAGTATATTCAAGATGAAAGTGGAGAGTCTATCCTCCCTTCTCAGAAATTATTATTAAATATTGAAAAAGATATAGATTTTATCAAGAAATCTGGCTTTTTACCTGCACAAGCTGATACTTTACTTAAATATCCAATGTACTGGCAGTTACCTAGAAAACGATTAGATAAAGATGAGTTAATTATGCTGGATATTATTGCAAATAATCACTGGAAACGACCAATTTACTTTGCTACACAACTAGGTTCTGATGATTATTTGGGTTTGAAAGACTATATGCAGATAGAAGGATTGGCATATAGATTATTACCTGTGCCTGTAGGCATTGGAACACCCAAAAATAAGGAACTTTATGTGAATACTGATTTGAGTTATGAGTTATTTATGAAAGAGAAAAAACAAACTTTCAAAGGTAAAGAAATAACCAGAAAAATGACATGGAGAGGCTTGGATAATCCAAATGTATATCATAATGAAGATTATTTAGGATTTATTGCTCAGGCTCGTGAAAATATAGTAGAAGTTGCAGAAGCTCTGATTGCAGAGGGTAAAAAAGATAAAGCCAAAGAGCTAATGTTACATTCGTTAAAGGTAATACCTATAGAGTCTATTCCTTATGATGTATATGTTGCTCAGTTGGTTCCGCTACTTTTTGAAGCTGGTGAAGAAAAGAAAGCAACAGAACTTTACCAAAAAATAGGAAAAGAAGCCGATATTACACTTTCTTATTTAGATGAAAACGGTTATAATGGTAAAGATTTGTATCGAATACAACACAATATATATGCATTAGGGATATTTGCACAAGCTTTAGAAGAACGTAAAAGTCCAGATGCACCCAAATACAAACAATTAGTTACAAAATACAGACAGATTTACAAAGACGCTTTTAAATAATATTTACAAAAGGCTACAAATATTTGTAGCCTTTTATTTTCATGGTTTAAAATAAATAATAGCATTCAAATTATGGCTATACAGTTTTTTCAAGAAAATATAGAGTTTAAACCCAAAAATGCTCTTAAACTTAAAAAGTGGATAAAAAGTATTGTAGAGATAGAAAAACAGAAAATAATAGACTTGAATTTTATTTTTTGTAATGATGAGTATTTGCATCAAATTAACGTAGAATACCTCGACCACGATACCTATACAGACATTATAACTTTTGATAACTCAGAAGAAAAAGGTAAAATAGAAAGTGATATTTTTATCAGTATAGAAAGAGTAAAAGAAAATGCAGATAAACTCAAAATTGCTTTTGAACAGGAATTACACAGAGTAATGATTCATGGGGTGTTACATTTACTGGGCTATAAGGATAAAACAAAAGCAGATAAGCAAGCCATGAGAGCCAAAGAAGATGAAGCTCTGAGTGTACTTGTTTTATAAGTTTTTGTATATTTGGAACTATGAGTAACTTATTTCCTATGAAGAAATTATTTTTGTTAAGTTGTAGCCTCTTTTTAATAAATGTAGCTTTTGGACAAGCAAATTGCTTTTTTGCTCAAGATTATCTTCCATCTGCCACACAAGTAAAGGTCTGTGTAGGAAAGCCTATTACGATGAATGATGCAGGGTGTACGGATTTTTATTCGGATATTCCTAACCCTCCTATTCCTGCTTTTCCTCGTGTTTATAGATTTTTCCCGACTCAAAGCCCAATAGCAACCAAGACACATACATATACACAACCGGGTACTTATACAGTAGAGTTTATAGGGAATTTGATTGCTACAAGTGGAGGTTCAAGTGTGATTAGAACCAATTACGTACAAGTTTTACCAACACCCAAACCCAAAGTAAAACTTACCCGTTGTGCAGGAACATTAAAAGTTGAATTTACTGAATTTGCACCTTATGATAGATACAAAGTGAAATTTGGTAGTAGTGAGCAAATCGTAACAGCGAATACCTCTATTCTTACATTTCCTGCTGGTACAGCTAATATAAGTGTTGTAGGAGAATATAATTTGAATAAAACAATTGGTGATGGCTTTGAGTCTGGAGTAAATTCGGATACTACCATTTCAAATTTTCAGATATATAATAATTTAAGTGATATAGCAAGTACATTTAAAGCTGAGCAACAGGGTATTGCATCGGCTTGCAATGGGAAAATAAAAGTAACTATCCCCAAAGTATTTGCAGATATTCGTTATGAGATAGCAATTTCAAAAGGAGGAAAACCTTTTGAAATATTGGACGTCATAGAAAATAAGAATCAAGACAATTATACAAAAGATATTGAAGAATTGAATATGTTGGGGCTGGAACATAAAATAGAAATTCGATTGAAGGATTTATGTAATAATATGTATGTTTTTTCTCAGCCTTTTTTTCCAACTTTAAGTAGTTTACCATTAAAAGTTCGGAAAGTTAATGCTTCGTTTAGTCTTGATAATAAACTGCAAATATCGTGGGCAGCTACTGGGCAAGCTCAAGAAGAACTCAGAACTTACCAAGTATTAGAAAATGGAAAAGTATTGGATGTAACCACCAATGTTCAATTAGGTTTTTCAGGAAAAGAAAATAAAAATTCTTGTTATACAGTTGAATATACTACAAGTTGTGGCGTAAAAACCCTTACCTCCGAAACAGCTTGTCCTATGATTTTAAGAGGAAAAGATATAAGCCCTGAAGAAAGATTTTTAGAATGGACACCCTATAAGAATTCTGAAAATGAAAGGATTGTTGGATATAATGTGGTTAAAATCAATAGTATAGGAGGAGCAGTTGATAACTTTTCTGCAGGAACAGCCACCAACTATAGAGATACTAAGGAAGATTTAGAAAATCAGATTATCCAATATAGAATAGAGGCAATTACAGAATCAGGAGAAAAGTATTCCTCAAACTTGATTCGTATAGAAAGACCAGCTCGACTATTCTTTCCAAATGTTTTTACACCCAATGGTGATGGCTTGAACGATACTTTTTTTCCAAAAGGCTTATTCATCAAAAACTTTAAAATGTCAATTTTTAACCAGAATGGACAAAAACTTTTTGAGTCGTCAGCATTAGGAGAAGGTTGGGATGGAAACTTTGGTGGAAAAGCTATGGCAACAGGCGTATATATTTACTCTTGTGAAGTGCAAGACTTAATAGGGAATACTATTAAAAATTCGGGTACATTCTTACTACAAAAATAAAAACCTCTTTAAAGAGGCTTTTATTTTTATTTTACAAGATTTACAGTTCCTTTATATCGCCTGCTGGTATAATCTATTACATAATAATAAACACCCATAGGTAAATTGTTTCCATCCCATTTGAAATTCCTGTCTTTGCTTTCAAAAATAGGCTTACCCCAACGATTATAAATTTTGATACCATTATACTGATAAAGACAGTTATCTAAAGGTAAAATTCTATTAAAATCTGCTAATTGTGGTAAATCTTCCATTTGGAAAACATCATTTACACCATCACCATTGGGGGTAAATGTATTGGCAGGTAAAAAATTATCGACATTAGAAAAAGCATCTTTTAAATTTACTTTTAGTGTAAGTGTGTCGTCAGCAATATTACAAGTATTATTCTTTTCTCTTAAAATAATATCTATAATAAATTGGTCATTTTGTCCATTGAGCTTAATAAAACGACAATCTGGTCGCCAAATAAAATCTGTTGTAAATCTACCTTTTCCTTCTTTGGGGGTGAAAGTGATATCTAAACTATCAATATTAAAACCTCTACCCACAGCAAAAATACTGAGTGAATCATTATCTTTATCAAAAGCTTGGAATGTTGCTTTTACTTCTTGTCCTGAGGTAAGTAAAGGTGTTGTTGTAAGTGTTGGTATATCAAAATTAGGTGTAGCCTGTGTAATAGAAAGAGATGGTGGGTTGTTAAACTTAGGGCGTACTATCAGTTTAACAAATAATGTATCAATACCTTTTACAGGACAACCTTGGTCATCAGCGATGATACCAAATTCAAAAATTTCATCACCTTTAAAGCTGTACAAACATTCTCTCCAGCAAAACTTAGCAATACCTACACCTGAAGAGTTTACCGTAATAGCACTAACAGTTTGATTGCCAGCATTTCTGAATGGACGATAATTATTTAACGTCAATTTTTTGGCATTATCATTAATAGGCAGGTAAGTCATTTTAATATTCTGACCAGGGCTATCAAAAAATTGAAGATTCAAACACAAAGCCTGATTGGCATCTAAATCTAATAATGTGTTTTCTTGATAAATGCTACCATTGGGTAATTGTAAGCGAGTTTGTGGGATAGGATTCAAATCTTGACAATTTTTGACTAAAATTTGATAATCCCTTTTCACTTCACCAATCTTAATTCCTCCTCTAAATTCTTCACATTTTACAGAAAAGACAAATAAACCTGCTTGACTGGGCTTTCCAGAAAGAGCTCCAGTTACAGGATCTACTGTAAGAGGAAATCCAAATGAACTTGGAATGGCATTGGTTGCTGAAAAACCAGGAGACCAAGTAATTTGAGATGGTGGAAAAGGATAAGTTGCTGGAGGGTTTGGAATGGCATTACCACTAGAACCAATACCATTGAAAGGAGTATCCATCGAATATACCAAATTATCTCCATCGGCATCAGTTGCTCCAAAATTAAAACTAAAATCTCCACCCAAACACAAATAACTTGCTTGAGGTGTTGAAAAAGCTGGACTACTATTGATAAATGGATTACCAGCTTGTTCTATAGCAGGAAATTCTAAATAAAAGGCATTGGCAGCTCCTCCAGGGTTTGTAATATTAGAAATAGCATTATTTCTGCAACACCTGTCCCAAATAGCATAATAACCAGCAGGATCAGAATAATTGGCTAAAACAAGAGTTGTTTGAGCCTCATAAACAAGGCGTGTAAAACGTAAAAGTATCTGATTTGTACAACTATCTACAGGAAAAGACAAGTTGGTTTCTGAAAGAAGTGGTAATGTGAGTGTTTGTACTCTTCCGTTATTTGACTTTCTGTAAATACCAATGGTTATGCTGTTGTCCTTCACATTGGATGTTCTGTCCCAATACATATTCAGGTTGAAGCGATAAGTTGTACCTGAAACAAATGTCATTTGGAGTTCTCCTCCTACAATATGCGTTGCTTTGGAGTAGTTTACTAAACCAAGGATGCAAAAAAATAAAAACAGTAATTGTTTTTTCATTTGGTGATTTGTTTGTTTTTCTTGTTGTTAGGGAAACAAAATTATAAAAAACTGATAATAAACAGAATATTTATTTGTAGTTTTTGCTGAACATAAAATGTTTTTCTGTTTAAAATATTGATATACAAATTATTATATAATTTCTTGATAAAGTTTTAAAGTTTAGACAAAGGCTCTTACATACTCTTTGTGTATATTTGTCAAAACCAGTATAATCAATGTTACGACTATTATTTTTTGTTTTTTTTCTCTTTCTTTCATTTCAAGGGTTTTCTCAAAAAGGAACTATACAAGGTAAAATAACAGATGAATTAGGTAAACCTTTGGATTTTGTTGTGATAGCAGTCCCTGCCTATAAAACAGGAACTACCACAAACCCTCAAGGAATATATCGTTTAGATATTCCTGCAAATACAGATTTATTACTTAAAATTAATTATTTAGGCTTGAATAAAGATACCTTACTGAGAGTATCTGAAGGCACCACAATAGAGTTAAACTTTACATTTAAAGTAGCTGAAATAAAAGGAATAGATGTTATCGCTAAAAAGAAAGATAGCTTACAACGCCTAGAGGTTAGTATTACTCGTTTTGATGCCAAAAAACTAGAGGCAATGCCTTCTGCTTTTGGAGATTTTAATAAAATACTGGCAACATTGGCAGGAGTAGTAAGCAACAATGAACTCTCAGCAACTTACTCAGTTCGAGGGGGAAGTTTTGATGAAAACTTGGTATATGTAAATGATATTCAGATATATAGACCGTTTTTAATAAGAGCAGGACAGCAAGAAGGTTTAAGCTTCATTAATCCGAACTTGGCTGGTGATGTAGCATTTTCTTCAGGAGGATGGCAATCAAAATATGGCGATAAATTGGCTTCTGTATTAGATGTAAAATATAAAGAACCAGTTAAAAACACAGGTTCTATTACACTAGGAATTTTGAATAATCAGGGACATATTGAAGGTATTAGTAAAAATCAGAAATTTAGTTATACAGCAGGTGTCAGACGTAAAAGTTCTCGTTATCTATTAAATACTCTACCAGTAAAAGGGCAATATTTACCTCAATTTTTTGATTTTCAAGGGTATGCTAGCTACGAGTTTTCTAAAAAATTAACACTCAGTCTGCTTACTTCTTATGCTCAAAATCGGTATTTGGTTAGTCCAGAATCACAAGAAACTACTTTTGGAACAGTCAATAGAGTACTCAGACTTTTTGTAGCTTTTGAAGGGCAAGAAAAAATGGATTATGATATTACTCAGAATGCTTTTAAACTAACTTATAAGCCTCATAGTAAGCTAACAACCAACTGGATACTCTCACAAGTGTTCACTTCTGAAAAAGAATATTCGGATGTAGAAGGAGGATATAGACTATGTGAAATTAATCCAAACTTTGGAACACAAGGTTTTAACGAATGTGTAACTACTGTAGGAGTTGGGTCTGAATATTTGTATTTGCGAAATCGACTAAAAGCTCAGATTTATGCGTTTGAGAATCGTTCTGTCTATGATTTAAACTCAAAACATAAGATAGAATTTGGTTTGAGATATTCTTATGAAAACATCAATGACAAACTTCAAGAATACAATTTTACTGATTCTGTGGGTTTTGTAAATGTTATCTATAGAAATTTTAAAGATAATAGCTTAGAAAGTAGCCGTTTGTCTGCTTATGGACAACATACCATCCAAATAGATACAAATCAGACCTTAACGTATGGGGTTAGACTTGCCTATTGGACTGTGAATAAAGAATTTCTAATCAGCCCCACACTTCAATACGCAATCAAGCCAAAAGGCAGAAAAGACATGGTTTGGAAAGGAGCAGTGGGGGTATATCAGCAACAACCATTTTTTAGAGAATTGAGAGATTTTCAAGGAAATTTGAATCTAAACTTAAAATCTCAGAAATCTATTCATGCCATTGTAGGAAATGATTATGTTTTTAAAGCTTTTGGAGATAGAAATTTTAGATTGACTAATGAATTGTATTACAAATATTTATGGGATGTAGTGCCTTATGACGTGGATAATGTACGTCTGCGATATTATGCAACCAATGCAGCAAAAGCGTATGCTGTAGGCTGGGATGCAAGAATTAGCGGAGAATTTATAAAAGGTACAGAATCTTGGTTTTCAATGAGTTTGATGCAAACTAAAGAAGATGTGGATTTTGACAATAAAGGTTACATCAGACGCCCTACAGACCAAAGACTTACTTTGGGAATGTATTTGGAAGATCATTTGCCCAATAATCCTACTTGGAAAATGAACTTAAACTTAGTTTGGGGAACGGGCTTGCCTTTCAATGTGCCTAATAACCCAGAGTTACGCAATGTTTTTCAAGGAAAAGCATTCAGAAGGGTAGATGTAGGTTTTTCAAAATATGTAGATAGAGTTCGTTTTGGAGGTAGAACAGTCTTTAAATCTTTATGGATTGGAGCAGACATTTTAAACTTACTGGCTATCAACAATGTCATTTCTTACACTTGGGTAAGCGATTTGAACAGACAAAGATATGCCATCCCGAATGCCCTTTCAGCAAGATTTTTAAACTTAAGAGCTATTGTAAAGTTTTAAATTTATAATGCAATTTTTGACTGTACATTACTAATTACTATTGTCTAAAATAAAACCTCCAGAAAACTGTTTAACAAAAGTTAAAAATTTATGTTTCTCTTTTTCTGAGTAAGAAAATCTGATATATTCAACAGAGGTATTGAGTAATTTTTCTTGCTTCATTTTCTCAATTATTTCCTCACTGATTTTATGAGTATTGATTTTATCAATATTTTCAATATCTATATAAAAATCATACTGACTGCTGTTTTCTTTGAAGGAACGGTCTATATCTTTGAAAGAATAATGTAATTTTATTTCTTTTAAAAAAGCTATTTCATTTAAAGACATTTCTGCATCAGGAACATCTAACTTAAATTCTGAACAAAATTTACATATACCATTGATTAATAGTGCAATAATTAATAAAATTAAAAATTTTAACATTTTCATTGCCCAAAAACCTAAATGATTTATATTTCACCTCGTTTAAAATTTATTTAAACAAGGTGAAATATTTATTTCTTATATCTTCTCAAACTTTGTATAAGGATGCAATACTTTTGGAATATTGATTCCATCCTCAGTTTGGTTGTTTTCTAAAATAGCTGCTACAATACGAGGCAATGCCAATGCACTACCATTGAGTGTATGTAAAAGCTGTGTTTTCTTGTCATCTCCTTTATAACGCAATTTCAAACGGTTTGCCTGATAGCTTTCAAAATTACTAACAGAACTCACCTCCAACCAACGTTTCTGAGCAGCAGAATATACTTCCATATCGTAGGTAAGAGCAGACGTAAAGCTCATGTCTCCACCACATAGCTTTAAAACTCTGTAAGGTAATTCTAATTTTTCTAAAAGCCCTTGTACGTATTTTCGCATGTCTTCAAGCGTCTCATAAGATTTCTCTGGATGTTGGATTTGTACAATTTCTACCTTATCAAATTGATGCAGACGGTTCAAACCCCTTACATCAGCTCCCCAACTACCAGCTTCTCTTCTAAAACAAGGCGTATAACCTACATTTTTGATAGGAAGTTGTTCTACATCTACAATCACATCTCTGTACATATTGGTGATAGGCACTTCGGCTGTAGGTATCAGATAAAAATCATCTACTGTGGCATGGTACATTTGTCCATCTTTATCAGGGAGTTGTCCTGTTCCAAAACCAGAATCTTTATTGATTAAAATAGGAGGTTGTACTTCAAAATAACCAGCTTTTTCAGCTTCATCTAAAAAGAAATTAATTAAAGCTCTTTGTAATTTTGCTCCTTTGCCTTTATAGAATGGAAAACCTGCTCCTGTAACTTTGTTACCTAACTCAAAATCAATAATATCATATTTTACAATGAGTTCCCAATGTGGCAAAGCTCCTTCATGTAATGCAGGTACTTCTCCATGAGATTCAACTACTACATTGTCTTCGGCTGTTTTACCTTCTGGTACTTGTTCAGAAGGTAGATTAGGAAATGTTACTAATATCTGGTATAATTTTTCTTCTAACTCAGAAGCTTTTTCTACAAGTGTTTTGGCTTCATCAGAAAGACTTTTGGCTTCTTGTTTCACATTTTCGGCTTCATCTTTCTTGCCTTCTTTCATCAAAATACCAATTTGTTTAGAAAGCTGATTAGATTTGGCAAGGGCATCATCTTGTTGCTTTTGGGCTTCACGGCGTTGAGCATCCAAAGCCAAAACTTCTTTTACTTTTTCTTCTGCATTAGCAAAATGTTTTTTTTGTAGCCCTTTTATGGTTTTTTCAGTGTTTTCTCTGATAAATTGAATCTGTAGCATAACTCATGTTGAATAAATAATTTACAAAAGTAAAAAAGCCAATCCATAAATCCAATGTATCAGTAGAAAAGAGAAAATAAATTTTATGAGTGTATAATGAGTTGAAATCCAATAGAATGATGATTTTTGATTTCTATCTTCTCGTCATTTTTTAGATATTTTCTCAGTTTAGAAATAAAAACATCTAAGCTTCTGCCTAAAAAATAGTCATCTTCTCCCCAAATTTTTGTCAAAATGTCTTCCCTTTTTACAATATTTCCCAAGTTCTCGATAAACATTTGTAAAATATCAGCTTCTTTTTGTGTAAGTACTTTGGTTTCCGAAGTGTATGATAAACTTAGATTAGTATAATTAAATATATATTTTCCTAAGGCAATACTTTTTTCTTTAGACTGATTAGGGGCGTTTTTGCTTCTTCTCAAAAAAACTTCGATACGTAAAATAAGTTCTTCAATACTAAATGGTTTCAAAATATAATCGTCAGCCCCAATTTTAAAGCCTTCAATTCTATCTTCTTCCATAGATTTGGCAGTAATAAACAAAATAGGAATATGGGTGTTTTTTTCTCTGATACATTTTGCCAGACTGAAACCATCCAATTCGGGCATCATCACATCTAGTAAGCAAATATCAAAATCTTGTGAAAAAAAAGCCTCTAAGGCTATTTTTCCATTATGGCAAAGAGTGGTTTGATAACCCGAAATATTCAGATAGTCAGCTACTACTTTTCCAAGATTGGGGTCATCTTCGGCAAATAAAATCTTGACGTTCATAGATGAGGAATAAAAATATCAATGGTTGTACCTTTATTTTTTTCACTTTTAAGAGTAAAATATCCTTTATGGCGTTTCAAAACGGCTTCTACATAACTCAAACCTAATCCAAAACCTTTTACATTGTGTAGATTGCCTGTAGGAACTCTATAAAACTTCTCAAAT
>Ga0075157_10002444_pt1 | contig 10880 bp, 7 predicted proteins | sample JI81BgreenDNA_FD_70967 | JGI IMG/M metagenome (GOLD analysis project Ga0075157, IMG submission 70967) | Wastewater effluent complex algal communities from Wisconsin, to seasonally profile nutrient transformation and Carbon sequestration -... | ecosystem: Engineered > WWTP > Effluent > Algae...
TAGAAGAGTAGCATTTTTTTTGTGAACATGGTCTTGAATTCTGCTGGTTGCCCGCAACTAGCAGAGAACTAGAAATTACCAGCGAAAAAGCGAGCTAGATGAGGGATTTAACCCGCTTTTAACCAAAATTCAAAAAAATTGCAGGTGCCGTCACTTACTAATTGATGATTTCACCACAATTATTTTTTTTATCCTGATAGCAGAGTACAGACTGCGTATCAAGAAGGGAAAATACACCCACCAAAATTTATGATGCGCGTTTACTCTTCCATCCTGATGTCAAGCCTGTTACTGAGTGCTGGCGCAGTTAATGCTCAAAGCTTAGAAACTCGATCGACCTTTTTTGCTCAAGACAACTCTGCTCCCGAAATTTTAACCGCCATAGCCGACTCTCAGACCTTTTACGATAAGGAGCCAGATAATAAGCCGCCACAACGAGGAAGCGGGAGATAAAGCCGAAAAAAGCGATAATTGCAGGGAATTAGGGGGAGAATGGGAGAAAAGAAAATTGGGATAAGAAGAGAAAAATTGAATATTTCGAGCCATTAATTGCGGACTTACGTACTGCGTAGCAAAAAACCGATTTTTCAGCAGTATTTGACGAGTCAAGGCATAATTGTTCGCTATTTCGATTTTTTGGCCAAGCGTCCTCAAGATATCAGACACCACCAACGGGCGGGAAATGTTGCACTCAAAAAAAAAGAAAGGTAAAGCGCGAGTAGGAATCTTACGCTTTACCTTTTTTTTTAAACTTTTGCAGATTTAATCTTCTTCCGCAGCTTCGCCACCAACAACGACATCGCGAATCCGCAAACTCGGGCCGCCGCAGCCCACGGGCAAACCGCTTTGCCCTGCCTTGCCGCAGCCCCCGGATTCATCCCAGTAGAAATCGTCGCCGATCGCCTCAATATCGGCTAAAGTGCTGAAAACATTACCCGAAAGAGTAACATCCCGCACCGGATTGTCTAATTTTCCGTCGCGGATCATCCAAGCTTCGCCGGCACTGAAAGTAAACATTTCGCCGTTAGTCATGCCGCCTTGCCAATTGCGCGCATAAACTCCTTCTTTGATACCAGAAAATAAGTCAGCAACAGGCGTGTCACCCCGTTCGATCCAAGTATTCGTCATGCGGACGATCGGCGGATAATGATAATTCAAACAGCGAGCATTGCCAGTAGGCGTTTCTCCCAACTTGCCCGCCGTTTCCCGCGAGTGCAGCCGCCCAACTAAAGCGCCGTCTTTAATTAACTGAGTAGTAGTTGCGGGAGTGCCTTCGTCGTCGTAGAAATAGCTGCCCCGGTGTCCCTCTGGCGATGCACCATCGAAAATTTGCAAGTTTTCTGGGCCGAACTGGCGGCCGAGGGTCATAATTTCCAAGATGTCGGGATTTTCGTAGGCCATGTCGGCTTCGGAAAGGTGTCCAAAGGCTTCGTGGACGAATAATCCGGTCAAAATTGGGTCAATGACGACGGTGTAGGTGTTGCCTTGGACGGGGGGTAAGGCTAGGGAATCTACGGCTCTCTGGGCGGCGCTGCGAACTTGAACATCGAGATCGGTTAAGTCTTCGTAAGCTTTGCGGGAACCGGTGGTTTCGCGGCCTGTTTGTACGGTTTCCCCGCTGCGGGCTGTGGCGGCAAAGCGCATTTCCATGTCTGCCCAACCTTGTTCGAGCATGGTGCCTTCGGAGGTGGCGAGGATGATCCGCTGGGTGCTGTCGCCGTAGCGCACGGAGATTGTGGCGATGCGCGGGTCAATGCTGCGGAGGATGGCCGCGTAACGATCGCACAATTGCTTTTTGTCAATTAGGGGAACCAGACGGGGGTCTGTTCCTGTCAGCGGCAGCAAGCAAATGTCTTGTACTGGGGTGACAGGCGCTAGGATCGTTTCTTCTTCGCCGATCAGTTTGGCCGCGGCGATGGCTTCTTCGATTCTTTCGGCGAGGGTGGAAAGTCGGTTAAAACTGGCAAAGCCCCAGCCGCCTTTGTGACAAGCTCTGACTTGGCCGCCAATTGAGACTCCTTCGCTGAGGGTTTCAATTTTTTCGCCCCGCAGCAGGATGTCGGTGCCTTCGGCTTCTTCCAGTCGAATTGCCAGATAATCGACTTGGTGGCGGTAGCGTGCCATTAAGTCTGACAGCAGATTTTTCGAGTCGGCGATCGAGGTGGGCATAAGGAAAGCACGGTGTTTAACTTACTTCATTTTGCACTTTTTTGACAACTCCCCTGCCTAAAGGCGAGGGGATTCTTGGTTCATGGGGACTACTCATGTAGCTTGCCCTCCCCAAAATTCACTGCGATGTGCCCCACCGCTGTATATCCACGCTGCAACACCACTTGGGCGGCTGCAACATCTCGATTCGTTTCATAGCCACACGTTTGGCATTTATGCACCCTTTGAGACAGTTCCTTTTTACCTGTATGGGTTTGGCACTTGGGGCAGGTCTGGCTAGTACCATGAGCATCTACCTTGGCGAAGTACACACCTCGCTTAAAGCAGATATGACTCAAAATGTTGAGAAACTGCCCAAACCCCGCATCTAGGGTGTGCTTACACAGCATCCCGGCTGACATGGCTTTGAGATTCAAGTCCTCGGCAAAGACAGTCTTGGCTCCGTCGCACAAATGATGAGCGGTCTTAAAGTGAAAGTCTTTCCGAGAATTCGAGATGTACTCGTGGTGTTTGGCAATTTGATCGTGAAGCTGACGAAATTTCCTAGAGCCTTTCTTCTTCCGTTTCAGTTGACGTTGCAGCGATTTCAGCTTGCGTTGTCCACCCACAAAGAATCGAGGTCTATCAATCAATTCACCATCAGACGTTGCCAAAAAATGTTCTAGCCCTAAATCAATCCCCAATCCATGCCCTGATGCCGAGACTTGAGGCACTTCAACATCACATTGTAAAGTGAGCATGGCCCAGTAGCCAGATGCCCGTTTCACAACGCGAATTTGCTTGACCTCAAAGCCTTCAGGGATTGGGCGCGATAGGTGCATTTTGACGCTTCCAATCTTGGGCAAGTTGACCCAATGGATGCCATTAAAGCGCTGAACAGATTCTAGATTCAATTGAGGAAACACAAATGAGCGCATCCGCTTTTTGAATCTAGGAAAGCCGTGCCCGCGATCCCACCTTGCCACAAACGCCGCCTCTAACTGGCGCAACACTTGCTGCAAGACATGGGTGTGAGGGAGCTTCAATTCGGGGATTGACTTCTTTGCTTGGGCCAGTGTTTTGCATTGGCGGGCAAAGGTTGGACGCGGTGCATCGGCAGGGATGATGTATTCCTGTTTGATGCTGCACGAGTTGATATCACATTTACGAGAATTTATCCAATCCTTCCGTTCCCGCAACGCAAAGTTATAGACCTTGCGACAGATGTTCAGCCACAGGTCGAATGTTTCGCGTTGCGCGTTGGTGGGAATGAGCTTGTACTCGTAGGTTAGATTCAACATATAACCATTCTACAGCGACTCTGAATAAATAGCAGCTTGTTTATTCAGACTCCTCACTGAAGACATCTTCATTGAAAGTCCCCCTAGAAGGGGAGGCTTGTACCCATTTCTCTGGTCACCGGGCGGGCGATCGTCCAAAATATCGCCCCAAGCGCGGAGATTGCGACTTATTGGTACGGTTCTGCCAATATCCTTAGTTGACAAATGTGGATATCCTGTGAGTTAGGAGGAAGGCGCAAGAAATTATGCGGGATTTTTCGATCGTGCTGGTGCTTGACCCGGCCCAAAAACGGATACCGTGCCACGTACTTAAGTCGTGGAAAGATAAAAATTTTAGACCCTAGTTCAATCTCCCAGATTTATCTGTGGGGTAAATCTAAAATCTAAAATCTAAAATCTAAAATCGACTGACTCCTAACTCCTGAACTTTCCTATACATAAATACTTCACCCTTCATGCCTCCGAAGGTGGGTTTATAACTACTATGAATACTTACTTTTTACCGACAATAAGCGAAATTTTAGCCTCCGAAGGCCAAGAAAATGACCTGAGTCTCTTTGATGCTAAGTTGGCGGGAGGAAACAACCGCCATCGGTGTCCTGCAAGCCGTGGGGCTTCTCGGCTGAAAGCTGAACAGGAATGGTATGGGGCGATCGCAGCTTTGAATCAAATGCTCGATCGGCAAAAAGCAGGACAAAAAACAGATGCCGATCGAGCAAATGGTCGATCGACAATCTCCAATTCCTGTCAGGGATTGGTGTTGTCGGGCCCATCTTCGGTTTTGACTCACCCCGCTTTGGCCAACGGCTTTGCCAATTGGATTTTTACCAGTATTCCCGACAACGATGCAGCTTTGTGGTCTTTTCGGGCTAGACAAACTTTAGCTTTAATGCCGGCGGCTGATGTGCAAATATCAGTGCCTGCGGCGGCCCCGGCTTTGGCTTTGGCAAGTGGCGATCCCTTAGCCAACGAGCAGTTTTGTTTGGTTTTAACTGCTAGTTTTAGCCTGGTGATGGTTTTGGGTGAAAATTCTGCGGGAATTCCGGCTTTTCTATTTTCTTTCGATCCGCAAGTAGTCGCCAAAGCTTGGGAGGTTTTGCGGCGCAGGGTGACTGAAAGCGAATGTTTGCTTGCCAATTCTGACGGTAGCTTCAATTTACCAGTTAGCCAATTAACTAATAATTCTACTAAATTAGACGCGCTGTTCCAGCAGTTTTTGCCTGTGGAGCCAAATTATCAAACAGTGATGCAGTTCAGCCGCTTGCTGTTGCATAATTTGCCGGTTGGGAAAGAGGAAGCAGGCAGGATAAAGGATGAAAGAAGTGATGATGGTTTGAACCATAGACATCACAAGTTATCGGCTACAGATATCAACTGCCAATCTCCAATTCCTCTCGCTACGAAAGAGGTGGAATTGCTACAGGCGATCGCCCACGAAGTCCGCACTCCTTTGGCTACTATTCGCACGCTGACTCGATTGCTGCTGAAACGTCCCAAACTCGATCCGGTGGTGGTCAAGCGTTTGGAAATGATTGATGCTGAGTGCACCACTCAGATCGATCGCTTCGGTTTAATTTTCCGCGCCGTGGAATTGGAAATGTCGCAAGCTAAAAATTCGGGCGTGCAGCTAACAGCAATGTCCCTCGGTGAAGTGCTACAAAATAGCATTCCCCGCTGGCAAAAACAGGCGACTGTGCGAAACCACACTTTGGAAGTTATTGTGCCGAAAAAGTTGCCGGCGGTAGTCAGCGATCCGACGATGCTGGATCAGGTTTTAACTAATTTGATTGAGAATTTTACTCGAACTTTGCCTTCCGGGAGTCGCATTCAGGTGGAGGTGACATTGGCGGGCGATCAGTTAAAGTTGCAGTTGGAATCGGAACACTTACCTGAAGGTAATGTCGCATCGACTTTTGCAGAAGCGGCGAATGCTCCTTTGCGATCGATCGGGCCTTTGTTGATGGTGCAGCCGGAGACTGGAAGTTTGAGTTTAAATTTGAGCGTGACTAAGAATTTATTTCGGGCTGCTGGCGGGAAGTTGGTAATTCGCCAGCGACCCCAAAAGGGCGAGGTGATGACGGTATTTTTGCCGCTGCAATAGTGCTTAGTCATTAGTCATTAGTCATTAGTCATTAGTTTTAATCAATGAAAATCTCAATGACAAACTCCGTTCCTTCTCCCAGTGCAGAAATACAACAGTCAATGAGTTTGAGTTGTTTAGTCTCAGGATTAATCAGATATAATCTAGTGCCAATCAGATTCTATCGTCCTATCAATACTTAAAAATACAACAAATTTCACAGCCCACGAACAGCTAACAGTTAACAGTTAACAGTTAACTGTTAACTGTTAACCGAATTCATTTAACCGAATTCATTCTGGCTTTCAAGGCATCTCGCGCTTGTTCTCGATCGTCAAAATGGACTTTTTCGGTGCCCAAAATTTGATAATCTTCGTGTCCTTTCCCTGCAATCAGCACGCCATCTCCCGGTTTAGCGTCCATAATAGCAGTGCGAATTGCAGCGGCTCGATCGCACATCACTATCGGCTTTACTGTGGCGGGAATTCCTGCTAAAACATCCTCCAAAATGCGATCGGGATTTTCCGTGCGCGGATTGTCGGAAGTAACAACAGCTAAATCGGCTAATTCTGCCACAATTTTACCCATGATCGGCCGCTTAGTGCGATCGCGATCGCCACCGCAGCCAAACACGCAAATCATCTTACTCGGAATAAACGGCCGCGACGCCTTCAACAAGTTCTCCAAACTGTCTGGAGTGTGCGCGTAATCGACAATAACGCTAATATCTTGGTCGGGACTAATTTGCACCCGTTCCATCCGTCCCGGAACTCCCGAAAACTGAGATAATTTCTCCACAATTGCGGACAAATCTAAACCCAATTCTAAAACAGCACCAACAGCAGCCAACATATTTGATAAATTGAACTGACCGACTAAAGGCAAAGAAAAAGCTGTTTCACCCTTGGGAGTGTGCAGCATTCCCGTAACTCCATTAGGCTGATACTGCAAATCTGAAGCATACAAATCTGCCGTTTTGTCGCTAGTGCTGTAACTCCAAACTAGGTCAGATTTGAGGGTTTCAACTATCCGCTGCCCGTAGGTATCGTCAATATTAATCACAGCGCGATTTGCGAGGTAATCCGAACCAAACAAAAGCGATTTAGCCTCAAAATAATCTTCCATATCCCGGTGATAATCGAGATGATCTTGAGTCAAATTTGTAAAGACAGCAACTTCAAAACTACACCCCAAAACTCGCTGTTGCGCTAAAGCGTGGGAACTGACTTCCATTACCCCGTGTTTGCATCCGGCGACTACAGCTTCTGCTAATTGCTTTTGCAGGTCAACTGCAAAAGGTGTGGTGTAAAGTGCAGTTTGTTGGAATCCCGGCCAGCGAGTATAAAGCGTACCAAAAATTGCCGTCGGCAACTGCATTTCATTGAGCAAAAATTCGATTAAATGAGTTGTTGTAGTTTTGCCGTTAGTGCCGGTAACGCCGACAAGTTTTAATTTGCTAGCTGGATTGCCGTAAAAAGCAGTGGCTATTTGACCGCAAACTTGAGCCATATCGGCTGCTGCGATGACGCAGGGAACCTCTTCTAGCCCCTTGCTAAGGGGGGAAGGAACCTCTTCTAGCCCCCCCTTGCTAAGGGGGGGTTGGGGGGGTGTCTTCTCGGCTGCTTGGGTGGAAATTATGGCGGCAACTGCACCAGATTCGATCGCACTTTGCCAAAAATCTCCGCCATCTACCCGAGTTCCCGGCATTCCCAAAAACAAATCGCCCGCCTGACAAGCGTGGGAATTAGTGGATAAACCCTTGACTTCGACATCGAGGGCGGGATGTTGGGCGTCAAAGGAAATGCTGGGAACTGCTGCTAATAATTCTCTCAATTTCATCTGAAAAACTCCTCACTTGGATGTCTTGAATATGACTGGCGGAACACATTGTTTGAGCCACTCTCTACAGGTTTTTGCTGTGGGCGGTGCAAAGCCTAAGTTTTTTTGGTGCGCGGTGTAAAAGCTCTCGCCCTAGAGTAAGCTGCACACCGAGCACCCCGAAGTCAGGATTAAAACCTGAGTTTTTGGGTAAATTGTATTATTGTGACAGATCGATTTGCAAATATTTCTGTAACATTTGCTCCAATTGGGCGACACTACAGCGGGGAGAAGGACGGGGTAAAAGTTCTTCAGGGGAGAATGCAGCCTCGCCAGCAGAATTTGTTGGTTGGGGCTGCGCTTTAAACAAAACTGGAACTTCGTACTGATAAGCTTGAAACCAGTCATCGCGTTCGGTAATATCTCGGACTTCGAGTTGAAACTTCAGGCTTTCAATCTGTTCGAGTTTTTCTTGCAACCCTTCGCACAAGTGGCATCCGGGTTTGGTGTACAAAATCAATCGCATCATAAGAGTACAATTAAACTCGATCTTAAATTATCAAACCTGCGATCGCCATTGGGCTAACTCAACGCGAGTAAGACACAACTCACGGCTTTATTGGTCGCAATGCGCGATCCGATGTTATCTTAGCATTGACGGCAAACCGATTACGGTAATTTGCCATCTCAATGTAAATACAGGTCGATCTATCCATACACTCGGTCAGTAAAAAATGCAAATTACGCCTGAAATTTCTGGGAAAATTAAATTATTACGTCTCCCCCTAATTATTGGGATTGTTACTATTCACTCGTCTATAAATTCTGTGGGATATGCTGACAATTTTTTCCAGACTTTTATTGCGAGCACTTGGGGTGGTTCCTGCGTTTCTTTTTTGTTTGTTATTTCAGGATTTCTTTTTTTCAAAAGTTTTAACTTATCGCTAAATTCTTACCAAGAAAAGCTCAAGTCTCGGTTTTGGACTCTCCTGGTTCCCTATTTATTTTGGAACTTAGCTTTATTGGCAATGGTCTTAATTGTCTTGAACATACCGGCAACAACTTCTATTATTCAAGGTCATTACAAAAAATACATTGAAGACTACAGCTTCGCCAATTTTATAGATTGTTTGACGGGGTACAGAAACGGTTATCCGATCGCATTTCATTTCTGGTATGTCCGGGACTTAATCGCGATGGTGATTCTATCTCCGGTATTTTTACTGGTAGCTAGAAAGATACCCTATCTAGGTTTGGCTTTGTTTGCCGCGCCTTGGTTGCTGAAATTACAACTTGGTTTTATTAAAATCCAGTGGTTGGGGCCACTGTTCTTTTATTTGGGATGTCTGATTGCTGTTCAAAAATTGGATTTAACTTGGATCAATCGACGAAAAAGTTTGATCGTAAGCATATACTTAGCGATGGCTGTTGTGCTGGCAATAATGAAAACATCCGAAATAGAAACTTTCCAACACCTGTTTGAATGCTGCACCAGAGTAGTAGGTACGATGGCGATTTGGTGCGCTGCCGATTTGGTAGGTGGGAAGCTGCAAAAGGTGTGTTTAAATCTTTCGGGTTTGGCATTTTTTGTTTATGCTTCTCACGAACCGACGGTAACAGTTTTGAAGGAAGTTTTTGAGAAATTGTCAAAAACGCCAAATTCGATAACTGTCATGATACACTATTTGTTGATATTGACAATTTCCACTTTACTAACGCTGGCTGCGGGTAGTCTTTTACAAAGGTACACGCCTAAATTTTTCCAAGTGATAACAGGTGCCAGGGGATAATCATACAATTTTAGATTTTAGATTTTAGATTTTAGATTTTAGATTAGGGAGGGATGATTATCATCGTTTCGCTCTTGCCTACAGTAGCATTTTTTGGGGCTACCTAATATCAATTTTAGATTGGGGATTAGAGAGTTTAGATTACTCTCTTTCTGCTCTTCCTCTGTGCCCTCTGCGCCTCTGCGGTAAAAAAATAAATCTAGTTCACCAATGAAAAAGTTAAATTTATTCACACCAACTAATTTTCCAATTAGGATTGACTAATAAATCAAGCTTTAGTATAGTATAGAAATAGCCCTACATAAAGGAGGCAGTATGGACTGCACCGAATACGCAGAAGCCAAGCGAAAAGCAGCCAAAAAAATTAGCGGCGACATTCGAGAACGCTGGAACAATCGCATTGTTCAGCGAGAATTGCACTTGATGGGAGAAGCGGGGGCAGTGCAGTATTTAGCTGATTACGGGCGCGGCATCGGTACGGCAAAAGTTATTGGTTTTGCACTGTGCGCGGAGTCGGAAGGATACCCGGAAATGGCGATCGGCTTTTGGAAAAGAGCGTTTGAATTGGAAACAGGAGAAAAGCCGATCGCCCTCAATACTCCAAACAAATCTACCACCAATCTTGCTCCTGCTGCCAAATCAACTACCGCTGCCACAATAGAGACTGTTAATAGCCCCATTGTTCCCGAATTGCCACCGCATTTGCAGCCGGGAAGGATTGTCACCATGCAGCCGGTGGACGCGCCGAGTGAACGTTCTTATTACATCGAAAATCCCGATTATTGGGGACAGCCAAAGCGCGACGGCAATCGAGTAGTGGTCATCGCGACGCCAGATAAAGCATACTACCAATCGCGATCGACTAACCTGCGGCAACAAGCATCGATTGAAATTGAACAGGCATTAATCGACACAGCCGCTAAAATTGGCACCTTTATTTTAGACGGCGAACTGTATTACAAAAGCTGTACCGGCAGCGAACACCGCACCGGCGCGCAAGCTGCTACAGTTAATATTGAAAGCGGTTTTCCCACAATCCAGCCCAGCGCAATTTATGCCATTTTTAAAAGTTTGTTTTTCAAAGGCAATGATTTAACTACCGTGGCAGAATCAGAACGAATTGCAGCGGGAGTTGAAGTTGGCGAAATTCTGGCAAATATATCCCCAGCCTTTGAAGTTGTACCGACATTTCGCACCACCGCCGAAAAACTCGTCCTGGCAAATCAGCAGGAATCTGAAAATAGAGAAGGCGAAGTTTGGGTGTTGCACAACTGCCAGTATGTCGGCGGCAAAGATGTTAAGAAATATCCGATGGTGAGGACTAAATACTGTCAAGAACACGATTTATTTATTGTGGGTTTGACGGCGACAAAAGTTGCGGGGCGGCCGTTTAGCGCCGTCAAAGTAGCGCAAGAAATTGATGGCAAATTAGTCCCAGTAGGAACCGTGGGAACCGGGTTTAGCGCGGAGGAAATGCAGGAAATTGCCCGACTCTACGAGGCTAACCCCAAAAATGTCAAAATTAAAGTGCGATCGCAGGGTTTGACGGAAAGCGGCAAACTGTGGCACGCCCGATTTCTGGAGTTTTGTTAAATTTGTAGGGAAACTGCAGTGACGTTTCCCAGCCTGGTGTGCGATTATTAACCAATAGTGGTAAATAAATAAAAATATCGGAGGAAACCTCAATGTTTGTTAGCAAAAATAATTTTTACATCTCCCCAGAAGAGTACCTAGAAGGCGAGC
>Ga0075157_10002445_pt1 | contig 10880 bp, 15 predicted proteins | sample JI81BgreenDNA_FD_70967 | JGI IMG/M metagenome (GOLD analysis project Ga0075157, IMG submission 70967) | Wastewater effluent complex algal communities from Wisconsin, to seasonally profile nutrient transformation and Carbon sequestration -... | ecosystem: Engineered > WWTP > Effluent > Algae...
TATAACCAGCAATATCCCCCTATCACCAAGTGATAGGAGGTTGCGTTGACCGATGCTGACATTGCCAAAAAGCCAGGGCTCGCCCGGCTGACCTACACCATTCGAGAGTCCCAAGAAGTTAGCGGGCTGTCGCACATGACCATTTGGCGCAAGATGCGCGATGGTAAGCTGAAGTCGACGAAGGTTGGCCGTCGCCGCCTGATCGATGCTCATTCCCTGCATCAGATGATCGGCATCGCGTCATGATGACGGCAAAAAGCCCCCGACCGGGCGAGGTCGAGGGCTTCGGGTTTCATCGGGAGGATGATGACCGAGGCCATACACCAGCGAGCGCAGGAGCGCAATTCTCAACTCAGGCAATCGAGATTTCGCGGCGCATCATCGTGGCAAAGGAAGCCTTCGGAAATCGCTGGTCGGTTTCGATAGAGCCCCGCGTTGCCACCCTGCCGACGCAATGGGCGCGGGACGCCGCAACAGCACTGCGCATCGCCTATGAGATGGGCGCGGCGCGCGGCTGGCCGGTGGAAGATCGCACCGGCAACAAGGGGGCGGGGCGGTTATGACCGAAGATCTGCGCGGCCGGATGGAGCGCATGGCGCTGAATATCCGGCAGGATCATCTCGACGCCCTGGCACGGCTTGGGGTGACGGCGGCGGCATTGGCACGTGTCGGTTTCAGCCAGCCGCCCATCGGCGTCTTTGACGGCCATCCTGCCTTTGATGGCCTGTATGTCGAGGGCAAGCGATCGTACGCGGTGCAGCCCGTCATCTCCCGCGGATATGTCATCGATCTGGTATGCTGGCGCACAACCAGCCCCGATCGGTGGACCCTGTCGACCGGGCTGGGCTGGTGCATGAACGAGGATGCGCTGTCGATGCCGCCCGAGCACCCGATTGTCGTTCATTCGCGGCCGGTTGATTGGTTGGCATCCGGTGGCGAAGGGATCTGCATTCTCGATTGGGATGCGCCCGAGCTTCGCATGCTGCAGGGCTATCCCGAGTTCGTCGTTATCAGCCCCGAGCTTGGCGACCTGCTAAAGCGGAAAATCGCCAGGACGCTGCCGCGCATTATCGTTCGAAAGGGGCTGGAATATGGGAAGGCCGCGTGACCTTGCCGCCGCAATGCTGGACTATGACCCGTTCGACAATCGCGCCGTCGCGCCCAGCTCATCCCGTGGATTCGAGTTTGTCGCAGTCGGCGATCTGCAATATCGGGCGCCCGAATTCCTGATCGATGGCTTGATCGAAACGGAAACGCTGGGCCTGTTGTTCGGAGATCCCGGCTGCGGCAAATCATTCATCGCGGTGGATATCGGCCTGTCTGTTGCTACCGGCACGCCCTTCCACGGGCGCGAGGTCCGGCCGGGCCCGGTGTTCCTGATCGCAGGTGAAGGCCATAATGGGCTTGCCCGTCGCTTTGCGGCCTGGTCAGCCGATCGCGGGGTTGCGCTGGCCAATGCTCGCCTGTTTAAGTCCAGCCGCGCCGCGCAGTTCCTTGACGCCGCCAATGCCGCCATGGTCGCAAAGGCTGTCGAGGCCTTGGCCGATGACCATGGCACGCCGGCGCTGATTATCATCGACACCCTGGCGCGTAATTTCGGAGGTGGCGACGAAAACAGCACTGCCGACATGGGCGAATTCATTGCAGCGATCGATGACCTAAAAGCCCGCTTTCCAGGCTGCGCGGTGCTGATCGTGCATCATTCGGGCCATGGCGACAAAGGGCGAGCCCGTGGAGCGATGGCGCTGAAGGCCGCGCTCGATTGCGAATATCGGGCAGAGAAAGAGGGGGAATCAATCCGGCTTATCAACACCAAGATGAAGGATGCCGAGCCGCCGCGAGATCTGCATTTCGCCCTGAAATCGGTCGATTTGGCCGATGGAGCGTCAAGCGCCGTCCTCGAGGAATGCGACGCCCCAGAGCGTGGCAACAGCCTGACCCCGACGCAGCAAACTGCCATGGCGGCTTACATCGATGCTGCGGCGGACGCCGGTATCTATGAGGGAGCGCTGTTCGCAGGGGTGGAGCTCGAGCCGTGGCTGTCCGCTTTTATGTCGCGCCACACTGGCGACAATACAGACTCAAAAAAGCGCACCTTCAGGCGGGTGAGGGGAGAACTGGTCGCCGCGGGAATTCTGACCTGTCGCGATGACGTCTACAGCACCGACAATTCGGCCCATTTGCTGGCCATTTCAGACAGGCGGACAGGTCGGACAATGGCGGACAAATCCGGGATTGTCCGGGGTGCGGAGCGGGAAAGGGGGGCGGACGGACACGGACACACCCCTATAAGGGTGTCCGGTGTCCGCCCCACCGACCGGGGCATTCGTGACCAGGCATGCCCCCAGTGCGACGGCGAAGGCTGCGAATGGTGCTGTGATGACCGATGACCGGATTAGGAAGCTCTGGCGCGATTGGTGCGATCGCGGGGGTGCACTGCCGCCTGAGTGCCGGGACATGACATGCGGTGCCAGGACGCGGGTAGGGACGCCCTGCAAGCAGCGAGTGCTGTACCGCTCCGGTCGCTGCAAGCTACACGGCGGGCTCTCGACCGGCCCGCGCACCATCAAGGGCAAGCGCCGATCTGCGCGCAATGGCATCCGTACAAAGAGAGGCAAACCCCATGAGCGCCCCAAGAACGCTGATGATTTCGGAAAACCGGGCGGGTCAACACCGCGTGGGGGCGATTAAATGGGCGGGTGGAACTCTGGGCGATCGGGCGGCGGCCCGACTGTGGATTCGGCGATGAAGCTTGACCTGGCATGGATGCTTCGCAGCGGCTTTGCCCGCGATGGGGAGACGCTTGCGGGCACACTGCGCTGGACGCGGAACGGCAAGCCCTGCGGTTCGATCGCGTACACCGCCATCATGGCAGAGCCGGGAGCCGAGCGGCTGGAATTGTCCTACCTCCGGGGCAGCGCGGCCGAGCCTGAATCGGTGCGGCAGACGATCCGGCTTTGCTACACCGTGCCCAACTATGGCGGCCGGCGCTGGTGGATGCGGTGCCCTGTGTTGATGATCCGCGTCGGCAAGCTCTATCTGCCCGCTCGTGGCGATCGGTTCGCATCGCGGCAGGCGTGGCATCTGTCCTATCAGTCACAGCGCGAGGCCGGGGCTGATCGTCCGCTGGAGCAGCTATTCAGGCTTCAGGAAAAGCTAGGCTGCAAGCCGGGCTTGGGGCGCACCCCGACCCGCCCCAAGGGCATGCGGCATGCGACCTTTGCCCGGCATATGCGGGAATTCGCGAGGCTGGAGGATGCGGCGACGCGCCTGTTCGCTGAGAAGGCCAACCGGCTGCGCTCGCAGTATGGCGAGCTCGAATAGGCGCGCGGGCGCTTCCCCACTGACCTGGCATGCGATAGGCTGGACAAGAGAGGACATGGCATGCACCGCACCCTGATTGCCCCGCTCGCCTTGCTGGTCGCATCCTGCGGCGATCCCGGCGCGCACCAGACCCCCGAGGAAGCTTTGATGATGGAAGCGCAAGAGGCGGTGCGCGCTGAACTCAAAGATCCGGAATCGGCACGGTTCGGAGAGACGGCCGCAACCATCGTGCTGCCATCGATCGGCGCAGTGTGTTTCGGCACCGTCAATGCCAAGAATTCATTCGGGGGCTATGTTGGCGAGCAGAAGTTCTTCTACCGGCGCGGGGAGGGCGCAATCCTTCTGGAGCGCGGCGGCGATGGCTGGCAATCGATCAATGACGCCTGCCTTGCCGAGTTGAAGCGCGGCGCGCAGGCCCGCTAACCGTCAACCATCGGTCAACCACAGCAGCGAAACTTGCGGAGCTATCAAAAGGGGCTCCGATCGCGTACCGATCCCCCCTTCGGATCCGAGAAAATCCTGAAAGCCATTGAAATTCATGACTCATTTTGAACGCTGGGCGCCACGTTCCCCAGTTCGATCCCACGTCGCTATCCGCGAAGGGTCTATTCGGCTATGGTTGACCGGCATTTCTGGTGTCGCTGATGGTACTGGCCCGCGGCTCTGAGATAGGGCTCATTTGCCGCGGCGCTCGTTTTTTTCCAACCGTTCGAGCCATTCTCGCATCAGGGGATGGCTCTTATTGAACTCACCGTTTTCCGTGATCACCCCGGCTTTGACCAAACGGTTTAATGAACGATCCAGCGTAGCTATTCGGTTTGGTATCGGTCTGCCAAGGTCGGACATGACTGATCTAATAAGGTGGATTTTGGATGCAGGAATCCGCACTGTCGGCGGCAAGGGGATGGCAACGCCGACCTTCGTTTTTTGCTTGCGCCGCTTCCGCCTTGCTCGCGCAGCCTGCCTCTTTAGCAACAGACTTCGAGGCACGAACGGATGCTCGTCATTGCCACACCAAATGCCGCCATTGTCTGATACTCCAACGACCGCGCCAGGATCTGAGACCCGAACACCAACCTTGCTCCAGTCGCGTTGGGTCATTCTGACCTTTCCTCGTTGTGGTGCCGGCACTTGCCTTTTCGTTTGGCCGGTCAATCTAGGCACCCTTAGCGCGCGAGGCTTCGGGCTTGAAGGCGCATCACCAGCCCAAGGAGCTGCGACGGCGGCTGCGGCGAGATTGTAGCTCCGATGGTTCGCTGCGCCAAGCAGGCCCTTGACGGCGGTAACACTATCGCCGCCGCGCTCCATACTGCCTGCACCCCCCGTCGATTGGACCGGGGCAAGGAGCACATGCACATGCCGATTTTCAAGAATCCACAGGGGCAAACCGTCACCGGCCAAGAGGCACTGATTGACGGCGCAAGGCTGCGTCCCGGCTATTACCAAGTCTTGGCTGAGGGCGATCGCATCGGCTTCGATATTTCGATGCTGGACTCGAAGGCGACCCCTGGCAGCACCTTCCTGACCGATGAAATCAGCGCCGCAGTCAGCCAGGCACGCAAGGCCCACACCGAGAAATTCGCATTCATGGGCGATCGCGCCCCGCGCTTCGATGAGGCCCGCGCGATCTTCCTTGCCCAGTGCGCTGCCAGCGCCCCCAAGGGGGGCGCTGCGGTGCGCGATGCAGCCCGCATGGAGCGCAATCTGCCCAGCCGCAGCAATGCCCTGGACAACAGCAGCGTCGGCACCGCCGATCATCGCGCCATGGCCGCAATGCGCCGCTGGAGCCGCGACGCAGGATACTGACCCGGCCGCGCAGAAGCGCCGCCAACCAAAGGAACGCACCATGGCAAAACCCCTTGATGACCGCATTGCAGCCGCACTTGGCGCGAATGCGCGAGCCGCCACCGTATCCAGCCTGATCGATGAAGTGCAGGCCGCCATGCTGGCGTGCCAGGCAGAGCATGACCGGCTCGACGCTCTTTCGAAATCCGCAACCGCTGCCGAGGATGAGGCAGACGCTGCCGCAGACCAGGTATCCAAGCTGTCGCGCAAGCTGGTGCGCCTCGCTGCGAAGCGTGACCAGCTGCAGGCCCGGCATGACGAACTGATGACGTCCGAGCGCCGGCAGCGCGCTGTTGCCGAGCATGAAGCTGTGATGGCGCGCCGCGATGCGCTGGTTGATGATCTGAAGCGCGACGTACCCCGGCTCTTTGGCGAGCTGGTCGACCTGTTGCAGCGTATCGAGGCGAGCGATGCCGAGTGTGAAGCCGCCAACCGGTCGGGCTCCGCGTCCTACGGGTTGCCCTGGCTCAACAGTGCCGAGGCAATCGCCCGCGATGTTCCGGGCAATTTCTATCGCGGCGGCGCGCCGGTCACCAGGCTGGGGCAAATGAAGGTGCCGAGCTTCTACCCTGATGGCGCGCCCGCGCTGGCCTGGCCGATCGATCGCGGCGCGGCGGAGCGGCAGAGGATCGCAGAAGCCGAGCGCCGGGACCGGCTGGCCGCAAAGCAGCGGCTCGAAACGCAGAATGCCCAGTGGCGGGACTGCATCGTGACGCCACCTGCCCACTGCGCCAACTCGATTCCCATCTCGACCTATCGCGGTGAGATGCGCGTGCAGCGCGATGCCAAGCAGTTCAAAATGACAGACGAGGCCATTGCCGACGCCAGGGCCAAGGGCTGCGACGTCGAGCTTCTGCCAGCAGGCAAGACGCTGGGCATGCCGTCCTCTGTGGCAGTGTTTTGACGGTCCCCGTCATCCGCAAAAGCTGGGCTGCGTCCTCCCAGCTGCCGCGCCTCGCAGTGGGGTTTCTCTTCACGGCCCCCCGCTGCGAGGCGTCGGCACCAACCGAAATCACAGGAGACTGATATGGCGAAAGTCCTGAAAGTCGCTGCGACCGTTGCAGCTATTGCCGGTGTCATCGTGGCCACGGGAGGCGCTGCGGCATTCGGTGTTGCTGGCGCACTCGGCACGACGATTGCCGGGACCGCGATCAGTGCTGGTGCCCTGCTGACCGTCGCGCATGCCGTTTCCGGCCGGGCATGCCTGCTGATCAAGGAAGCGCTGTCGTGACCCTGATCGCGGGCTTCAAGCGCGGGCGCAATGTCGTTATCGCACAGGATGCCGCGTTCGTGAACGGCGCGACCGGGCGCATGGAGGGCATCGGATCGAAGTCGATCAGCATTCACGGCGTACCCGCGGTGATCGGCTTTACTGGTGCCGTTCCGAGCGCGCAGGGCGTGGCCTATTTCGCTGATCGAGCGAACCGCTTGCTGCGCCATGACTGCACCTTGAGCGACCTGTTGCATGCCATCCCCGATATCGCAGGCGATGCGATCGCGTGTCGCCTGACCATTGGTGCTTGGGACCGCAAGCAGCGCGAGGGCCGGCTTTTCACCTATGCCAACCGGGAATCGCTGGCCGTGCCGGGCTTGCGTGCTGGCGATCTGGTCGAGGCCGAGATGCTGCTGGGCGTGTCATTCGAACCTGCCGAGGTGCTGGGCGAGGGCTTCGACCTGGCGCTTACCGATGCGCAGCTGGTCGAGATATTCGAAGGGCAGCGCCAGCGATTGGCGCCCCCTGCCGACCAGGCTGGCGCGCCGTGCCATAGCGTGGGCGTTCTGCTGACCTGCCTCAACATCGGCCGGCGCGGCATCTCCGAGCGCTCTATCTGGCGCTGGGACGATCGCATGGGCGAGCCCATCAAGCCGACCCGTGGCGAGGCGTTCGATATCCGCACGCATGGGCATTTGCTGCAGCGTCATAACCCGGCCGTCCGAGCGCCGGAACTGGTGGGGGCCTAAGCGATGCGGGGGGAAATAGATCCTGTTGTCTTGCAGCTGCGCGTTGACCTGGACGCATACCTAAACGGCGTCCGCCTCTCGACCCGGACAGTCGACCAGCAACTCGGAATCCAGGAGCGCCGCGCGCGCGATCTGGAAAGCCAGATGCGCCGCTCGAGCGCGGCCATTGGTGCATCTATGAAGGGCTTGGCCGCGACGCTCGCCACAGCCTTTAGCGGGCGCGAGCTGGTGGGCATCATTGACAGCTACACCCGCCTGCAGAATAGCCTCAAGGTGACCGGCCTTGAGGGCGAGGCGCTTGCCGAGGTGCAGGAACGCCTGTTCGCCGTCGCGCAGAAGAACGGTGTCGAGCTGGAAGCGGTAGGCCAGCTGTATTCGCGAGCCGCGCAGAATCAGAAAGAGCTTGGCGCTTCCACGTCCGACCTGATCAACCTCACCAGCGCGGTCAGCGCATCGCTGCGCATATCCGGCACCAGCACGCAGGAAGCATCGGGGGCGCTGTTGCAGCTTGGCCAAGCGCTGGGCTCGCCGCGTATTCAGAGCGAAGAATTCAACAGCCTCTTGGACACCATGCAGCCGCTGCTGCGCGAGGCCGCCAAGAATATCGAAGGCACCGGGGGCACGCTGGCAGGCCTGACCCGCCGCATCAAAGACGTGAACGGGCCTGGCGTGTCGAATGTCGAGCTTTTCCGCGCGATCACCGCAGCACTGGCGGATCTGGAACGGCAGGCCGCCGCATCGCAGTCGACCATCGGCGCGGCATTCACCAAGCTCAATAATGCGCTGACCCAATATGTGGGGCAGGCCGCGCAGGCGAACGGTGCGACGAATGCCTTGGTGCGCGGTATCGAGCTTCTGGCTGAGAACCTGGACGACATCATCCCCGCGCTGGCGCTGATCGCAGGCATCGGTCTTGGCCGCCTGGCGATCGGGGCAGTGGCGAGCAGCCGCGCGCTGACCGTGCTGTCTGCCTATGCCAGCATCGCCACGACCAGCCTTGCGGGCACCGCGCTTGCCGCACAGGGCGCTGGTGCCGCCTTGCTGCGCGCCTTTGGCGGCCCTGTGGGCGCGGCGATCACCGCATTGACCATCGGCTTTGTCGTGCTGCGCGAGGAATTCGATCGCGCGACTGATGCCAGCGCCGACTATGCCGCGTCGAGCGAGACGCTGGGCAAGATCAACAAGCGCACTGCGGACCTGACACAGCAGCTTGCGACCGCGACCGGCCGGGCACGCGAGGAAGCGATTGCCAACGCCAAGGCGCAGCGTGCCGAGGCAGAAGCCTATCTCGCGACCGCGCGCGCCGCTGTTGCCGCTGCGCGGGCCAAGGCGACCGCTGCCAAGCAGGAAGTCGCCAACGCGGTGTCGCGCGCTGATCCCCGCACCATTTCCGGTTTCGCGGGCGGCCTGGCTGGCGTGGGCGGGGTGGGCGTCCCGGGCATCAACTTTGGCGACGTCAACAATGCCGGTCGGCAGAAGGCGAGGGCCGATAACGGCTTGGCCAAGGCGATCCAGCTGGAGCGCAAGGCACAGAAAGAACTCGACGCGATCGATGCGCTCATTCGCAATTCTGCTGTGCCGGCAGCGCCCGCCATCGCTGCCCCGAGCAAAGCCAGCCGCAGCACCGCGGCGGGCACGGGCGCCAGCGCGGCAGAGATTGCGCGCAGGCAGGCCGATGAGATCGCCCGGCTTGGCCAGGAAGAACTGCAGGCCCGAATCGAGCTTTCGACCGATGCAAGTGAGCGGGCGGCATTGCAGCGCGAATTGCTCGAGGCCGAGTATCAGCAACGCCGCGCCCAAATCGAAAACGATACCGATTTCACCAAAGAGCAGAAGGCGGCGCAGCTGGCCTACCTGGAGCGCCTGTACGGCAGTTCCGGGCTGGGCAGCGGTGGCGAAATCAGCGTCAAGGGCGGCGGGCTGCGCGAGCAGGCCGTGCTGCAAGAGGAAGCTCGCCAGTTGCGCGAGCAGGAACTCGAAATCATGGCGCTGCGCTACCGGGCGGCAGAGGAAGCGCTCCAGGACGCCTACACCCTGGCCAATACCGAGGAAGATCGCCGCAGGATCGCGCTGGACCTTGTGGACCTGGAATTTGAGTACCGCGATAGCGTACTCGAGCGCATCAAGAGCTCGCAGGATCTGGACAAGGCCATTCGCGACGCTGCCGACGTCGAGCAACAGGGGCTGCGCGCCAATCAGGCGAACCGTCGCGCGGCGGCCGGTCGCGCCAACGAATCGCCGCTTGATCGGTACCGCAGCGAGCTCGAGGATATCGACACCGCCTTGGAGAACATCCAAGTCGATGCGCTGCGCAGCCTCAACAGCGAGCTCGCCAACGCCACCAAGAATGCGCTGGGGCTGAAGGGCGCGCTGGGCGACGTCATCGGCGCGCTGATCGAACTGGCCATCCGGCAAGCTGTCATTGCCCCGCTGGCTGGTGCAGGCGGCGGCGGTGGCGGCGGATTGTTCGGCACGATCTTTTCGGCGATCGGCTCGCTATTCGGTGCAGCCCCTCCCGGGCGCGCATCGGGCGGCCCGGTCGCGCCGGGCCAGATTTACCGCATCAACGAGGGTGCATCGCCCGGCCGGGTGGAAGGCTTTATCGGACCTTCGACGGGCGGCAACATCGTGCCCTTGGGGCGGATGGATGCCATGCGCGGGGGCGGCGCGCGACAAGGGCCGATCGAAATCAAGATCTATGCGGACGAGGGCGCAACGTTCGTTCCCCGCGTCGAGGGCATCTCTGCTAATGTGGCTGTCAGCGTCGTTCGCGTCGCGTCGGATTCTATCGTCAAAGCAAGCGTCAGTGAGACGTTGCGGCAGTCAAGCAGGCCTAGGATATGACCAATCTCGAAAAGCTTATAGTCGATCAGTCCCAGATGATCGGCGCAAATGCCCGCTTTTTCGCAATCCTTGTGGCGTCGATGCATGTCGCTGGGATGCTGAATGGCCGGGCAGTCGCGCAATCGATCCGCCTTGATGAAGGGTCGCCGGAAGAGTATCGACTGAGCGTTGCGGACTTGATTTGCCGAACGATCGATGAAGGGCGCTCCCGCGCTACGATCACTGATATATCGGACCGCGAACCGTGACCAATTTGTATCTGCCCGACACCACCGAAGCGGCGGCGATCTTTGTTCCGATGCTGCGCGGCTTTGCCGACACGATCGAACGCCGGGAGGGTGGCGAGAACGGCGTTGGCGGGCAATGACCGACGCGCGCCCGCCGCGCCCGCGCCGATCTGATACGGGGCTCGAACGCCCCACCCGGCCTTGCCCCCATGATTTCCGCGAGCGCTTTCTCGAGCTTGGGCAGACCAAGGAAATCGAGGAACACTATCGCACCAACTGGCGCTGCATCACCCGATGGATCGAAGAATGCGGCGGCGATGAGCTACGCGCGGCGCGCAGCCAGGCGACCGGCTGTCCGCTGCGCCCGCATCGCCGATCGGACAAGGCGCGGCGCTATGTGCTTGGGCTGCGGTCGGGACGCGGATTTCTAAAGTAGACTGATCTAGAAATGGCTGGCCGCCTTTGAATTTAATCAAAGAGAATCAGGCTGGGGACCGAACTGGGGCACCCACCAATCTGGCTGCGAGAAAATCTAGAGATTTCAGGATGTTGATGGCTAAAGGCTGGCTCCCCGAGTAGGATTCGAACCTACGGCCAAGTGATTAACAGTCACCTACTCTACCGCTGAGCTATCGGGGAATGCCCTTTTGCCTGCCCGAAGCGCCGAAGCTCCCCGGG
>Ga0075157_10002446_pt1 | contig 10880 bp, 6 predicted proteins | sample JI81BgreenDNA_FD_70967 | JGI IMG/M metagenome (GOLD analysis project Ga0075157, IMG submission 70967) | Wastewater effluent complex algal communities from Wisconsin, to seasonally profile nutrient transformation and Carbon sequestration -... | ecosystem: Engineered > WWTP > Effluent > Algae...
AAGTACTTGATGCATCAGGTAAACATATTTATCCTGGTTTAATTTTACCTGCATCCACCTTGGGTTTACAAGAAATTTCAGGTGTTAGAGCAACTACAGATTTTAATGAAATTGGTGAAATGAATCCGAGCATTCGCTCAATATCTGCCTACAATGCAGACTCTAAAATTACCAATACATTAAGATCAAACGGTATTCTACTAGCCCACACGGCACCTGTTGGTGCTTTATTAGCAGGCCAGTCAAGTGTGGTTCAATTGGATGCATGGCATTGGGAAGATGCTGCCTACAAAATGGACAATGGTATGCACTTATACTTGCCTAGTTTACTCGGTAGACCTGGGGGAAGATTGGGGGCTTTATTTGCTCAGTTTATGCCACAAGCTCCAACAGACCCATTAAAAGGGGCTTTAGATAGAATAGAAATTGTGAAAAATTATTTTAGAGAAGCCAAAGTGTATATAGAGAATACTCCAAAAGAAGTCAATCTAAAATTAGAAGCTGCACGTAGTTTGTTTGAGAAAAAACAAAAATTATTTCTACATGGTAGTCAGGTTAAGCAGATGTTGTTAGCAATAGATTTTGTAAAAGAATTTGGGTTTGATGTAGTGATTGTAGGTGGTTCAGAAAGCTGGCAAATTGCCAACCTTTTAAAGCTACATAACATTAGTGTTGTCCTAAGCCAAATGCATGATCTACCAACTTTAGACGATGATGATGTAGATATGCCATATAAAGCACCTGCTGTTTTACAGAAAGCTGGTGTGTTGTTTTGTATAAATGACGATGATCCACAAAACAGAGGAAGAAACCTTGCATTCAATGCAGGCACTGCTGCTGCTTATGGTTTAACCAAAGAAGAAGCATTAAGCGCAATCACCCTAAATGCGGCAAAAATACTAGGAGCTGATCAAATGACCGGTTCTATAGAAAAAGGAAAAGATGCTAATATTATTATCAGTACTGGAGATATTTTAGATATGCATACAAGTATTGTTGAACATGCGTTTATACAAGGACGAAAAATTGTATTAGACGACAAACACAAGCAGCTTTATGAGCGCTATAAATATAAATATGCTATAAAATAAAACTTATGAAAGATTGATACAGTAATCAATCTAGATTTTAAAAGACCCAATTAATCTAATTAGTTGGGTCTTTTATATTAAGACAGTTGAATCAGCGTGAAAGCTATTTACTAACTTAGCAAAATGGAGAAAAAACTCTTTTTATTAGATGCTTTAGCCTTAATATATAGAGCATACTACGCTTTAATTCGGAATCCGCGTATTACCTCAAAGGGAATTAATACGAATGCACAATTTGGATTTACCTCAACCTTGTTTGATCTAATTAATAAAGAAAAACCAACGCATTTAGCCGTTTGTTTTGATACACATGCCCCTACTGAAAGACATGTTGACTTTACAGATTATAAAGCAAATAGACAAGAAGCCCCCGAAGATTTATTAGCTTCTATACCAGATATTCAAAGAATTATTAGAGGTTTTAATATACCTGTTGTAGAACTAGATGGTTATGAAGCGGATGATATTATTGGAACTGTGGCATGGCAGGCAGCCGATGCGGGATATGAAGTATTTATGGTTACACCAGATAAAGATTATGGTCAATTACTGGTAAAACCGCATGTATATATTTATAAACCACCATCATATGGAAATCCAGAAGAAATTGTTAATGCAGAGAAAATTTGTGCAAAGTGGGATATTGAAAAAGTTGAGCAAGTAATTGATATGTTGGGATTAATGGGAGATGCGGTAGATAATATACCTGGTATCCCTGGTGTTGGAGAAAAAACAGCTGCTAAGCTTTTAAAGGAATACAAAACACTAGAGGGGGTTCTAGAAAATGCAGATAAAATTAAAGGGGCACTTGGAGAAAAAGTAAGAAATGGAAAAGAGTCTGCTATCATTAGCAAAAAGTTAGCAACAATTATCACCAATGTTCCGGTTGAATTTCATGAAGAAGATTATCGTTTGAAAGAATGGAATAGAGATGAATTAAATACTGTTTTCACAGAACTAGAATTTAAAACACTTGGCAAGAGAATTCTGGGTGAAACCTTTAATGCTTTTCAATCAGCACCACAGGGTGTTCAAACTGATTTATTTGGAAATGCAGTAGAACAAAAATTGGTGGTAAATAAAATTACAGAAGAAGAAGAAAACACACCAGCATATGGATTGGTAGCAGATAAAAATATAGATAACACACCACACGAATATCATTTAATAGAATCCACCGAAGAAATTCAACAACTTGTAAAAGAATTGTTGACAATTAAAGAAATATGTTTTGATACAGAAACAACAGGAACAGATGCAAATAATGTTGAGATAGTAGGACTTAGTTTTTCTTATGAAAACAATAAAGCTTATTATATTCCTTTCAGTAGCAATCAAAAAGAAACAACAGAAAGATTAAAACTCTTTGTACCGCTTTTTGAAGATGCTAATAAATGTTGGGTAGGACAAAATATCAAATACGATTTATTGGTATTGAAATGGTATGGAATAGAACCAAAGGGTGAATTATTTGATACCATGTTAGCGCATTATGTGATTGAGCCAGAAGGTAGACGTAGTATGGATTTGCTCAGTGCTCAATATTTAGGTTATGAACCCGTTTCAATTGAAACACTGATTGGTAAAAAGGGAAAGAACCAGGGAAATATGCGTGATGTTGAAAAGGAAAAGATTAAAGAATATGCTGCAGAAGATGCAGATATAACCCTTCAACTAAAAAAACATTTTGTTCCCTTACTAAAAGCAAAAGAGGTAGAAAAAGTATTCTATGAAGTAGAAAATCCATTAGTCCGGGTTTTAACAGATATGGAGTTTGAAGGAATAAAAGTTGATGAAGCATTTTTACACGAATACAGCAGAGAACTAGAAATAGAAGCTAAAAAATGTGAGGAAAGTGTTTACGTACAAGCCGGCGTTCGGTTTAACTTGGCATCACCGAAACAATTAGGAGAAGTATTGTTTGATAAATTACAATTAGATCCTAAAGCAAAGAAAACCAAAACAGGTCAATATGCTACAGGGGAAGATGTTCTATTAAAGCTGGCAAATCAGCACAAAATTGTTGATGATATATTAGGATTTAGAGAATTAACTAAATTGAAATCTACATATATAGACGCTTTACCCGAAATGATTAATAAGAAAACGGGACGCGTCCATACTTCTTATGCGCAAGCTGTAGCGGTAACTGGAAGACTAAGCAGTAATAATCCAAATCTTCAAAATATACCCATAAGAACTGCGAGAGGTAGAGAAATAAGAAAAGCGTTTGTACCTAGAGAACCTGATAGACTATTGATGAGTGCAGACTATTCACAAATAGAATTAAGAATTGTAGCCGCTATTAGTGGAGATCCAAATATGTGTGCGGCTTTCAAAGAACGAAAAGATATTCACACAGCAACCGCTGCCAAAGTTTATGGAGTAGAAGAAACTGCGGTTACCAAAGAAATGAGGTATAAAGCAAAAAGTGTAAACTTTGGAATTATTTATGGTCAAGGAGCTTTTGGATTAGCAGAAAATCTTGGTGTGAGTAGAGCAGAAGCTAAAGAAATAATAGAAAACTATAAAAAAGAGTTTCCCTATATTCAACAGTACATGGACGATCAAATCAAATTTGCAAAGGAACACGACTATGTACAAACTTTAATGGGTCGAAAAAGATGGCTAAAAGATATACATAGTGCCAACTTTACAGTAAGAGGATTTGCTGAAAGAAATGCGATCAACTCTCCCATTCAAGGGACCGCAGCAGATATGATTAAAATGGCAATGATTAAAATTCATGCAGAGATGAAAAAATCAAATTGGAAATCTAAAATGATTTTACAAGTGCATGATGAATTGGTTTTTGACGCAGTTGAAACAGAAGCCGATGATTTACAAGCGTTAATTATCAACTGTATGGTTAACGCACTTCCTTTACCTAATGGAGTTCCCGTTGAAGCTGAAGTTGGTAGAGGCAAAAACTGGTTACAAGCACATTAATACTATAAAAATGAATTGGGATTTATTTTTTAAAGCAGTAGAAAAGATTGGTAGCCGCTATTTTGGTGCTGCACTAATTGCTTTTTTGTTATTCTATGTCTTATTTAGAAAAAAATGGCTGTATAAAAAAATTCAACAAAAAATTCCTAAGACAAAAGATTTCCTAAGAGAAATCTCTTATTCATTAACCACTATAATAATTTTTAGTTTAATCATTGTTATATTAAACAGTCCAACCATTGGACCACATACTACTAGATACAAAGAGATTGATTCATTGGGTTGGGGTTATTATTTTGCAGTATTTCCTATCCTATTTTTTATGCATGATTTTTATTTTTATATCATGCACAGAATAATGCATCATCCATCAATTTTTAAATATGTACACTTAGTTCATCACCAATCAACCAATCCATCACCATGGGCGGCCTATGCTTTTCATCCATTAGAAGCAGTAATTGAGCAGGGCATTGTGGTAATATTTTATTTTACTTTACCAATTCATATCACTCATTTAGCTTTGTTTTTTTTGTTCTCTATTCTATACAATGTATATGGACATCTGGGATATGAATTATATCCAAAGGGCTTTAATAAAACAAAGATTGGAAGATGGATTAATACCTCGGTAAATCATAATCAGCATCACCAATATTTTAAAGGCAATTATGGTTTATATACCCTTATTTGGGACCGATTGTTTGGAACAATTAGAAAAGACTATGATCAACAATTTGAAGAAGTAAAAAATAGAACAATTGCCAACAAGGCTGTTCTTTAAAGAATTTTATTTCTTTTTATACAATGGAACAGTACTGCATGGTTCTCCATACATGATGCTCTTTGCATAGGGTCTTAGGATTGCAGTGATTTTAACATATGCTGAAGCTGGTACAGGATCTTCACCACAACCTTTTACAACAACACGTTGATCTGTATAATCAGCACCTTTAATTGTATTTAAAGCATTTAATAGTAATTGTTCTTTTACATATTCTTCCGTGCCAAAAAATACACCTTTTGCAATTGGGCTTAAATAAACAGTAACTAACATATTCGCCCACATTGGGATAATAGCATCTGCACTACAAGTAACTGCAACATAACTGTCTCTGAATTTTTCCCAATCAGTAGTAATGAGAGCAGCCCTAAAATCTTTTTCTTTTAAAATTAGCCCCATAAATAAATAGTCTTTTAAATCAAAAACTATCAATTTTTCCTTTGAAAAATAAGTTTCTAAATCAAGACTAATAATACCACTTTCGGCAACTTTATTAATAATGGGTTCCATAATGACTGTAAAATTAGCAATTTGGAAAACAATTTAATTACGATAGCCGCAAAAAAAAGCCCACTTCGGAAAAAGTGGGCTAAGGATTATAAATTAATAAGACTAATAAAAACTAAAGCGATAGTCTTTTACTGTTGCAGCTTTTCTTAAAGCTTCTACACTTCTGTAGGTCGCCATTTTACGGTTTTGAATTAAAGATTGCTTAACAGTTTCAGGTAAAGCATCAGCAGCTTTAGCTGATATGTTTTCTACTTTCAAGGCAAATACTCCAGAAGTACCTGCAATTAAACTAGAAACTTTATTTTGAATAGCTTTATTAAATGCAGCGCCAACAATTTTTGGCTCATTTCCAACACCATTAATAAAACCTGATCCAAAGCTTAAACTATCTGCTCTTAATACAGAAGCACCTGCAGATTTAGCAATTTCTTCCAAGCTATTGCCTTTCATTTTCGTGTCTATGATAATTTTAGCTTTTTTATCATTTCTGATTAAGCCTTCAACAAGCGGTCTAGCTTCATTAACACCTAAAGTACCTGCTTTATTAATTCCTGTAATTGTAGCTACTATAATTTGATCCCCTACTTCTGTTGGATCTGATACAGCACCTTCTTTATTTTCATATATCCATCTAACCAAAGAACGAGTATTAGCCATGGTTCCTACTGTAAAATCATTCTGTCTAATTTCACTAGCAGGAAGTATGGGTAATCCAAGCTTACTAGCATTTTCATTAAATGATTTTACATTCTTCGCGCTAGAAGCAAAATTAGCTGCAGCGGTATTGGCTTCATTAACAGTTTCATTGCTACTTAAAATAGGTTTAGCTAAATAAGCAATTTTATAAGCAGCAGCTCTATTTTTTTGACCTAATATTTCTATGTAGTGATAACCATAATCCGTTTTTACTACCCCTTTTGTGCCAACAGAATTATCAAATACAAAATCGTTGAAAGGGATTACCATTTGACCTTGTGGAAAATAATCATACACACCACCCTTCTCTTTACTTCCACCGTCATCTGAGTACTTAGCAACCATAGAATTGAAATCAGCACCGTTTTTGATTGCTGTTTGAATACTATCTACTAATTTCTTACTAGTAGAGTCATCTCTTATTTGTTGACCGCTTTGAGGATTACTAGTAGCAATAAGAATATGTCTTACAGTTACGCTGTCTGGCCATTGCTTAATACCTACCATTTTAGCAATTACATAATTACTACCATCAACATAAGGACCATACATTCCACCAACAGGCAAACGTAAAATAGAATCTTTATTAGTCACTTGAATTTTAGATCCACCAAAATAACTATTATAAAACGCTAATTCAGAACCTACTTTACCAAGATATGCAGCCGCATCAGTAGAAGCAGCAAAACCAGCACGTAACTCATTAATTTGAGCAAGTGTTGCTGCTGTATCTGCAGAAGTAGGAGCAGCACTAAAACTTACATAAGAAATAGAACGGCTTTCTTCATCATTTTTATATTCCTTACTATGCTTTTTTACATAGCTGTTAATATCTGCATCAGAAACTTTTACTGTTGAATCTGCAATAGCAACATAAGGATAATAAACATAAGAAGCAGAAGCTACTGCGTTATTATCTGATTGTTGTTTTTCAATCATCCATTTTGGAACATAAACAGATTGAATCAAAAGATTTTGATACTTATTACGCAAACTATTTTGAATAGTAGGTTCTATATAACCACTATTAATCATTTTAATTTGTTCAGCGTTCTTACTCTTTTTTATTTGAGCAAATGCTCTTTTTGCATCATCCACTTTAAATTGACCTGTATTAGGATCTGTGAATTCTTGACGAAGTGGAGAATTCTCACCAAAAAGAATATCATTCAATTCTTTTGCTGAAACAGTTAAACCAAGTTTTTCAAATTCTTGATTTAATACAATATTGTCTACTTCCATATTGTATACAGTACCAATCAATTGGTCACGGGTTGCTCCTTGACCAGCATACATAGCTTCTTGTGATTTTAAACGCTCTTCAAAATCACCACGCTCTATACTAGTACCATTTACTTTAGCAATAACAGAACTGTTAGAAAAAGCAGATCCACCACGTCCGGCTCCATCCTGTAAAATAAAAGCAATTAATGCAACAGCAATAATGACAAAAATAATCCAGGTGCCACGGTCTCGAATAGTTTGAATTACAGACATAATTAATAATTAATATATAATTTATCCCGCTTCATATACGGGGAGGCAAAAATAAGGGAAAAAGAGGTAGAATAAATTGTGGAAAAATATACACATACACATGTTGGTAACCTTAAATAATGGTGGAGAAATCGACTTTAGACCAACAAAAATGTGGAAAGGAATAGGATAAGAAGTGTGACACAATAAAATAAATCATAATACAACTAAAAAAAGACAAGAGTTATTCTTGTTAATTAACAGTGAAACAAAAGTGGAAAGTCAAAAAATCAAAATGTGCATTTGCTTATACAGCAATGTTAATATCTAGACTATTATCAATGTAATACAGAATTTAATCTGTTTATATAAAAGTGAATAACGGTGGATAAACTAAGTAAGGTTACCTTTGTTGTATGTGGGTAACTAAGTTATCCCGATATACACACTTATAATAGTAGTAGTTGATTTTATATAAATAATTATTAAATATTATTACTTTGGATATTAACATAGCAAAATCAAAAATTGAACAAAACGGATTTTTAGATTTGGATATTGATCCTGAATTGGATCTCTTTGCAGAGATAGAAAAACTTAAAAAAGAAAAAAATGCCGTTTTACTTGCACACTACTACCAAGAAACTGATATCCAAGATGTGGCTGATTACATTGGAGATAGTCTTGGTCTTGCTCAGCAAGCTAAACAAACTACAGCTGACACCATCGTATTTGCTGGAGTTCACTTCATGGCAGAAACTGCCAAAATATTAAATCCTTCAAAAAAGGTATTACTCCCCGATTTAAAAGCGGGTTGTTCATTAGCAGACAGCGCTCCTACTGCATTGTTTAAAGCATTTAAAGAAAAACATCCTGATCATATTGTTGTATCTTATATTAATTGTACTGCTGAAATAAAAGCGCTCAGTGATATAATTTGTACAAGTGGAAATGCAGAGAAAATTATTGAAAGTATTCCCCTTGATCAACCAATCATATTTGCTCCTGATAAAAATTTAGGCGCATACTTAAGTAAAAAGACTGGTAGAGAAATGTTGCTTTGGAATGGGGCATGTATGGTTCATGAAATCTTTAGTTTAGAAAAAATTGTCAAACTAAAGATTAGGCATCCAAAGGCAAAACTAATTGCACACCCTGAATGTGAAGAAGCTATATTAAATATTGCAGATTATATTGGTAGCACAACACAATTATTAAAATATACACAAACAGATCATACACTCGAATATATTGTTGCAACCGAAACAGGGATTTTGCATCAAATGCAAATAAATAATCCATCAAAAACGTTTATTCCTGCCCCTCCTGAAAATAATTGTGCCTGTAATGATTGTCCTTATATGAAACTAAATACTTTAGAGAAAATATATCTCTGTATGAAGTATGATTTACCAGAAATATTAATGGACGAAACCCTAAGGTTACAAGCGCTTAAACCAATGGAGAGGATGATGGATATCAGTAGAGCAGCAGGGCTAATAGGAGGTTAAAAAGAGTAGTTTTCATTTTAACAAAGCTTTTTATATATAAGAATAAACTTTTTATCAAAAAAGGCATCAAACCCGAAAATGCCTCATATGAAAAAGAGTTTCATCTTGGTTTTATTTACAAGCGTATCAATAATTGCTTGTAATAAGAATGACCAAACAATAGTTAACCCAACAGTAGTAACTACTGAAAATCCAATCATTTCTGCGGCATTAAACTTACCTGCCGTTCCTTTTGATTATGTAAATCTAAATTTACCGGCTTATTTTTTTGTAAACGCAGGTGGTGGAGCACCAACTTCAGTAAATGGAATTGATAATACGCCACAAAGTAATCCCATCACTAATAATGGAGCAACACTAGGGAGGGTTTTATTCTACGATAAAAATTTAAGTGTAAATAAAACCATTTCTTGTGCCAGTTGCCACAATGCTTCTTTTGGATTTAGTGATACTGCTATATTGAGTAAAGGTTTTGCAGGGGGAAAAACAGGTAGACACTCTATGAGTTTAATTAATGCAAAATTTTATCAACGGGGAAGATTCTTTTGGGATGAGCGGGCTGCAACTTTAGAAGAACAAGTATTAATGCCATTTCAAGACCAAACAGAAATGGGTATGACTATTCCAACATTACTCCAACGTGTTAGAGAACAAGCATTTTATGCTCCTTTAATGCAAAACGCATTCGGTGATACGGTTATAAGTAGTAATCGAATTTCATTGGCTCTTGCGCAATTTGTGAGAAGTATTGTAAGTAGTACTAGTAAATATGATGTAGGTAGAGCTCAAACCAATAACCCTGTTGCCAATTTTACCAATTTTACTGCAGAAGAAAATGAAGGCAAAAGAATATTTATTAACCCTGTTCAAAATGGAGGTGCTGGTTGTTTTGGATGTCATACTACTGAAGCGTTTGTATCAGCAAATAATGGACCTCGAAATAATGGATTAGACCTTAATACAAACGATGACAATGGAGCGGGCCGAGGAGCATTTAAAACACATACTTTACGAAATATTGAACTAACCGCACCCTATATGCACGATGGTAGATTCAAAACCTTAGAGCAAGTAGTAGAGCATTATAACAGTGGGGTAAAAGCACACCCTAACTTAGATAATGCATTAAGGCAACCCAATGGTTCTCCTATCCAGCTGAATCTAACCAATGCTCAAAAAGCAGCACTGATTGCGTTTATGAAAACGCTGACCGATCCTACAATTGCAACCAATACTAAATGGAGCAACCCGTTTAAATAAATATTATTTTATAATATGAATTCTATATTCATCCATTCAAAAATTATTTAGTTGCTAACACCACAAATTTTTTAGCTTTAGCCAAAGCTATCAAATGAAGTACCTTGTTATTGGGCTATTATGTTTTTGTTCTGTTGCTCAAGCACAGTCGTATAAAAAAGTACACCGAAAAGCAATCATGGCAGATTCTCACAATGATTTGCTTACCGCCGCAATTGAAAAAAATGTATTAATTGACCAAGACTTAAAAGGAAAAACACATTCTGATTTAAATCGGTTTAAAGAAGCAGGGGTAGATGTTCAAATTTTTAGTGTTTGGTGTGATGGAGAAAAACCACAACCCTATTCTTGGGCTAACAGAGAAATAGATACACTCTATGCTGTAGCAAAGCGTAATCCCGGAAAAATAGAAATTGTACCTAATTATGCTGCTTTAAAAAAAGCGGTACGCAAAGAAAAAATAGCTGCGCTCTTTGGTGTGGAGGGTGGCCATATGATTGAAAATGATTTAAATAAAATAGATTCATTATACAATAGAGGTGTTCGTTACATGACACTTACCTGGAACAATTCTACAAGCTGGGCAAGTTCTGCTATGGATGA
>Ga0075157_10002447_pt1 | contig 10878 bp, 4 predicted proteins | sample JI81BgreenDNA_FD_70967 | JGI IMG/M metagenome (GOLD analysis project Ga0075157, IMG submission 70967) | Wastewater effluent complex algal communities from Wisconsin, to seasonally profile nutrient transformation and Carbon sequestration -... | ecosystem: Engineered > WWTP > Effluent > Algae...
TTTCAAGGGGCCTCAGGGCCGCACGAAACGCGCCGTCGTTCGGGCGCCCTGCGGGCCTGGTGCGCGGCTGCCAGAGACCTCGCCATCCAGCGCCGCCATCAGCTCGGCCACGCGCCCGCCCAGTTGCATGCCCAGCGAGATGGGCCCTTCGGACCCTTCTACCCGCGCCGAAATGACCGAAACGATGCGCAGCCCCGCCCCGTCGCGCGCCAGCACGGGCGAGCCCGAGGCGCCGTAATCGATATCGCAGGAGAACACGCTGACCCCGTCGCGGCGTTGTTCCAGGACGTGGCAGGTTTCCTGGATCGCAGGCGCCTCGGCCCGGTCGCGGGCATAGCTGACGACGGTCACCGCATCGCCGCGCCGGGCCGGCGTTTCGGCCAGCGATATCGGATCGATCGAGGTGGTGCGCACCGGGCGATCCAGGTGCAGGACCGCCAGATCCTCGGCGATCGAGGCAATGGCGGCGCCGGCGCTCATGTCGAAGCTGGGCCAGATGGCGGCGCGGCTGACGGACCGGATCGCCTCGGCCCGGCCGGTGCGCCAGCCGGCGAGGAACTCCAGCCGGCTTTCGGGGATGCGGGCGCCGGTATCGCGGTCGAACAGGCAATGCGCGGCGGTCAGGACACGGTCGGGGGCGATCAGCGTGGCGGTGCAGAAGCCGGTTCCGGCGACGTTCAGCCGCCCCACGGCCTCGAACCCGCGAAGGTCATCGCCGGTTTGCATGGCCCGAAGGCGGCTGTCCTGCGCCTGGGCCGGAAGGGCCAGCGCAAGCGCAAGAAGGCAGGCAATCGGACGCATGACACCCCCAGGCACGGATCGGCTCAGGTTACGCAGGATTGCGGCGAAACTTGGGCAGGCGCAAGGGGCGGCGGCGCCGAGCCGCCCCTTGACCGAAGGGGGCCCGGCTAGATCACGAAGAGATCCGCATGCGTCAGCCCCAGGCCGGTCCCCAGCGTGGCGAACTGAACGCGGGCCGTGGCGCCGGTGCCGTCCGCGTCGAACCACAGCGCGCCCGTGTCGGACTCGTAGATCAGCCGATGCGCCGCCGTGCCCGCCTCGCCGGAGGTGTTCGCCACAAAAGCCGCCGCGCCCAGCGCGCCGGGGGTCAGGCCGGCAAAGACGCTGTCCTCCAGATGGATCGTGTCGTCGGCAACGTTGAAATCGGTGATCGTGTCGATGGACGTGCCGATCCCCGTGCTGAACACGAACACATCCGACCCCGCCCCGCCCGTCAGCGTGTCGCTGCTGGCCCCGCCATAGAGCGTGTCGTTGTTCGACCCACCGACCAGCGTGTCATTGTTCGCCCCGCCATACAGCACATCCGCCGAGCCGCCCCCATCCAACAGATCGTTGCCGTCCCCGCCATAGAGCGTGTCCGAGCTGCCGTCGCCCAGAAGGCTGTCGTTGCCGGTTCCGCCATAGATCAGGTCGCTCTGCGAGCCGCCGTTGACCGTGTCGTTGCTGCTGCCGCCAAAGATCGTGTCGTTCTCGGTGCCGCCGTCGATCAGGTCCGCGCTCGACCCGCCTCGGATGGAATCCGCGCCCTCCTCGCCCTGGATCGTGTCGGCCGACGAGCCTCCGTCGATCGTGTCGTTGCCGCTGCCGCCGAAGATCGTGTCCGAGCCGCCCTCGCCCAGGATCTCGTCATCGCCTGCGTCGCCATGGAGCAAGTCGGTTTCGGTCCCGCCGGACAGGTCGTCATTGCCGGTGCCGCCCCGCAGGGTGTCGGCGCCGGCTTCGCCGCGCAGGAGATCGCCGCCGTCGCCGCCCAGAAGGCTGTCGTTGCCGTCCTCGCCATAGATCAGGTCGGCGTCCACGCCGCCCTCGGCGGTGTCATCGCCCGCGCCGCCGTAGATCTCGCTGCCCGTGTCGCCGGCGACCATCAGGTCGTTGCCCTCGCCCCCGTCGATCGCGTCATAGCCGGTGCCACCGCGCAGCGTGTCGTCGCCCAGACCGCCCACCAGTTCATCATCGCCGCCTTCGCCCAGAAGGCTGTCGTTGCCGTCACCGCCCACGATCATGTCATCGTCGTCGCCGCCAGAAAGCGTGTCGTTGCCGGTGCCTCCGTCCAGACTGTCGGTGCCCGTGCCGCCAAAGGCCACATCGTTGTTCGATCCGCCCAGAAGCGTATCAACGCCGTCGTCGCCATACAGCGTGTCGGCCGACGAGCCGCCGTCGATGCTGTCGCCGCCCGCACCACCATAGATCGTGTCGGAACTGCCGTCGCCGAAAAGGTCGTCGTTGCCCTCGTCGCCGTAGATCAGGTCGCTGTGCGCGCCGCCATACAGCGTGTCGATGCCGGTGCCGCCGCGCAGCGTGTCGTTCTCGGTGCCGCCATAGGCGAGGTCGTTGTTCGACCCGCCCAGGATCGAATCCGCCCCCGCGTCGCCCTGCAGCGTGTCGGCGGACGAGCCGCCGTCGAGGCTGTCGTTGCCCAGCCCGCCGAAGATCGTGTCGGAACTGGCGTCGCCCAGCAGCAGGTCGTCGGCGTCCTCGCCGTGCAGCAGGTCGTTCTGCGCGCCGCCATAGAGCGAATCCCGCCCGGTGCCGCCGCGCAGCGTGTCCAGGCCATCGCCGCCGAAGGCCAGATCGTTGTTCGACCCTCCGGTCAGGCTGTCGTTCCCGGCATCGCCGTTCAGCCGGTCCGCGGACGAGCCGCCATCCAGCGTGTCGTTGCCGTCGCCGCCGGTGAGGGTGTCGGTGTTCGCGCCGCCCGCGAGGGACTCGTCGCCGGCGCTGCCGGTCAGGGTGTTGGCCAGCGCGTTGCCGGTGATCGTCACGCTGTCGGTGCCCGCGGTCCAGTCGGTGAAGGCGACCCCGGCCAGCGTGAAATCCACCAGCGCCGCGCCCAGGGTGATGACCACGCGGTCAACCCCGGTGCTGCCCACGAAGGTGACGCCCGCCAGCCCGTTCGCCTGCGCGGCCAGCGTCAGCGTGTTGCCGCCCAGGGTGACGCTGGTCAGCCCGTCGATGAACAGCGACCCCAGGGTTTCGTTGCCGGTCAGCGTCAGGTTGCTGTTGGCGAGGAGCGAGACCACCGCCGCATCCGCCAGCGAGGCGCCGTCCACCCGCAGCGAGGCCGCGAAATCGACCTCGATCGCCAGCGAGGCCAGCGAGCCGGTGACATCCAGAATCCCGCCGGTGACCGAGGTCAGGCCGGCAAAGGTGTTGACCCCCGACAGGGTGAGCGTGCCGGTTCCGGTCTTGTGCAGGCCGCCTCCGCCCGACAGGACGCCGCCGAAGACCGTGCTGTCATTGGCAAGGCCGGTGGTCAGGGTCAGGCCTTCGGCCACGGCCACGGACCCGGCCGTGCCGCCGAAGCTGCGGGCGTTCAGGTCGTCGTTGACGAACACCGTGCCGCCATCGGCCACCAGAGCGCCGATCACGTCATTGGTGTTGACGTTCACTGTTCCGCCGGTCACCGTGACGACCGCAGTATCGGCGATCTCCGACCCCTCGTTGAACGTGGTCGTGCCGCCGGTCACGGTGACGTTGCCGGTGATGGTGCCAATCGAGGTAAAGACCCCCGCACTGGTGACCGCCGCCATGGTCGCGCTGTTGATCACCGTGCCCGACGCGCCGATGGTGGTCAGCACCTGAACGCTGCCGCCCGGCTCGACCCGGGTGGTGCCGCCGGTCACGTTCAATGTGCCGGTGCCGGTGACCGCACCGCCGATCTGCGAACCGCCGCTGATGCCGTTCAACGTCAGCACCGTCCCGACGCCGTTGATGTTGATCGTTCCGTCCGTCGGACCGGCCGCGTTGTCGGTGACGTCGCTGATCTCTTCCGATCCGCTGATCGTGAAGACACCGCCGCCGTCGATGATGACTTCCGCAGACGTATTGGTGATGGCCCCGCCGTCGGTGGTGACGATGCCGCCGTTGAGCGCGGCAATCGACGCAGAGGCGATTGTCCCTGCACCGGTCAGCGCAACTTCGCTGCCTGCGCCGAAGGCCTGAAGGTTGCCCGTCAGCGCATTCGCACCCGTCAGCGTCAGCGTACCGCCGCCGAGGTTCACCAAGTTCCCCGCACCGCTGACATTGCCGGCGAAGGTCGTGTCCGCGCTGCCCCCGATTTCCAGCGCCTGGCCAGAGGCGATGGTGACCGAGGCCGTGGGAATGGGCGTCGGCCCGACCGGCGTCGTGGCCAGTGATCCGATCACTTCCGTCGCCGCCACGTCGAAGGTGCCGCCGGCGCCCACGATCACGTCGACCGCCGTGGCCAAGGCCGCCCCGCCGGTCACGCGCAGCGTGCCGCCGGTGACGGTGGCGTCGCCGGTGAAGGTGTTGGTGCCCGACAGGATCAGCGTGCCGGTGCCGACCTTGGTCAGCCCGCCGTTGCCGCTGATGACGCCCGCGAAGGTGTCGTTGCCCGCGTCGCCGGTGGTCAGGGTATGGTCGCCCAGAAGGACGGCGGTCGAGGCCGCGGCGCTGGCCAGCGCTCCGATCCTTTCGTTGCCAGTCAGCGCCAGGGTGCCCGACCCGCTCAGCGTGACCGTGGCGGTGTTCGAAATCGCGGCGCCGTCCACGAACAGGGTGCCGCCGGTGACGTTCACGCTCTGCGAGGCGACCGAGCCGGTGATCACCAGGTCACCGCCCTGCACGATGGTCGCGCCGGTATAGGTGTTGACGCCGGTCAGCACGGCCCCGCCGCCGCCTGACTTGGTCAGCGTGCCGGTGCCGGTCGAAATGACGCCGCCCACCGTCAGGGTGCCCAGGCTGTGCAGCGTCAGGTTCTGGCCGCTGCCCGTGATCCCGCCGTTCAGCCGCAGCGAGCCTTCATCGTCGGTGACGGCGATCCGCGCGGCGCCGGTCAGGGTGATCAGGCCGCTGACAATGTTCTCGCCCCCGTCGCTTTGCAGCGCCCCGACGCCGCCGACGCCGGTGCCGCTCAGGCTGATCGCCTCGGCCAGATCGACCTCGGAGGCGACGATCCGCAGCGTGGCACCGCTGCTGACGGTCGTGCCGCCGGCGGTGGTGCCCAGCGCCGCGTCGTTGTTGACCTGCAACACCCCGGCCGCGACCGTGGTCAGCCCGGTATAGGTGTTGGCGCCGGTCAGGGTGAAGGTGCCCGTGCCCTGCTTGGTCAGCCCGCCCGACCCGCTGATGACCCCCTCGAAGGTGTCATTCCCCGCGTCGCCGGTGGTCAGGGTGCGGGTGCCCAGCGTGACGGTGGTGCCCGCCGAACCCGCCAGCGCGCCGATGCGCTCGGATCCGGTCAGGTTCAGGTTGCCGGTGCCCGACAGGGTCACGGTGGCGGTGTTGGAAATCGCCGCGCCGTCCACGCGCAGGCTGCCGGCGGTGACGTTGACGGTTTGCGACGCCAGCGAGCCGGTGACGCTCAGCACGCCGCCGTTGACCATGGTGATGCCGGTGTAGGTGCTCGTGCCCGACAGGATCAGCGTTCCCGCACCCGCCTTGGTGAAGGTTCCGACTGCTCCGGCCTCAATGATCCGGCCGGAGAACGTCGTGGTGCCTGCTGCGCCACCCGCCACAAACGCGTCTGCCGTCTGCAGGGCGATCACGCCGCTGCCCGACAATGCGCCGACGATCTCGCCACGAAAGACCTGCACGGTGCCGGCCGAATTGACGGTCAGCGCACCGCCATCGGCCAGCGCGCTGCCACCTGACAGTTGCAGGAAACCGCTGCTCACCGTGGTGCCGCCGGTAAAGCTGTTGTTTCCCGCCAACTGGACGACGCCGGTTGCCGTGGTCGCATCCACCGTCAGCGATCCGGCGCCTGTGGCAATAATGCTTCCGACGAGCGTCGTCCCTTCGCCGCCGATGGTCAGGTTGAACGCGCCGGTGATGCCGCCGTTGATTTCCATCTGGCCGGCGTCGGCATTGATCCTCGTCGCCGAACCAAGCGTGATCGCCCCGTCCACCACGTTGTTGCCCGACACGTTCCGCAGCGCGCCGCCGTTCGACACACCAGTGCCGTTCAGCGTGATCGCCTCGGCAAGGGTGATTTCGCCGCTCAGCGCCAGCGTCGCGCCATTTGTCACCAGCGTCCCCGCCGCCGTGGTGCCCAGCGCCGCGTTGTTGTTGATCTGCAAGACCCCGCCTTGCACCAGGGTCAGCCCGGAATAGGTGTTGACTCCGGTCAGCGAGACGGTGCCACTGCCGATCACCGTCAGGCCACCTGTGGCCGAAATGATGTTGGCCAGCGTCATCGCCCCCGGGGCTTCGGCCACCAGCGTGCCGTTGTTCACGACCGCGCCCGTGCCCAGGCTGCCGTCAGCGCCTGCGATCTGAAGGGTGCTGCCCGTGGTGATCGTGGTGCCGCCGCCATAGGTGTTGGCGCCCGACAGGATCACAACGCCATTGGCGCCCGAGGCATCCACCGTCACGGCGCCGGTGCCCGTGGCGATCGCGCCCGAGATGACCGTGCGCCCCGCTCCGCCCAGGCTCAGGTCGAGGTCGATGCCGGTGACGCCTCCCGTCAGCAGCAGAACCCCCGCATCGCTGTTGATGCGCGAGTCCATGGCCAGCAGGAGGGCGGTGCTGATCGTGTTGATGTCCGAATTGTTGCGCAGCGCGCCGCCGCCGCCCGCGCCGGTGCCGTTCAGCGTGATTGCCTCGGTCACGGTGATGCCGCCCTGCAGGGCTAGCGTCGCGCCATTGGCGACGGTGGTGCCCGCGTCCGTCGTGCCCAGGGCCGAGTCGTGGGCGATGCGCAGGGTGCCGCCGTTCACGGCAACCGCGCCGGTGAAGGTGTTGGCCCCCGACAGAGTCAGCGCGCCGCCCTGTTCCTTGCTCAGGCTGACGATGCCGGCCCCATCCTGGATCACCCCGGAAAACAGGCTTTCCTGCGTGTTCTGCAGGATCAGTTCGGCGGCGAGGACTCTGCCGTTGGTGATCGTGCCCGCGCCGCCCAGATTGGCGACGTTGGTGACAAAGCCGTTCAGGTCCAGCGTGCCGGTCACGGTGGTGGTGACGCCGGTGACCACGCCGCCGAAATTGTCCAGCGCGGTCTCGGCCGCCGCTGTCGAGCCGATCCGCAGGGTGCCGAGGGCGATGATGGTCGAAGCATTCAGCCCGAGGCCGCCGAAACTCGCAAGGTCCAGCACGACCACCCCGGCGTTGCCGATGGATCCAAAGGTGGTGGTCGTGTTGGCGGTGCCGTTGCCGCGGTTGAATGCGCCATAGGAAAGGGTCAGTGTCTCGCCGGTGGCGGCGCTGATCGTGCCGCTCTGGTCGGCGTCAAAGACCCCGATGGCCGCCCCGTTCAGGGTTACCGTGCCGATTGTGCGCACCTCGCCGCCCGCCAGTTGCAGATTCGTCACCGTGGCGACGCCGAACACGTCCAGCACGCCGCCGGTCAGGACCCGGGTGCTGCTGGAGGTGATCGCCCCCTGCAGCGACGTGACGCCGGTCTGCACCGTGGTCACGCCCGCACCCGACAGGGTGCCGCTCAGGATCCCGCCGTCCAGCGTGTTGGCGCCCGACGAGTTGATGTTCCCACCCATCTCGCCGCCGGATTGCGTGAAGCTGCTCACGGTCAGGGTCCCGGCCCCTTCGATCGTGCCGCCGCTTTGCAAAAGCGCGCCGATCGTGTCGTTGGCATCGACCTGCAGCGTCCCGCCTGTGACCGTGACGCTTTCGCTGTCCGACAGATTCGATCCGTCATAAATCACCAGTGTGCCGCCCGACAGGGCGACCGCGCCGGTGATCCGGCCCTGTTGATTGAAATCCCCCGAGGAGACAGTGACCGCTCCAGCCAGGGTGCCGAAATGTTCCACAAAGCCGCCCGAGAGGGAGACATTGCCAGTCAGCGAGCCGAGGATGACAAGCCCGTTGCCGCCGAAACCCGAGACATCGACATCTCCGGAAATCGACCCCGGCCCGCTGATAGCGACCTGCCCGGACCCGGAGATGGTGACCCCGCTCGTGGCCGAAAGGTTGCCCTCGACGGTCAGCGCGCCCGCCGAGACAGCGACCGTATCGACGACCGACGACGCCCCCCCCAGCAGAGTGGGCTGGAAGGAAAGGGCGGCGTTGTTGATGACAACCGCCGACCCCGGTGCGGGCGCGAAGAAGCCATCCCAGTTGACGCCGAGAAGAAAGTTGTTGTTCGCAAATCCGGTCCAGGTGGGCATCTGCCACTCCATGCAACGCGTTGACCCCCCGGGGTGCGGGCGGGTTCTCAATTCAGGCAAGAAAAAACTTGGTAAATCCCTGTCGGCAGGCAGGGTCCGTCATCCACGACAATGGCGCTGAAACGGCCTTGTGGCAAGCCATCGCCTGCAGCCCTGCGCGCCCCCTGCGACACGGCGAGCGTTGGCTTTCTGCGGTGGCGACCTATGTCACGGGAATGAGCAACGATCCCGAAACCTCGGTCCTCTTCAACGCCAATTGCCCGGTCTGCAACTTCGAGATCGGGCATTACGCGCAGTATTGCCGCGACGCCGGATTGCCGATCCGGTTCGACGATCTGAACTCGGAGGCGCGTGCCCGGTGGGGGATCGACGCCGACACGGCGGCCCGGCGGCTTTATGTGCTGCACGGGGGGCAACTGACCTCGGGCATCCCGGCGTTTCTGGTGCTCTGGGCGCAGATGCCGCGGTATCGCTGGCTGGGCCGCGTGGTGGGGTTGCCGGGGGTGCGGCAGGTGGCCTCGGCGCTGTATGATCACGTGCTGGCGCCGGTCATCTACCGCTGGCACCTGCGGCGGTTGCGCCGGCAGAAGGCTTTGGTGGCAAAGTGAGGGACAGCGGCGCACCGGTGCCGACGGGCCGTGTCGGGCGGCTACTGCACTTCGGCAGCATCGCGACCGGGATCGCCGGCGGCGTGGCCGCGGGTGGGTTGCGGGCGCTGGCGCAGGGGCGGCGGCCGGACCCGGCGCAGCTTCTGCTGACGCCGGCCAACATGCTGCGCCTGACCGACGGCCTGACACATCTGCGCGGCGCGGCGCTGAAGCTGGGGCAGATGCTGTCGATGGACACGGGCCTTGTCCTGCCGCCCGAACTGACGGCGATCCTGGCCCGGATGCGCGACGATGCGCGCCACATGCCGCCCAAGCAGGTGCAGGCCGTGCTGAACGCCGAATGGGGCGAGGGCTGGTTGCGGCGGTTCCAGCGGTTCGACGTGCGCCCCTTTGCGGCGGCCTCGATCGGGCAGGTGCACCGGGCCATCACGCGCGACGGGCGCGATCTGGCGATCAAGGTGCAATACCCCGGCGTGCGCGCCAGCATCGACAGCGATGTCGACAACATCGCCACGCTTCTGCGCCTGCCCGGGGTTCTGCCGCGCGCGATGGACCTGTCGCCCCTTCTGACCGAGGCCAAGCGCCAATTGCATGCCGAGGCCGATTATGCGGCGGAGGCCGGGCACCTGCGCCGCTTTGGCGCGCTGCTGGCGGGGGCCGAGGCGTTCACCCTGCCCGAACTGGCCGAGGATCTGTGCACGCCGCAGGTCCTCGCCATGACCTATCTCGACAGCGCGCCGCTCGACAGCCTGGTGCAGGCCCCGCAGGCAGAGCGCGACCGGGCGGCGGCGGCGCTGATCGATCTGGTGCTGCGCGAGCTGTTCGTCTTCGGCCTGATGCAGACCGACCCGAACCTGGCCAACTACCGCCATGACCCCAAGACGGGCCGCATCGTCCTGCTGGATTTCGGCGCGGTGCAGCCCATCGCGCCCGCCCTTGCGGCGGATTTCCGGGCGCTGGCGCGGGTGGCGCTGGCGGGCGGGGCCGAGGAAACCCGGGCCGCGATGCTGCGCATCGGCTATTTCGGCGAAGGCACGGCCCCGCATCACCAGGCGCTGATCCAGTCGATGTTCGAGGTGGCGATGGGGCCGATCCGGCAGGACACCCCCTTCGACTTTGGCCAGAGCGACCTGCTGGAGCGGCTGCGCAGGATGGGAATGGCCATCGGCAACGACCGCGACCTAGCCCATGTGCCGCCCGCCGCCACGCTGTTCCTGCACCGCAAGATCGGCGGCACCTATCTGATGGCCGCGCGTCTGCGCGCCCGCGTCGCCCTGCGCCCGATGGTCGAGGGCTATTGCCGCGCCGACCCGGTTCCTCCCTGCGAAGAGACCACGCCATGACCGACCTGATCGCCACCCGCGCCGAGGGGGAACGCCTTCTTGCCGCCTTCGCGCCGCGCATGGGCCGGCGCTATGCCAATGGCCGCAACACCGATCACGGGCCCGGCGCGCACAAGGCGGTGTCGCAACTGTCGCCCTATATCCGCCGCCGGCTGGTGCTGGAATCCGATGCCGTGGCCACGGCGCTGGCCGCGCATGGGCCCCAGGACGCCGAGAAATTCGTGCAGGAGGTGATCTGGCGCGGCTATTTCAAGGGCTGGCTGGAACGCCGCCCGCAGGTCTGGGCCAGTTACCGGACGGGGTTGGCGGGCGATCTGGCCGCGCTTGACCGCGACCGCCGCCTGCGCCGCGATGTGGAACGCGCGATGCAGGGCCAGACCGGGCTGGACTGCTTCGATGCCTGGGCCGAGGAGCTGACCTCGACCGGCTACCTGCACAACCACGCGCGGATGTGGTTCGCCTCGATCTGGATCTTCACGCTGCGCCTGCCCTGGCGGCTGGGGGCGGATTTCTTCTATCGGCATCTTCTGGATGGCGATGCCGCGTCGAACACGCTGGGCTGGCGCTGGGTGGCGGGGCTGCACACGCGGGGCAAGCCCTATCCGGCCGACGCCGCGAACATCGCGACCTTCACCGCCGGGCGCTTTGCCCCCCGCCCCACCGATCTGGCCGAGGTGACCGAGGGGCTGGAGGCCACGGAACCCGAGGGCCTGCCGCCAGTCCTGCCGCTTCGCTCGGTCGTCGCGCCGAGGCCCGGCGTGCCGACGGCGCTTCTGATCACCGATGAAGATTGCAGGGTCGAGGATTTCGGCCTCTCCGCGTTCG
>Ga0075157_10002451_pt1 | contig 10869 bp, 9 predicted proteins | sample JI81BgreenDNA_FD_70967 | JGI IMG/M metagenome (GOLD analysis project Ga0075157, IMG submission 70967) | Wastewater effluent complex algal communities from Wisconsin, to seasonally profile nutrient transformation and Carbon sequestration -... | ecosystem: Engineered > WWTP > Effluent > Algae...
GTCAGCGCCGTGGTGAACATCGAGCTCACCGCCGGCAGCAACCCCACCCAAAAGGAGGAGAAAAAAGTCGAAATCATCAGCACCGTGCTCACCAAGGAAGGCCTCATCGTCGCTCCTCTCAGCACGCTCGATCTCGCCAATGCCATGGACGGTCGCACCGTCAACACCCAGAGCGGTCCGATGAAAATTTCCGCCAAATCCGACATCAAGGAAGTCAAAATCATCATGCCCGATGGCTCCGAGACGGATGCCAAGGTGGTGCTCAAAGACGCCGACCTCGACCTCATCTTTTTGAAGCCGGAAAAACCTGCCACCAACTTCACCCCCATCGATACCAAAAACTCCGCTCCACTCGCTTTGTTGGACGATGTCATCGTGCTCGGCCGCATGAACAAAGAACTCAACCGCGAGCCCATGGTGGTGACGGGTGAATTGATTTCCGTGATCAACAAGCCCCGCCTCTTCGGCAAAATCACCGCGCCTGCCACCGGCATGCCGGTCTTCAACGATGAAGGGAAATTTCTCGGCATCGGCATCAACCGCCTCAGCTCGAAAAGCTCCGGCGAAGGCAATCTCACCGGTGCCGCCGTGCTTTTGCCCGCTGCGGACATCCTGGAAAGTGCTTCCCAAGTGAAGTAAGCACCGAAGCGATCATCTCCCTGACGCGGTGCACCCGCTGTGGACTGCTGCGACATCTCGCAGCAGTCCTGGAGCATGGCCGCATACGGCTCATCCATCCAACTCTTCCAAGGTCGGCGCGATCGCATCCACTGCATCCAGAAAAGAAGGATACCGTGGCTCCCATCCCAAGAGACGGAGTTTTTCCGCACTCACCTGCTTGTGCGTCCACCCGCGTTTGCGGTTCTCATCGCGCGGCCCGGTGGGTGGTAGCGTGCGCTGGAAATGATCTGCCAAGCCCTGGTAGGTCTGCTTTTGCGACAGCGGGCAGGAGTCGGACACATTAAAAATCTCCCCGCGCACCCGCCCGGCCATCGCCTCGTTCTGCGCCAGTGCCAGCACATGGAGAATCGCTGCCACCGCATCGTCGCGATGAATTTGATTGAGAAAACGCCGGCCGTCTTCCTCGATCACCGCCTCGCCGCACAAAAACTTTTTCAAAATCACCGAACGCTCCGGCCCGTAAATACCGGAAAGCCGGCAGACGATACCTCCCGCGTCGGTGGTCAGCCTTTCACTCTCTAACAAAATCCTGCCGGTCTCACGATCCGGGTCGGCAGGGGAGATCTCCGTGACCACACTCCCATCCGTTTGGCCATAGACCGAGGTGCTGGAGGTGAACAACAACAGCGCTTCCGGAAAGGCCGCATGCAGATGGCGTATGCCATCGCGATAGACCCGCGCATACGCGGGCGGACCGCCCTTGCCGCTGCTGGCGCAGTGAACGATCAGATCCGGTGTGTCGATCAACGACGCTAACAGATTCACGGACTCCTCCGAGCCCAGATCGCACACGTGGCTGCCATCACCGCCGGACAGGGAACAGGTGCTGACCTCACAACCGCAGGCCCGCGCCGCTTCCGCCAGCGCCCGCCCGAGATAGCCATGGCCACAGATCAAAAGATGACGAGGAATCAAGTTGGCTGCGTTCATCGGTATCACAGCCCGCACCATGGCGCAGATGCAAGGATTTGGAAAATGCTTTTTTCGTGCCATGATGGCTCATTTCCCGCGCACCGGGCCCGTCTCTCTTGATTCGCCGCAAATTGGCAATAGGGATTCGAATGTTCACCTCGCCAACGGATAAGAAAGGGCATGGCTCAATGGAAAAAATTGAAATAGCCAGGCATCCGCCACAGGCCCAGCTCCATCTGGTGCATGCCCTCGCTAAGAGCGATTTCCTGCGATACTTCTCCCATGCGCTTCGCATCCACCAGCATTTCGTGAGTGGGCGGTGGGAGATTGCGATCGGCGGCATTCACGTCTTACCAGAAAAGTGCGGCACTGACGATGCGCGGAGGATACACGTCCCTCGTTTCTTGGCCAGCAGGCATCCTGCCTGTGGTTGATGATTCTACGAGACTCACTAAAGGCTGGAAGCCCATTGGCCGAGTCAGGCGGGAAGCCTGACCTCCGTTTACACTCGCCACACCAAACAAGTCTTCAAACTCAGCACGCTCCGCCTCACTCACACTAGCGTGATAGGTTTCAAGCATCGCGTCGTCCCATACCGGGAAAATGTCCGTCCAGTTCATAAGAAAAGTATTTTTACCAAATTGAAAAATTAATTTGACGCCCCCCCTCCCCCTGTGTCAGTCCTAATAGTGTTGAATAATGCATTTCAGAAAAAACCACCTAACGTAACGCCATGAAAGACTCCTCCCGCCGCACCTTCGTGAAACAATCCGCATCCACAGGCCTCACCTTCACCTTCGCCGGACTCATCCGCGCGCATGGGCAGTCGGGAGGCGGCAACAATGGGACCCCAGAAACAACCTGGGCCACCACCTGGGCCACTGACGTCTCGACCACTTCGAACCAAGAAGTTACTTGCGTCACCACGTCTTGCCCCGGTTGCCATCATACCACGACTTCGGAACTCAATGGCACCCCTAATACCACCACTTCCGAATACACGACGACTTGCGAACTGAATGTCATTGAGACGACTGAGGCAGAGACGATTCAGACGACGGAGGCAACAGGAGGGTGGTTGCAAAACAAAGAGGAACACATTTTGTATGTAAGAATAAATCACAATCTGCTAGCTCAGAGCATCCTAAATGCAATCAATGCCACAGAAGATCCAATAACTAAAAATCTTGCTATATACAAAGATTCATTGCCAATGCGATCAAAAATTGATGTTCCATACATATTATCAAAGCTAGGCTTAAATGCAGGTGGGGATACTTCGGCTTCTTTAACTCAAACAGTTACATGGGAGAGTTATCATAGCCCTTTGACCTCTCCACCATCAAAGTATAGAAAATTATGTTGGAGCTATGGAGGGAATGATCTAACTGGATTAAATTCGTCACGGCAATTAAATCCCGGAAGAATGTTCGGATATTTTATTCAAACCATCGGTGCTTTGCAAAATGACAAATGGGAGTTAGGAAGTGTTAGTATAGATAGACAAACAATTTTAACTACGGGAGTGCAAGATGTAAGTATTTCTTCATTACCTCCCGGCCAAACTTGGTATTATCCATCAGTGCCACCTAATGATCAAGCAACAATCACAAGGGGGGGCGTTGAAAATGCTGCGCAAAAAGTTGAAGCAAGTGGTGATTGGGAGGGGACTAATGACGCAGGGGTTTCGTCATTTACACTTGATCATACTGGCAATATGATACAGTCGTTAGCAGTTTGTAGGATTCAAGGGTGGAACTCAATCGGGATGCAAATTTTCATTAATTTAAACCTACAAGAGGTTGTCGGATCTGGTTGGTTCCTTTTGAGCCCAGCGAATTCCGGTAGTTTTAATCCTCTAAAAAAAGTAACACGGGCACCAAGTAATTTGTTGAATACTTCGCAAGGGGCGTTTACTGCGCCCCGGTGGACTGTAAAGGTAATTCCATAGCAAATTATAAACCACAATGAAATTTTACACAATCATTATTTTTATATTGGCAAGTATATTTGTTATATTTAATGTTATATCCAGCAAGAAAACTTCTCAGTTCTCTGTGGAGAATCCAAATCGTATATCCAAAGATGGTGCAGATAATGGTAATCACCTAAGTCGACAACGATCTAGAGATATGCATCTCAGTAGAGAAGGTAAAGTTAAGACTAATGCATATTTTAATAACTTCAAAGCCAACAATGACGCGTTGAATCAACGACTGAAAGATTATGAAGATGCGCTTCGCCTGAAATCTTTACATCCCGACGGCATGGTGGGCATGATGTCGGCAAAAATGAGATTTTTTTCTGAGCTATTAGTTTCAGGAACGGAAGACGAAAAAAAAGAAGCAGCAGCAATTTTTGAACTTGCTGCGAGCGAAATTATCAATGAAAATTTGAATAACAATGCGAATAAGCTTACGCTTGTTGAAAAATATCCTGAGTACGCATTACAAATCAATGTCGCTAAAGAAATAAATTATTACATAACAAGTCAATACATTTGTAAGGCAAATCTGGATTCGGTCGAGGTGCTTGAGAAAGTCAATCTTGTGGAAAAATATGATTATTCGTTCTTCTATCAACTTTGGGTTAGGTATGAGTCGATAGATGAACCGGAGAGTGAACGGGTGCGCTCGGATACGCTAAATTATTACACGCACGGCTTGTTTGATGACAAAGATTATTCATGGTGGCTAAAAGAATTCAAAGATACCAATCTGGGAAGAGCATTTTTAAAAAACAATTCGACAGTAGATAAATTTAAGCCAGTAATTAGCTATGATTAGCTGTCAAATTTATTTGTAGATACTAATACTAATGGTGGGTCTCGCGAGTAATGTTTTTAACATACTGCAGCGCAAATCTGTTAGCGCTTCAATTTATGAATTAAACTAAGAAATTTTAATATCATGTGCAATAGTATTTTAAAATCTGTGATAATCGCAACATGTTCAATTCTGTGCTACTGCGAAAAAAAACAGGATACTCCGGAAGTCGCTTCTCCAAATCCGCCAACGCAGTCCCAGCCCTTTCCCACTTCACAAGAAAAGCACAGCCCTCAAGCACCCACCCCACCTCCACCACCCAAGCCTGTGCCGCTGGTGATCGCGCCATCGGCGGAATTGCAAAGGGAGTTTGTGGCGTTTGTGAATGCTTGGAATGGGATGCCCTCTCAGTTTTCTGGCAAGGAACTGGTTGCGAAACAGCGGGACTTGGCCTACGAAACGATTGGCAAGTTGGCGGGCGGGGCGGAGTTGACGCAGTTCTTGCAGTTTCTCAAGAACAAAGGGGCGGTGGATTTGCACAATGAGATCGTGGAGCGGGGTATGGAGCCATTCTTCCGCGGGGAAAAGGCAACCGCCATGCGCGACTGGGTGCTCAGTGTGTATGACTTCAAGATGAAGGAGCAGCTCATGTTGCAATTGGGGATGGCATTTGATGGCCCTGATCTCAAGGAATATTTTGAGCGCGTGGGGAACTCACCGAACGGTCATAACTGCCAATGTCGTTTGATGACCGGATACTGCAGCACCATCGCCAAGACGGACCCGATGAAGGCGCTACGGGTCTATAAAGAATACACCTATCCGAAGCGCATCACCAATGCAGGCTTGGCGAAAGTGATGGAGCATGTGCCGCCGACAGCCGACTTCGTGGAGATTGCAGCCGCCACCGCGCCGGACTCGGCGGGTTTATCGAAAAACACGCGGCGTTCTCTTCTGAACAACTGGTCCCAGCACAGACCCTCGGAAGCCGCGCAATATGTGATGACGAATACCAGTGTGGTGCATGCGGATCAGATGGCGGTGGTGATGAGTCAGTGGGCGCAGAAGGCTCCTGCCGAGGCGGAAACATGGCTCGCGCAGTGGGATCCCTCGCCGCATCGGGATCAGGGTTCACTGGTTTTGAGTCAGCATTGGCTGCAGCAACACAATCCCGCGCGCGCTTTCCAGTCGGCCACTCAGATAGGTAATTTCGATCTGCGAGTGAAGACCGCGACGGCGGTGTTTCAGGAATGGGAGAGAGTGGATAGGTCATCGGCGGAAGCAGCGTGGTTGCGGGCGTTTCCGCAGAAATAGGGGGTGATAGTTAATGGTTAATAGTCTCATATTCGGCCATTTGTTGTGGCATCACTTCCTGCTTGTCTCTTCCTGATAACCCATAACGAATCACTTTTTACCCATGCCCTCCCTCAACATCGCCCTATCCACGGACGCGCGTGGTCATGAATACCATGCGACTCTGATCGCAAGTATCTTGCGGCGAACGGAGTGGAATGTGCATGTGCGGTGCTGGTGTGTGGGCTTTTTGCCGGTATCGTTTGAACAGGGAAGATTGAAGGTGGAGTTCCTGCCTTCCACGGGCGATCAGGCGAACAAGTACCCCTCGCAATCGGGTCCGGCGGCGTATGATCGGTTACTGGTCATTCGCGATTGCGCGGATTGGGATCGTTGCATGGTGATGGACTATGATCAGTTGGTGCTCTGTGATCTGGCGCCCTTGTTTGAGATGGACCTGGGCGATCATTTGCTGGCGGCACACATGCAAGGGCCGGGAGTGGACATGGAGTATGCCATGCGCGTCTGGCTCAAGCGACCGATGCCAGCGGGCTGGGAGCATTGTGGAACGAATCCGTATTTCCTGATGCCGCCGCTGATGAATTTGAAAGCGATGCGTGAAGCCAGAACCTGGGAGACTTTTCTCAAGGCACATGCCGCGTTTGGGGCGGATGAGCAGCTTTCCTTGACTGCGGCGACGGAGGGCAGGACGCTGCCGCTCGATAAAAAATGGAATCTTTTCCCACGTCTGCACATCGCTGCAGGTGAAGTGCCGCGAGGCGTCATCCACTGGAGTGGTTGGCCCAAGCCCTGGCACAAGAATGCCGATGTCTGGCGGCCGGACATCTGGGAGGCGGAGCGATGCTCCTGGGAACATCTGCGCCATGGCTGGTGGGAAAAACCGGTGGTGTGGGAGTATGAGCCGGAAGATGACCGTGGCATAAAAGCCCTCGTGGAAAGAGGATGGAAAGTCCACGCGGTAGCGGAACGTCTGCGTGGAGGCAGAGTGAAACAGGGGGGCTATCCTGATCTGGAGGTTGGTGAGGAGTTTGGCTGTGCGAATGGGGAATGGGTGAGGTTCGGTCAGTGGGTGGATGCGGCGAAATGTTTGCGGAAGTGGGGGGAAAACAAGCGGGCTGAAGTCCGCGCTCCATTTGTGACACTGAAAGGTCCCTTGATGCGGGCGGAGATTGATGCTGTGCGGGTCCTTGGCTATGCTGAAGGTTTTCGTTTCCGCACGCACGAATGGCCTGCGGGAGGACCGATGCCGCTAGTGATGAGTTACTCTCTCGCGGATGCGGAGGGCGATCTGCTTGCGGGAGAAGAGTTGATTTTGCGCAAGAGAGATCGGATGGATGGTTACCGGGCTGGAAGCCCGTTTGCCGAGTCAGGCGAGACGCCTGACCTCCGTTCGGAACCGTTGCCACGTGTGGCGGTGGTGGTGCCTGTGACGGAGGGAGAGAAAATGTTTTTGCCTTCCTTCCTGCGTGCGTTGCAGAAGAATTTCTTGCCGGGTGCGCCGAAAGAAGTGCTGATAATGATGTCGGGGGCTATGGGAATCCAGGCTGAAAGCCCGTTTATCGAGACAGGCGGCACTCGCTGTCCTGCCGTCCGCGTCGTTTCCGATAGGGATGAGTGCTCCCTCCATGAGCGCATGATGCGTCACGCGGATTTCTGGAAAGCGGCAGACTACGTTTACCTGATGCGTCCGCAAATGCTGATCGAGATGCCAGTAAGAGAAGAAGTGTTGGGCGACACGGTGGCTGTCCAGCATCCGGGCTTTTTCGAAAAAAGCCGTGAAAAGTTCACCTATGAGCGACGCCACCAATCGACCGCCTATGTGGCCCCGCACAAGGGTCTCACGTATGTCACAGCTGCCTGGTGGGGCGGAAAGACTCCATCATTTCTCGCCGCTCTCGAACGCATGGTGGAGATGGAGCGCATGGATCAGCGCATCGGCATCAAGGCAGTGTGGGCGGAGGAATCCTACTGGAACCGTCATTGCGTGGATCATCCACCAACGAATCTGCTGCCGCCCTCTTATGCATGGACTGCTGCGGTCAAAGATCAGCCACGCGTCATGGTGCAGTGGCCCATGGACGCTTTTTGTCTCACGGAAACAAACCTATGAAAACATACGAATTACATAACATGATGGAGAGCTTGGCATTTTTGCCAAACCTGGGTCCTACGGAGATGGTGATTATCTTCGTGCTGGTCATGCTTCTCTTTGGTGCGAAAAAAATCCCCGAACTGGCGCGTGGCATCGGCAAAAGCCTCGGCGAGTTTAAAAAAGCGAAAACCGATTTTGAGAAAGAATTGTCGCTCGGGGAGAAGGAGAGTGGGAATCCAGGAGGCAAACAGGCAAAATCACCTTCCCCAGAGAGCTAACGAATGCTTGCGCGAAGTCCATTGATCAGTTGCATCATGCCCACTTACGGGCGACCTGAGTTTCTGGGAGAAGCCGTGGCGATGTTTCTCGCACAGGATTATCCGGAAAAAGAACTGGTCATTCTCAATGATTGTGCCGGACAATCCTATCATTGTGACAGTCCCGGCGTGCGGGTGATCAATGTACCGTCACGGTATCCGAGTCTCGGAGACAAACGCAATGCGAGCATTGAGTTATCCCATGGTGACATCATTGCGGTGTGGGATGATGACGATATCAACATGCCTTGGCGATTGTCTCATTCCTATGCAGAAATGGTTCGCATGCAGAGGGCGATCTATGTTCCCGACAGTTTTTACACTTACTGTGGAAGCATGGAATTTTGCGGGAGTCATCCCACTGAGGGAGGTGCCTACCATGGGATGGCGGTTTTCACCAGAGAGCTCTGGCAGCAGGCGGGGGGCTACCCCTCACAAGGCGTGGGCGAAGACGCCGGCTTTTTCCGTAAGGTCAGAAAAGTCACCGGCTTGCAAGATCTCACGGTCGAGTTAGCGGCAAGCAAGCGCTTCTATGTGCTGCGTGCCACGTCCCTGTATCAGCACATGAGTATGGCGGGCGGTGTGCGGGACATGGACACATCACCGCAGAACATGCTCATCGAGCCCAAGTCGTTGCAAGACAGCACACTGCGTGATGGTTGCATGCGATTGATGCAAGAATACAGAGAATCGTTGTTTCCCTTCACACCTTTTGAAGGTGAAATGCCCAACGAGAGCAAGCCCGTATTGTCCGTCTGCGTGAGTGTGAAGAATCGCTCGCGGGTCAAACATGGTGACAAAGAGCTATTACTCTTCCCCAATTGCGTGAAATCTCTCGCTGCTGCGGCAAAGGAGATTGCCCCACTGGGGAGGATTGAGCTGGTGATAGCAGATTATCAATCGGACGACTGGCCTTTGGAAGGTTGGCTGGAGTCGTGCAAAGGCACACTCGAGATCGTCCATTTGCAAGTCCAAGGCGATTTCTCCCGAGGCGCGGGATTGCATTTAGCCGCTGAACAAGCCAGTGCGGACACACTCTTGTTTCTGGATGCAGACATGTTGGTCAGCGAAAAATTTATACGAGCATGTCTGGGCAACGACTTCGCAGAGTTCGCCTTGTTTCCTGTGATGAGACGGTTGGATGAGAGCGGATCAGAAGAGGAATGGGATTCCTGGAGTCATGGGATCTCATGCATGAGCCGTGATATTTTCCATGCCAGCGGCGGCATACCCCCCTTCAAAAGCTGGGGAGGAGAAGACGATATATTTCATGATCGCGTCGCCAGTTTGATAGCGATCAAAAGAGAACGCCTCCCCGGGTTGCTCCATCAATGGCACCCAGAAAAGTGCCGGCACGAGCACTATGTTCATGCGAGAAAAAGCGACTATGCGTCATTTGTCAGTGATCCGAGTCAGCAGATGGGGCGTAAGGTGAAATTCATCTACTGGGCAGAACACCCGCACTGGAAAGGCTATCTGCATCTGATGGAAGGAGGCCGCATGTGCCGCCCGGGCGGAGATGCTGGCTCGTATGAATTGATCGAAGGCCGATCTTTGGTATTGCGCTGGGACAAATGGAAGAGGGTGGAATTGTTATGGCGCGCTGAGGAGGGAATCTTCGCCAGCGAGGATGGCTCATTCACACTGCGGCGACAGGAACAGCACATTGCGGCGACGTACGAGAATTTTTGGCCGAATTTTTCTGCCAGGAATGCGTCCGAGTATTTTCCGTTCTCGATTCTGTCCCGTCTGCCGATTCGCGTCAGTAGTGTTTTTGGGAAGTCAGATTGTCTCTATGATCTCATCTTTTCTGGCGAAGAGTTGCGAAGCCTGAAATATGACGGCTCGACATTTCTCATTTCCAGAGAGAATGACACCAAGCCACTGCGTTCGCGTTGGTTTCTTGGCACTCCCTATATGGATCATCCGAATGCCTTTCATCTTCCCCTTTTTTATTACTATTGGGACAGATATGAGAAATCCGGCTTTCTCGCAGATCAACGAGAGGCAGCAAACGATAGGGAATTTGGCATTTCCGTGTTGATTCAGAATCACACTAGCGGCGACCTTGTGAAGAGGCGCTTGGATCTGGCCCATGAGCTTTCTCACTATTTCCCCGTATACGGTAGCGAGAATATGCGTGAGTTTGCGCCGGAAGGGTCAAAAATGATTTATCAAAAAATTGGCAAAACGTTAGAGGACAAACTGAATTTTCTCTCACGTTATACCCACCATCTTTGCATGGAAAACACTTCCGCCAAAGGATACTTGACCGAGAAGCTTTTCGACGCCTTTTATGCAGGTACAGTTCCCATTTACCAGGGTGATCCGAATTTTGATGAGTGGATGGAACGGGAGGCTGTGATTGTGTGCGATGGCCTTACAATCGATGAAGTTATACAGCGAATTCAATGCTCGCATGAGTTAACAAAAGTGGTACAATCAGAAAGGGTCAGATTCTGCAAGAAAGGGTTGGAGGAAATATCTCAAAAATTGATGAAATTCCTTGAGCGTTTGCAGAAGTGAGGCATTTTCGTTTATTTTTTTCATTGCTATGATGCGCTCACGGAGCTTTCAGGCGCAGCGTGATGCGGCAGATGGCTTGGTCGGCGGGGGTTGGGATTTGACTGGATGGCGGCTGCCGTGGGGCGCAGGTCCAAGGCAGCCTCTGCGGGAAACTTGCCGCTGCGCTGATCCTTGCCCGACAAGGAAAACTCGAGCAAGCTCTCCCTGGCCAATTTACTTGAAGGGCCCAGCCGAAATGTCAAAGTGAAGATCTTGACAGACT
>Ga0075157_10002452_pt1 | contig 10867 bp, 7 predicted proteins | sample JI81BgreenDNA_FD_70967 | JGI IMG/M metagenome (GOLD analysis project Ga0075157, IMG submission 70967) | Wastewater effluent complex algal communities from Wisconsin, to seasonally profile nutrient transformation and Carbon sequestration -... | ecosystem: Engineered > WWTP > Effluent > Algae...
GGATCCGAGGGTTCGAATCCCTCCGACTCCGCCAAGTTCTTGTGATAGTTTCCGTTCTTTCGGAGACAGGGACTTTCTCCCCCAATTTCCGGGGCTTTGCGCGGCCAACGGCACCGGAGACGCGGCTTTGAGCTGCTCCGAGGCGCGCAATTAGGCCCGTTTCTCAGTCGCCCAATTTGCCGGTTCCGAGTTGATTTTGGCGCTCAGCGCTGCGCGGCAGTAAGCCCCAGCAGACGATGCTGCTTCGTCCAGGACGGGGCGATGCGCTTCACGTCCCTCAACCGCTCAAGGTTGATGTCAGTTGGCGCTGTTCCGTCGATGATGGCGTTCACGACTGCAGGCGAAAGGAACGCGAGCCTGAGGACGCGATTCACATAGTTCCGCGAAAGGCCTTCTGCTTCTGCGAGACCAGCCACCGTCATATCGGTCTCGTCTTGGAGCCGTTTCCACCACGCCTTCGCCTTCACGATTGCGGCTACAAGCTTCTGATCGACCGCTCCCGCGGTAGCATGCTGCCCTGTCTCGAGAACGAACCTGACGGCCAGCCCGCTCCGGCGGATGCGAGCCGGGATGGTGATGCTCATTGCCTCTACCGCGGATGTGTCGGCCTCCAGTCCAAGATCGAGGTCCAGGCCCGCAGGCTCGAAGGCAAGCTCGACAACCTCGTCACGCACCGCCACCCGCTGGACAATGCGCTGCAACAGGTTCTGAACTGGCAGTCCCCGTTTACCGTCGAGGGTAGCGACCATAGCCGCAGCCTTTTCCACCAGTGAGGCGACGACGCGCGGCCCGTCGATCGAAGCGCCAAGCTTCCGCGCAAAGGCAATGGGGTCCTTCAACTCGGCCACCACCGCCTTGATCACCAGTTGCTCCAACTCCCTCGCAGGAACGCGAACACCATTGGCACCGCTGGCAGCGGCATTGTTCGCAGCAGACATCCCATGCTGCAGGTGGCGGCTAACGTAGTAGCGGTATCGGACTTTACCCTTGCACGCGTGGGTTGCGACAAGGGGCAGCCCTTCGTGGTCCACCACCTTGCCCGCGAGGAGGCTGGGGTCCTTGACAGTCGGGGCTTGCTGGACGCCCTGGGCGTTATCGCCGAACTGAGCCTGAACACGATCCCAGGTCTCTTGGTCGATAATGGCAGGATGGCTTCCGGGGTATGTCTTTGACCCATGCCGGATGCGGCCAATGTATAGCGGGTTCTTCAGCAGGTTGTAGAGTTGGCCTCGTCCGAATGAGGTCCCCCCGAACGTCCTGCCAGTTGTCGTGGTGCGTTTTGGCTGGCGGATGCATTGCTGGATCAGCTCATCGTGCAGGGCGCGAACCGTGCCGAGTTCGAAGTAGCGCTGGAAGATATGCCGAACGGTGGCAGCTTCCTCTTCGACAATGGCAAGGCTCCGCCCATCAGGTCGGTAACCAATCGGCGGTGTTCCTCCCATCCACATGCCGCGCTGTTTTGAAGCCGCAATCTTGTCCCGGATTCGCTCGGCGGTGACCTCCCGCTCGAACTGGGCGAACGACAGCAGCATGTTGAGGGTAAGTCGCCCCATGCTGGTGGTGGTGTTGAACGACTGGGTGACCGAGACGAAGCTGACCCCGGCCTTGTCGAACGCCTCCACCAGCCTGGCGAAGTCGAGCAGGCTCCGGGTCAGGCGGTCGACCTTGTAGACGACCACGTTGTCAATGAGACCCGCGGCGATGTCGGCGAGCAAGGCCTTCAGGCCCGGGCGCTCGAGTGTCCCGCCCGAGATGCCGCCATCGTCATAGCGGTTCTTGATCAACACCCAGCCTTCGCTGGCCTGACTGGCCACATAGGCCGTGCAGGCCGCGTACTGGGCATCAAGGCTGTTGAAGTCCTGCTCCAGTCCCTCTTCCGAGGACTTGCGGGTGTAGATTGCGCAGCGGATGTCTTTCATGCTGCTGCCTTCCGGTCACGCAGGCCGAAGAACTTGGGCCCCGACCATTGGGTGCCCGTGATGGTGCGGGCGACCTCGCTGAGGCTGCGCCAGGTCTTGCCGTTCCATTCGACCTCGCCGGCCTCGTTGACGGTCACGACATGGGCGACCCCGTTCCAGACTCGTACCAGCCGCATGCCGGGGCGGGTCGTGCGCAGGCGGGTCGCCTTATTGGCATTCCGACCGGCCGAGGCAACGGCCTCGAGTTGCTTTACGGACGCCGCCGACAACCCACCCAGCGCCTTCTCCTGCATCGCATAGGCAAGACCGAGGCGCAGGAGCCCTGCACTAACCTTTGGCGGATCGGTCTTTAACCGGCTCCGCCAGAGGTGGCGCAGGGCGTCGAGGTCCATGCCGGACAGCGCATCGATCTCAGCTTCGAGGTCGACTCTCGCCATCAGGCTGCAGCCTTGTCCGGCTGGGTCTCGATCGCGAAGCGCGTGGTACCTTCGACCCTTGTGCGCACGACAGCCAGTCCCTGCTTCCGGAGGCCGGTCATACCGGCGCGGACGCTGTGCGGTTGCCAGCCGGTGGCCTTTACCAGTTCGTCGAGAGTGGCGCCGCCGGTTCGAGCAAGAAGACTGTGGATCACATCGAGTTTGCTAGGCTGGCGCGCCCGGTCAGAATCTCGAGCGTCTGCTGCATTTGCGTTGGGGCCCTTAACCGGCGCGCCTTGCGACTTGGTATTCGTGCGGCGCGCGTTGGCCTTTGGCTTGACGTTTGTCATGGGTGGTCTCCTGGTTCCGGAGCAGCACCGTGCTGCTCCCACCACCCAAAGCCCCCGGGTCCATGACCTCCAGGGGCTATGCGCCTGCTGCCCACTCGTTCGGCGCTCAGTCAGGAATGCTTGGTTGCCGTCGCAAGTCGAGGGGAATGTCGTGAATTGGGCCGGTTGCAGAATTTCTGCTTTCCGCCAGCGTATTTGGAAAGCTGCATTTCGGGGTTGGCGCCCAGGAATGTCCGCCGACACAAGAACTAGGATGGCAGCCAATCTACATCAGTGCGTCACCGGCTTATCCGATGCTTTTCAGAAGGGGAACAAGCTGAATTGGTTTGGCGCAGCGCGAGGCTTGCAACGTTTGTGGATCCCTCAATGAGAAAATCAACGTACCAATCAACTGAGATGCGGGGCTGCTAGCGGCGCCGGCGGAAAGGCTCATGGTGGCATCGGGACTGTAAGCCGATCGGCTATCGTTCACTCGGCTAAAGGCCATTGGGCGCCCGTTCGGCATCTGCACGGCTAAGCGTTGTCTATCTCACAAAAATCGCGACGTTCCCTTTTAGACACCAGCTACTAAGCCGCAGGCTCAGCCGGTTCGGCGAAGGCTGCCTGCCATGCGGCACTGATTAGCTTTGAGCTCGCCGAAAATATCTTCGCATTCACTGCTTGCGTAGAGCCGCCCGCCTGATGGTGCATCTTCGACTTAAGAGCCGGCATAAGCTTTTTGCCATGGCAACTTTGGAAGGGAAACGCGGCATTGCCATCAACAGGCAAAAAATCCCTCACCTTAGGCGCATCCTGTGCCAGCCCCGCTGCCGCCCACTCGGGTTTCCCCTTCTTCCGCTCGCTTCCGTAAAGCGTTTCAGCGATTTGGTCGCGGGCCTTCTGGACCGCCAGCACTAGTACGTCGCGCCTCTCCTGAATGGCGTCTCGGACCGTAGCCTCGACGATCTCGGGCTGAAGATCGTTGAAGACGGCTTTGAGGTGCTCAGGGTCCGCGAACAAGTGCTCGACGTCGTTCGCGGGGGTGAAAATCTCAGTTACCCGTTCCACACCTAAGGTCGCCCGCTCTTTGGCTGCGACTGCGATTTCGTAAGCCATCTCCTCGGCTGTTCGGAAATCGCGATCCCTGTGGATTATGATCCTGGCGTCGGGTCTGAGTTCGGACACGATGCCGGCAAGCAGGCGCGCAGCGGGCAGGTTGCCGCAGCCGTTGTAAGACAGCACCGCAACGTCGCTTGGAGCACCATTAACTTTCGCCAGTGTTCGGACCGGACCCGCGTCCTTATCCTCGGTGAGGAGAATCGTTTTGCGAGCTGGGTCAAACGCTTCGGCTCCCGCGGATAGCGCCCCAAGGGTCATGAGCAGCGGTATGGCCGGCCGGCGCGTGTCGTCGACGGCGACCTCGCCACCCTCGTTCATCCACAGTAGGGCCGCCTCAGAATCTCCTAGCAACCGCTGAATCAGCTGCGGCGAGTGGCTGGCGAAAAGGATGCGGGTGCCAGTTTCGGACGCGATCCCCTTCAGCGCCTCGTATAAGCGTGCTTGGCTGTCGGCGTGGAGGTGCGCGTCCGGCTCGTCGAGCAACAGTAGAGGTGGTGCGTAGAAGCAGGCGTAGGCCAAAATTTGGATGACTTGGAGCATGCCAGTGGACGCCATGTCGAGGGTCACGCGCGTCGCTTCCCTGATCACCTCGACTCTGACGAAGCGATCCCGACTGGGGTCGTGGTCTACAACGATGCGTACGCCCTCGTAGCAGCGGTCGAGCAGTTCGCAGAACAGTCGCCATCCGCCATTCGGCAGCTTGCCGACATCTTGACTGTTCTTCCAGGCAATCCTGTCCGCCTCGTCCGCGACGCCGTTGAAGAGGTGGTCGAGGACGGAGCGGAGATAGAGGTTGGCGTCTCCATGCATGACGGCGGCGTCCATGGCCCCCTTCGTCCGCCACTCCTCGCGTATCGGGATACCGGACAAACCCGGCGTCAGGATAGAAAACGGCCGGTCGCGGTTTGCCAGAACAGTTGCGAAATCGTCGTCTCCGGACCTTGTGATTAGGATGTTGGCGTTCTTGCCACGTTTGATGTCGATCGACACCTTTTTGGGAGTGTCGGTGTCGATGTCCACCCCAATGTAGGTGATTGAGAAGCCAATCTTCTGGGTTGCTGGGTCTCCACGTTTTAGATCAAGGAGGTGCTCTGTCGGGCGGAATTGCACTGCGTCGTTGGCGACAGTCACGACGAACTCGGGCGTACCATCCTTTCGCACGCGCCGGAGCGCGGCTTGTAGAATGGACACTCCGAGCTGTGCGGCCTGTAAGGCGCTGCTCTTCCCGCTCGTATTGCCGCCTACAAGCGAAGTGATTGGCTTGAGGTCTATGCCGAGCGCTGCGATGCGCTTGAAGTCGGCCACCTCAATCCTGTCTAACCTTATTCTCACGTCCGCCCCCTTGGGTTGCATAAGGACTGAAATCGGCAGGACGCGCAAGGCCGGCCCCGTTCGCCATTTTTGATGATTAGCGGTCCGGTCTTAGAACGCGGAAGATGCACTTCAAACCACCGGCTTACGGGCTGGAAAGGGCTTGCACCGTGCAAGCCTTCGCGGATGGGCTTTCGGACAAAGCAGATTGGCAGTCTTGTGGCTTCATTTCCGTCGTTCGCCTAGCAGTTGATCAAGGCTGAAGGCTGCCATCCATCGCTCCAGCACAGGCGGGCAAACTGGCTAAAGGGCCCAACAGCCGCATTAGGGAGAGCTGAAGCGGCAAGTGAACATCCGTCTAACGGACCGAACGCCGGAGTTGACACGCCTGAGGGAAAAACGTCAGGTTTCTGTCAATTGGCCGGCCGTCAGAACTGTCCATGACCGTTCTGGGTTGGCCACATTTGAGGGTATGTCAGAAGCCGTGTGACCAATCTCTGTGACATGAGCCTAGATCAAACTTAGTCTCAACCGAACAAAGTCTAATAATTTCAATGGCGATAACGCTCCTTGAAAAAATGCGATGGCACACACTTAGACGTGTTATTAATAGCGCAGTGTGACACGGAATCCTGTAGTGACTGGTGAGATTGAGGGCCTTCTTAAGCATTATGGTCCTACGCTGTCGAGCAACGTGGCGCTAGCGCTGGCGGAGAGTGCCGGGCTAACGCCGGCTGCTGCGAGGAAGCGGGTGTCGCGCGCGACGCCACCCGTGCGCAGGTTGGCCGGCATACCATTTCCGCGGAATGCCCGGTTCATGTACCTGGAAAGCCAATTCGGTTCTCCAATGTATTGGGAGAGCCTGGCGAAGGCATTGATGGACAGTAACTCGGCGCTTGGCTTCGGGATCGCCGGCCTGCGCCAAGCCGGGGGGATTGTTCCCGCCAGGCACTTCCCCATCGTTTGCGGGGCGCCGCTGCGCCAACTTAAGCACCTGTCCGCCGATACCGTGCTCCAGCGTCTTTGCGAAGCGGGGCTGGTGAAGGAGGCGGTGGTGCCTTCGCTCGGCGATTGCGTCGCCTTGGTGCAGGACGAAGACTTCTACGAACGTCGCGGCGCGGAGATGCGTGCCCGCCTGATTACCGAAAACATGTTGCTTGCGGCATTGAAGGACTGGCTGCGCAACCTCGGGATCGCAAGCTATAATCTGGTACAGACCCGCGAAGCGGAGCCGCTCCCGCAGATTGGCACCATCGTCTGGGATTTGGCTGCACCGTCATATCTCGGCCACATGGTCCGCCGCGGAAAGGACGGCCAAACCAAACCTGGATTCGTCGTGTGCGACGTAAACCTCACCGATCACATGACCCTATCCGGCGCCGCGCCGTTCATCCGCAAGTGCATGACGCTGCGGTCGTTGCCTAGGGTCGGCCCGTGCGTGCAGATCCTCGTCGCCGAGCGTTTCGACTCCGACGCCTTCCAGGCGCTGCGCGGCGCCGGCGTCATCGCCGCAACGCCCACCAGCCTGTTCGGTGCCGAGATCGCCAGAGCGTTGCGGGAACTTACAAGCGTTCTGACCGAAGCGGCCTATTCCTTCTACGATGCCGAGCGCTTCGAGCAGCTGCTGCAGTCCCTTGGACGGATCGAAGGGGCGGCTTACCAGCTGCGCGGCACACTGTTCGAATACATGACCGCGGACGCCGCCAAGCGTCTAGGCCTAGGTGACATCTGGATGAACCGCATTTTCAAGGTGGCGGACAAGGGCAAGGCAGAGGTCGACGTACTGGCCGTCCGCGCTAATCATTCTGTCACCGCGATCGAATGCAAGGGTTACAGCCCCAGGGCGGTGATCCCCGACGAGGACTTCAGACGCTGGCTGAAGCACAACGTACCGATCGCCTTCCGCGCCATTAGAGATCATCCCGACTGGAAGAACCTGCCTGTCGGCTTCGAGTTCTGGACGACGGCGCCCATCTCTCAGGATTCGCTGGCACTGTTCGAGAAGGCAAGAGGCGAGATCAACCCGGACCGCTATACCATCGAACTGAGGGGACCGGCCGAGGTCAGGAATGCCTGTTTAGAAACGAAGGAGCAGTCACTGATAGTGGCCTTCGAGAAGCACTTCACTCTACCGGACGGAAGCGTTCCGCCGCGTGTACGGCAATCGTCGTCTGTCCCCTGCCTCGACCACTCGACCCCGCGACAAGCCTGATGGAGAGAATGGGGGAGACAGGCCAGCTATCGGACGCGGACATTCGGATCGTGCAGTCGATCGCCGACTTCCAGATGGCGCTAAGCGCCGTAACGTTCCTGTGCGAACTGGAGGCGGACGAGCCGATCTCGCGCGTGACGCGAAGGCGGTACCGCTGCTTCGAGGACACGGCCGTCGTCGCATACTGCCGGCCATTCACGCAGTCTAAGGGATTGCCTACGCTGAGCCACAAGAAGCTGGGCATCCGGCCCACGCCGGAACAGCAGGCGCTTCATGATCGCATTTGGGAGCGGCGAAACAAAGTCGTCGCTCATACCGATATCGACAGGATGCGCCTCGCGATGTCCACCTTCCAGCCCTTCGATGATCACGCAGTTATGCTGCCGATTATGGATTTCGATGACGGCCTGGCGTTTTTCCAAGATCGGCACCACCTAGAGGAGTGGCTGCGACTGTTGATCCACGCCGCGGCGATGACGGTCTTCGATCGCGTTCAGAACGCGCCGCCTGTCCGTTTCAGACGTGACCATACCGACGGATCTTGATGCGCGAGTGTCGGCTCGCGCATGACATACAGTCAGTAGTGCGCATGGCACGAGAGCGGCTGACCGGCTAAAATTCGTGTGGCGTATATCCGCGTTTCACAGCACAAGCGACGAATGTTTCGCGCAAGTCTCTCGGGTCAGATCAGGCAGACGAAGCTGCCCAAGTGGAAGCCTCTGCTTCCCGTGTTCGAGGCAGTGATGAACGCCGTCCAGTCGATCCAGGATCGTGGCGTGGAAGGCTTGGTAGTCGTAAACATCGTCGAGGCGCCTTCACTGAAGATCGACGGCATCACCCGCATCGACCGCTTCATAATCTATGACAATGGCGTGGGCTTCACCGACGAGAACATGGACTCGTTCAATACTGCCTATTCCGAATACAAGTTCACCAAGGGCGGGAAGGGGGTCGGGCGCTTTCTATGGTTGAAGGCTTTCGATAAGGTCGAAATTGACAGCGTCTTCGAGGCCGAGGGCGAAGGCCGCCTCCGCCGCAAATTTGTCTTCGACACATCGTACGACCCTGATCATGTCGAGGCGGAAGCGGCCGGGGACGCGAAGGTAGCGACCACCATCGAGCTGTCGGGATTTCAGGAACCCTACAGGAGCGAGCTGACCCTCGACCTCGATCAAATCGCGCTGCGGATGTGTGAGCACTTCATCCTGCTGCTGATGCAGCCAAGCTGCCCGCGCATCGAATTGCGTTCGGGGAAGCAGCAGTTGTCGCTGAACGCCTTTTTTGAGGAAGGCTTTAGCAAAAATGCCACGCGCTCCACGTTCAGCATTAAGGATCAGGAATTCACTGTCCATGGCTTTCGGCTCACCCTGCCGCGTACCGCCCGGCACCGGCTGATTTATTGTGCCGACGAACGCGCGGTACTGTCGGAGAACCTGGACGACCTGGTTCCGAACCTCTCGGGCCGGCTGACGGACGGTAATGGCGAAACCTTTGTCTATCTAGCGGTGGTGACCGGCGGATTCCTGAATGAGCATGTCAACCAGGAGCGAACCGCATTTGACATCGACAACGACACCGATGCCGAGGCTTCGCAGGGCACCATGCTCGTTCCGAATCTCAAGCGGGCGGAAATTCGGAACGCCTGCGTCGACTTCGTGCGCAACGATCTGTCCGATGTGCTCGCCGACATTAATTCGAGCAAGCTGGAGCGCATACGCAGCTATGTCGCCACCGACGCCCCACACTATCGCGTCCTACTCAAACGTGCAGACGAGTTCATCGATCGCATTCCGCCGAGCGGAACCAAGAACGACCTCGAGCTCGCGCTTCACCGCGAACTTCATCAGCGAGAGGTCGAGCTGAAGAAGGAAGGCAACCGGATCATCATCGAGGCGGCCAAGCTCGACGACTATGAGGGCTACCGGGAGCGTTTGTCGCATTTCCTTGAGAACAACAACGAACTGGGCGTAGCGGCGCTCGCCCAGTACGTCGCGCACCGCAAGATCATCCTCGAACTTTTCGAGAAGGCGCTAAGCTCGAACAGCGACGGCCGGTATCCGTTGGAAAAAATCCTGCACCAGATCATCTTTCCGATGAGATCGAGCACTGACGACACACTTTATTCGCAGCAGAACCTCTGGCTTCTGGACGAGCGCCTGAATTCCTATGGGGTCATCCACTCCGACCGACAGCTGCGCTCAATCGAAGGACTTGGGTCCGATTCCGCGCTGCGTCCCGACCTGATCGCTTTCGACCAGGAATATCTCCTCGGCGATGGACCACAACCTCTAAACAGTTTGACCGTGGTCGAATTCAAGCGACCTATGCGTAACGACTACACCGAAGAGGCCAACCCGCTGAATCAGGTGTTCGATGTGATCGACAAAGTTCGTTCCGGCAGAAAGCTGGACGCGAATGGACGTCCCATTGCTGTTGCAAGTCCCAACATTCCGATGACGTGCTATGTAGTTTGCGACCTTACGCCTACGCTTAAGCAAGTTCTGAAGGAGCGGGACGCAACTATTCTACCCGACGGCCAAGGATTCTACGGATACAGTCGAAACTACAACGCATATTATGAGGTGCTCGACTACGGGAAAGTACTACGCGATGCGCAGCGCCGGAATGGGGCGTTGTTCGACAAGCTCAAGCTCATTTGATGGTGGGACGCGTCGTGTTTACCGAAGATAGCTGCCGATCCCTAGACTGCAAATGTTCGGGCATGGTCGAGTGTCCGGTGAACCACCGGCTAAAGAACAAACGCCGGCCGCCTTCGGCGCCCTGACGCATCGGCTTACGGAAACAGCAGACAGGCAACTCCACGCCCTCATCCCGATCGTTCAATGACGCTGGTATGCGCCCTAGTCCCGGCCATTGGGTGCATACCAATGCCAAGTCGTCAGGTGGTTGCTTCGACGATGCCGGGATCTATTTTTTGGTCTTCGCTCCGCTCGAATTGCGTTGGGCGCGCGCAGCCGCGCGCTTATCCTTGAGCGGGATCACTCCGGAGACGTCGATCGCGCATACAATCGGTTGTGGACCGGTCGCAGAGCTTTCGCGCATTGCCCGTGCGCGCGAATGAAGATGGTCCATGACGGCGGTGAATGGGACGAGTTGATAGCCCGGCGCGATTTCCCAGCCGCCCGGGCGCGGCTGCTGGTGGACGAGGAGCAGAATGCCGTGACGCCCAGCCTTATGGCGCAGATACTGACTGCAAAGTTGAACTTCGAGCGCCGTTTCCAGCTGCTTGACCGAGAGGTCGTCCGCCACCTTGATCTCGATCGGCAAGTCGACACCGCCATGCCGGCTGGTCAGCGTGATGTCGGGTTCCTTTTCGTCCGCGAGATGGGTTTCTCGCTGTACGGTATAGGCTTCGTTGCGCCGCACCTCGAGCTGTGTTGCGACCCATCGTTGAACGGCATTCTCGTCGGCCAGTCCCTGCAGCGTGTCGCCCTGAGCGAACTTGCCGTGAAGAAGATCGTGCTGGATCGCCTCGAGCCTGCGCCGCGCTACTAGCTGAAGATCTTCCGTCGTGCGCGGCGCGCGATCGAAACTCTTCTC
>Ga0075157_10002454_pt1 | contig 10866 bp, 9 predicted proteins | sample JI81BgreenDNA_FD_70967 | JGI IMG/M metagenome (GOLD analysis project Ga0075157, IMG submission 70967) | Wastewater effluent complex algal communities from Wisconsin, to seasonally profile nutrient transformation and Carbon sequestration -... | ecosystem: Engineered > WWTP > Effluent > Algae...
CATCCTTCTAAAATTATCTTTATATTCTTGGCTAACCTTCCACTTCTTCTCAGAAGCCATCCTATAAGATTTTTCAGTGAAATGATCTATTAATAGTTTTCCAAAATGGCTACTTCCACCATGATTTTGCCTCATATCAATAAATAGCATTTTAATTCTCTTTTGTTGAATATCCTTAAAAGTTTGTGTAAGAAACATATTGAATTTATTTTGGTCTAGTACAATCATACTGTTAAAAGTTATTAGCCCAACAGAGTCATTTATAATCCTATATTGAATAATATTGTCAAAAGAAATTTTCTCTGATTTTACATTTTTTTGTTTAGAACTTGGCTTATAACCATTAGAAGTAAATGTATATACACCTGTTCTATTTTGACTTGATGCTTCAATAATAAATGGAGAATAAATTTTATTCAACCACAAATACATACCAAAAGAAGATTGAATACCTTTCTTCTTATATTCTTGCATTCCTCCTATATACTTATAAAAGGAAGTAAATAGTGAATCCGCATTTCTACCATTTATCTTTAAAATATGGTCATCCTTCTTAAGAGGGTTATCTTTAAGATAAGATTGTACAACTGTTAATTTATTATTTTTGAAAGTACATTTGACTGGAAAAAAGCCATATTTTTTAGAATATTCAGCATATTGCTTTTTAGGATAATATGAATACATATGTGGTACATTATACGCACCTTGCAAAGTGATAAATTTCTCATAAAACTCAATTGATGTTAATTGTTTTTCATTTTTAATTGAAATAGAAATGCTATCAATATATTGTTTATCAGTAAATAGATATGGAAAAGGTGATATTTTCTGTACCATATCATTATAATAATCAATATCTTGACTTATCTGTTTTTGAGTGAGATTTTCTTTAGCGAGTTTTGTGTCAAGCCTTTTTTGAACCCTCTTTTTAATTGAACAAGCACTACATAATGCTATTATTAGAACTAATAAAGTAAAATGCCTCATATTATTAATGATTAGTTGTTATTCTAAGGCAATATCAAATATTAACTCTATACGAAAAAACTTAATACATCAACATATTTAAATAATACATCAACAGAATATTTTTTTATCTTAGACTTGGAAGTTATCTGTTATATATAACAATTTGTAAAAAATCATATAGTTCGTGTATAATAACCCTATATTCATCATTTTCATTTTTTTATTTAGAAAGTCTTTTAGATTATTGTGATGTCATTATAAAATTGTAAGAGATGAATTTGTATAATATATGAAAAGAATAAATAATCTAGTGTTTTATCTCCCAAACTTTATTTCCAATTATTATCAAAAACTATTAGAAAAAAGAAAATTAAAACTAAAATTAATATTGTTTTAATAGGTATTCTAAGAGAAAACAATGTTCAATAATTTACACCACTATTACTATTTTAAAATAAGCCAAAATATTATTTTGGCTTATTTTTTATAACTTCTATGAATTCAAAAAACTCATCTTTATACTGAGTGCCAATAGGAATAAGCGTTTTGTTTATTTCAACCTGATGCCGTTCTATCATATTGATTTTATCAATAGAAATAATATAAGAACGATGAATTCTAAAAAATCTTTTTGGAGGAAGCATTGGTAAGACTTCTTTTAGACTATTTAAAGTCATAATTTTTTTTGTAGTAGTAAACAAACATACATAATTGCCTTGTCCTTCAAAATACAGGATATCATCTAATACAACAGGATAAATTTCTGTACCACTTTTGATAAAAAGAGTCTCTTTTCTATTTTCTATAGTTGGGATGGAGGAAGGTGTTTCTATTTGTGGGTTCATATTATTTCGAGTTCTCTTGAGCAACTTATTAATAGCTTTTAAGAATCGGCTTAATTCAAAGGGTTTTAACAAATAATCTACTACATCGAACTCAAAGCCATCAAAGGCGTATTCTTGATGGGCTGAAGTAATAATGATATGGGGCATTTGTGGGGAATAAATAGCTTTTAAGAAATCTATTCCATTCATAGTGGGCATATTAATATCCAAAAAAATTACATCAACAGTATGATTCTGTATATAATATATAGCATCAAGAGGATCTCTAAAAGTATTGACAAGTTCAAAAGAAGGTACTTTATCAACATAAGATTTTAATAAATCAATAGCAAGTGGTTCATCATCTATCAGAATAACTTTCATAATCTTAATAAATTTATATTTTTACTTAGAAAAGCTGGAAAAAGATACATAAATAATCAAAATGAATTAAATAAAGTTATGATAAATTCATTTAAAATAAAAACTATTAAAAATAGTATTTTTCTAATAGTTGCCTTTTTAGTTTCAACAAGTGTACAATCACAGAATCAAACAGATATACAAAAGTTATTGGATAGTGCCAAATTAGAAAAAGATAAATCGCACCTTATTGAGGCTACAAATATTCTAAGAATTGTAATAGAGAAGAGTGAAAAACTAGAATATAAGCAAGAAGTTATAGAAGCATCATTATTAATGGGCAATATCTACCTACAAATGGGTGATAGAACAACAGCTTATCAATATAATATGAAAGCATTAAAGATTTCAGAGTTAGAGGGCTTTGATAAAGAACTTGGCAAATGTTTTATGAATTTGGGACGAATGTATGAAGATGAAGATAATATGGAGCAAACCATGAAACTCTATAAACAGGCTAAAGAAATCTTTGAAAAACAACAAGATTCCATAAATATCAATGTGGTAAATATCAGATTAGGTAATTTTCTTTTATCAAGTAAAAGATTTTCTGATGCTTCTGTAGAGTATAGAAAAGCATTACTTTTTGCAAAAAAGATGAATAATATACGACAAATATCAAATATTTACAATAATCTTGGAATAACTTATATGGAGTTAAATCATTTAGATTCAGCTTTCTATTATATAGAAGAGTCTCATAAAATAAATATGACATTGGGTATTGTTGATAGAAAACCAGCCTATCTGCATAATATAGGAAAATGCTATTATAAGAAAAACAACTTTGAACAAGCCATCCTATATGCAGATTCTAGTTTTTATATGGGTAAACAAAACCTGAATTTAATGATTCAAAGAGATGCTTTAAAGTTATTAAGAGAAATATATCAGTCTAAAAAAAATTATGGAAAGGCGTTAGAATATGCTTTGCTTTTTTCAGAAACAGATAAAAAAGTGTTTGATGAAGAAAAATTAAAAAAGATACAACAAATTTATACTCTTTATGAGATAGAAAAAAGAAATCACCAAATAGAATTACTAGAACTAAAAAAGAAAAAACAACAAACTCTAACTTATTATCTAATAGGAATTATAGGTTTAATTATCTGTGTGTTCATTATATTTTATCAGAAACAAAAAAGAGATAAGCTTACTCTACTGATGAAAAATGAGTTACAAAATATGCAGACTAGGTTAGAAAAAGCAGAAAAGGAGAAAGTAGAAGCTAAATTTTTAAGAATGCAAATAAGCCCTCACTTTTTATTCAATACACTTAATAATTTGTTTTCATTAGCTATAAAAAATGATGATCAAATTACAGCAAGTGGTATTAGTAAACTTTCTAATCTGACTAGATATTTATTATATCAAAGTAAACAGGAAGAGGTATCTTTAGAAAGTGAAATATTTATAATTGAAAATTATATAGGTTTACAAAATCTACGTATTAATGAGAAAGATGATGTAGAAATTATATTTACACAGGATATAGAAGATATTGAAACATATTATATTGCCCCCAACATTTTAATTACATTTGTAGAAAATGCTTTTAAATATGGTATTTTACCTCAGAAGAAATCTCAAATAATTATAAAGATGTCTTCTATAAATGATATGATGTATTTTATGGTACAGAATACAAAACACAGCAACTTACATCCAGCAAAAGAGACTTCAATGAGTATTGGTTTAGATAACGCAAAAAAACAACTGGAAAAATTATACCCCAATCAATATGATTTAGAAATAGAAAATGAAATACACTTCTTTCGAATACAACTCCAAATTAGACTACACAAAACGGATATATAACAGGTTTTAATGGTAAAAACTACCATTTAATCAAATCGGATAAAAACAATAAGTTTTAATATTCTTAATTTTATTGGTAAAACAATTTATTCTTATTTTGATGTAACAAGTATTGTATAGTTTGTTCTTCATCCAGATAATTACAAGAAACTTCAGGTTCAGTATTATATTGAGAAGGATAAAAGTTGGTTTTCAGAACAAATATTTGTTTTTCAAAATTATATTGAATTTCAAAGTTCCAATTTGCACCTCCACCATAAGGATCAGGATCATATTCACCACTCAATATGAGGGTTTTACCATTTTTCATCTTTTCAATAAAGTCTTCTATTTCATCAAGTGTAAGGGGTATCATTATTTTTTGATAATATGGTAAATATCTGATTTTTATTTAGCATTTAAAAAACTACTTTCTATTCTGTGAGTTCAGAAGCATATTATTGTATTTTGACACGTTGATTTTGAGCTTACATTGCTTGCCAAATCAAATAAAAGTTTATCAGAATAAAAGATAGAATTGTAACCCAAAAAGCCCATTTATCTACTTTCTTTGCCAATGGGTTTTTCTCAGAAGCAAAAAGTCTATAAGCTATTACTGTCATAATAAGGCTAATTAAAATATAAATAAATGTAATTACGTGAATTTTATCTACTAAAGTATAATTGTTTGTTTCTGGTAAGATAGAATCTACTACATATTTATTGGCTACTGCCGCAAATAACGAACCTACCAATAACCCAAATCTTTCAGCATTCTCAGGTCCCATAAAATAAGGCAGAAGCGAAATGACAAATGCTACATACAAACCTGTAAACAATTTGAAAAATAAGCCTCCACTCTCTCTTTTAAGTGTAATGGAAGCAATGAAATTACTATATGTAGCTTTCCCTTTGATTTCAGGATCTCCATAATTGCTGTTATATGCTCTCATTTTGGTTTCTACATCAAATTTATCTATTTTCCAGCCTTCTATTTTGATGTTTGAACTATCATAACTACTATTTTTTATATCAGGCAAAAAAATGAGTTCATTCGTTTCTGCATCTCCACTTTCTACAATAATATTCAAGCGTTGTTCATCAAAAGGAAAATCAGCAATATTCCAGTCTTTTTTGATAGTAGCTTTGGCTTTTTGAGCAGCATAATTTAGTTTTTCACGTTTTTCTATGGTTGGCAGTAGATATTCGTGTTCTTTGGCTTCAATGAGTTCCAAATTTTCAAGAATTTTAAGACTATCTTTTTGGTATAAACCCCAAATCCAGAATTTAGCATTAAAAGACTTTTCGGCTAAGTTTAAATCATAAATATCTGTTACAAATATGCCTACTTTGCAAGTATCTTGGGCAAACGATTTACTCCCTAAAACAATTAAGAAGCAAAGAAAAAGAAAATATTTTTTCATGATGTTTGCTCTAAAACTATTTTTGAGGCAAATTCTTCTATTTTTTGTTTCAAAAAATCTGCTCCTACTGCTCCTATACCAAAAGAAAGAATATTTTTTCGGCTACCATCTTTTAAATACACCATAAAATCATAACCATCCTGTGTTTTTTCATCAAAAAAACCTTTTTGTTGGCTGTATTTACGATTACCTGTTTTTGAATATGTTTTTTCAAGAAAAACGCTATCAAAATCTTTCATTGCAAACTTATCATCACTCCAAATCATGGGGAAAATACCATGCTTTGCCTGAAAAAACTCTTTATTGATAGTGATGGTAATCACATTGAAAACACCACGAAGACCTATATAGAAAACAAGAAATGCAATAGAAGCGTAAAAAAAGTATTCAGATACAAAAAGTACTCCACAGAAAAAACCTCCCAAAAGCATAGGAATGATATACCATAAAAAACCTTTATATTTACGTCTAAGGATTATTTGTTGAGGGCTTTCTTTTACAGAAAGGAAACCCTCTATTTTTAGTTTGTTCATATTTATGATAGTTTATTTTCCAAAATTTGCTGTCTTGAAAAACTCTTCTGCATTTTGTGGATATGCTGTTTCCGAAAGTACCATTAACTGATACACTACATTATCCACCACCACCAAACGAAGTTCTGTATAAACACCTTTAGGTGTTTGATAGCGAGCCTGTTTGCCTTTATAGCCGTTGAGTGTATAATCACCTTGACTCTGAACATCTTTAGCCTTACTTGTAATTTTTGTTAGAGATTTTTCTACTACACTAAAAGGCAAATTTTTCTTGGCTTGTGTTGCTTGTGCTACATACGTAATACCATTTTGAACAACTGTATAGTTGTAGTTTTTGGTTGTTTTCTCTGTTATTTTCTTGGTGGGTTGCTTGGGAAAACTGATTGATAATGGTAATCCATCTGTCAAAAAACTATAGTTCTGCCACGTTTGAGCAAACACATTGCTCGTTCCTACAAAAAGAAACAAAATACTGATAATCAAGTTTTTATTTTTCATATTTTTTAAAACTTTAGATATTATTTTATTTCAATTTTTAGTTCATAATCTCCTGATGTGAAGCCTTTTGCTCCTGCTACACCTACAAAGACCTTCATTCTTGAGCTAATTGCATTAAATTCGATGCTTTGTTCGCCTGCACTTTTGGTAAAATCGGGAGGATTGTTGGCTACCCATTGCTGGAAACCTGCCTCACAACTAATACAACGAGGTAAATCAGGAGGAATAAATTTGAAATCAAAACTTACAAAGCCATATACATTTACTCTTGGCTTATTTCCTTTGGGAATTACCGTGATTTTTACTGTAGATTTTTTTGGTAAATCAAACCAATAGAAAACATGATTACCTTGAAATTCTACATTTCTGATTCCTACCCAACAAGCGTTGGCACTACTTTCTGCCCATTCTAAATCTTCCATGATGCTACCCTTTGAAAGATTACCATTTACAGACAATACTTGCCCTCTTTTAGCAGGAACATATTGAACTTTCCCTTGAATATTCAAATTCATTGGGCGTACATTTTTAGCTTCTACAGCCTCATCATACGTTTCTGCATAAGCATCATAATTCACAAAATATTTACCATCGGTTTGTACTTTCAGAATAATAGCAGGAAGCCACGAATCGCCACGTACTGGGTCTTTATAAAAAACTTCTACTCTATCACCTACTGCATAAGAAGCTTTTGCACCTGTTTCATCAGCAGGCAAGGCGGTAATCAATAAACTACTAAAAAATTTATCACTGTTTGCAAAAGTATTTGTCTTTGAAATAATCAACATTTGGATATTTATTTTGGAATGAGCCACATATTGAGCATTCAAGAAATTGCTATTATTCATTTCTCCTTGTGCTTTGTAGGCTTCATATTTCTGATAAGAAAAGGCTTCTTGTTTCTGTATTTTTTTGATATTCTTGGCAGAATTATCAAAAGACTGTTTGGCATTTCCTTTTGGAAAAACACCTGTGGAAGTGCTTGCAACAAGCATATACACATCTGTTCCGATTGTACTTTTATAAGTATAATTGGTTACATTTCCGTTTTGGGTAGTTGTTTTGGTGGGTGGAGCAGGGAAATTTACTTTCGCACCTACACCATCTGCTGAAAAGTCGTAGGTTTGCCAATCTTGGGCATAGGTTTTTGAAGCTATCAAAACCATTAAAATGCTGAAATAAATACTCTTTTTCATAATATTTATGAAGGTTTTCGTTTTGATACAAAACTAAACTCTTCATACAGCATTTTTATCACCCTTTAGAGTGATTTTCAGACTTTACATCTGTTGAAAATGGTCATTGCCTCCATACGTGAGCCTACTTCTAATTTTAAAAAGATATTTTTCAGATGAGTTTTGATGGTATTAATGGACACGTATAATTCGTCTGCAATATTTTGATTTCTTTTTCCTTCTATAAGTTTAAGTATAATGTTCTTTTCTTGAGAAGTGAGTTCTGTATGAGTAAATTTACTGAGTTTTTTAAAGTCAAAGGAAGTTTGATGATCCATATATGTATAAAAAAGCTCCAAACCAAGCTCCAAAACAGCTACAATATCTTTCCCATTAAAAGGTTTTACGATATAACCCACAGGATGCAACACTTTAATCTGCTGGATAGAGTCCTTATCAGCATAAGAAGTAATAAATGCAAAAGGTAAATGGAAATTCAGATTAATTTCTCTTGCCAAATCTGCTCCATTTTTTGAAGTTCCTAAATTATAGTCTACAAAAATAAAATCAAATTCTTGATTATTTAAAAAATTGATAGCCTCTAAATAGGTATAAACTACTGATGTATCTGTGTATTCTGCCAATGAAAGATAATATGAAATATCTTCTGCAATTAAAGGTTCATCTTCTACAATGAGTATTTTTGTTGTTTTCATATTTTTGAGAACTTCAATTGAACACAGGCACCACTATTATTAAAGTATTCTACGCTTGCATTTAGCTTTTTTGCAAACAAAGATACTAATTTTACACCCAGTGAATTTTGTTTTGATGGGTCAAAACCCTTCGGAAACCCATCCCCATTATCTTTTATACTTAGTGATACTTTATTATCTATCGTTTCAAGTATAAATTCAATCATACTATTTTTCTGATTTGTACCGTATTTAAAAGCATTGGTTACTAATTCGTTGGCTATCAAACCAAGTGGAATTAAAACATCAATATCTAAGTATAGTTCTTCAATTTTTAGAATAAGTTGACGAGAATGGTCTGTATCAAAAATATTTTGAAGATTTTTAGAAAGATTGGTAAAATAAGTGTTTGCATTTACAATATTCAAATCTTCATTTTGGTAAATTTCTTTATGCAATAGAGATATAGCATTGATTCGTTCTTTACTTTCATTAATAGCCTCAATAGCTTTGGAGTCATCAATATAACGACTTTGTAAGTTTAGTAAGCTGGAAATAATTTGAAGATTATTTTTAACTCTGTGGTGTATTTCTTTTAATAATGTTTCTTTTTCGATGAGATTTTGAGCAATAATGGCATTTTTCTTTTTGTTTGTAATTAAACTTTGTACAATCACAAATAGAATAAGGAACATCAGAAAGGCTATCCCACTTACAAAAATAATGATAAGTCTGCTTTGTTCAGCATCTTTTTTAGCAGATAATCGCATTTTTTCTTTTTCAGTCTGATTTTGTTTGAGTTCTAAAGCAGATTTTGTAAGATTCAAAGATTTCAGTTTATCTGCTTGTTCTAGAATTAGATACGATTGTTGCTGCTTTTCCAAAACGTATTGCTGTTGCTCTAATTTTGAATGATTTAATATATTTTGTTTTTCAAATTCTGCTTGTTTGATAGCCTGTTGTTTTTCGTATTGGGCTTCTGTAATGGCTTGTTGTTTATCAAATTCATATTGAATTTGTGCCTTCATACTTTTTTTGTCGTTTTCTATATTAAAAATACTATCTCGATATAAAATATAATTTTTGTATGCAAGTAAAGCTTCCTTATAATTACCTTCTTCTGTATAAAGTGAAGTATATATAAAGTATGTATGTTTAAGTTCATCCAAGCTATTCGTTTCTTTATTTAAAATAATACTTTTATCTAAATAGGCTTTTGCTTCATTGTATTTATTTTGTTTTATGTATATATTTGAAAGATTACGTTGCATTACTGCTATACCATATTTATCTTTAATTTCTTCACGAAGTTTTAAGCTTTTCTCATAATATTCACTTGCTTTTTCGTAATCTTGAAGGTAATAATAAATATTTCCCATATTACCCAGTGTAATAGCCTCTCCTTTCTTATTATTTACTTCTTTTTGTAGTAAAAATGCTTTTTCATGATAATTAAGTGCTTCTTGATGTTTTTTAAGAGCATTATAATTAATGGCAATATTGTTATAAGACCTTGCAATACTTGATTTTTCTTTGAGTTCTTCCATTATTTTTAAGCTCAAAAAATGGTATTTCAAACTTTCCTCATAATCTTTTTGAGCATTATAAACGCTACCAATATTGTTATATGAGTTGGCAATACTCATTTTATTCCCTATTTTTTCTTTAATTTTTAATGCTTTGAAGTGATAAACCAGTGCTTCTGCATAATTACTTAATTGATAATATACATCTCCTATATTGTTGTAAGAATTAGCAATGCCTTGCTGATCGTTAATCTTTTCTTTAATAATTAAACTTTTTTGATGGTAAATTAGCGATTCTTGATAATTTCCTAAATTTGTATAGATTATGCCTAAAACACCATAATTATTAGCCTCAAATTTCTGGAAACGAAGTTTTTGTGAAAGTTCTAATGACTTTTTAGTGTATTCAAGGGCTTTTTCATTTTGAGATTTACTTCTAAAAATATCTGAAATACGATAAAGCACTTTCACTTTATTAGTATCTTCTCTTAATTGAGGCAAAATCCTAATCAAAGAATCCATTTTATGATTGCTTTGACCATTTAAAGAAAAACTAACAAGTAAATAACATATTATTATGTATTTTAAAACCATCTCTAATATTTGAAATAATAAGAATTACTTCAATATAGGTTTTTTTGTGAAAAAAAGAAAAAGTAATAGGAACAAGAGTGCTTAATCTAAAAAAGCAAATTGATTATATATGAATAGCTATTGGTGTAGGTATATTAACTTTTTGTGTTTAAAAATCAGCCATTTGATATGCTTTCAGTTATAAATAAAGTAGATGGCTTTGTATATTTTTGTTTTAAATAGTTCTTGAAAAGTTTGTGATTCTAATTTACAACTTGTTATTTCGCATCAAATTACTAAACTCTTGAAAAAACACATTTCTATATTTCTTCTTGTGCTGATGTTTGCACCTATCTTTGGAAAAATAGGAGTGATTGTATATTTCAAGTCTAACCAAGCATATATTGCAAAAAACCTTTGTATTCAAAG
>Ga0075157_10002455_pt1 | contig 10866 bp, 4 predicted proteins | sample JI81BgreenDNA_FD_70967 | JGI IMG/M metagenome (GOLD analysis project Ga0075157, IMG submission 70967) | Wastewater effluent complex algal communities from Wisconsin, to seasonally profile nutrient transformation and Carbon sequestration -... | ecosystem: Engineered > WWTP > Effluent > Algae...
ATAGTTTGTGCCGATGACCCGTTGAATGTTACCGTTCCACTCGTTGCAGTTACCGTTCCATTTGTTCTTGCAACTGTTCCATTTAAGGTTAAGTTATTGCTGCCGATATTTAAAACGCCATCTGTAAATGTAGCAGCAGCACCAACAGTTAGATTATTGGTTAAGGATACCGTACCAGCTGATTTGTTAACCGTTAGGTTGTTAAATGTTTCTCCACTAGATTTAGTGATAGTTTGTGTGCCTGTGCCATTGAATTCGATAGTTGTGTTAGTAGATGTGAACGTACCAGAGTTGTCCCAGTTACCTGCAACCCTTAGGTTATTTCCAGTTGGTGTTGATAAATAAGTTCCGTTTGTACCTATTATAAAATTTCCCCCAACCGTTATTGTAGCATTCGTACCGCTAGCATTTCCAACATCTAAACCTGCGAAACCATTAGATCCTGATATATTTAAATTACCGCCAATGTTTAAGGAATAGTTACTAGCGTTCGAAAGCCTAAAATATCTTGTAGAATTGTTGCCACAGTTTTGTATTTCGAGATTACCATTAACGCCAGCTAGAGATCTACTTAATTGTACTGTACCACTTTGTGTCGAATTATTCCAAATTAAATGATGCAACGTTTGATTACCGAAAGCAAAGGTTGAACCAGTACCAATATTTTGAATTTCACAGGTTGAACCAGTGTTCCATGTTGCAGTTACTAATGTTGCAGTACCTCTATTATGTACATAATAACCTCCATTATTAATACTTAATGTTCCTGTTGTAGTAATTGTTCCGCTTGAGTTGTGTATTAGTGAACCATCCACATGTAAAGTACGAGAAGCTGCTATCAATACAGAAACCGCTCCACTAAGTGTTAGTGTTTTACCTGATGCAATTGTAAAATTACCCGTCGATGGATTTAGCTGACCTGAGATTGGCAAAGTAATATTATCATTTAATGTTACTCCCCCTGTTCCATTAATACCAATGTTAAAGCCAGTGTTTCCTGTTGCACTGAAGGTTCCAGAGTTATTCCATGCCTGTGGACTTGAACCAATAAAATTGATTCTAACCCCACCGCCTGTGGAAGTTGCACTATTTGTTAGCGTAGCACCAGAAGCGACTGTTAAATCTCCACCTACAAAAAACTGTGCGAATATATCTGCTGATCCAGCTTTTACATTTAGTATCCCACCTGATATAGTCACATTTCCATTCACTGTGAGATTTCGAATACTACCTGATCCGCCGACTCTTGCACAATAAAATATACCACCTGTTTGTATATAAGTATTGCAAGTTGTTGCACCACTATTAGTAGATAAAACAGCACCAGCACCTGTATTTACGATTCTTAAAGTGTCAAAGGTTAATGTTCCATCAGATAAACTAATAAAAGCATCACTATTTTGGATATTACAATCAAATAATATATTTTTCGCACTTGTTGTTCCAGCTCCAAACATATTACCTGCGTTAATTCCTGATGCGGTACTGTAAGTACCGCTAATTTTTAAGGTTGAACCTGTATTCCAAGTTATTTGAGCATGAGTAGGTAAGGTAATTGTTGCACCATCAACCGCATGATCATATATTGCTTGATTATTTACCACCATTGTACCTGTTAAGGTTAAAGTGCCACTATTTAGCAATAATCCATTTACAGTAATATCTGTTCCTGTTCCGTTGGCTATTGTAAGTGTTTGTCCACTATTCACCGTTATTTGCCCTCCACTATTAATGGTTGTTTCGTCAATGCTTACACTTGTGGTTACCGTAACCGTATGCCCATTTTGAATTGTGATTGCAGCAGCTGTATTATCAGGCGTTAATGTTGCAGCAATCCAAACTCCGTTGCTAAAGCTTTCCCAAGTACTTGTACTATTCCAGTTTCCTGTTTGAAAACTACGGAATGCATCTGTTGCAACTGTTTCATTTGCCGTTGTTTGATTTGCTACAACTGCACTTGGTGTTAAATAATTTTGTGAAGTGCCTGTTCCTTCATTGTATTCGAATACAGCAAAATGATAGGTAGTAAATACAGTTAATCCTGTTACCGTTACAACATTATTACCGCTACCTGTGCCATTGTACACCACATAATTGCCCGTACCTAATTGACTTCCACTTGCGAATGCGGCATTGGCAGTATAACTTGTTGCATCAGCAGGATTGGCATCTACGGCACTACCTGCCTTCATTATTATTAATCTTTTTTCACCATTACCTACAGTTGGTAAATTTACAACTATGCTTGTAGTGGTTACTGTTCCAAAACTAATGCTACCTTCTACATCAGGTTGTGTTGCAATTGCATTGCCACTTACTGCAACATTTTGTGTGGTTGCATCAGTTGACGTATGCGTAATGTTTAAAGAACCTGTTGCTCCATTAGCTAAACTTGGTGAAAATCTTACATAAATAGTAGTTGATGGAACAGCATCACTTCCATTCTTAGCTAATACAATTGGATTCACCGAAAAGTCTACATCATCTAAACTAATGGCAAATCCTGTTGGTGCAGTAATGGTAATACTTGCTGCTAATTCTGTTCCTGAAACAGTATAAGATTGGCTGCTTGAGTTTGTACCTGTAACCACATTACCAAAAGTTGTTACCGAACCAACTGTAATTGTTGGATTATAGGTTGTTGCGTTGCCTACACCTGCTGTTGCAAAATAATTGGGAGAACTAGCACTATTGTTATTGTATTCATACACAGCAATATGATAGGTTGTATTTTTTACTAACCCAGTTACTGTTACACTTGTTCCATTACCATCATATACTGCATAATTACCTGTTCCAAATTGTGTTCCTGATCCAAATACGCTATTAATACCGCTTGGTGCAACTGCATCAGTTGGGGTAAAATCTACTGCACTACCTTGTTTTACAAATACCACTCTTCTTGCACCATTTCCTCCAGTAAAATTTACTACCAATGAGTTGTTTGTTTTTGTGCCAAAAGCAACTGTACTTTGTGTGGTTGGTTCTGCTGCAAAAGTGGTAAAATTAACTTCACTACCATATGCAGTACCAATTCCATTGATGGCATAAGCCCTTACGTAATAAGTAGTATTACTAGTTAACGATGTTAAGTTGGCAGTAAATGTTCCTACACCTGTACCACTTGTTACTTTTGTATCGGCTGTAGTAGGTGTAACGGTTGTGTTGTACACAATACCTCTTTCTGTTACTGCATCTCCACCATCAATTACTACTTCACCGCCACCACTTGCACTGTTTACTGTAATAGACGAAATAGCAGCAGTTGTTACTGTAGCTACAGTTGATGATGTGGTGGTTATACCTGCACTTACAGCACTCCATGCACTATTACCGCCTGCATTTACAGCTCGTACTCTGTAATAGTAAGTAACGCCAGAACTTAGTGTTGTAAATGTGAAATTAGTACCTGAAATACCTGTTTGAGTAGCATTAACCGATGCAAATGTATTGTCATCATCTACTTCTACAGTGTATGTAATGGCTTCACTACCATCATTGGTTGGAGCAGTCCAGTTGGCTCTAAAACCAACTGCTGTTGGATTGTCTCCTGCACCAACAGTTGGTGCATTACTTAATGTTGTAAAAGTTGTGTTACTTCCATTAGTTGTACCAGCAGCGTTTACGCCTTTTGCCCTATAGTTATATAATGTGTTGGTATTTAAACCTGTAACTGTTTTTGAAATACTAGTATTTGATGCTCCTGTAACAGGACTTTGATCTGCCACTTCATTGGTTCCGTAACTAATAGTTGTACCATAATCGAAACTTGCAACTGTGCTATTGGCGTTTGCATTTACTGTTCCATTGAATATTACACTTGTTGTTGCAATACTAGAAGCAGGATTTGTTGTAACTGTTGGTACAGCAATAATGGTTTGTGCATTACCTGCAGCTACAGGATCGGTGCCTGTTTTATTGCCACTTCCAAAATTAATATTGCTAAATGCTGTTGAACTAATGGTTATTAAGCGACCAGGAACTGCACCACTAGCTACATCGCAAGTAACAAATAAATAATAAGTGCCTGTTGCAGTGGTTACACTAAATGGTAAATTGCTACCACTTGTAAATGCGAGTGCACCTCCTAATGTTGGTGCATTGGTAATAGTGCTACCCAATTGCGTTGCACCACTTAAACTATTGGTAGTATTAATCCATAATTTAAAGTTGGTTAAATCTGTTGCTGCCGATGCTGCATAAGTGTCGGTACCTGTTGTATTAACAGTAACACCAGTTAAAGTGGTATTAGCTGTAGTTACTACAATTTGCTTACCATAAATAATGTTATTGGTACTTGCAGAAACGATATTAGCAGCAGCAGGGGCATTTGCACTAATTGCAATATCTGCTACAGCAGGAACCAAAACAACTGTCCAAGTTGGGTTTGTTAAATCGGTGATGCCTGTAACTGTGGTCGTATTGGGTGTACCTGTTGTGGAACCCCCTCTATTGTCCCAAGTGCTACCATTGTATTGAAATGCTTTTCCTAGATCAGTAGAAGCGGCTAAATTGGCACCTGCATCTGCCGTAACCCAACTAAATGCAAGCGTAGAAGTAGTACTTCCACTTGCTGCAATACTCCATTGTGCATTTGCACCATCAGTGGTAGGTGTAAAAGTTGTTGCGGCTGCACCTACTGTATACGTTCTATCCACACCACCTGTATTGGTAATGGTTACAGGTGTATAATTGGTAGCATTACGACCAATAGGGAATGTGAAAGTACCGCCACTAGCTGCAACTAAACGTTTTAATTTACCAGTGCCACTTGTAACAATATAGTTTGAAGACGAAGCCCCTGTAATTGTACCAGCATCAATAATTGTAACATCATAAGATGATAAATCTAATTTTCCGCTTGTTAAATTTAAGGTTGTGAGATTGGTAATTGTATTACCTAAAGTTACTCCTCCACCATTGATGGTTAATGTGTTTACCGTTGCTGTTGTTGCATCTGTAGGAATAGTAAGTGCAGCGGTATTGGTAAAATTTAGTTCCGCACTTGCACTACTGGCATTTATTTTCATAGTACCAGCTCTTGTAATCGTTGCATTTCCAGCAATTGTTAGTGAATTTCCATTTAAGATAAATTGACCTGTTGAAGTTCCACTTAATGCCAATACACCATTTACTTGAACACCACCTGAGGCAGATTTTATCGTAACATGTACTGTACCTGTACTGTTAATTGTTAAATTATTCAAAACAGTAGCATTTGAAAGACCGTACGGCAATTCATTACCCGTAGTTAAACCTGATGATGTATTCTCATAAATTACATTTACACTTGTACCAAATGTAGGTACTGCAGATAAGCTACCAGCAATTCTATTAATAGTTGCACCATTAGCCAATGTTAAATCGGTTCCATTGTGGAATCCACCTGCTGTTAATGTTAATGTACCTGCTACAATAATACTTTTATTTAACGTAACACCATTACTATTATTAATGGTTAAATTAGTCATTGTATTGGCTGTACCATTATTAATAGTTGCACTAGCACCTGGAAAAGTTTGTGCTGCTGCACCTTGTAAAATGATAGTACCTTGATTATTAATAGTTCCTGTACCTGGCGTATACGTACCTGTAATGGTTAATGTAGCACCTGCATCTACAGTAAGACTACCACCACCACTTAAATCTAAATTTGCGATGGTTTGGTTACTAGAAATTCGTAAAGTTCCAGCACTTACCGTAATATTATTACTTGTTGGCAATGTAGTACCTCCAGTACGATTTAATCTTAAAGTACCACCTGTAATGGTTGTTAAACCGGTGTAAGTATTTTGCCCCGTTAATGTCAGGGTTCCAGCTCCATCTTTTGTTAAACTTGTAATTTGTGTAATCTGTCCACTACAATTAATAGGGTTGCTGCCTCCAAGTGTTAAACCAAAAGCACCATTAACTGTGTTCGATATTGTTAAGGTGCCTGTTGCGGCAGATTGAATGCTAGCATCGCTAGCCAAAGTTATTGTACCAGTAAGCGTATGAGAAAAATTTGTAGAAGTACGTATAGCGCCAACCGATGTACCGCTACCTGTACCATTTATTGTTAGAGGCTCGGCTGCATAAGTAGTATTTACCCCTGCATTTAATCTTAAACTTCCACCACTGTTGACTGTAGTTCCACTAGCAGTTGTACCTAGGGCATTTGCATGATTTATACTAAATCTTCCACTATTAATTGTTATTATTCCACCATACGCAGAATTATCTCCACTTAGTACTAAAATACCAGAAGTACCACTTCCTGTAAAGCTTAAAGGATTAGAACCAGTAATTACAGATGCAATTGTGATTCCTCCTGTACCTGTAGTTTGAATTACGTTATTGCTAGCATTATTGGGTTGTAAATTCATGGTATTACTACCATTCGTAATAGTATGAGGTCCTGTTGATTGGTTCCATAAAATTGTGTTAGCAATTGAATTTAATGTAACGCCATTTAAAAATAAAGTTCCTGCTGTAGTAGAAGAATTATTGCTTACTGTTCTAGCAGTAGTGGAGCTTGTACCCCAGTTGATGGCACCTAAATAGTGTGCTCCTCCTTGAGTATTCATATTGATTACAGCAGTGCCCCCATTATTATTAAAAAAAGCAATGTCATCGTTTGTTGATGTTGTGGAACCAGCAACACCTCCAGTCCATGTACCCCCTAACCACGTTGTACCCGATGACCAAGTTTTTGTAGTTTGCCCCCAAGAATTTACACCTAACAATAGTAAGAATGCAAACAAAATGGTAAACTGCATTTTATACAATTGCTTTTGAAAAATGAATGTATTGCCCCTTGTTTTAAAAGATTGAATACATAAATAGTTAAATGGCGTATATGCTTTTATTGAAGTTGTAGGTTCTTGTATTCGTATTTTATTTAGCCAATTATAAATAGACGAAATATAGGATATAGCTTTTTTAGCAATAGCGGGTATATGTTTTTTCATTGGTTCAATCGTTTGAAATATGGCGGTTTGCAATTACAAATAAAAGAAAATTATTGATATTTTAACAAATATTTTTAAAATACGCTTATTTGGATGGAGGAAAATCGGCTGCATATACCTTATTGAAACCGTAGTATTTACCTTGTTGCTGTTGGCTAGTGTATGCCATTTACCGCTATCAAGGTAGCGGTAAATGAGAGTATTTTGCCTTTGTACAGCAAAAGAATGCATCAATAAGAGAGCGTCGAATAAGGCTTTTTTCATACCAAATTTTAATAAAAACAGTTGTTTATTATTGCTGTAGCTCTTTTGAAACCGATATGTAGTTATAGGCTTTTCAATTGTAATACTTGTATTTGAGTATTGGTTCAATTTTTAGCTCATCCCTTTATTTCAATTACAAAAAATTTGCAATTACACTGATTTGGATGTTTCCAATAGCAGCCCATTGCAGTTTGGTATTTCGTACTGTAAGCATTACAGCAAGCAATAACTTAACATTTTAGGATAATGGGTGTATTAATTAAGACCTATTGCATAAAAAATACACTTTAATTTTTTTGAATTGCATATAGAATTCGAGTAGGAAATATAACCAATCTAAATGTTGAGATTTCGCTGAAACAGAAATTGAAACAATTAACCCAGAATTTGAACTAATTAGAGATATTGCAATAATTGAGCAATTGACTGAATTTAAACTAAAATCAATTTTTATATGCAATATTTTATTTTTTCATAAACAATTGATTATATAATCATTTAATTTTTATTCATCATTTGAGTTTAAAAAATGTAATCGATTACATAAAAAATCAAAGTATGATTTTATTATATTTATTTCCGTCTTGCAATTTGGGTTTGCGTATATGACCAACAATGATTAGTAATTAAATTTTGATTATTCGAAACGCTTTTTGCTAAACTGCACAACAGTTGTTTCGAATATTTTTGAGGTTTTTGAATACAACTATTAGCTATAAATAAATATTGCTTTTTGCGTTAGGGATTGCAGTGGAAATACTTTTTGTGATCTCCTAAATAAACCGAATTTGTAAATTTAATTTAAGAAAAAGGTTATTCGTATTATCTAAATAAAGTTTTCCAAATTGATGTCTGGTACTACTTGCTGTTTCTAATTTGGTATTATTAAAAAGATAATTTTCGTAATGATTCCTGTTGTAGATATGATAACAAAGTATATCTCCATCTTCTTTTACAATTAAATAACCGCCTGTAGCGTCATACAAACCTGACCATACTTTAGACGGCATCATACCTAAAGCTACATCTGTTAGAAAACGTTTAATTTTATATTCATAGAATGAATGGGAAAATTGTGTATCATACATTAATGGATTTGAATTATTAATTGTAGATGTTAATGCAGCTATAGTAGTGCTATTTGTCGTATAAAATTGTAATAGTAAGTGTGCTAAAATTGATGGGAGTGAACTATCAATTAGTATTAAATTATTTTTAAAAATTGGATTTTCGAGTGTATTTACTCAAATATCAACACTCTTTAACTTTAAGCTATTTTTTAAAAACTTGATTGTAATGAAAATCTAAAAAATCTTTAGATGGTAAAAATCTATCTGGTTTGATAATTGATTGATTATCATACTTCAGAAATAAATCTTTTATAGCCGCATCATGGATGTTATTTTTTAAATATTTAGAAACTTTTATTTTAAAGTCAGGAGTTATTGTTAAAAATCCTTTATCGAAAGCTTTATCGTGAATTGAATTTAAACAAACACCATTGTGTGGGTTGATTCGATTTTTTATATCTAATCTCCAAGGTATTATATGACTAGCCACTAGAAATTCCGGAATTGTTAGTCCTGTAATACAGCATTTATGATTATATGAAGATAAAATTGTACTCCGAAAAAAAGACTGATTTACCCTTGACTTAATCAACGACTCTCTATCTCTTCCTTCTGGTAAATTTTCTAAATCAATATTTACAACTTCCTCAACTTTTTTATTTTGAAATTTTGCAACTAATTGTTCACTATCGAAAGCAAGTTTTTCCCAGTTACCATTAAATTCATCCCAAACTTCTTCCTCCAATTTACTTCCATTTACCAAGCCTTTAATACCATTTTTCTTTAATTCAGGATCAAGCCTACCGAAATTCCCAATTTTCATATTTAGAGCAGATGCAGACCGTCCAATGATATTTGCGTATTTTATAATAATAGCATTGTTTTTATTGCTATTCTTAAATGGGATTTTACAATAAACGTTAAAGGCAATAATAGTTTCTTCCTTAGTCCAATTATTATTTTTTTTCATTAAAGCTTATTACTTTTAAATTACCAACGTTATAGTCAGAAATTAAGCTATTGAGTAATCCTTTTGTTATATCAGAACTTCCCATCAACACCGTACTAAAAACCTCAATTCTATCATCCACAGTTAATTCGTTTAGTTTTTCATCATCACGAAAAAAATCCATAAAATCTTTTCTAGTAATTTTTTTATAATTTATCATTCGCATATAATTTTTAAATTACTTTATTCTGAGATGGTTTACCTTGAAGATTCTCTTTCGATAATTTGTGATGGTAACACAATAATTTCGTTGGTAAGCTTGTACTTCTTTTTCTCGAAAGAATTCATGAGTAAGGTAGCTGCTGTTTTTCCCATTTCAAAAGCTGGCTGTTTTACGGTTGATAGCGGTGGCTGCAATAAATCGGCAGTTTCTAAATTGCAGAAACTAATGATGCGGATATCGTTGGGAATTTTGAGTTTTAGCTCGTTGCAAGCATAATAGAAAGTGGTGGCCATTTTTTCTACTGGAGCAAATGCTCCATCTGGTGGATTGCTTGAACGGAGTAACTGCTTGATTAATTGATAATTATTGTCGTAGTCTTGACTGCCTCTTACAATAAGAGATTCATCAATTGGAATATTGTGTTTGGTTAATGCTTGTTTGTAGCCTTCTAATCGATTGTTGCCAACAGAAAAGGTTTTTAAAACAGATAAAAAGGCAATGCGTTTACAGCCTTTTTCTATTAAATGTTCGGTGGCTTTACAAGCACTTTCTAAATCGTTGGTTACTAATTTAACAGTATCGAAATTGTCACAAATTCTATCGAAAAAAACAATAGGTATTCCTCTATCGTGCAGTTCTTTAATATGATTGGTTTGGTCGGGATTACTGGTTACGGCCATGATAATACCATCAACTCGTCCGCTTTTTAATAAGTTGAAAATGGCAACTTCACTTTCTGCATTGTCGTGTGTAAGATAAATAAGTACATGGTATCCTTTTTCTAAGGCCACATCTTCAATACCACTAATGGCTGTTGAAAAAAAATTATTGAGCACTTCTGGCACAACAACGGCTATTGTTTTGCTACTATGTTTGCGTAAACTACTTGCATACGGATTGGGTTGATAATTGAGTTCTTTGGCAGCTGCCCTAACCCTTGCCTTTGTTTCTTCGCTAATTTCGTAACTATCTTTTAAAGCCCTAGACACCGTAGACTTTGAAATATTGAGATATTTGGCTAATTCTATAATATTAACAGAGCTCATATATAGCAATATACTTAAGTAGTGTGTAATATACAGTAAAATTACTGAAACCTTGTTTTAGAAACCAACAAAACAATAATGATACCGAAACAAGCAGCCAATGCAAATGAAATTTGTATGCTATATGTATGTGCTATAAAACCAACCAATGGTGGTCCACATAAAAAACCCATATAGCCAACTGTTGCAACAGAAGCAATTGCAGGACCAGTAGGCATGGTTGTTATTTTTGCAGTATTGCTATATACTAAGGGCATAATGCAAGACACGCCAAAACCTGTAATTAAAAAACCTATTGAAGCGGTAATAATATTGGGGAAAAATATAGCCATCGAAATGCCTAGTGTAATACAACAGCCACTAA
>Ga0075157_10002456_pt1 | contig 10865 bp, 13 predicted proteins | sample JI81BgreenDNA_FD_70967 | JGI IMG/M metagenome (GOLD analysis project Ga0075157, IMG submission 70967) | Wastewater effluent complex algal communities from Wisconsin, to seasonally profile nutrient transformation and Carbon sequestration -... | ecosystem: Engineered > WWTP > Effluent > Algae...
TTCACGCGGAGCAGATCGCTGTCCAGATAATAGCGGGCGGTAGGCGCCGTCACCGTTGCCGGGCCGTCCTTGCCTTGCAGGCGCGCCACCAGCCCACGCATTTCCACTTCGCGCACGGCGCTGCTGCGTTGCACGGCGCTGGCGGCAGAGATCTCAAATGGTTCGCCGCGCGCGGTCTCGCCGCGGTAGCGCGCGCTGTCCACGCGCAGGCGCTCTGTGGCCATGCCCACCTGATCCTTGGCGAGCAGGAAGCTGAATTCCCGCACCTTGGTGAGCGGCAGGATGATGATCGCCAGCGTGAGCGCCACGGCCGCAGCGGGCAGTGCCCATTTCAGCACGGCCATGATGGTATCGATGCGGGCGCCGGGCAGGGCGGCGCGCTGGCGCCCAGTCAGTGGCTTGCTGAGGGCCGATGTCGGCATCAGAGGTGGGCGAAGATATCCGATTCCGGCCAGCCGGCCAGATCGAGTTCGGCGCGGGTGGGCAGGAAATCGAAACAGGCCTGGGCGATATGGGTGCGGCCTTCGCGGGCCAGCCGGGCGGCCAGCACTTCATGGGCGCGGTGTAGGAAGCGCACATCGCTGGCGGCATAATCCTTCTGGGCTTCGGTCAGTTCGGCCGCGCCCCAATCGCTGCTCTGCTGCTGCTTGGAAATATCCACACCGAGCGTTTCGCGCAGCAGGTCCTTCAGGCCATGGCGATCCGTGTAGGTGCGCACCAGCTTCGATGCGATCTTGGTGCAGAACACCGGCGTGGCCCACACGCCCAGGAACTGGTGGATCACCGCCACATCAAAGCGTGCGAAATGCATCAGCTTCAGCCGCGCAGGATCGGCCAGCACCGCCTTCAGATTGGGGGCATCATATTGGCCGGGGGCAAAGCGCACCAGATGTTCATCGCCGCGACCATCGGCCAATTGCAGCAGGCACAACCGATCGCGGTGCGGATTGAGGCCCATCGTCTCGCTGTCCACCGCGATCGGGCCGGGCGCGAACACATCGCCGGGCAGATCGCCCTCGTGCAGGTAAATTGTCATGGCGCTTGCGTTAGCAGGGGTGGGGCGGGCTGTCATCCACTGGCCAATGTCACCGGCCGCTCTTAACATTATGCCCATGCCCACGCCCGCCGATCTGCCCGAGGTGAAAACCCTGCTGGTGGCCGCAGCAAAGGCTGGGCGCGATCTCAGCTATTCCGAAATGCTGCTGGCACTCGGCGAACGCTTCACGCGGCCCAGGATGCGCGCGCTGTGCCGGCTGCTCGATGCCATTGATGATGCCGGCCGCGCCGCCGGCGAACCGGAACTGGCCGTGCTGGTGGTGCGCGAATCGGATCGGCTGCCAGGGCAGGGCTGGTGGGTGGGCCGCCGCGATGCGCCCGCGCTGTGGACCGGCCCGGATGCGGCAGCCTATGTGGCCGCCATCCAGGCCCGGGCCTTTGCCCATTGGGCCGAGCCGGTGGATTGAAAAGCCCGGCTGCGCGTGGGCCAATCCTTTCTGTGTCGCGGGCCTTGCCAAAGCCGTGTCTTTTGCGCCCTGTAGACCGAACAACAATCGCCAAGGGGAGCCCGTGCCGGATTTCAGCCAGATTGCGCTTGTGGATGTGCTGCCGTTCATCGCGGTGGGCTTTCTGGCGCAGCTGGTGGATGGCGCGCTGGGCATGGCCTTTGGCGTGATTTCCTCCACGGTGATGGTGGCGCTGCTGGGCGTGCCGCCGGCGCATGCCTCGGCCGGCGTGCATTTTGCCGAAGTGTTCACCACCGGCGCGTCCGGCATCAGCCATGCCGCGGCGCGCAACATCGATTGGCGGCTGTTTCGCAAGCTGGCGATTCCCGGCGTGATCGGCGGCGTGGCCGGCGCCTGGGTGATCGGCACGGTGGATGCCAGCGTCGCACGGCCGCTGGTGATGGCTTATCTGGCGGTGATCGGCGTGTCCCTCCTGTGGCGGGCCTGGCGCTTTCCGTTGCACCCATCGCGCGATCCGCGACTGGTGGGCCCACTCGGTCTGGCCGGTGGTTTCCTGGATGCGGCTGGTGGCGGCGGCTGGGGGCCGGTGACGATGTCCAACCTGTTGATCCAGGGCGGTAATCCGCGCACCACCATCGGTACGGTGAATGCAGCCGAATTCCTGCTGACGGCCAGTGTATCCGCCACGTTCATCGCCACCATGGGGCTGGCCGCATTCACGGCGGCCACCGTTGGGCTGGTGGTGGGCGGGCTGGCGGCGGCGCCCTTTGGTGCGCTGATCGCCCGCCGCGCACCGCCGCGCGTGCTGCTGGGGCTGGTAGGCGCCGTGCTCACCATCACCAGCGCCTTCAGCCTGTGGAGCTGGCTGCGCTAGATCAGGCCGGCGCTGCGCATCGAAACATGGCCACCGCGCGCGATGATCACATGATCGTGCACGGCAATGCCCATCGTCTTGCCGGCATCGATAATGGCGCGGGTCATCTGGATATCGTCGCGGCTGGGCTGGGCATCGCCGGAGGGGTGGTTGTGGACCAGGATGACTGCGGCGGCGCCCAGTTCCAGTGCCCGGCGCACCACTTCGCGCGGATATACCGGCGCGGCGTTGATCGTGCCATCGCCCATGTCTTCATCGGAAATCAGATAGTTCCGGCTATTGAGGAAGATGACGCGAAACTGTTCGGTGGTACGATCGGCCATGGCGGCATTCAGATAGTCGATCAGCGATTGCCAGCCTGAAAGCAGCGGCGGGCGCTGGTTGCGATACAGGCCAAATTGTTTCTGGCCGCGCACCATCAGCGCATGGACGAACTTGATGGCCAGCGCGCTTTCGGGGCCGATGCCCTTCACCTTGGCCAAGGCTTCGGGTGATGCCGCCAGCACCTTGCCCAGGTCCTTGCCGAAGGCGGCCAGCAGGTCCTTGGCCTGCGCCTTGGTATCGCCGCGCGCCTTCACCAGGCCCAGCAGATATTCCAGCAGCTCGTAATCCTGGAAGGCATTGATGCCGGCCATCGCCATGCGATCACGCAGACGCTGGCGGTGGCCGTGATAATGGGGCTTGGGGGCTTTTTCTGCGGGCGCCAGTTCGGCTGGGATCAGCCGCCCGGCAAAGGCATCGGCCACATCGCCGCCGGCCGCCGGGCCTTCCGGCCACAGCAGCGGATCGGGCGGATCAGCCGGCGCCATGGCGGCTGGGCGGTCTATGCGGCGTAGGGCGGGGCGCTGTGCCCGGCCGGAGACTGGGTGAAGATCTCTGCCCCCGTTTCGGTGATCCCGATGCTGTGTTCGAATTGCGCCGAGAGCGAACGGTCTCGCGTCACCGCTGTCCAGCCATCATCCAGCACCTTCACGGCGGCGCCGCCCAGATTGATCATGGGCTCGATGGTGAAGAACATCCCCGGCCGCAGCACTGGCCCGCGGCCAGGCTTGCCCAGATGGACCACATTGGGCGCATCGTGGAACACGAGGCCCAGGCCATGCCCGCAGAAATCGCGCACCACGCTCATCCGCTGCTTTTCGGCGTGGCTCTGGATGGCGTGGCCGATATCGCCGATGGTGTTGCCGGGCCTGGCGGCTTCGATGCCCAGCATCAGGCATTCGTGTGTCACCTCCACCAGGCGGCGCGCCTTCAGGGCCACATCGCCCACTAGGAACATGCGGCTGGTATCGCCATGCCAGCCATCCACCACCACGGTGACATCGATGTTGACGATATCGCCATCCTTCAGCCGTTTGGGCCCGGGGATGCCGTGGCACACCACGTGATTGGGGCTGATGCACAGCGAATGCGAAAAGCCGCGGTAGAAGACGGTGGCACTGTGCCCGCCTTCGGCGCGGATGAAATCCCAGGCCATCCGATCGAGATCGGCGGTGACCACTTCGGGCAGCACATGCGGGGTCAGCATGTCGAGCACGCGCGCCGCCAGATGGCCGGCCTTGCGCATGCCGTCAAAGGCGGCCGGGCCGTGAAGCCGCAGCGCGCCTTCATGTGGATCGTGCACGGTTTCGTAGAAAGCGGTCGTCATCACCCGATAGATAAGCGTGGCCGCAGCAATAGTCCATGTATGCCATGTGTGTGGCAATATGCGCTGGGGCCTTTCCCCGCCCCGGCGCCTCGGTTAAAGCCGATGCCATGCAGGAACGGATCTGGACGGCAGCGCTCGTCATCATCGGGGATGAAATCCTTTCGGGCCGCACCCAGGATGCCAATCTGGCCTATCTGGCGAAGTGGCTGGGCGTGCAGGGCATCCGCCTGCGCGAAGTGCGTGTGGTATCTGACGATATGGACGCCATCGCCGAGGCGGTGAACGCCCTGCGCGTGCGCCACGATTATCTGTTCACCACCGGCGGCATCGGCCCCACCCATGATGACATCACCGTGGATGCCATCGCCGCCGCGCTGGGCCGCGAAGTGATCGTGCACCCGGATGCGCGTGCCATTCTGGCCGACCATTATGGTGACCAGCTGACCGAAGCGCGGCTGCGCATGGCGCGCACGCCGGCCGGTGCCAGCCTGATCGAAAATCCGCGCACCAAGGCGCCGGGCATCCGGGTAGACAATATCTTCATCATGGCCGGCGTGCCGATGATCACCCAGGGCATGCTGGCTGCGCTCGATGGCCAATTGGAAGGCGGCGCACCGGTGCTTTCGCGCACGGTGGCCGCCTGGACGCAGGAAAGCCGCGTGGCCGATATTCTGCGCCGGGTGGAAAAGGCTAATGCCGGGGTGCAGATCGGCAGCTATCCGTTCTGGCGCGAAGGCCGGACCGGCGCCAATTTCGTGATGCGCGCCACCGATCCGGCGCTGCTGGCCGATGTGGCAGGGCAATTGATGGCAGCGCTGAATGAGGCCGGCATTCCGCCGGTGGATGGGGAGCTGTAAGGCCGTGGCCCGCATCATCTGGGCCATCGCCATCACCGCCCTGGTGGTGCTGTTTGCCGGCATGGCCGCCGCCAATTGGGGGGAGGCGCCGGTCGCCTTCGTGCTGCCCAATGGTGATGTGGCGCCGATCCGGCTGCCGCTGCTGCTGGGTCTTGCTGTACTGGCTGGCTGGCTGCCGATGTTCCTCTGGCACATGATCGCCCGCGCCGGGCTGAAGCGGCGGCTGGCGCGGCTGGAAGGGCCTGTGGTGGCGCAGGCGCCGGTTGCGCCGTCCCCTTCATCTGCCCGCGTAGACATGGCGCAGCCCACCATCGTGCCGCCGGCCGGGGCCTGATTCACCATGGCCAATCCCATCTTTGTTGCGATCGATGTGCCCGATGTGGCCGCAGCGCGCAGCCTTGCCCAAGCGGTGGCGCCACATGTTGGCGGCATCAAGCTGGGGCTGGAATTCTTCTGCGCGCACGGGCCGGCCGGCATCGCTGCGGTGATGGAAGGGCTGTCGCTGCCGCTGTTCCTTGATCTGAAGCTGCACGACATCCCCAACACCGTCGCCGGCGCCGTGCGGTCGCTGGCGGGCATCGCGCCGTCGATCCTGACGGTGCATGCGGCCGGTGGCAACGCCATGCTGGCCGCCGCTAAGGCGGCTGCGCTGCCGGGTACGCGCGTGGTGGCGGTCACGGTGCTGACCAGCCTGGATGACGCCGATCTGGCTGTAGCGGGCGTGAGCGATGGTACGGCCGCGCAGGTGGCGCGGCTGGCTTCGGTGGTGCAGGGCGCCGGGCTGGATGGCATCGTGTGTTCGCCGCACGAGGTGACGGCGGTGAAGGCAGCCTGGCCCGATGCCTTTGCCGTGGTGCCCGGCGTGCGCCCGGCCGGTAGTGCTGTGGGCGATCAGAAACGCGTGATGACCCCGGCCGATGCGCGGGCCGCTGGCGCCGATGTGCTGGTGATCGGGCGGCCGATCACGGGTGCTGCCGATCCTGCTGCCGCTGCTGCATCCATCGCGGCCAGCCTATGAGCACGCCGTTAAAGATCTGCGGGCTGTCCACGCCTGCCACCATCGATGCCGCCATCGCGGCGGGCGCGGCGCATGTGGGCTTCGTGTTTTTCCCGCCCAGCCCGCGCCATCTTGATCCGGCAAGCGCTGGCGCGCTGGTGGGCCGCGTGCCGCCGGGCATCGGCCGGGTGGCGGTGCTGGTGGATCCCGATGATGCGCTGGTGGCTGCCGTGCTGGGCGCCGGCATCGATATATTGCAGCTGCACGGCGCGAAGCCGGCCCGCATCGCGGCGCTGAAGGCCAGCACGGGCCTGCCGGTGTGGAGCGCGCACGGCGTGGCCACCCGCGCCGAAATCACGCACGCGTTGTCGGCAGCCGGCCCGGCCGACCTGTTGCTCCTGGACGCCAAAGCGCCTAGCAGTGCGCCCCTCCCCGGCGGGAATGGCCTGTCTTTCGATTGGCGATTGCTGGATGGACTCCGCCCCGATCGGCCCTTCGGCCTGGCGGGCGGGCTGGATCCGGCCAATGTGGGGGAGGCGGTGGCGGCCGTGCGGCCGGCACTGGTGGATGTGTCGTCTGGCGTCGAGGATGCACCGGGGGTGAAATCGGTGATGAAGATCAACAGCTTTGCCGCCGCTGTGAGGGCCGCGCGATGAACGCACCTGTCGGTTCCCTGCGGGCTGGTCCGGATGCCAACGGGCACTTTGGGCAATTTGGTGGCCGCTATGTCGCCGAAACGCTGATGCCGTTGATCCTCGAGCTGGAGCAGGCCTACACGGCCGCCAAGGCCGATCCGGCGTTCCATGCCGAGCTGGACGATCTGCTGAAGCATTATGTGGGCCGACCCAGCCCGCTCTATTTTGCCGAGCGGCTCACCGCTGAACTGGGCGGCGCAAAAATCTACCTGAAGCGCGACGAGCTGAATCACACCGGCGCGCACAAGATCAACAATTGCATCGGGCAGATCCTGCTGGCCCGCCGCATGGGCAAGACGCGCATCATCGCCGAAACCGGTGCCGGCCAGCATGGTGTGGCCACCGCCACGGTGGCAGCGCGCTTTGGCCTGCCGTGCACGATCTTCATGGGCGCCCGAGATATCGAGCGCCAGGCCCCCAACGTGTTCCGCATGAAGTTGCTTGGCGCCGAGGTGCGAAGCGTGGAAAGCGGCAGCCGCACGCTGAAGGACGCCATGAACGAGGCCCTGCGCGATTGGGTGACCAACGTGCACGACACTTTCTACATCATCGGCACGGCGGCCGGCCCGCACCCCTATCCGGAACTGGTGCGCGATTTCCAGACCGTGATCGGCAAGGAAGCCCGCGCGCAAATCCTGGAGCGCGAAGGCCGGCTGCCCGATCTGCTGGTGGCGTCCATTGGCGGCGGCTCCAACGCCATCGGCCTGTTCCATCCTTTTCTGGATGATCGCGATGTGCGCATCGTGGGCATCGAGGCATCGGGCAAGGGTCTCAATACCCACGAACATGCCGCCAGCCTGGCCGGCGGCCGCGCCGGGGTGTTGCATGGCAACAAGACCATGTTGCTGCAGGATGAAGACGGCCAGATCACCGAGGCCCACAGCATCTCGGCTGGCCTGGATTATCCCGGCATCGGCCCCGAACACGCCTGGCTGCACGCCATCGGCCGCGTGGAATATCAAAGCGCCACCGACAGCGAGGCGCTGGAAGGCTTCCAGCTGCTCTGCCGCACCGAAGGCATCATCCCGGCGCTGGAGCCATCCCATGCCATCGCCGCGGTGGCCCGCATTGCGCCGACGATGGGCAAGGATCAGATCATCATCGCCAATCTGTGCGGGCGGGGGGACAAGGACATCTTCACCGTGGCCGCCGCGCTGGGAGTGACGATGTGAGCGACCGGCTAGCCGCCCGCTTTGCCGCCTGTGCTGCCGAAGGCCGGGCGGCGCTGGTAACCTTCGTGACCGCCGGTGATCCCGATCTGGCCATTTCGGCCGATATTCTTGCTGCCCTGCCGGGCGCTGGCGCGGACGTGATTGAACTGGGCATGCCGTTCACCGATCCGATGGCCGATGGCCCGGCGATCCAGCGCGGCAATATCCGCAGCTTGGGCGCAGGCACCACGCTGCGCCAGTTGCTGGCCATGGTCGCGGACTTCCGCACCACCGATGCGGTGACGCCGATCGTGCTCATGGGCTATTTCAATCCGATCCTGGCCTTTGGGCCGGAGCGCTTTGCCGCAGCCGCGAAGGCCGCTGGCATTGATGGTTGCATTGTGGTGGATCTGCCGCCGGAAGAGGCTGGCGAACTGGTGCCGCCGCTCACCGCCCACGGCCTGCACCTGGTGCGGCTGGCCACGCCAACCACTGACGCTCAGCGCCTGCCGGCTGTGCTCGATGGGGCATCGGGCTTCCTCTACTATGTGGCCGTTGCCGGCGTGACCGGCGCCAACAGTGCAGCGGCTGGCGATATCGCTGAAGCCGTGGCCCGTCTGAAGGCTGCCACCAGCCTGCCGATCGCCGTGGGCTTTGGCGTGCGCACGCCGGAACAGGCCGCCGCGATCGGCAGGCTGGTGGTGGGCAGCGCCATCGTGGATGCCATTGGCGCCGCCGCCGAAGCCCGCGCCAACGATATTCCCGCCCGCGTGGCGGCCCAGGTGGCCGCCCTGGCCCAGGCGGTTCGCACCGCCCGCAAGGAGCAAGCAGCATGAGCTGGATCACCCGCACCCGCCAGCAACTCACCGCGATCCTGACCAAGCGCGAGACGCCGGACAATCTGTGGAGCAAGTGCCGCAACTGCGGCGCCATGGTCTACACGCGCGAATGGGAAGACAATCAATCCGTGTGCGCGCGCTGCGATCACCATGAGCGCATCGGGCCGCGCGCGCGCTTCGCGCAGCTGTTCGATGGCGAATGGCAACCAGTAGCGGTGCCCAAGGTGGCCGAGGACCCGCTGAAATTCCGCGACCAGAAGAAATATGGTGATCGACTGAAGGCCGCCCAAAAGGCCACCGGCGATGCCGAGGCCATGCTGGTGGCCGATGGCCGCATCAATGGCCAGCGCGTCATCGTGGCGGTGCAGAATTTCGCCTTCATGGGTGGTTCCATGGGCATGGCGGTGGGCGAAGCCTTCATCGCGGGCGCTGAAGCTGCGCTGAAGGCTGGCTGCCCCTATATTGTGTTCACTGCGGCCGGCGGTGCCCGCATGCAGGAAGGCATCCTGTCGCTGATGCAGATGCCGCGTTCCACCGTGGCCATCCAGCAGCTGAATGAAGCGCGGCTGCCCTATATCGTGGTGCTCACCGATCCAACCACCGGTGGGGTGACCGCAAGCTATGCCATGCTGGGCGATGTGCAGATTGCCGAGCCCAATGCCCTGATCGGCTTTGCCGGCCAGCGCGTGATCGAACAGACCATCCGTGAGAAGCTGCCCGAAGGCTTCCAGCGCGCCGAATATCTGCTGGAACATGGCATGCTGGACATGGTGGTGCACCGCCGCGACCTGAAGGACGTGCTGGCCCGCATTGCCGGCCTGCTGATGGCCCGGCGCGTGCCAGCATGACCTTTCAGCTTGTGAGCGCATCAGCGTGAACACGCCTGGCAGCGGCGGCACCGCCGGCGGCGCACGCATGCCCCGCGCCGAATCGGACAATCCGGTGCTGGATGCGCTGTTGCAGGCGGCTTTTGCGCTGCACCCCACCGAGATCGATCTCACGTTGGATCGCACCCAGCGGCTGCTGGTGCGGCTGGGCAACCCACACCTGAACTTGCCACCGGTGTTCCACGTGGCCGGTACCAACGGCAAGGGCAGCACCACCGCCTTCCTGCGCGCCGCGCTGGAAGCCGCCGGCCACCGCGTTCACGTCTATACCTCGCCGCACCTCGTCCGCTTCAACGAGCGCATCCGCGTGGCCGGCCACATCATCAGCGATGATGCGCTGATCCTGCTGCTGCGTGATGTGCTCGATCGCAATGGCGGCCAGCCGATCACCTTTTTCGAGCTGACCACGGCCGCCGCCTTCCTGGCCTTTGCCCGCGAGCCAGCCGATGCCTGCATCATCGAAGTGGGCCTGGGCGGGCGCATGGACGCCACCAACGTGATCCCGCAGCCGCTGATCGGCGGCATCGCCCAATTGGGCCTGGATCACCAGCAGTGGCTGGGCAACAGCATTCTGGAGATTGCCGGCGAAAAGGCCGGCATTGCCCGCAAGGGCGTGCCGCTGGTGCTGTCGCGTTATCCCCGCACGGTCAATGCCCGCATCGGTGAGGTGGCCGGCGTGGCTGGTGCCCGGCTGGTGGTGCGGGGCGAAGATTGGGATGCCGCCGGCTATGAAGGCCAGCTGCACTATCGCGATGCCGCCGGTCGCCTGGCCCTGCCGGTGCCGCGCCTGGCGGGTGCCCATCAGCTCGACAATGCGGCGCTGGCCATCGCCATGCTGCGCCATCAGGACCAACTGCCGGTGCCCGAATCGGCGCTGAAGGCGGCGATGGGCTGGGCCGATTGGCCGGCCCGCCTGCAGCGTCTGGATGATGGCCCGTTGCTGCGCCTGCTGCCTGCAGGCAGTGCGCTGTGGGTGGATGGCGGGCACAATCCTGCCGCCGGCCGCGCCATCGCCGAAGCGGTGCGCGCGCTGCTGCCCGATGGCCGGCCGCTGATCCTGGTGTTGGGCATGCTGGCCGCCAAGGATGCCGGCGGCTTCATCAAGCCGTTCGCCAGCAGCGCCACGGCCGCCTACACGGTGCCTGTGGTGGGCCATGCTGCCCATGATCCGCACGCGCTGGCCGGCATGGCCAACGAAGCCGGCCTGCCTGGCACGCCGGCGCGCGATCTGCCGTCGGCGCTGGCGATGATCGCGCGCAATGCCAATCGCGAACGGCCGCCGCTGGTGCTGATCACCGGATCGCTGCACCTGGCGGGCGCGGCACTGGCCCTGAACGAGCAGCCGCCGGCCTGATTCGCCCTTAAAGCCCTCGCACCAGCTGCCGCACCACCGCCAACCACGGCACATCACCCAGCACTTGCTGGCGGGCGCCAGGCGTGGCCGGCAGCAGGTG
>Ga0075157_10002458_pt1 | contig 10848 bp, 11 predicted proteins | sample JI81BgreenDNA_FD_70967 | JGI IMG/M metagenome (GOLD analysis project Ga0075157, IMG submission 70967) | Wastewater effluent complex algal communities from Wisconsin, to seasonally profile nutrient transformation and Carbon sequestration -... | ecosystem: Engineered > WWTP > Effluent > Algae...
GCAGCCGCGCTGCAGCACGCGCTGCAGGGCCTCGTCGCGGGCGTTCACCACCAGGCAACCGCTGGCTGGCACGGTGCGCACGAGGTGATGAAACTGGGTCTCGATGGCGCCGAGGTCGGGGTAGATGTCCGCGTGATCGTGCTCGAGGTTGTTCAGCACCACGGTGCGCGGGCGGTAGTGCACGAACTTGGCCCGCTTGTCGAACAGGGCGGTGTCGTACTCGTCGGCCTCGATGACGAAGTGCCGGCCGCTGCCCAGCCGCGCCGAGACGCCGAAGTTCAGGGGCACGCCACCGACCAGGAACCCCGGCTGCAGCCCGGCCGATTCGAGGATCCAGGCCAGCATCGAGGTGGTGGTGGTCTTGCCGTGCGTGCCGGCCACGGCCAGCACGTGCCGGCCCTGCAGCACGTGCTCGGCCAGCCACTGCGGGCCGCTGGTGTAGCGCGCGCCGGCGTCCAGCACCGCTTCCATCAGCGGGTTGCCGCGGGTCACCACGTTGCCCACCACGAAGACGTCGGGAGCCAGCTTGAGCTGATCGGCGTCGAACCCTTCGATGAGGTCGATGCCCAGCGCGCGGAGCTGGTCGCTCATGGGCGGGTACACGCCGGCGTCGCAGCCGGTGACGCGGTGGCCGGCCTCGCGGGCCAGGGCCGCCAGCCCGCCCATGAAGGTGCCGCAGATGCCGAGGATGTGGATGTGCATCGGTCCATTCTAGAAAGGGCGTTGCCCGGCATCTGGCATCGGCCGCGGCCCATTTGGTAGCGTGCAGGGCATGCTGGTCTCTTCGATGCGGTGGGCAGGGTGGCCCGAACTGGCCGCGCACCCCTGGGCCTACCCGGCGCTGGAGGTCGTGCATCTGGTGGGCGTGGCCTTGCTGCTGGGCAATCTCGTGCTGCTGGAGCTGCGCGTGTGGGGCCTGGCCCCCGCGCTGCCGCTGGCGCCGCTGGCGCGGCTGGCGCTCTCGCTGGTGCTGATCGGGGCGACGCTGGCCCTGGGATCGGGCCTCGTGATGTTCGGCACCCGGCCTGCCGAACTGCTGACCAACGGCCCGTTCGTCTGGAAGATGGGCCTGCTGATGCTGGCGGCCACCAATGCCGCGATGTTCCATGCCCGGGGAGGGCTGCAGCGGCAGGACGGCGTGGCCCGCGCGCAGACCGCCCTGTCGCTGGGGACTTGGCTCGGCGCCATCATCGCAGGACGCTGGATCGCCTACGCCTGAAGGCAAGGCGGTCGCTTCGGTCCTCTACGGACCCCCTGACTGGCGCCTCTGTCGAGGCTGGAGCGCACCATGCAAGATTCCCCCATCCATCGCCCCTCCCGCCGCACTGTCCTGCTGGCCGCCGGCTTGCCCTGGCTGGCGCCGCTGGCGCAGGCCCATCACGGCTGGAGCAGCTTCGACCAGAACCGTCCGATCTGGCTGCAGGGCCGGGCCGACCAGGTGGCCTGGCGCAACCCGCACGCCGAGCTGGACTTGTTGCTGCCCGAACGCCTGACCCTGCCGGCCGACCTGGCCAGCCGCGCGGTGCCGGCGCAGTCGGCGCCGGTGGATGGCGCGGCCTTGCTGAAGGCCGCGCAGCTGCCGAGGCGGGCGGACCGCCGCTGGCGCGTCGAGCTGGCGCCCATCTCGCGCCTGCAGGCCTGGAAGGCCGAGCCCGTGCGCGACGGCGACGAGATCGGCGTGCTGGGCTTCACCTTTGCCGAGGAACGGGGCGAGGCGATCCTGCGCGCCGAGTACCTGTTTGCTGGCGGCAAGGTCTACGGACTGCGGTCCTCCCCCGTCTGAGTCGTCCCGGGCCGGCCGTTCCTCCGTGAACGGCCGGCCCTTGAAGTCCTGGGGTCTGCCCCCACATCGGCGCTCATCGAGAGCAACCCGCCGCGGCGCACCGCGGCGCCAGAAGAGCCGACCATGGACAAGCAGACCCTATCCTTCCAGGCCGAGGTGCAGCAGATCCTGCACCTCGTCACGCACTCGCTGTACTCGAACAAGGAGATCTTCCTGCGGGAGCTGGTCTCCAATGCATCGGACGCCTGCGACAAGCTGCGCTTCGAGGCGCTGCCCAACCCGGCGCTGTACGAGGACGCGCCGAACCTCGAGATCCGCCTCATCGTCGACGAGGCGGCGCGCACGATCACCGTGCGTGACAACGGCATCGGCATGAGCGCCGAAGAGGCTGTCTCCCACCTGGGCACCATCGCCCGCAGCGGCACGAAGGAGTTCATGTCGCGCCTGGAGGGCGACCAGAAGAAGGACGCGGGCCTGATCGGCCAGTTCGGCGTCGGCTTCTACTCCGGCTTCATCGTCGCCGACCGCATCACCGTGGAAAGCCGCCGCGCCGGCCTGCCGGCCGACCAGGGCGTGCGCTGGAGCAGCGACGGCAGCGGGCAGTTCGAGGTCGAGGCCATCGAACGTGCCGCGCGCGGCACCGACGTCATCCTGCACCTGCGCGCCGAGGAGGACGAGTTCCTGGCCGCGTGGAAGCTGCGCTCGATCGTCTCGAAGTACTCCGACCACATCTCGCTGCCCATCCTCATGCGCAAGACGCAATGGGACGACGAGAAGAAGGCACAGGTGCCCACTGACGAGTGGGAAACGGTCAACAAGGCCTCGGCCCTGTGGACCCGGCCGAAGGCCGAGGTCACCGACGCGCAGTATCAGGAGTTCTACAAGCAGATCAGCTACGACGGCGAGCCGCCGCTGGCCTACACGCACAACCGCGTGGAAGGCCGCAGCGAGTACACGCAGCTGCTGTACATCCCGAAGAAGGCGCCGTTCGACCTCTGGAACCGCGACAAGCGTGGCGGCGTGAAGCTGTACGTGAAGCGCGTGTTCATCATGGACGACGCCGAGGCGCTGATGCCGGTGTACCTGCGCTTCGTCAAGGGCGTCATCGATTCGGCCGACCTGCCACTGAACGTGAGCCGCGAGTTGCTGCAGGAAAGCCGCGACGTCAAGGCCATCCGCGAGGGCAGCACCAAGCGCGTGCTGTCGATGCTGGAATCGCTGGCGGGCAGCGAAGACGCGGCCGAGCGCGAGAAGTACATGGGCTTCTGGCGCGAGTTCGGCGCCGTGCTGAAGGAAGGCCTGGGCGAGGACTTCGCCAACCGCGAGCGCCTGGCCGCGCTGCTTCGCTTCGCCTCGACCCACGCCGACGAGGGTGTGTCCTTCGCCGACTACGTCAAGCGCATGAAGGAAGGGCAGGAGTCGATCTACTACATCACCGCCGACACCCTGGCCGCAGCCCGCAGCAGCCCGCAGCTCGAGGTCTTCCGCAAGAAGGGCATCGAGGTGCTGCTGCTGACCGACCGCGTCGACGAGTGGATGCTGACGCATCTCTACGAGTTCGAGGGGCACACGCTGCAGAGCGTGGCCAAGGGCGCCGTCGACCTGGGCAAGCTGCAGGACGACGAGGAGAAGAAGAAGAGCGAGGAGACCGCCGAAGCGCTCAAGCCGCTGGTGGACCGTCTGCAGGGTGCGCTGAAGTCGCGGGCCAGGTCGGTGCGCACCACCCTTCGCCTGGTGGACTCGCCGGCCTGCCTCGTGATGGAGGATGGCGACATGAGCGGCCACCTCGCGCGGCTTCTGAAGCAGGCCGGACAGGCGGCGCCGGCTGCGCTGCCCACGCTGGAGATCAATGCTGAACACGCCCTGGTGCGGCGCCTGGCCGACACCGAGGACGGCGAGCGCTTCGACGACCTGGCGCAAGTGCTGTTCGACCAGGCCGTGCTGGCCGAAGGCGGCCACCTCGAGGATCCGGCCGCGTACGTGAAGCGCGTCAACCGGATGCTGGTCGGCGGCTGAGCTTGCGGCGCTGACGTCTACACGCGCAGGGGCGGCTCGGCCATCAGCTCGAGCTGCTCCTGCAGTTGCGTGATCTGCTCTTGCCAGTAGGCGGCCGTGCCGAAGCCGGGAAAGGACCGCGGGAACGCCGGGTCCTCCCAGCGCGCCGCCAGCCAGGCGCTGTAGCGCAGCATGCGCAGCGTGCGCAGCGGCTCCAGCAGCGCCAGCTCGCGTTCGTCGAAGTCGAAGAACCGGCGATAGCCTTCCAGCAGGTCGCCGAGTTGTGCGGCCATCGTGCGGCGGTCGCCGCTGACCAGCATCCAAAGGTCCTGGATCGCCGGGCCCTGCACGGCGTCGTCGAGGTCGACGACGTGCGGACCGCCGTCGCGCCAGAGCACGTTGCCGCGGTGGGCGTCACCGTGCAGGCGCAGCCGGCGCAGCGGGCCGTGCTGCGCGAAGGCCTCGAAGGCCGAGGCCACCGCGGTGCAGGCCTCGTCGCTGACCTGCGCCCATCGGGCGCCCACCGTGGGCTCGAGGTGGGGCCCGGCCCGCAGTGCGTCGCGTGCGGCGCGGGCATCGCGCGCCGGCTCCATCGACAGCCGGTGCAGGAACGGCCGCCTCGCCCCGACGGCGTGACAGCGGCCGAGGAACTGCCCGATGCGCTCCAGTGTGCCGGGCTCGTCGAGCTCGGGTTCCCGGCCGGCGCAGCGCGGCGACACCGCCACGCGGTGCAGGCCGTGTCCGCTGCGCACGGGCAACAGGGTGGGCGGTTCACCCAGGGCGCTGCCCGACAAGGTCAGGGGCGCGACCACCGGCACTTCCTCGGCCTGCAGCTCGGCGGCAAACGCGTGCTCTTCCAGGATCTGGGCGTCGCTCCAGCGGCCCGGCCGGTAGAACTTGGCCACCACCGCACTGCCATCCTCCAGGAACACCTGGAAGACGCGGTTCTCGTAGGAGTTCAGCTGCAGCAGCCGCCCGTCGCCCCACAGCCCGCCTTCAGCCAGGGCATCCAGCACACGCTCGGGGGTCAGGTCGTCGTAGGGGTGGGACGTCAAGGCCGCTGGCGTGGGGGTGGCGTGGGCGATCAGTGTCGCAGGGGCGGCGGTCGGGGGCTGCCGTCCGGGGCGGCCGGGCCCGGGGGCTCGTTCAGCCCGCGCAAGGCGCCGAAGTCGGAGATGGTACCGGTCTCGCTGCGACCGTCGGGCCCGAAGAAGGAGTCCTGGAAGAAGCTGGAGTCCTGCCACAGGGTAGCGCGCCGGCGCGGCGACGTGGCGCCTGCCGCAGGCGCCACCGGACGTGCGGCCTGCGGGCCACGGGTGGCGGCCGTGGTCTGGGGCACCAGCAGCTGCAGTTCAGGCAGCGAGGGCAGGTGGTCGACGGGGCAGCGCAGGTAGCGCACGCGGCAGGCGCCCAGCACCGCCTGCTTGATCTGCACCGAGCGCCGTCCGCCGCTGCGCTCGGTGTCGAGGTCGATGGCGGCCAGCACCCGACCGTTGGCGCTGCAGATGGCGAAGGTGACGTGGATCGCACCGAGCAGTTCGTACCAGTAACGCACCTGCTGCGGATCGGAGGGCTGACAGAAGCGCACCAGGGGCAGCTTGGACAGCACGATGTGGTGCGGCAGTGCCTCTCGCAGCTGACGGTACACGCGGCGCTCATCGGCGTTGAAGACGGGCCTTGGGGTGAGCGCCCACTCGGTCGGCAAATCCTTTTTCTGCCCCTTGCGCTGGCGCATCCACGCCAGCACGCCGGCGGCGAACAGCAGCACCGCCGACAGGCTCGCGAGGATCCAGGGCAGGAGGGGTTCGGACACGGAGGAGGGAGGCAAGGGGAAGCCGATGGGCGCCATTCGCGCGAGATCATGTTAGCCGTCGGCATCGTGGGCATCATCCCGCGCCCGAGTGCACTGCTCGCCCAAGCAGCCCCCCCGAGCGTGTGTCCCCAGATGTAACAGCCGGCGCCAGGACGCGTCGACCAGGGCCGGGACCGAATCAGCCACCCACGAGCGGCGAGTCCCGTACTAGAATCGCGGGCTCTCCTTTTTTTGCGGCAAGGAGAGCAGCCTCCGCGTGTCTCGGCCGATCGTTGCAGTCGGGCCACGCGAGAACCCGAGAGGCCTCCCCCACAAGAGGCACCGAGGGTCGAGGTGTGATCTAGGTGTCGCGCGGTGCGACCCCTCTGCCGTCTCAACGGGATGCCCCTGGGCATCTTCTTCGAAAGTCCCTCATGAAGACCTTCAGCGCCAAGCCGGCCGAAGTGAAGCACGAGTGGTATGTGATTGACGCCACCGACAAGGTGCTCGGACGTGTTGCCAGCGAAGTGGCACTCCGACTGCGCGGCAAGCACAAGGCCATCTACACGCCTCACGTCGACACCGGTGACTTCATCGTCGTCGTCAACGCCGACAAGATCCGCGTCACCGGCTCCAAGGCCACCGACAAGATCTACTACCGCCACTCCGGCTTCCCCGGCGGCATCTATGCCACGCCCTTCAAGGACATGCAGGCCAAGCACCCCGGCCGCGCGCTCGAGAAGGCCGTCAAGGGCATGCTGCCCAAGGGCCCGCTGGGCTACGCGATGATCAAGAAGCTGAAGGTGTACGCGGGCGACACGCATCCGCACACCGCCCAGCAACCCAAGCCGTTGGCACTCTGAGGACGCAGCGATGATCGGACAGTGGAACTACGGCACCGGCCGTCGCAAGTCGTCGGTCGCCCGCGTCTTCATCAAGAAGGGCACGGGGCAGATCGTCGTCAATGGCAAGGCCATCGAGCAGTACTTCGGCCGCCAGACCTCCATCATGATCGTCAAGCAGCCCCTGCTGCTGACGGCCAATGACGCCGCCTTCGACATCAAGGTGAACGTCCATGGCGGTGGCGAATCGGGTCAGGCCGGCGCCGTGCGTCACGGCATCACCCGCGCGCTCATCGACTACGACGCGGCACTGAAGGGCGAACTGAGCCGGGCCGGCTTCGTCACCCGCGACGCCCGCGAGGTCGAGCGCAAGAAGGTCGGTCTGCACGGCGCACGCCGTCGCAAGCAGTTCAGCAAGCGCTGACGCCCGGCCTGCTGGCGCCGCTTCGTGCGGCGCCGGGATGCAGGAACGACAACGGGCGCCCGCGGGGCGCCCGTTGTGCTTTTGGAGGTGCCGTGCGCTGGAAACTGCTGAAGCGCCGCCTGTCGGTCAGCGCCCCGAGAATGATCGTCCGCAGCCACCTGCCGTGGCCTTTGCGGTGGGCCGTGGTGGCCCTCGCGCTGGGGTTCTCGGCCGCGCTGGCGTTGTGGGCCTTCGAGTTCGGCAAGGATCTGGCCGGGCTGGATCGCCAGTCGCAGCAGGCGCTGGCCCATCTGAAGGGCGAGCACGCCGCGCTGGCGGCCGACCACGCACGAGCCCAGGCCATCGCCGACACCGCCGAGAGCCTGTTGCGCGCCGAGCGGGCCACCCAGGAGCGGTTGGCCCAGCAGGTGCGGGAACTCGAGGCCGATCGTCAGCGGCTGCGCACCGAGCTGGCCTTCTACGAGAACTTCCTGCCCGCCACGGGCGGGCCGCTGCAGATGCGCCGCGTCCTCGTCGAGAGCGAGGCGCCGGGAAAGGTGCGCTACCAGCTGCTGCTCATGCAGCCGGCCAAGGACGCCGGCGAGTTCGTCGGCCGCATCGAGTGGGTGCTCAGCGGCGAGCGCGCAGGCCAGCGATGGCAGGACACGCCGGCCGAGGCCGCTCGACCGCTGCGCTTTCGGCAGCACGCCCGGGTGGAAGGTACCCTGTCGCTTCCGGACGGCGCCGTGCTAAAAACCGCGATGGTGCGAGTGATCGACCGTCAGGGCGCCGTCCTGGCGAGTCGTTCGGTCGAGTTGTAGAAACGGCGACGGTCCGGTCAGCGGACGTCGAACCGGTCGGGCCAGCCACCCCGGCGACGGAGACAGGCCATGTTGTTTTCCCGGCGCAAGCCGCCGCCCATCCGCAGCCTGGTGGGCGAAGGCACCTCCCTGCGCGGCGAGGTCCGGTTCACCGAGGGTCTGCGGATCGATGGGGAAGTCATCGGCGACGTGATCGCCGAGGTCGAGGCCGGAAGCCTGCTCATCCTCAGCGAAAAAGCCCGAGTCCATGGAATGGTCAGGGCGGCGCATGTGATCATCGCCGGGGAGGTGTGCGGGCCCGTGCACGCCACCGAGATGCTGGAACTCCAGCCCAAGGCAAGGGTCACGGGCGATGTGCGCTACGAATTGCTTGAAATGCACCCCGGGGCCTTGCTGGACGGAGAGCTCCGACCGCTGAAGGCCACGCCCGAGAAGCCTGCCCTCAAGCTGGCCGCTGCCAACGACGCCTGAACCCCGGCGTCTGGGCCCTGCGTGCCGGCCGATCTGCCTCTGAAGGAACCTATTCCATGAACGCCATCGCCGAACCCCTTCTGCCCGCCGCCGACCTTCCGCCGCCGCCGCTCGTCTTCACCGACAGCGCCGCCGGCAAGGTGAAGGAACTGGTCGACGAAGAAGGCAACCCCGACCTGAAGCTGCGCGTCTTCGTGCAGGGCGGGGGGTGCTCCGGCTTTCAGTACGGCTTCACGTTCGACGAGATCGTCAACGAGGACGACACGCAGATGGCGAAGAACGGCGTCACGCTGCTCATCGACGCCATGAGCCTGCAGTACCTTGCCGGCGCCGAGATCGACTACAAGGAAGATCTGCAGGGCGCGCAGTTCGTCATCAAGAACCCGAACGCCACCACCACCTGCGGCTGCGGGTCGTCGTTCTCGGTCTGAATCACTGCGGCGCTGCGGAGACCGCAGCGCCGGTTCAGCAGGCCGGATACAGCGCGCCCAGCACGCGAGGGCCGCTCGCGCCGGTGACGGTGGGGTGCCCTGCGGGCGCCCGACGCAGAAACATCCACGCCAGCCACGCGAAGGCGGCGGCCTCGACCTGATCGGCCGGCAGCCCGTGCTCAGTCGTCGTCCTCAGCGGCACTGGCCCCAGAGCCTGGGCCAGATGGCGCATCAAGGTCGGGTTGGCCGCGCCGCCCCCGCACACGAGGCAGGCGTCCACAGGCCCCACCCACTGCGACAGCGCCAATGCGGCCGAGCGGGCGGTGAAGGCCGTCAGCGTGGTCATGACGTCGCCGTTGGACGGCGGCGGGCCGCGACGGGCCGCTTCCGCCAGACGGGCGTCCAGCCACGCGGCGTGGAACAGGTCTCTGCCGGTGCTCTTGGGCGGCGGCAGGTCGAGGAAGGGCTCTTCCATGAGCACCTGCAGAAGCGTCTCGTCGATCTGTCCCTCGGCGGCCCAGCGCCCGTCGAGATCGCAGGGCTGATGGGTGTGGCGGTGGGCCCAGAGGTCCATCAGCACATTGCCGGGACCGCTGTCGAAACCCAGGAGCGGCGCGCCCGGACAGAGCCGGGTCAGGTTGGCGATGCCGCCCACGTTCAGCACGGCCAGCGTCTGCCCAGGCCGGGCAAAGCCCACGGCATGAAAGGCCGGGACCAGGGGCGCTCCTTGGCCTCCGGCCGCCACGTCACGGCTGCGGAAGTCGCAGACCACGTCGATTCCACAGCGCTCGGCGAGCAGGGCGCCCTGCATGAGCTGGACCGTGTAGCCGACGCCGTCGACCGCGCCAGGTTGGTGACGAACCGTCTGACCGTGAGCGCCCACTGCCGCAACGTCTGAGGCGCGCAAACCCGTCCGCCGCAGCAGATCGTGCACAGCCTGCGCATAGACCTCTACCAGCGCATTGGCCGCGAGTGCCGCCCGGTGCAGTTCGTCGGGTCCGGAGGTGTTGAGGGCCAGCAGTTCAGCCCGCAAGGCCTCAGGGAAGGGCCGGTGGACGTGGGCGTCCACGTGCCAGCGCAGCGGCGGCTCAGCCTGCGTGGGGTCGATGGCGTCCAGGGCAAACCGCGCCAGCACAGCGTCCACCCCATCGGTGGAGGTGCCCGACATCAGTCCGATGGTGCGCAGCATGGCCAAGGTCGAAGCGGGGCCGGCGGCGGGATCGGCGAGCGCCGCCGCCTCGGCGCTACGCGCCCGGCGACCCGCAGCGCTCACTCCGCGGTGTAGCGCAGCCCGGCGAAGTTCTCGGCGACGTCGAGATGGCCTTGCATGGCGCGGGCCAGCTCGGCGAAGCGCGCACGCGAGGCTGCATCGAGCGTCACGGTCTCCGACGCGCGAGCCACCTGCAACGGATCGACGTGCTGGCCGCCAACGCGGAACTCGAAGTGCAGGTGCGGGCCGGTCGTCCAGCCGGTCATGCCGACGGCGCCGATCTGCTGGCCTTGGTCGACGCGCTCGCCCTTGCGCACGTTCATCGTGCTGAGGTGGGCGTACAGCGTCGTGCGGTCGTTGCCATGGCGGATGATCACGGTCTTGCCGTAGCCGTTCTGCCAGCCCGCAAAGTCGACAACGCCCTCCCCGATGGTGCGCACCGGCGTGCCGATGGGCGCCGCGTAGTCCACGCCCTGGTGCTGACGCCAACGCTGCAGCAGCGGGTGGAAGCGGGCGCCGAACCCGGAGGTGACCCGCGAGAAGGCCATGGGGCTGGCCAGGAAGGTGCGGCGCTTGCTGCTCCCGTCCAGGGCGAAGTAGCTCCCTTTGCCCTCGGCGCCGGCAAACCACACGGCATGGAACGCCCGACCCTTGTTGACGAACTCGGCGGCCAGCACGCGCCCGGCGCCCTCGTTCCAGGACACCGGTTCACCATCGGCGTACAGCGCCTCGAACACGACGCTGAAGGTGTCGCCCCGGCGCAGCTCGCGGTGGAAGTCGATCTCGGTGGAGAAGATCTCGGCGAGCTGGACGGCCACGCTGTCTGGCAGACGGGCCTCGTCGGTGGCGGCAAACAGCGAACTCTGGATGGTCCCGCTGGCCATTCGCACCTGGCTGCTGAGGGCCGCCGACTCGGTGCGACTGATGAACTGCCCCTGCGCGCGCTCCACGGTGAGGCGCTGGAAGTGAGTGCCTGCCAGCTCCTTGGTTTCGCTGGGAAAGCGGGCCACGAGCGCCTGCAGGCGGCCTTCGGAATCGGTACGGGCCTGCAGCAGCTTGCCGCGGCCCTGGAGGATGCGGCGGGCCTGAGGGTCGGTGCG
>Ga0075157_10002460_pt1 | contig 10847 bp, 8 predicted proteins | sample JI81BgreenDNA_FD_70967 | JGI IMG/M metagenome (GOLD analysis project Ga0075157, IMG submission 70967) | Wastewater effluent complex algal communities from Wisconsin, to seasonally profile nutrient transformation and Carbon sequestration -... | ecosystem: Engineered > WWTP > Effluent > Algae...
TCGTAACGGTCCACCACATCGTCGGCGCTCATCATCACCTCCTTCACGGTGATGCTGAGGTATTTGCCGCCGCTGCTGTACTTGCGCAGTATCTCGCTCTCGGGCGGAAAGAGCGCCACCACGCTGTCCACCCGGTGCTGGTCGGGTTCGAAGATGAACTTGTACATGTACACCGAGGGCCACTCCTGGATCTTCTCCAAGGTCTGCCGCAGTTTATCCTTCGCTTCGTCGCTCAACATGGTGATCTTTGCAAAGGTACCTCCGCACGATCGAACCTTTCCCCGATGGGTGTGTACAGGAACCTAAGAAGCACGAACACCATGGCCCTTCGCCGATCGCTCCTGTTCCCATTTTGCCTGATCCCCCTACTGGGCTTGGGCCAGGCGGGTACCGAGAAGGCCGAGCCCCAGCAGCAACAGCGCGCGGTGGTGGCCGAACCCTACCAAGGCGGCTGGAACGTGCCCGCAGCGGCCGCGAAGGAAGAAGCGGATACCAGTCCCTCCTTCACTCCACCCGCCGCCGGTGCACAACAGCAGCTCGACCTGCTCCGCTGGGAACGCAATGCCTCACTGGCCCGCAACGCCGGTGCCATCCCCAGCGTGGATCACGCCCGCCTGGTGGATCTGGCCATGGACCTGAACAGCACGGCGCCGAACAGTTTCGAGGCCCACATGGCCAACTATTACGCCAAGTTCCCAGCACCATCGGCCTTCCAGGAACTGGAGCTGGCCACCGCAAAGGGTGCCGACCGCGAGGAGTTGCTGGCTCCCCGCTTGGTGAACGCCGCACGCAAGGACAACACCGCCGAACTCACGGCTCGTGCGAAGGACATGAAGGCGAAGGGCCGGATAGCCCCCTCCTTGTACAAGGTGGCGGAGGACATCCTGGCCTCGCTGGAACCGGAAGCGGTGCTCTTCGCAGCGGGGGACATGGACGCCTTCCCCTTGTGGGTGGAGCAGTTCGCCAATGGCCGACAGAAGGATGTGCTGGTGGTGGATGAGCGCCTGCTGGGCGATGCGGCCTACCGCACACGCATCTGGGAACGCACCAAGGCCAAGGGTGCCGTGGCCACGCAGGCGGGTTTCATCGGCAGCCTGGCCGCAGCAACCACCCGTCCGGTGTACCTCTCGCTCGCCTTGGGCCAGCAGGCCATGGCACCATTGAAGGACCAGCTCTACGTGACCGGCCTGGCCATGCGGTGGAGCCGTACGCCGGTGGACAATATGCCCTTGTTGGAGGCGCGCTGGGACCGGATGCGCAAGCCGCTGGATGCGGGTCCCCTATCGAAGAACTACCTGGTGCCCGGTGCGGTCCTCCTCACCCACTATCGCAACATCGGCGACGAGGCCCGCGCAGCACGCCTGGAACTGGAACTGCGGGCCATGGCCAAGAGCCTGGGCGCCACGAGCAATCTGGTCAAGAGCGGCATCCTTCAACACTGACGCATGCGGCTCTTCGGCACCGAATACGGCAAGCTGGGCGATGAACGCCTGATGGAGCTCGTGGTGAAGGGCGATGAGAAAGCCTTCGCCGCGCTGTACGACCGCTACCACCGGCGCCTGTTGAGCTACTTCCACCGCATGCTCTGGAGCGACCGGGAGATGGCGCAGGATTTCCTGCAGGACCTCTTCACCAAACTGGCCGCCAAGCCACAGAGCTATGACCCCTCGCGCCCCTTCCAGACCTGGCTCTTCAGCGTGGCGAACAACATGTGCAAGAACGCCTACCGCCACGAGGTGGTGGTGCGCGAGGCGGCCGTACACCTGAAGAACGGCGTGGATCGCGTGGAGGCCGTGGGTGGCATCGGCGTGGACCGCGAACACTTCCGCGACCGGTTGGACGAGGAACTGGACAAGTTGGATCCCGACCACAAAGCCACCTTCGTGATGCGGTTCCACGAGGATATGCCGATCAAGGAGATCGCCACCGCCTTCGGATGCAGCGAAGGCACCGTGAAGAGCCGCATCTTCTACACCTTGAAGAAACTGGCCGAACGCATGAAAGAATTCGACCCCAATGCCCTGGTACCCCATGGAACGGCACGAACGATACGACCCTGAGGACATCGAGAGCCTGCTCTCGGAGCGGGGTTTCGACGAGCTGCTCCCAGACGAGCGCGCCTTCGTGCTGCGCCACATGAGCGGCCGCGACGAATACGAGCGCATGCGTGCGCTGTTGCACTACGTGCGTCCCGATGAGCGCGACCGCAGCACCATCGAGCCCGAAGACCGTGTGCGCACCAACGTGCTCGCTACTTTCCGTGCGCATCAACAGCCGCAATGGCGCATCTGGCTCAACGGCATCTCGCTCTGGCTGGCCCCGAAGGAGGCCTCCGCGCACCCGCTATGGCGGCCTGCGCTCGCCTTCGGGTCACTGGCCTTGTTGATCGTGGCCGGCGTGGTGGCCGTACGCCAATTCGATGGCTTGGGCGACAACGCCGCCGTGGCCGAGCTGAAGCAGGAGGAAAGTGCACCTGCACCACCCCCCAGCGTGAAGCTGGAAGACCAACCGACCGTACAGCCTGCGGAGGAAGTGAAGGAGGCCGTAGCTGCGAACTCTTCCGTGGAACAGCTCCAAATGTTGGAAGTGGAGCGCGCTGCCGGTCTGGTGGCGGCGGAGCCGGTGTTGGACATGGAGGCTCGTGATGCTGCCGCGGCGCCTTCGGCCGTGGAGGACCTTGCCTTCGACACAGGATCGGCCACATTCCTGTATACAGCTCCACAGGTGACGACCTCCGGGGCGAATGGGTCCACGCCGCTGTCTGACTCCCACGTGGTCACGGTCGACGAGCTTTCGCGCAACATGAGCAGCACGAACGTGGTGGGCGAGATCGCCATCGTGGAAGCCGCCAAGGCGACCGGCAAACGGAGCAAGGTATTGGTACAGGCGGATAAGAGCCGCAGCTTGGCGGAAGACCCGGCCATCCTCAGCTTGGTGACCGCAGGTTGGTAAGCTTACTCGATGGTGAAGGCCTGCGTGATGTCGAGATCACGTGCTTGCACCGTGAGGGTGGCTGCCCCTTTCGGGAACATGCCCTTGTCGAAACGGCGTACGAGTTCCTCGGTCATGGCTTTGCCATCCTCCACGTAGACGAGAGCCCCTTTGCTATCGCGCACTTCGATGTGCACGTTGCCGATCTTCCGGTAGTTGGTGATGCTCACGTTGATGAGCCCGGAGCTGCGATGGCATTCCACGGCCACAGCGGCTTTACCGCGTTCGGCGGGGCCGTTGGTGGCGGACAAAGGCGCTGCCACCACGAGCGCCGAAAGGACCAAGGCTGAGGACAACCGGTTGGTTCGCATACCTCAAAGATATGATCGAATTCCACCGGCGCAAGATCCCCAAGGGGTCGAGGCGCTTAGGCCGAGGCAGATACACGAAGGTTAGGATCCCACGAGTCCGATGGCTGAGTGCGATCCCTAACGAAAGGACCTCATTCCCATTTACGATCGAAGCCGGTCTCCACCAGCTCGGTGCGGTCCGGGGTGTTCAAGGCATATTCGAACCCACTGTACACGCTGAAGCCGCCGTAGGCACCGTCTTTGCGGATGGCCAGGAAGCCCACCTGCTTGTCGGTCATGTCAGGGTTCTGCTTGATGATGCGGCGTACGGCTTCTTTGCAGGCAGCTTCGGGGTCCATGCCCTGGCGCATCAGTTCCACCACGGTATGGCTGCCCGACGTTCGGATCACCAGTTCACCCATACCGGTAGCACAGGCGGCGCCGGCTTCGCCATCCACAAACAACCCGGCACCGATGATGGGACTATCCCCTACCCGGCCATGCACCTTGAAGGCCATGCCGCTGGTGGTGCAGCTACCCGCCAACCGGCCTTGGGCATCCATGGCCACCATGCCGATGGTGTCGTGGTTCTCGATGTTCACCACCGGCTTGTAATTGCCTTCCTTCAACCATTCGAGCCATTGGGCGCGTACCTCGGGGATCTCCACGTCGCGCGGGGTGAAGCCGTTCTCCAACGCCCACCGTTCCGCTCCGGCGCCCACGAGCATCACATGTGGCGTGCGTTCCATCACCGCGCGTGCGATGCTGATCGGATGCTCGAAACGCTGCACGAAAGCCACGGCTCCGGCGCGGCCTTCGTGATCCTGGATGCATGCATCGAGGGTCACGTGTCCATCGCGGTCCGGCATGCCCCCCAAGCCCACGCTGCGGTTGGTGAGGTCGCTCTCCACCACGGCCACGCCTTGTTCCACGGCGTCCAGCACATTCCCACCAGCGCTGAGCACCTCCCACGCTTTGGCGTTCGCGGCCATGCCGTGCCTCCACGTGCTGAGCACAAGTGGGCCCTTGGCCTTTTCGGCTAGAACAGGGGAAGACTCCTGCTCGGCGTTCTGTTCCGCAACGCAACCGATGGCGAGCGCAGCACCACCGACGGAGGCGAGCTTGATGAATTGGCGACGATCGTGCATGGTATGGCTGCAAGCTTACGACCATATTTGTGGAAGAATGCTTTCTACCACCACCGCCCCGACGGGGACCGATGGCTCCGGTTCGCGTCACGCGCTCGCGGTGCTCACATCTCTTTTCTTCTTATGGGGCTTCATCACCGTGCTGAACGATGTGCTGGTACCGCATTGGAAGGAGCTTTTCCAGTTGAGCCACGCCCAGAGCCTGCTGGTGCAGTTCTGCTTCTTCGGGGCCTATTTCATCGGTTCGTTGGTGTACTACTTGGTCTCTGCCACCTCCGGCGACCACATCGAACGCATCGGGTACAAGCGTGGGCTGATCCTCGGCCTCTGCATCTCGGCGTTGGGATGCGGGCTTTTCGCACCCGCGAGCTTGATGCACAGCTATGCCGCGCACCTCATTGCGTTATTCGTGCTGGGTCTTGGCTTCACGGTGCTGCAGATCGCCGCCAATCCATTCGTGGCCATCATCGGACCTCCGGAGGGCGCCAGTAGTCGGCTCAATCTCGCGCAAGCGTTCAATTCGCTCGGCACCACCTTGGCCCCCCTCATCGGTGGCTGGTTGATCTTCGATCAGGTGGACGCCACGGCAGCTGTTCGGCTCCCCTACCTCGGCTTGGCGCTCATCCTTGTTTCCATTGCCTTGGTGGTCTGGCGTACTCGTTTACCCGAACCACCCCGCGTGGAACGCACCGAGCGCTCGAACGCCTTGCGGCATCCGCAGCTGCGCTGGGGCATGGTGGCGATCTTCTGTTACGTGGGCGCGGAGGTGGCCATCGGCAGCCTGATCATCGGTTTCCTGCGCCTACCATCGGTGATGGACCTCCCCGAGGAGACCGCCAAACATTACCTCAGCCTGTACTGGGGCGGTGCCATGGCGGGTCGGTTCATCGGAGCCATCGCGTTGAACGATCAGCTTCCCCACTTACGTAAGCTGATGCTGATGGGCCTCGCTGGTGCGGGTATGTTCGCGCTGTTGATGATCCTGAACGCGAGTGGGCCAGTAGCGTTGGCCGATCTCTGGCCCATGGGTGTGCTCATCGTGCTGAACATCGCCGTGTCCTTGCTTGCCCGTGGAGTGCCCGGTCGGGCGATGGCGCTGTTCGCTTTGGTGGCCATGCTGCTGCTGTTGGCCGTGGTGCTGGGGAACGGGCCGATCGCCTTGTGGTCCATCATCGCCATCGGGCTCTTCAACTCGATCCTCTGGAGCAACATCTTCACCCTTTCCATCGCTGGTCTGGGGGGCGACACCGCTCAGGGTTCGAGTTTATTGGTGATGATGATCCTCGGTGGTGCGTTGATCCCCTGGGTGCAAGGGGGCCTCATCGATATGCTCGGCACCGGGGGCCTCGAAGACCGGGCCTTCCACCTCTCCTTCCTCCTACCCCTGCTGTGTTATGCCTACCTGGTATGGTACGGATGGCGCGGCTCAAGCTTACGCAGTACCCCATGATCGCAGGCATCGATATCGGTGGCACCACCAGCAAGATCGGACTCGTGCAGGAGGGGCGTGTGCTGCACCAGACACGCATCCCCACCACCGGCCATGCGGATGATCATGCCTTCGCCGATGCGCTGGCTGCTGCGGTCATGGGACTCGTGAAGGATGGTGAGCATGGTGAGTTGCGTGCCGTGGGCATCGGTGCACCCAACGCGAACCAGTTCACCGGCATCATCGAAATGGCCCCCAACCTGCCGTGGAAGCATGATGTGCCTTTGGCGCGCATGATGCAGGACCGCCTTGGTGTACCCGCCGTACTCGGGAACGATGCGAATGCCGCCGCCCTCGGCGAATGGCGCTACGGTGCAGGCCAGGGCTTCGATGACCTGCTGGTGGTGACCATTGGAACCGGTGTGGGCAGCGGCTTCATCGTCAATGGTAAGCTCGTGTTGGGCAGCGCGGGCAATGCGGGTGAACTCGGACACATGACGATGGCGATCGACGGGCGCGCGTGCACCTGCGGACGCAAGGGCTGTTTGGAGACCTACGTGAGCATCCGCGGCATGCGGCAGACCTACGCCGAACTGGCGGATGACCTGGCCGTTCTGAAGGAGGATGGTGTGAAGTGCATCGCCGATGCGGCGCAACAAGGCGACCTAGCCGCAATGAGGACCTTCGAGGAAACGGTGCGCTGGTTGGCGGTGGGATTGGCCAATGCGGTGGCCGTTACGGGGCCTAGGCGTGTGGTGCTTTTCGGTGGTATCGTACGCAGTGGTGATCTGCTTCTGGCCCCGTTGAAGAAACGCTTCCATGAGGCGCTGCTGAACATCTATCAAGGCCGGGTGGACATCACGGTGTCGGCGCTACCGGATGATGATGCGGCCTTGTTGGGTGCGGCGGCGCTCGGCACACTTGAACAACGATAATGACGATGGACACTTTTCGAATGATCGGATTCCACCAGGTCGGTCGACCCAGTGGGTCGACGCTACGGGTGCTGCTGACGACCTTGGTAGGTTCTTCCATTTTCCTTTGCAATGCCCAGCAATTCAACCCCGCGCGCGATCTGGTGAACCCGTTCATCGGTACCGGCGGCCACGGTCACACGTTCCCGGGGGCTTGCGTGCCTAATGGTCTGGTGCAGCTCAGTCCAGACACCCGGCCTGATGGCTATATGGACTGGGACGGTTGTGGTGGATACCACCACAGTGACAGCATCATCTATGGGTTCAGCCATACGCACCTCAGCGGCACCGGTGTGGCGGATCTATGCGATCTACTCATCACTCCCGTTACAGGAAGTGGAGGAATGGCTTTTGACGGCTCAGCGACACGCTCGTTATTCAGCCATTCCTCGGAAGAGGCCAGCGCAGGCTACTACAAGGTCGATCTATTGGGACCACCACTTTCAAGTGCTGATGGCAGTTCAGTACGCGCGGCGCGTCCGACCCGCATTCCCGGTTCGGCCATCAAGGTTGAGTTGACCGCCTCCGCTAGGGTTGGTGTGCATCGATACACCTTTCCTCGTGGCCAAGCCGCACGCGTGGTACTCAACCTCTCCCATCGTGACAAGCTCATCGGTCACGAGATCCGGAAGGTAAGTGATACCGAAGTCGTCGGGGAACGGCGCTCTTCTTCTTGGGCCAAGGACCAGCGGTTGTTCTATTGTATACGCTTTAGCCATCCGATCACTACCGAGGACCCACTGCCTTCAACCCTTGTAGGCCTTGGGGCAGGCTACCACTTCGGTGAATTGAACGAACCCTTGATCGTCAAAGTCGGCATTTCCTCGGTCAGTATTGAGGGTGCCCGCAAGAACCTCGAAGCGGAAGTGCCCCACTGGGATTTCGACCAGGTGAAGCAGCAAGCCGAAGCCGCCTGGAACGCCAAGCTGAACAAGATCGCAGTTGAAGGCGGTACGCGCACGCAACAACGGATCTTCTACACTGCGCTCTATCACAGTTATGTCGCTCCGTACATCTTCAACGATGTGGATGGCCATTACCGGGGAATGGATGGCGCTGTACACCACGCCGACCACGATGTGTACACCGTATTCAGTTTGTGGGACACCTTCCGCGCGCTACACCCCTTGATGACGATCCTGGAGCCGGAGATGACGAGCGATTGGATCAAGACCTTCCTCCTGCACCACCAACAAGGTGGCAGGCTACCCGTGTGGGAATTGTGGGGCAACGAAACGGATTGCATGATCGGTTACCACAGCGCCAGCGTGATCGCCGATGCGCACCTGAAGGGAATTCGCGGGTTCGATGAGCAATTGGCGTTGAAAGCCATGCAGGAAGGAGCGCGCTTGGATCATTTCGGGTTGCGGGAATACCAGAACCGTGGCTTCATGAGCAGCGAGGACGGTGCAGAAAGCGTGAGCCGCACCTTGGAATACGCCTACGATGATGCGTGCATCGCAGGCTTCGCCTCGCGGCTTGAACGCGTTGGTGGTGACGACCAGCAGTTGGACTTCCGAACGCGGAGCGAAAGTTGGCGCCACCTCTTCGACCGTAGCACGGGCTTTTTCAGGGCGCGCCGCAATGGTGGGTTCGCTCCAGGCTTCGACCCCTATGAGGTCAACTTCAATTTCACCGAGGCCAATGCCTGGCAATACAGTCTGTTCGTGCCGCAGGATATCGATGGACTCATCGCCGCACATGGCGGTCCTGAGAAGTTCGAGGCCCATTTGGACAAGCTTTTCTCGGCGAACACCGCCACCTCCGGCCGTGAGCAGGCCGACATCACCGGTCTGATCGGCCAATACGCCCACGGGAACGAACCAAGTCACCATATGGCCTATCTGTATAACCGCATCGGGAGACCCGAGAAGACCCGTGCCTTGGTGAAGCGGATCATGGACGAGTTGTACCATGATGCACCCGATGGTCTGAGCGGCAACGAGGATTGCGGCCAGATGAGCGCATGGTATGTGCTAAGCGCGATGGGCTTCTACCCTGTTTCACCGGGGATCGATGATCGCTACGAGCTGGGCTATTCGTTGTTCGAGGCGTGTACCATCAACCTTTCCAATGGGAAAACATGGAACATGCGCGTGGGTGATGACCGGGCGTGGATGGCCTCGCTTCCCAGCGACACCGCCAACTATCGCGGAGCGGTACCTGATCATCTGTCCCACGCTGAGATCGTCGAAGGTGGTCGATTGCATCTGAAAGAGGATCGTTCGCCACAGCGGCGGTACAAGATGCGTGACGGAATGCCCCTCGTGCTCGATGGTGCCTATGTACCCGCATCCGGGCCATGGTCAGGGGCTCCGATCATCCACGCCGCGAACGCCACGTTCTTGCAGGATCTGGAGGTCACCGTCCACGGGCGTGGCACGTGCACGTTGATCACCTCCGATAGCACAAGTCCATGTCCCATGAACGCCCCCTTCACCATCACGGCATCAGGTGAAGTGCAGGTGGCTTGGAGCGACGTGTACGCGCCCATCACCGCTCAATTCACGAAGATGGATGGTTCACGTTCCATCAACTTGGAGAGCACCTATGCCAATCAATATAGCGCCGGTGGCGACAATGCTCTGATCGATGGCCTGCGTGGTGGTCCGGACTTCCGCACCGGCGAGTGGCAGGGCTACGAGGGCCAGGATCTGGTGGCGATGGTGGATCTGGGCGAAGTGAAGAAGCTGAGCCGCGCCGGGTTGAGCCTTTTGCAAGACCAGAAGAGCTGGATCTTCATGCCGAAAGAGGTCACCATCTCCTGGAGCACCAACAAGCGGCAATGGAGCAGCCGCACCATTTCGCAGGAGGTGGATCTCAAGGCTGAAGGCGGCTTCGCCTACGAACTGTGGACGGAAGTGCTGGGGAAGAAAGCACGGTACATCAGCATCGTAGCCAAGAGTTCAGGGCCCTGCCCGGACTGGCATGTGGGCAAGGGAGGCAAGACCTGGATCTTCGCTGACGAGATCCTGATGGAGGTGGAGTGAACGGATCGATCAACAATAGAAAGGCCCGGCTTTTGCCGGGCCTTTCTCGTTCGGTATGATCTCAATCAACGTGCCACTTGCACGCGCTGGGTGCTGACCCACTCGTTCGTGGTGATCTGCACCATGTAGTTGCCTTGTTGAAGACCACGCAGGTCGATCGTGTTGCGCTCGCTACCCACCATGGTGAGGGGCTGATCGAGCACCATGCGACCGCTCATATCGATGATGCGCACGTTGGCACCACCCGTGATGGCTTCGGCGAAGGCCACATTGAGCAAGCCGTTCGTGGGATTCGGGAAGAGCGAGAACGCGTTGGTCACGATCTCCTCGATACCGACACCACCGCATGCTACGGTCCACGAAAGCGGCGTGGAGACGATGCCATCTTCGCAGGACCCCGCTTCGTTCGAGCGGATGCGGAGGGTCAACTGATTCTCTGCGTTACCGCTTGGAACAGCGAAACCGGTGAGGTTGCCGCCGTTGTTGCCCGAGTAGATCTCGGCAGCGGTCTCGTCAGCACCGTTGTAGACGGTGATCAGGTCGCCTGCGATCATCTGACCCGATAGGAAGGCCAAGGTGAGCGGCACGTTCTGGGCGGATTGGAAGGTGTACCAGCGGTCCTCGTTGTTGCCGTAGCAGTGGGTGTAGTTGTCGAATCCGCAGGTCACGCTGATGCACTCCTCGGAGGTGTAGGTCAGGGTATCAGAAGTGGTACGGCATTGCTCGTAGGCTTCGTTGAATACCCGGAACACGTTTGGGGAATCCACCGGATAGGGTCCAAAGGTGTGCACACCTACACCCAGACCGGTGAGGGAAGTTCCCGTGGTAAGGTTGGTGGCGGTGACAGGATCATCAGCTCCGGTATCGGTGATGATCACTTCGGTCGAGTATTCGCGGCTGGTGCAGTTCTCCACGATGTTGAAAGTAGCCGTGGGGTTCACGCAATCCAGGCAGTATACCTCCCATTCCCACGCATCGTAGGTGGGACCACACGCTACGGTTACATCGGAGGTCATCTCCATATA
>Ga0075157_10002462_pt1 | contig 10842 bp, 7 predicted proteins | sample JI81BgreenDNA_FD_70967 | JGI IMG/M metagenome (GOLD analysis project Ga0075157, IMG submission 70967) | Wastewater effluent complex algal communities from Wisconsin, to seasonally profile nutrient transformation and Carbon sequestration -... | ecosystem: Engineered > WWTP > Effluent > Algae...
GCGCGATCAGGCAGGGCCATGGCATCGGCCGCAATCGCCAGCCGATCACACGCCGCCCAGCACATCGCCGATGAATAGGTGTGGATGCGTTCCCGGGTGCGCAATTCCCACAGGCCGGCATCGGGCACATTGTGCAGGGCAAAGGCCTGTTCGCCCACCCGTTCCAGCGCCGCGAAATCAGCGGCATCGGCGGGGCGGAACAGCCGGGAATCGAGAAACGCCTGGATGCTGGACAGCACGATCTGGCCATAGACATCATTCTGCACATGTTCGTGCGCCTGATTGCCAACGCGCACCGGGCCTTCGCCGCGATAGCCGGGCAGGCCGGCGGCGAGGGTTTCGGGCAGATCTTCCTCCAGCTCCACACCATAGAGCGGCTTGATGTGGCCACCATCGGCGCGGGTGATCACGTTGCGCAGATAGCCCAGATAATTTTCCAATATGTCCAGCGCACCCAGCCGGTTCAGCGCCTGAACGGTGTAATAGGCATCGCGCAGCCAGCAGTAACGATAATCCCAGGTGCGGCCCGATCCCGGTGCTTCGGGGATGGAGGTGGTTAGCGCCGCGACAATGGCCCCGCTGGCTTCGTGGCAGCACAGCTTCAGCCCGATGGCGGCGCGGATCACTGCATCCTGCCATTCATAGGGAATGGCGAGGCCGCGCACCCATTTGCGCCAATCCAGTACGGTTTCGTCGTACATTTCGGCCATCGCGATGCCCAGATTGCGATCAAAGGGTTCATCCGGGCCAAGATAGAAATGCAGCGGGCGTTCCAAGCGAAAGCTGCGCGCCGCCGCAACATAACCAACAGGCGCATCGGTGGTGAGCCGCAGCGTGCCGGATGGCGCGCGATAGCGCAGGTGATTGGAGCCGCGCGTGACCTCCACCGAATGTTGGCCCCAGTTGCCAGCAATATCGAGCTGGACGGCAATGCGCGGCGCACCGGCCAGCGGGCGCACGATGCGGGCAAAGGCCACCGGCCGGAACAGGCGGCCATGGCGCTGGTAGCGCGGGCAGAAATCCAGAATTTCCAGAACGGCGCCGCTGGTATCGGTGATCACCGTGCGCAGCACGGCGGTGTTGCGCACATAATGCTGGGCGCTGCTGGCCTGATCTTCCACCGTGATTGACCAGTGCCCGCGCTGGCCGCTGCCCAGCAGGGCGGAAAACGCCGGATCGCCATCCACGCGCGGCACACAGCCCCACACGAAACGGCCTTCGCGATCGATCAGCGCCGATACCGCGCAATTGCCGATCGGCGAAAGATCAAGTGTCTGCTGGCCCTGCATCGCCGCGCTCAAGCCCCCCATGCTCATGCCAGCGCCTCCAGCCAGGCGTGCACGGCCTGCGGATGAGCGAGGCCGTGGCTGGCTGCCGTTGGGCGCGGCGGGCCGACGAGAATGCCCGTGCCACCGGCGGCGGCCACCACCCTGAAGGCGGCTTCGTCGGTTTCATCATCCCCGGCAAACACCGGCCGTCGCCCGGCGAATGGCGGCTGTTGCAACAAGGTGGTGATGGCGGCGCCCTTGTCGCCATCGCCGCCCTTCAGTTCGACCACCAGCTTGCCGTGCTGCAGGGGCAGATCGTGGCGCCGGGCAAGATCTTCGGCGAAGGCCAGCACCGCATCGGCACTGCGCAGCGCCATGCGGTAGTGGATGGCGAGGCCGCGTGCCTTGTTCTCCACCACCACATCGGGGTGGACAGTCGCAAAATCGCGCACGGCGGCGCGGGCCGCCGCCAGGCCGGGCCGCAGCGGCGCCAATGCCTCGCGCCCGTCGGCATGGCGGATTTCCAGCCCGTGGGTGCCGGCAAGCGCCAGCGGCAGGCCGCCGGCTTCGTTGGCCAGCCAGGCCAGCGGCCGGCCGCTCACCAGCGCCACCGCGCCGGAGAGATGCTCGGCAGCGGCAGCCAGCCGCCGCCGCAGGGCATCATCGAATGCTACATCGCCAGGCCGGGCCGTGATGCCACACAAGGTTCCATCCACATCCAGAAACAAGGCCTGGCCATGCTGCAAGGGTGGCGGCGCTGCCAGCGCCGTCAGGATTTCAGGTAATTCAGTCATGCAGCTCGCCATAAGGTTACAGGCCATAAACGTTGGTCGCGCGCTTGTGGTTCCGCAACCGGCGTACGGGCGGCCCATCCCGTGCACGCCACACGCCGCCGTTTGCGCGGGCCGCGACGGCCGAATTGCCAGAATTCGCCAGCGTGAACCGGCGGCTGGTGAGCGGCTGCAATGCCCTTCGATGGATCGCCGGTTCGACGCCCTGTCGCCAGGCATCAAGGATCCTTTCAGGCCGCACCTTCCCGTGTAAGACAGCTGCGATGGGGAAAAAGCGCACATCGATGCCTTTGGTGCCTGCTGGCGAACCGCCTGGCATGCGGTTCATTGCCGGCGGCCAGTTCAGCAAGGGATCGGCGCAATTCTACCCCGAAGAACGGCCGGTGCGGGCGGTGCGGGTGGACAGTTTCTGGATGGACGAAACGCCGGTCACCAACCGCCAGTTTGCCGACTTCGTTGCAGCGACCGGCCATGTCACCCTCGCCGAAATCCCCCCTGATCCGGCCGATTATCCCGGCATGCCGCCTGAACTGGCCATCGCCGGATCGCTGGTGTTCCGGATGACCGCCGGGCCGGTTGACCTTTCCAACCCCGGCCACTGGTGGGAATTTTCCGCCGGGGCCGATTGGCGGCATCCGCTGGGCGCTGGCAGCAGCATCGATGGCCTCAGCGATCATCCGGTTGTGCATGTCGCCCATGCCGATGCCGAAGCCTATGCCCGTTGGGCCGGCAAGCGCCTGCCCACGGAGGCCGAATGGGAATTTGCAGCCCGCGGCGGGCTGGACGGTGCCGAATATGCCTGGGGCGACGAACTGGCGCCGGATGGGGCCATTATGGCCAATTACTGGCAGGGCCGCTTTCCCTTCGAAAATCTGGCGCTGGATGGCTGGGAACGCACGTCGCCAGTGCGTTCATACCCAGCCAACGGCCATGGCCTGTACGACATGATCGGCAATGTGTGGGAATGGACGCGCGATTGGTGGGCCCAGCCCGGCGACATGCCCAAGCGGCGGGGCAGTTGCTGCGTGGTGGACAATCCGCGTGGCGGCAGTTTCCATGGCAGCCTCGATCCCGCGATGCCGGCGATCAGGATCGGCCGAAAGGTGCTGAAGGGCGGATCGCATCTGTGTGCGGCCAATTACTGCCAGCGCTATCGGCCGGCAGCCCGCCATCCGCAGATGATCGACAGTGCCACCAGCCACATCGGGTTCCGCTGCATCATCCCGGCCGGCCGCTGAGCGCTGCCGTCAGGCCACCCAGCGGCCGAGATCGGCTTCGGCACCGACCAGCGCGAGGCCGTGTGCGATGGAGGTGAGTTCGCTGCCGGTGGCAATGCGGTGCGCGCCGAACCGGGCATCGAACATCGCCCGCACCGCCGGGATCAGCGAGGAACCGCCGGTGAGGAACACCCGATCAATATCACCCGCATCCAGCTGTGCGCGGGACAGGGCGAGGTTCAGGGCCTGGGCGATGCGCTGGAGATCGGGCGCGATCCAGGCTTCGAAATCGGCGCGCCGCACCTCCGCCGTGATATCGAGGCCCCCGCCATCGAAGCGGAATTCGGCCTGATCCGCAGTGGACAGGGCGCGTTTCAGGCGGCCGACCGCATCATAGAGCGCGAAGCCCTGTTCATTCTCGATGAAGCGGATCATCCGGCCGATCGCTGCCGGATCAAGCGCCGTGCGTTGCAGGCGCGCCAGTTCATCCAGCGTGCGGCGGTTGCGCATTAGGGCCAGGCGCGACCAATCGGCGAAATCGGCAAACCAGCCGCCCGGAATATCCAGCGTCTTGCCGAACGAGCGGTAGCGGCCGCCCTTGCCCAGCATCGGCAGCACCAGATTGTCGACAATGCGCTGATCGAAGCGATCGCCGGCGATCCCGATGCCGGCGGCGCCCAGAGGCGTGCAGCGCTGCGCCGCCCCCGGCGCCGCCACGCGCACCACCGAAAAATCCGTGGTGCCGCCGCCGAAATCCGCCACCAGCACGGTGGCCGGTTCATCCAGCCGCGCGGCATAGCTGAAGGCCGCCGCCAGCGGTTCATAGACATAATGAAGTTCGGCGCCGAAGCCGTGCAGCATGGCATCATAACGGCGGCGCGCCAGTGCCGGATCAGGCTGCGCGCCGGCATATTCCACGGGCCGGCCCACGATCACCCGGCGCGGACGCGCATCAAGCTGCCCGCCGGCATGCTGCACCAGGCGTTGCAGGAACAGCCGCCCCAGATCTTCGAACGCGAACGGCTTGCCGAAAATCGTCGCCCGATCGAACAGCGGGTTGGCCGCAACCGATTTGAAGGACTGGAGAAAGCGGCTGTCAGACGGTGACCGCAGATATTCGGCGATCGCCCAGGGGCCGGCTTCGCAACCGAGGCCGCGCGGGGCCGCTTCATCTTCCCAGAAGCACAGGGCAGAGCGGAACACGGCCGACGCGCCATGATCGCCGGCAAATTCGATCAGTTGCGGGGTGCCCGCATCGCTGGCCAGCGCCACAACGCTGTTGGTGGTGCCGAAATCGAGCCCGATCGCGCCTGAATTCCCGTTGTGCACGCCAGCGTCTCCTGCCCCCCGGACGCCTGCCGTGCGGGGCGCGGTGCTATGGCAGCGACGCTGGGCGGGATCAATGGCGGGGCGACAGACTATGGCGCGGTTTGCGCCAGCGCGTTCGCCGCCAGCACAACGGCCCCCAGCGGGCCGGCATCCGCGCCAAGTTCGGCATGGCCGATCAGGCACTGGCCGGCCTGATAGCCCGCCAGCCGCTGCGCCACGGCCTGGGGCAGCGCCGCCAAGATCTGCGGCTGCCCCAATCCGACGCCGCCACCGATGACGATGCGCTGCGGGGACATGGTGAACATCAGGATGGCCAGCGCCTCGGCGAGATCATCGACAACCGCCGACCACAGCGGATGATCCGCCGCCAGCGTGCGCGGATCGGTTCCGGCACGCGCCGCCAGCGCCTTGCCGCTGATCAACCCCTCCAGACAATCCCCGTGCCAGGGGCAGCTGCCGGGAAAAGCATCGCCGCTGCGGCGGCGCACGCGGATATGGCCGAATTCCGGGTGCATGGCGCCATGCACGGCGCGCCCGCCAACCACCAGGCCAAGGCCAACCCCGGTGCCGATGGTGAGATAGGCGTGGACATCCGCCCCCCGGGCGGCACCCCAGCGGCCTTCGGCCAATGCGGCGGCATTCACATCGGTATCAAGGCCGACCGGCCGACCGAAACGCTGGCGGAAGCGATCGTACACATCGACATTGCTCCAGCCCGGCTTTGGCGTGGCCGTGATGCAGCCATGGTGCGGATCGCCGCTGGCAAGGCACAAGGGGCCGAAACTGGCGATACCCAGGGCCGCGAACGGGCCGTGGCGGGTTTCAGCGTCCGCCAGCCAATCGCCAAGGGCCGCAAGCGTCGGTTCGGCGGCGGCCGTCAGGCGTTCCATTCGATCGACAATGATCCCGTCGCGGGCCAGCACGGCCACGGCCTTGGTGCCGCCAAGCTCGATGCCAGCCAGCAGGGGGGAATTTTTCGCCATCGGTTCACCTTCATGCTTGTGCATCGTTCACAGACCGCTGTTAGGTGCGCCCATGATCAGGACACTCGACGATCTGGCCCGCGCCACCGGGCTGTCCAAATCGACCGTTTCGCGCGCGCTGGCCGGCAATCCGGTGATCGCCCTGGAAACGCGGCAGCGTGTGTGCAATCTCGCGGCAGAGCATGGCTTCACGATCAATCAGACGGCGCGGGCGCTGCGCAGTGGCCGCGCCGGGGCAATCAGTGTCGTGCTGCCGCTGGGCCACGAAACGGGGCAGCATCCCTCCGATCCCTTCTTCATCACCATGCTGGGCCATCTGGCCGACGCGCTGACCGATCGCGGGCAGGAACTGCTGCTCAGCCGGGTGATCCCCACCGATGATCGCTGGCTGGAGCGGATCGTGGCGTCGGGCCGCACCGATGGCATCATCATCATCGGCCAATCCGATCAGACGGCGGCCATCGATCGTGTGGCATCGCGCTATCAGCCGATGGTGATCTGGGGCGAACGGCTGCAGGCCCAGGCCTATTGTTCGGTTGGTACGGACAATCGGCGTGGCGGCATGCTGGCGACGGAGCATCTGATCGCGGGCGGACGCCGGCATCTGGCCTTTTATGGCAACACCGCCGTGCCGGAAGTGGAACAGCGGCGGGCCGGCTATGCTTCTGCCTGCGCTGCGGCTGGCCTGCCGCAACGCGTGGTGCCGGTGCCCATGACCCCAGAGGCGGCCTATGCCGCCGTGGCCGCGGATCTGGCCGGCGGCTGGCCGATCGATGGCATTGTTGCGGCATCGGATACGATTGCGATGATGGCGATCCGGGCACTGGCCGAACGGCAGCTCGCCGTGCCCGCCGATGTCGGCATCGTCGGCTATGATGATGTGATCATGGCCGCGCACACCAATCCGCCGCTGACCACGATCCGGCAGGATCTGAAGCGCGGGGCCGATCTGCTGGTCGATCTGCTGTTCCGGCGCATGACCGGGGAACGCACGATATCGGTGGTGCTGCCGCCCGAACTGGTGGTGCGTGGTTCCAGTCACGCGGCGTGTGCCGTTGCGGCACCCTGAACCCGCAGCGTTGCCGCAGCTCCCAGGATCATCAGCCCGCCCGACAGCAGCAGCACATTGCGCGGATCGCCGCCAAGCAGCGGGCCATAGAGCAACGGCATCACCAGGCTTTCGATCAGCATGGGGATGACGATGAACATGTTGAAAATGCCCATGTAGATGCCGGTGCGCGCCGGCGGCACCGCATCGGCCAGCATGATGTAGGGGCAGCCCATCATGCTGGCCCAGCCGATGCCGATGCCGATCATCGGCACGAACAGCAGGGCCGGCGCGGTGATGCCCGGCACGGCGAGCATGGCAAGGCCAGACAGCGCCAGCGCCGCCGCATGCACACGCCGCGCCCCCAGCCGCCGGGCGATCGGCACCATGGCAAAGGCGGCAAGGAACGCCACCAGATTGTAGAAGGCGCCGATCTGCCCGGTGAGCAGCACGGCATTGCGAAAGCCTGTCGTGGTCGGATCGGCGGTGTTGTAGATGGCGCGGGCGACGACCAGCGCGATATATTGCCAATAGGCGAACATCGCGAACCACTGGCACAGCATGGCGGGGGCGAGCTGGCGCATGGCTGGCGGCATTTCCCGGATGGCGCGGCCGATATCGGCCAGCGCCGTGCCGGCCGAGATCGGCTTTTCGCGCATGGCGGCGATGGCCGCTGCCGGCAACGGCAGTTCCGGCACCCGCCAGATCGACCAGAGAATGGTGCTGATCGACAGGACGGCGCCAATCACGAAGGCGATGCGGGTGATGACCGGAATGCCGTTGCCATCGACCGCATCGGCACCGAATCCCCACCAGACGAGCAGCGACGGCGTGAGATAGGCCAAGGTCTGCGCCAGCCCGGTGAAGCTGGCCTGGGTAAGATAGCCCGCCGGGCGCTGATCTTCATCCAGCCTGTCCCCAACATAGGCGCGATAGGGCTCCATCGTGACATTGTTGGCGGCATCCAGAATCCACAACAGGCTGGCAGCGGCCCACAGGGTCGGGCTGTGCGGCATCGCGAACAGGCACAGGCTGCACAGAATGGCGCCCACCAGGAAATAGGGCGTGCGGCGGCCCCAGCGCGATACCGTACGATCCGACAGCGCGCCGATGATCGGCTGCACCAGCAGGCCAGTCATCGGCCCGGCCAGCCACAGCAGCGGCAGCGAGGCTTCATCAGCGCCCAGATAGCGATAGATCGGCGCCATGTTGGCCTGTTGCAGGCCAAAACTGAACTGCAGGCCCAGGAAGCCGATGTTCATATTGACGATCGACAGCAGCGACAGGCGTGGCCGCACCGCCGGTGGAGCGATGGTGGTCGCGACGGCAGAGCCGATGCCCGGTGCCATGATCTTCCCTCCGCGCCACAATCATCCCCGGCGCACAGGCTATGCGCTTCTGCAATCGGTTGCAACAATTCTGTTGCAATCGATTGCAGAAGCAGGTTAGCGTTGGCGCAAAGTCCGGCAAACGGGCGAAAGCGATGGGGAGAATGCCATGATGGTTCGACATGCCTGTCTGTTGGCGGCCGCCTTGGCCACCGTTTCAATCCCGGCGCTGGCGCAGGACGCCGCGGCCGCCCCCGACCTCGCACAGCCGACCGATGACGGTGAAATCGTGGTGACGGCGGTTGCCAGAGGCGCCGACCGGCTCGGGACCTCAATCTCTGTCAGCTCCATTGGCGGCGCGGCCCTGCAGCAGAACGCGCCGCGATCGGTGGCCGAAGTGTTCCGCAACCTGCCCGGCATCCGGTCCGAGGCCTCCGGCGGCGAAGGCAATGCCAATATCGCCGTGCGCGGCCTGCCGGTGGCATCGGGTGGTGCCAAGTTCTTGCAGCTGCAGGAAGACGGCCTGCCGGTGCTGGAATTCGGCGACATCACCTTCGGCAATGCCGACATCTTCCTGCGCGCCGATTTCAACGTCGCACGCGTGGAATCGGTGCGTGGCGGCTCCGCCTCCACCTTTGCATCCAATTCGCCCGGCGGCGTGATCAACCTGATTTCCAAGACCGGCCGCGAGGAAGGCGGCGCCATCCAGGGCACCATCGGGCTCGATTACGGCGAATATCGTGTCGATGCCGATTATGGCGGCCGCATCGGGGACAACTGGCTTTATCACATCGGCGGCTTTTACCGGCAGGGCGAAGGCCCGCGCGAAGCGGGCTATGACGGCAACAAGGGTGGCCAGATCAAGGCCAACATCACCCGTCTGTTCGATCGTGGCTATGTTCGCGTGTATGGCAAATATCTGAACGATCGCGCCATCAGCTATCTGCCCAATCCGGTGCGTGTGACCGGCAGCGATGCCAACCCAGCCTACAGCAACGTGCCCGGCTTCGATATCAACAACGATACGCTGCACAGCCGCAATTTCACCACGGTGCGCACGCTGGATGGCAACAACCAGCCGACAACGCGCGATATCCGCGATGGCCAGCGCCCGCTGGTCTGGTCCGGCGGGTTCGAGGCTTCGGTGGACTTTGCGGAGGGCTGGAACGTCATCAACCGGTTCCGTTATGCTGACATTTCCGGCCGTTTCATCTCGCCATTCCCCGGCTCGGTCGGCGATGCGCAGGCCACGGCGAACAGCATCGGCGGAGCGGGATCGACTCTGCGTTATGCCAATGGCCCCAATGCCGGCCAGGTGATTGCCAACCCATCGGCGCTGAATGGCAACGGGCTGCTGGCCAGCATCGTGCTGTTCGATGTCGAACTGAACAGCCTCAACAACATCACCAACGATCTGCGGCTGACCCGCAATTTCCAGGCCGGGAATGCCGAGATCGCGATCACGGCCGGTTTCTATGCCAGCCGCCAGGATATCGACACGGCCTGGCTGTGGACATCGCATCTGCTGGAGGTGCGCGGCAGCGGCGACGCGGCGCTGATCGACGTGTTCAACGCCGCCGGCGTGCCGCAGACAATCGGCGGCACGGTCGCCTATTCGGCCAGCTTCTTCGGCAATTGCTGCCGCCGGCGCTACGATCTGCAATATACCACCAATGCGCCATTCGCATCTGCAACGGTGAGCTTCTCCGATCTCACGCTGGATGGCAGCCTGCGGTATGATTTCGGACGCGCGCGCGGCAATGTGTTTGGCGCCGATCTTGGCGGCGGCCGGGTTGGCATCACCACGCGCGATATCGATGGCAACGGCCAGATTTCCGTTCCCGAAACGCAGGTGGGCCTGATCCCTTATGATCGGCCGTCACCGCTGAATTATGATTATGATTATCTGTCCTACTCGTTCGGCGCCAATTACCGGCTGAGCGGTTCGGCGGCGGTGTTTGCCCGCTACAGCCGTGGTGGCCGGGCCAATGCCGATCGGCTGGCGTTCGGCCCGGCGATCAACCCCGTAACGGGCGCGCTGATCGATCAGGGGGCCGGCGTCGATTTCGTCCGCCAGGCCGAAGCCGGCGTGAAATGGCGATCGGGCGACGCGACCATCAACGCCACCGCCTTCCACGCCCGCACCGAGGAACAGAATTTCGAAGCCACCACCCAGCGCTTCTTCAACCGCGAATATCGCGCCTATGGCCTTGAAGTGGAAGGCGCCTATCGCAGCGGGCCGTTCGCGCTGACGGCAACCGGCACCTGGACCAATTCGGAAATCACCCGCGATGCGCTGAATCCCGGCGTGGTCGGCAACCGGCCGCGCCGCCAGGCGGAATTCATCTACCAGCTCACCCCGCAATATGATGCCGATCTGTTCACGGTGGGCGCCAATATCGTGGGGACGACCTCCTCCTTCGCGCAGGACAATAATCTGCTGAAGCTGCCGGGCTACACGCAGGTCAACGCCTTTGTCGCCGTTCGCCCGCTGCCGCGTATCATGCTGTCGGTGAATGCCAACAACCTGTTCAACGTCAACGGCTTCACCGAAGCCGAGGAGGGCAGCATCCCCGCCAACGGCATCGTGCGGGCGCGGTCCATCAGCGGCCGCACCATATCGGCTGCCCTTCGGTACACTTTCTGATCCGATGACGACCGCCTGGACCGCCGCGCACGTGGCATCACTTGCCGCGGCGCCCTGGCACGAAGCGCCGCTGATCGATCCGGCCGGTTGCCGCCCGATCCTGCCCGGATACTGGCTGTGGGATTTCTGGCCGGCGCAGGATGAAGCCGGCCAGGTGGTGACGATCGAAGGCGGGCAATTGTGGTTCGCCCTATCGGCGCCGCACAGCCCGGATCCGGTGGATCGGCATGG
>Ga0075157_10002463_pt1 | contig 10837 bp, 13 predicted proteins | sample JI81BgreenDNA_FD_70967 | JGI IMG/M metagenome (GOLD analysis project Ga0075157, IMG submission 70967) | Wastewater effluent complex algal communities from Wisconsin, to seasonally profile nutrient transformation and Carbon sequestration -... | ecosystem: Engineered > WWTP > Effluent > Algae...
GCCGGGATCATGGAGCATGCGGCGCTCTTCGAGGGTCACGAACTGCCCTACGGCTGGATCGGCGTGCTGGCGGCCATGCACTTCGGCCTGTGGTACTACCTGGGCATCGAGGGCACCACGCAGGCGGCCGAGGAAGTGCGCTCTCCCGCCCGTTCGCTGCCCTTCGGGACCCTGGCCGGGATCATGACGCTGCTCATCGCGGCGACGCTGACCTGGTTCATGTGCTCGGGCGTCTTGCCCTGGGAATACCTGGGCGACGGGGTGAACGGGTCGGTGGCGCCCCTGTTCGACACGGCGCGGCTGTCGGGCTCGACTGCGCTGGTCTGGCTGCTGGGCTTCGGCACGCTCTTCGCCACGCTGGCCAGCGCCAACGGCTGCATCAACGACGCCAGCCGCGCCTGGTTCGCCATGGGCCGCGACAAGTACCTGCCGGGCTGGTTCGGCGCGGTCCATCCCCGCTACCGTACCCCCTACCGGTCGATCGTGTTCCTGGTCCCCATCGCGCTGATCTTCGCCCTTGGCGCGCCGCTCGACCAGGTGATCACCTTCTCGATCCTCTCGGGACTTCTGGGCTATACCTTCATGCCGCTGAACATCATCCTCTTCCGGCGCAAATGGCCGCTCGAGACGATCAAGCGCGGCTATGAACACCCGTTCCACCCGATCCCCGCGATCACGCTGCTGACGCTGTGCGGCGTGACCTTCTTCGCGGTGTTCCTGGGCTACGGGACCCAGCTTGTCGCGATGATCGGCTTCTACATCATCGTGTCGCTCTGGTTCCACTTCTGGCGCTACCGCTTCGTGAACCGGGGGGCGCAGTTCACCATGCCCTGGCCGAAACCGCGCGGCTACTAAGGCGCATCGGCCCGCCCCGCACCGGGCGGGCCATTTCACCATGTCCCCGCTCATTCCCCTTGGCATCGCCCTCGCCGGCCTTGGCCTCTGGCTCGCTGTCCGCCTGACCAAAGAGACGCGCGCCCGCAGCACTGCGCGCGCCGGCTACTTCGCCGCGGCAAGGTCCCTTTTCGACAGTGGCGAGACCCGAGTGCAGCCCACCGGCTTTCCCCGGATGTCCGGTCGTCGCGCCGGGCTGACCTTCGACCTGCAGGCCGTGCCCGACACGCTGACCTTCCGCAAGCTTCCGGCGCTCTGGGTGCTGGTGACCTTGCCGGACCCCCTTCCGCTGCGCGCCACGCTCGACCTGATGGCCCGCCCTTCGGGCAACGAGCCCTTCACGAAATTCGCCACGCTGCCCCAGTCGCTGCCGACCCCGCCCGAGCTGCCGAAGGAGGTCGCGGTGCGCAGCGATGACGCCACGCGCATTCCGCCGGCCGATCTGATCGCGGCCCACGCCGACCTCTTCCAGGACCCGAAGGTGAAAGAGCTTGTCCTGTCCCCCAAGGGCCTGCGCATCGTGATCCTGGCCGAGGAAGCCGACCGCGGCCGCTACCTCATCTTCCGCGAGGCGGAGATGGGCCGGACCCCGCTGCACCCGGCCCGGCTGGAGCCGCTGCTCGACAGGCTGGCCGCGATCCGACAGGATGTGCTGGCCTTGAAGGAGCAAGCATGAAGCAGCCACCGAACCCCTACCTCGTCCTTGCCGTCGCAGTGCTGCTGCCCGGGGTCGGTCAGGTGATGAACCGCCAGCCGGTGCGCGGGCTGATCTTCGTCTGCTTCGCGATCCTTTTGGGCGCCTTCACCCTGAAGACCGCAGCCCCGGAGGTCTCCTTCGTCGGCAAGATGGCCGGGGGGCTTTTCGTCTGGGCGATGGCGGTGCTTGACGCCTACAAGACCGCCCGCATCCGTCACGCCGTCTGGGCCCATGGGAACGCCGCTCCTCGGTGACTTCGTCCCTCGTCGCTGGCCGCCCGCGAGGAGAAGCCGAAGGCGCACGACGAGCCTAGCGCCAGAGCGGCCCAAGCATCGCCTGCAGCGCCGCCAGCGCCTCCGGCCCGTCCTCGCAGCCCGGACCGACCCTGACCGCCACCGTCGCGGCGAACCCGAAGGCCGCCCGCTTGTCCGGGCGGATCGTCACCTCGAACCCCTTCGGACCCGCCACGACGCTTTCGATGGCATCCTCGGCGCCGAAGGTCTCGTCGCTCGCCTCGAACCAGACCGCCCCGCCGCCAACGGCCTGCCGGAAGAGGACATAGCCGTCGGCCTCGTCCTCGCCCTCGGCAAAGCCCACGAAAAGCGTGCCCTCGTCCTCGACGACCGAGCCATAGGCCGCCTTCACCGTGATGTCTGCCATCCTAACCTCTCCAATAGAGCCAAACCGCCAAGCCCGTCAGCGTGACCGCCTGGATGCGGTGCATCCGCGCCGAAACCATCGGATCGGCCAAGGCGCCCCGCAGCGACCCTGCGGCCACGACGATGACCAGATGAACGGCGAGCGCCACGGCAAGATAGAGCAAGGACAGGACCAGCACCTGCCCGCCACGATCATCCGACGTGAGGAACCCGGGCAGGACCGCCATGAAAAGCAGCGCCGCCTTCGGATTCAACAGGTTGGAGACGAGGCCCTGCCTGAAGCCATCAGCTCCGTCCTCGCCCCCGCCCGGCAGATGATGCGCCGGAGTGCCGGCATCCCGCCAGCTGCGAACCGCAAGATAGAGAAGATAGCCGACTCCGGCCAGGTGCAGGGCGGCGAAGAGCCGGGGCGAGGCATTGATGATCGCAGCCACGCCCAGCGCCGCAAGCAGGGCCTGGACCGTCAGCCCAAGCGTAATGCCAAGGACTGCGGCCAGCCCCGCCCTCCGCCCGGCCGTCGCCGTCAGCAGCGCCAGCCAGGCCATATTCGGGCCGGGCGTCAGTTCAAGCACAAGGACGGTCAGCAGGAAGGAGGTCAGGTTTTCCGGGTTCATCCCGCCTCAGTACCACTTGGCCACGGGCGGCAGGCTCATCAGAACCGCATTGGCGTCGTGGCCGGTCTCAAGCCCGAACTTCGTCCCCCGGTCATAGACCAGGTTGTACTCGGCATAGAGGCCGCGATGCTGCAGTTGCGTCTCGCGGTCGGCCTCGGTCCAGGGGGTTTGCACCCGGCGTTCGGTCACGGGCAGGAAGGCGGGCAGGAAGGCCTCGCCCACGGCGCGGGTAAAGGCAAAGTCGCGCTCCCAGTCGCCGGTGTTCAGGTCGTCGTAGAAGATGCCGCCGACCCCCCGCGCCCGCCCCCGGTGCGGAATGAAGAAATACTCGTCGGCCCAGGCCTTGAACTTCGCGTAATAGTCCGGGTCGTGCGCGTCGCAGGCCTTCTGCATCTCGGCATGGAAATGCGCGGTATCCTCGGCATATTCGATGCAGGGGTTGAGGTCCGACCCGCCGCCGAACCACCAGGCGCCGGGGGTCCAGAACATCCGCGTGTTCATGTGGACGGCCGGCGCATGCGGGTTGACCATATGCGCCACGAGGCTGACGCCGCTGGCCCAGAACCGCGGGTCCTTGTCCATGCCAGGCACACCCCGGGCCGCCATCGCCCGCTGCGCCTTTTCGCCAAGGACGCCATGCACTTCCGACCAGTTCACCCCGACCTTTTCGAAGACCCCGCCGCCGCGCATCACGCTCATGATGCCGCCGCCGCCATCGGCGCGCTGGGTGGGCGTCACCTCGAACCGGCCGGGGCCGGCTTTGGCGTAGCGGTCCTCCAACCCCTCGAACGCCGCGACGATCCGGTCGCGCAAGGTGCGGAACCAGGCGGCGGCGACGGCGTTGCGACTGTCAATGGGATCGGTCATTCTCAAGTCCTCGGATGTTGACAGTGCATGCCTAGCACCCCCGCGCCAGGCTTTCCACCTTTGTAGGAGGCGCCGATGAAACGGCTGGTTTTTCTGACCCTTGCCACGCTCGCGGCCTGCGGCACCCCGCAAGAGCAGTGCATCAGCCGCAACACCCGCGACCTGCGCACGGTCGACCGGCTGATCGCCGAGGCGGAAGGGAACCTCGCCCGCGGCTATGCCTTCGAGACGGTCACCGTCTACGAGGACTACTGGACCTATTGCGCCCAACCCCGCCCGGCCGAGGGGCAGCCCGCGCCGCCGCCCCGGCTGTGTCTTGACGAAAGACCGGTCACCACCCAGCGGCCGAAAGCCATCGACCTGCGGGACGAGGCGCGAAAGCTGGAGGGCCTGAAAGCCAAGCGGGTCGAGCTTGCCCGCGCGGCCAAGGCGGTCATCGCGCAATGCAAGGCCGAATATCCCGAATGACCCCGCCGCGCCCCTAGTGTGCCGGCGCGACGGCCGCGTCCAGCAGGCCGCGCCCGCCGTCGACCGTCAGCACCTGACCGGTAACGAAGCCGGCCGCGTCCGAGGCCAGGAACTGCACCGCCTCGGCCAGCTCGGCCGGAGCGGCGATGCGGCCCAGGGGGGTGGCCGCCGAGATCTCGTCGCGAAAGCCGGGGTTCTCTTTCAGCGCCACTTGCAGGCTGGCGCTCATCACGCTGCCGAAGGCCACCGCGTTGACCCGGATGCCTTTCGGCGCCAGCCCGACGGCCAGTGAGCGCGTCATCTGATCCATCGCCGCCGCCGCCATCGAATGGGCCAGAAGCTCGGGCCGGGTCGCGCGCGAGGCGATCGACGACAGGTTGATGATCGAGCCCAGCATGGTGCCCGGCTCGACCTCGGCCCGCTGGGCGTGCTGGATCATCCGCCTTGCGGTCATCTGGGAAATGCGCAGCGCCGACATCACGTTGTGGCGCCAAAGCTCTTCGACCCCGTCCGCCTCGGGGTCCAGAAGGTCCGAGACGACGGTACGGCGGTTGGCATTCACCAGGATATCCACCCGGTCGAAGGCATCGATGGTGGCGGAAAGCAGGTTCGCAATCGTCAGCTTCTCGGTCAGATCACCGGCAAAGATCCGCACCTGGCCCTCGGCCCGCGCTTCGTCGCCAAGTTCGGCCTCCAGTCGCGCCTCGTCGACATCGGCGAACATCACGTTCGCCCCCTTGTCCAGAAGATGCCGGGCAATCGCCAGACCGATGCCGCTGGCGGCACCCGTGACAATCGCGGTCTTGCCCGAGACAGAGAACGACATGGCAGGCCTCTAGGGTTTTGCCCGTCTGGGCTTGATGGCATGGATCACACGAAACGCGCCGTCGCCGGCCACGTCCCTGACCTCAAGGAAGCATTCGGTCAGCACGGCATCATAGGGCAGATGCCGGTTCTGGACGAGCCACAGCGCCCCGTTCGGCGCCAGCATGCGCCGTGCCGCGCGGATGAAGGCCACGCCCAGCGCCGGGTCAGCCTCGCGTCCGGTGTGGAAGGGCGGGTTCATCACCACGGCATCGAGCAGGGTCTCGGGCCGCCAGGTCGTCGCATCGGCCCAGTGAAACCGGGCACGCGGGTCGGTGACATTGACCCTGGCACAGTCCAGCGCCTCGGCCTCGGCCTCGACCAGATCCAGCCGCTTGACGCCGGGCCGCCGCAGAACCTGAGCGGCCAGATAGCCCCAGCCGGCCCCCAGATCGGCAACCTTGCCCGACAGCTTTTCCGGCAGCGCCCCGGCCAGCAGGACCGAGCCGCGATCCGGGCCGTCGCTGGAAAAGACCCCGGGCAGGGTGCGGAACCCCTCGACCTGGGCCGCTTCGGCACGCCAATCCGAGAGGTCGGCGCCCGCCGGGAACACCGCAAACTTGCCATGCGCTTTCGACAGGCTGTCCGACAGCGCAACCCGCCCCCGCAAATCCTTCAGCGCGGTATCGATCCCGTCGGTCTTCTGCCCGTCGACCGCCACCGGACCGCCCGGCACAACCTCGGCCGCGGCCTGGGCAAGCAGCGCGCGCCCCGCGGCCCGGGCGCGGGGCAGGCAGACGATGGCCGCCGCATAGGGCGGACACGGTGCCACGGCATAGCGTTGGGCAAAGTGGTCATGGTCGGGCCGAAACCCGGTCAGCACCACCACCCGCTCTTTCGGCAAGGCCGACAGGTCGTCACCGGTCCGAGGGCGATAGACCGCGATCCAGCCCGTTTCCGGCAGGATCAGCGCGCCGGTTTCCAGCGCCTGGGACAATCGGGCGGAGCGCATGAGCGGGGGCCTAAGCCCCCAGACCCCTTCTGTGACACAGCGGGGTCATTCCTTTTCCATCGTGCATTGCAGCGGATGCTGATGGCGCCGCGCGAAATCCATCACTTGCGCCACCTTGGTCTCGGCGACCTCGAAGCTGAAGACGCCAACGACCGCAAGACCCTTCTTGTGCACGGTCAGCATGATCTCGAAGGCCTGGGCGTGGTTCAGGCCGAAGAAGCGCTCCAGCACATGAACGACAAACTCCATCGGGGTGTAGTCGTCGTTCAAGAGCAGCACCTTGTAAAGCGGCGGCCGCTGGGTCTTGCTTTTCGGCTTGGTCAGGATCGAGGTGTCATTCCCCGGCCCGTCTGTCTTGTCAGCCATGGTCACGGGGCGGATCGACACAGGGTTCGGCCTTTGGTTCAGGATTCGGGGGTTGCAACTCTTGGCGGAAATATAGCTCTTTTTGCTCTGGCGAAAAGGGGCGGCAGAAAGGGCGGTCATGCTGACGACCATCGGCTTCGATGCGGACGATACCTTGTGGCAGAACGAAAGCTTCTTCCGCCTCACTCAGGACCGGTTCCTGCAGGCCCTGGTCGATCATGCCGACCCGCATCACCTGCGCGAAAGGCTGGAGGCGGCCGAGCGTCGGAACCTTGCCTATTACGGCTTCGGCGTGAAGGGGTTCACGCTGTCGATGATCGAGACCGCCGTCGAGGTGACCGAGGGCCGGGTCCCCGCCAGCGTCATCGGCGACCTCATCGCCATGGGGCGCGAGTTGCTGGAGCATCCGATGCAGCTTCTTCCGCATGCCCGCGCCACGGTGACCGCCCTGGCCGGGCACTACCGGCTGGTCCTGATCACGAAGGGCGATCTCTTGCACCAGGAACGCAAACTGGCGCAATCGGGGCTGGGCGATCTTTTCGACGGGGTCGAGATCGTCTCGGACAAGACCGAGGCCACCTATCGCACGATCTTTGCCCGGCATGGCACCGGGGCCGACCAGGCGATGATGGTCGGCAATTCGCTGAAATCCGACGTGATCCCGGCGCTCTTGGCCGGCGCCTGGGGCGTGCATGTCCCGCATGAACACGAATGGTCCTTCGAGGCCGCCCCCGTCCCCGCCGAGCAGCGCCGCTTTCACGCCATCGCCGATCTGGGCGATCTGCCCGCCCTGATCGAGCGGCTGCAACACACCCCATAGCTAGGGCGCACACCCGGCGTCAGCGCAAGATATGGCCGGATCGGCAGGTTTCTGCTGCATCTCGGCAACTGAATGAACTATCGCTTGAAAGCCTTTGGAATTTTTGGGTTTTCGGGCCGCTCTACCTGTGCTAGCCTTCCCGTCGAGGCAGAATAAACGGCACCGGAAAATCCGGGCCAGCAGGCAAAGGGTGGGCGACGTGGTATCGCTTCTCGGGCGGATTTTTCGCGCAATTCTTGTTGTATTTGTCGTCAGCACCGTGGTGTTGACAGCACCGCTGCAAGCGGCGCCTTTCGCGGCGATCGTCATGGACGGCCGCACCGGCGAGGTGCTTTACGAAAAGAACGCCGATACGCGGCTGCATCCGGCCTCGCTGACCAAGATGATGACGCTCTACATCGTCTTCCAGGAGATCGAGGCCGGCCGTCTGACCCTGGACACCAAGGTCACGGTGACGAAATACGCCGCCTCGCAGCCGCCCTCGCGACTGGGCCTGAAGCCGGGCCAGAAGATCGCGGTCCGCTATCTGATCCGCGCCGCGGCGATCAAATCCGCGAACGATGCGGCCTCGGCGCTTGGCGACCATATCGGCGGCGACGCGGCGACCTTTGCCAAGCGGATGACCCGGACGGCGCGCCAGTTGGGCATGCACAACACCACCTTCAAGAATGCCAACGGCCTGACAGCCGAGGGGCATCTGTCCACCGCAAGGGACATGAACGTTCTTGGCCGGCACCTGTTCTACGACTTTCCGCAGTACTACCACATCTTCTCGCGCCGGACGGCGGATGCGGGGATTGCGACGGTCTCGAACACCAACACCCGCTTCCTCGACAATTACGAGGGCGCCGACGGGATCAAGACCGGCTATACTTCTCCGGCCGGGTTCAACCTGACCGCCTCGGCCCATCGCGGCAACAAGCACATCATCGCGACGATCTTCGGCGGCACCTCGACCGCCAACCGCAATGCCAAGATGGTCGAGCTGATGGACCTCGGCTTCGGCAAGGCGAAGAACAAGGTCAAGGAACAGCCTCCCGTCGCGGCGGCCGTCGATGACGCTCTGGTCGCGGCTCTGGACACCGGGATCGACGAGATCGATGCCGAAGGCGGGGCCGGCAAGATCGTCCGCGTCTCGGGCGAAGTGAAAACCTCGCCCCGGCCGCGGGCACGCCCGGCGCTGCCGACGGTTCCCGACGAGGTCGCGGTTGCGATGGCGGCCAGTATCGAAGGCGCGCTGGCGGAAGCCACGTCCGAACCCGCCCCCGAAGGCACGCTGGAGTTCCAGGCCGAGGCGATCTCCGAGCCCCAGCCGGCGGCCGAGACTGCGCTGGCCGCAGCCGCGGCACCGGAAGCGCTGGCCGAAGCTGCTCTCGCGCTGGCCGAAACGGCTCCGGCCGCAGCTGCTGCCGAACCCGGCACGCTCGAAGCTCAGGCAGCGGCACTGGCGACGGGCGCAGCGCCGGTTGAAACCGCCCTTGCCACTGCGGCAGACCAGGACACATCGGCCGAAGCTCAGCCTCCTGCCGACCCGGCCCTGGCCGGTGTGAAGCCCAAGGCCCGGCCCGAAGCCGCGCTCGCCGCCCCGGAAACCGAAATCGCCGCAGCGGATGCGGATGCGGATGCGGATGCGGCCGCAGCGATCATCTCCGAAGCGACCGAAGCGCTGGCCGCTGCCGGCACCGATCCTGCAACGGCTGAACCGGTGCTCGTGGCCACCGCCGCGCCCGAACTGGTGACGACCGACCCCGGCACCGACCCCGGCACAGGCACAGGCACCGACACGCTGGCCTCCGAGGCGCCCCTGCCGCTGGCAGATACCGCGCTGGCCGAAGTCACCGCCGTCGAGACCGTGGCCGGCGCCACCGCGCTTGCGCCGCCTCAGCCCGAACTTGTGGCAGACGCCGCAGCGCCGATGCCGAAGCGTCAGGCGCCGATCTTCGACACGGTCGAGACGGAAGCGGCCCCGGCCGATCCGGCGCAAGAGGAAGTGGTCGTGGTGATGTCGACCTCGGGCGGGCGCCATTTCGGCGTGAACGTGGGCGAATACCCCTCGCGTTACGAGGCCGAGCGGGCGCTTCTGAAGACCGCCCTTGCCGAAAGCGCCACCCTGAACGAGGGGTTGCGCAAGACCTCCCAGGCCGGGGGCGCATGGCGCGCCAGCTTCATGGGCCTGACCGAAGAGCAGGCCGAACTCGCCTGCCGCCGGCTGTCCGCAAGGGCGATCCCCTGCGAAACCGTGGGGGGCTGAGACATGGTCGCCCTGGTCTTCCCCGCGCTGCCCACCGTCACCCTGCCGGTGACCGGCCGTGCCGAACGCTTCCCCGTCCGGCGGATCTTCTGCGTCGGCCGGAACTATGCCGAACATGCGCGGGAAATGGGCGCGGACACCCGCGAACCGCCGTTCTTCTTTACCAAGCCCGCCGATGCGGTGGTCGAAAGCGGCAGCCGTATCCCCTATCCGCCGGCCACCACCAACCTGCACCATGAAGGCGAACTGGTGCTTGCGATCGGCAAGGGCGGCGCCATGGTACCCGAAGCCGAGGCTCCGGCGCTGATCTGGGGCCATGCGGCCGGCAACGACCTCACCCGCCGCGACCTGCAGGCCGAGGCGAAGGAACGTCGGCGGCCCTGGGACATGGCCAAGGGCTTCGACAAGTCCGCCGTGGTCGGCGCGATCCGCCCCGGAGCCATGCCCGACGCCGCGCTGCGCTGCACGGTCAATGGCAGCCCCCGGCAAGAGGCCCGTCTGTCCGAGATGATCTGGTCTCCGGCGGCGATCATCGCGGCCCTGTCGCAACTGGTCAGCCTGTCGCCGGGCGACCTGATCTTCACCGGCACGCCGGCGGGGGTGGGTCCGCTCAGCCGGGGCGACACCTGCAAGGTAGAGATCGACGGCCTGCAATCGGCAACCGTCAGCATCACCTGAAGCGCGCCACCCGCGACGAGAAGACGAAGTCGCACGAGGAGCCGGGCGTCAGGGCTTCGGGCGGTCGTCCCAATCCTTCAGCAGGATCCGGTTCGCATCGCCCTCGGGATCGTCGAACTGCCGGCTGCGCATCGCCCAGAAGAAGGCGACCAGCCCGATGCCGCCCAGAAACAGCGACACCGGGATGAGGATGGCCAGAATCTCCATTATTTCAACCGCATGGCGTTCAGCGAGACGGTGATTGACGACAGCGACATCGCCAGCGCTGCGGCCAGCGGCGTCGCCATGCCGACCAAAGCCAGCGGCACGGCGACGACGTTGTAGCCGCCCGAGATCAGGAAGTTCTCCACCATCCGCCGCGCCGATTGGCGGCCGATCCGGATCGCGTCGGCGATGGGGGCGATGTCCTGCCCCAGCAGCACGATGTCCGAAGCCACCCGCGCGGCGTCAAGCGCCGAAGCCGGCGAGATCGAGACATGGGCAGCGGCCAGGGCGGCGGTGTCGTTCAGCCCGTCGCCAACCATCAGCACCTTGCGACCCTCTGCCGCAAGCTCTGCCACGCGCGCGGCCTTCTCTGCCGGCAGCACACCGGCCCGCCAGTCGGCGATGCCCAGCCTTTCGGCCAGGTCGCGGACCGGCGCCGGGGCGTCCCCGGACAAGAGCTCGACCTTCAGCCCCGCAGCCATCAGGCTGCGCACCGCCACTTC
>Ga0075157_10002464_pt1 | contig 10836 bp, 8 predicted proteins | sample JI81BgreenDNA_FD_70967 | JGI IMG/M metagenome (GOLD analysis project Ga0075157, IMG submission 70967) | Wastewater effluent complex algal communities from Wisconsin, to seasonally profile nutrient transformation and Carbon sequestration -... | ecosystem: Engineered > WWTP > Effluent > Algae...
GCGGCAGCCAGGTTCTTGCTGCCCTTGAGCACCGCCACCGGGTTCTCGATCTTGAAGGTGCTCGACGGGTTGGTGTGCTCGACCGGGTCGCCCTCGCTCTCGATGAACAGGGCTTCGTTCTCGTAGCTGAGCAGCACGTCACCGGTGCCCTGCAGGAAGGTCTCGGTGGCTTCGCGACCGGACTTGGGTTGCACCTTGATGTGGTCGTTCACCAGTGAGGCGATGTAGGCCAGGCCCGCTTCCGGATCCTTGCCGCCGTTGCTCTTAGTGGCGTAGGGCGCCAGCAGATTCCACTTGGCCGAACCGGACGAGAACGGGTTCGGCGTGACCACCTCGACACCCGGCTTCAGCAGGTCGTCCCAGTCTTTGATGCCCTTCGGGTTGCCCTTGCGCACCACGATGGTGACGACCGAGCCGAACGGAATGCCCTTGTGCTCGCCCGCTGCCCAGTTGGCGTCGACCAGGCCGGCGTCGACCAGGCGGGTGACGTCGGGGGTGACCGAGAAGTTGACGATGTCGGCCTCGGCGCCGGCCGCGACCTTGCGCGACTGGTCACCTGAGGCGCCGTAGGACTGCTGGAACGTGACGCCGGCACCCTGTTCGGTGGCGTTGTACGCCGGAATGATCTTGTCGAAACCGACCTTGGGCACGGCGTAGGCGTAGAGGTTCAGCACCTTGCCCCCGCCTGCGGGGGCCGAAGCGCTCGAATTCGTCACGTCGCTCGCCCCACCACCGGCGCAGCCGGTCATCGCCAGGGCAACGGTTGCCGTCAGTGCGGTGAGAACGGCTCTGCGTGAGTGCGTCATGGTGGAACTCCTGTCGGTGTATGCCGGGTGTGTGCGCCGGCGGTTCGGCCCGGGATTGCGGCCGGATTATTAATGGATCGGCATTTATTTCACTTATTCCCTATGGGAATAGTAGGATTTTGCTGATACGTGGGTCCGTCGTCAAATCCAACGGCGGCAATCTCACCATCTGGAAGCAGTTCTGAAACCGGGGCCTCGACGCCCGGATCGAGTCGTCCACCTCACCCCCGGCTCAGTCCCGCAGTACTAGCGTGGTTGTCGTACGAAGACGACACCCAGGAGGTACCGATGAGCGGCACAGCGATCGTCCACCACGCCGAACTGAAGCCGAGCAAGGTGGAGCTGCTCGCCGAGTGGCTACCCACCCGGTCATGGTTCGCCGGCACCAGCGAGCTGGAGCGCGTGGCCGCCTATCGATTCGTCGATCCCGAAGGCCAAGTGGGCATCGAGACCGTCCTGGTCCGTTCCGGCGGCGTGTTGTACCAGGTGGCACTCACCTACCGCGGCGAGGCCCTGGACGAGGCCGACGAGTTTCTGATCGGAACGTTGGAACACTCCGTTCTCGGCACGCGCTGGGTCTACGACGCCACCGGTGACCCGGTCTACGTCGCGGAGTTGATCCGGGTGATCCGCGAGGCGGACAACGAGGCAGGCCTCTCCCAGGGCGAGACGAGCATGACGGTGATCGGCAGCGGCATCGCTCCCGAGGGTCCGGCCGTCATGGAGGCCGCTCGGCTGATCCGGGTGCTGGACGGTGAGCACATCCGGCCGGCTGATCCTCTGGGCACGCTCAGCGGCACCTGGACCGAGGGCGACAGCCGGCGCACCGAGGTGCTGGCCACGCTGCTCTGATCGGAAGCCACCGCCCGGCTCGGCCGACGCAAACTAGCGCCGGCCGGTCGAGCGCGTCGAAACCTGAGAATCAGTGCGCGGCGTCGTGCCAGGAGCGTCCGGTGCCGACCGACACCTCGAGCGGCACCGAAAGGTCGACGGCGTGGCCCATTTTGTCTCTGACCAGAGCTTCCATCGGTTCGGCTTCGCCCTCGGCGATCTCGAAGACGAGTTCGTCGTGCACCTGCAGCAGCATGCGTGACTTGAGACCTTGCCTGCTCAGGGCGGACTCCACGTCGAGCATGGCCACCTTGATGATGTCGGCCGCCGACCCTTGGATCGGCGCATTGAGCGCCATTCGTTCGGCCATCTCGCGACGTTGACGATTGGACGACGTGAGGTCGGGCAGGTAGCGGCGCCGCCCCAACAATGTTTCGGTGTAGCCGGTCTTGCCCGCCGTGCGGACGATTTCGCGCAGGTAGTCGCGCACGTTGCCGAACCGCTCGAAGTACTCGTCCATCAGGCCCCTGGCCTCGGAGACCTCGATCTTGAGCTGCTGGGACAGGCCGTAGGCACTGAGGCCGTAGGCGAGCCCGTAATTCATCGCCTTGATGCGCGCCCGCATGCGGGCGTCCACCGCATCGGGTGCGACGGCGAACACCCGCGACGCCATCACGGTGTGAAAGTCCTCACCGGAATGGAACGCCTCGATCAACCCGGCATCGGACGACGCGTGCGCCATGATGCGCATCTCGATCTGGCTGTAGTCGGCCGTCATCAGGTTCTGGTAGCCGTTGCCCACCACGAAGGCACGACGGATGCGCCGGCCCTCCTCGGTGCGGATCGGGATGTTCTGCAGGTTCGGGTCGGTGGAGCTGAGGCGGCCGGTGGCCGCGATGGTCTGGATGTAGGTGGTATGCACCCGGCCGTCGTCCGCGATCGACTTCTGCAGGCCCTCCACCGTTTGCCTCAGCCTGATCTGGTCGCGATGCCGCAACAGATGAGCCAGGAACGGGTGCTCGGTCTTGGCGAAGAGCCCTTCGAGTGACTCGGCATCAGTGGTCCAACCGGTCTTGGTGCGTCGGGTCTTCGGCATGGCGAGCTCATCGAACAGCACCTCTTGCAGCTGCTTCGGCGAGCCGAGGTTGATCGGACGGCCGAGCACGGCGTACGCGTCACTCTCAGCGGTGCGCACGGCGGCGTCGAAGTCGCTGTGCAGCTCGTCGAGATAGTCGGCGTCGACACCGATTCCGTCGCGCTCCATGACCGCCAGCGTGCGTAGCAGCGGCAGTTCGACATCGGCCAACAGCGAGCCCTCGCCGCGCTCGTGCAGCTCGGCCTCGAGGGCGACTGCGAGGTCGATCACGGCACGGGCGCGGATCATCGAGTCCTGACCCTCGTTGGCCTCGCCGAAGTCGAACGCCAACTGATCTGACGGCTGCGCCGCGGGCCCTTCAGCGCTCAGCTCACGCTTGAGGTGGCGCGCGGTCAGGTCGCCGAGATCGTAGATGCGCTGGTCGGGACGCAACAGATAGGCAGCCAACTGGGTGTCGCTCGCCAAGCCGTTCAGCTGCCAGCCGCGCGACCAGATCGCCAGCAACGGGCCCTTGGCATCGTGCAACGCCTTCTTGGCCGTGTCGTCGGCCAGCCAATCGGCCAGGGCGTTCTCGTCTTCGCCGATCAACTCGGTGACGTCGAGCCAGCAGGCCGCTCCGTCGGCCGCCGCCAGGGCGAGACCGCTGACGTCGCCCGAGCCGGCGCGCCATCGTCCGGTGACGTCGATGCCGGTCAACTCGCCGCGGCCGTGGGTGGCGAGCCAGTCGCCGAGAGCCCCCGGTTCGAGCACGTCGCCGACCACCTCGAACCCACCGGTGGGTTCGTTCTGTTCGGCGGGCAGGGTCTCCATCAATCGGTCGCGCAACACCCGGAACTCGAGCCCGTCGAACACGGTGTGCACGGCTTCGCGATTCCAGTCGCGGCGCTCGAGCTCGTCGACCCGGATCGGCAGCTCCAGGTCGCCGACCAGGGCGTTCAGCTCACGGTTGCGAACCACGTCGTCGAGGTGCTCGCGGAACGAGTCGCCCACCTTGCCGGGAATCTCGGCCGCCCGTCGCACGACATTCTCGAGACCCTCGTAGGTGGTGATCCACTTGGCCGCCGTTTTCGGGCCAACGCCGGGAACGCCCGGCAGGTTGTCGGACGTCTCGCCGACCAGGGCGGCGAGCTCCGGGTACTGCGCCGGCGGCACGAAGTACTTCTGCATCACCGCGTCGGGAGTCATGCGGGCCAGGTCGGAGACCCCCTTGCGGGGGCACAGCACGGTGACCTGATCGGTGACCAGCTGCAGGGTGTCGCGGTCGCCGGTACAGATCAGCACGTTCAGGCCCTGCGCCTCGGCCTGCCTGGCCAGCGTGGCGATGATGTCGTCGGCCTCGAAGTTGTCGAGCTCGACGTGACGCACGTTCAGCGCGTCCAGTACCTCTTTGATCAGGGCGACCTGGCCGACGAACTCCTGCGGCGACTTGGAGCGATTGGCCTTGTACTCGCTGTATTGCGCGCTGCGAAAGGTCTGCCGCGAGACGTCGAAGGCCACACAGAGATGGGTCGGCTGCTCGTCGCGCAGCACGTTGATCAGCATCGACGTGAAGCCGTAGACGGCGTTGGTGTGCTGCCCGGTGGTGGTGGAGAAGTTCTCGACCGGCAGGGCGAAGAACGCCCGGTAGGCCACCGAGTGACCGTCGATCAGGAGCAGCGTGCCGGGCGCGTCATTCACTCAAGCGAGGGTAGCGGAGCCCGCTGACATTTCTGTCCTCGCGGTGGCCGCTCCGGAGTCGGGTGGGCAGCACGCTGGGTGACCAGCTGCCGGCCCTCGTGGCGACGACTGGTGGGCATGGCGATTCGCGCCGCCGGCAGCCCTGCCTGATTGCGGTTCGCCTCACCCGGTGTGGAATCGTGGGGCCATGAGCCTTCCCGATTGGGCCGCCGGCGTTTCCAGCCCCTTGGACGACAAGATGGGCATCGAGCTGTCCGAGCTGTCGGCCGCTCGAACCGCCGGACGCATGCCGGTGGAGGGCAACACCCAGCCCTTCGGGTACTGGCACGGGGGCGCTTCCTGCGTGTTGGCCGAGACGCTGGCCTCGCTGTCGGCCTTCGCCGAGGTGGGGCCACAAGGACGAATCTTCGGCGTCGACATCAACGCCACCCATCACCGTGCGATCCGGGCCGGCTGGGTGAACGGCGTCGCCACTCCATTGCACGTCGGTGGGCGGCTGGGTACCTGGGAGGTGGTGCTGACCAACGACGACGGCGAGCGGTTGTGCACCGCCCGAGTGACCTGCGCATTGATGCGTCCGCCGCGCCCTTGAGTCGGGGCCGAGGGTGACCCCTGAGCAGGTCGTGGACGCGCTGCGGGCGTCCGGTTGCGTCTTCGCCGAAGAAGAGGCTGCTTTGTTGCTCGCCGCGCCCGGCGCTCTGGATGAGCTGCTGGCCAGGCGGATCGCCGGCGAACCGCTGGAGCAGGTGCTGGGCTGGGCCGAGTTCGACGGGCTACGGATCGGTGTGGTGCCCGGCGTCTTCGTGCCCCGGCGTCGTTCCGAACTGCTGGTGCGGCTGGCGGCGGAGGGCCTCGATGCCGGCGCGGTTGCAGTCGATCTCTGCTGCGGCAGCGGCGCCCTGGGTGCCGCGCTCCGAGCTCGTGTGCCGGCCATCGAACTGCACGCCTGCGACCTGGACCCCATCGCCGTCGAGTGTGCCGGCAGCAACCTGCTGGGCGCGTCGGTGTATCGGGGCGACCTGTGGTCGGCTCTCCCCACCGGGCTGCGCGGCCGGGTCGACGTGGTGCTCGCGAACGCTCCCTATGTGCCGACGGACGGCATCGCCCTGATGCCCTCCGAGGCGCGCGACCACGAACCACGCACAGCCCTGGACGGTGGTGCGGACGGCTTGGCGATCCACCGCCGGATCGCCGCCGAAGCGTCCGACTGGCTGGCGTGGGGTGGACGGCTGCTGATCGAGGTGGCGCCGGCCCAGGTGGCCAGGTCGTTTCAGTTCTTCAGGGCAGCGGGGCTGCGAGCGGCGGTGCACACCGACGACGACCTGGACGCGACCGTCGTCATCGCAACCGCTGGTTGAACTGGTCGAAGCCGGCTGATTGAGCTTGTCGAAGTCACTTGGCGGACCGTCGGTCGAGGCCGATCACCGTGCCGAGGAGGGGAGTCGAACCCCTATGCCCTTGCGGGCAGACGGGTTTGAGCCGTCCGCGTATGCCATTCCGCCACCCCGGCTGGAGCCATACGATCATGCCACATTCTGATTGGCTGCGCCTGTCGGAGTAAGGTGCTCGGTGTCCGCGCACGCGGTCCAAACCTACCCCTTGCCAGACGCCCTGACCCGACGACAGAAGAGTGCCGACAATGACGTCCGAAGCCGTACCCGCCCCTGGTCGTACCCGCGTTCTGGTCGCCGAGGACGAGGCCCTGATCCGGCTCGATCTGGTCGAACTGCTGACCGCCGAAGGCTACGACGTGGTCGGCGAGGCCGGCGATGGTGAACAGGCCCTCGCGATGGCGCGTGAACTGGAGCCCGACTTGGTCGTGATGGACGTCAAGATGCCCAAGATGGACGGCATCTCGGCCGCGTCGGTGATTGCCGAGGAGCGCATCGCGCCGGTCGTGATGCTGACCGCCTTCTCGCAGCGCGAACTGGTCGAGCGCGCCCGCGAGGCCGGCGCCATGGCCTACGTCGTGAAGCCGTTCGACGCCTCGGACGTGGTGCCCGCGATCGAGATCGCGATGGCCCGGTACGCGGAGCTGCGGGCGGTCGAGGAAGAGGTCGAAGACCTTCAGGAGCGGTTCGAATCGCGCAAGCTGGTGGAGCAGGCGAAGGGTCTGCTGATGGAGGGCCTCGGGCTCACCGAACCGGAGGCGTTCCGCTGGATCCAGAAGACCGCCATGGACCTGCGCAAGTCGATGCGCGAGGTCGCCGAGGGCGTCATCGATCACTCGAAGGCGGGCAAGAAGCCCAAGCGCTGAGGGGCCCGCGCTGGTCGAGCTTCTCGAGACCGGTCGACTCCCCACTCCTCCGGTTTCGACACGCTCAACCCACCGGGGTTTCGACAAGCTCAACCCACCGTTGGTCGAGCTTGTCGAGACCACCGACGACCGCGCCCCCGGTTTCGACAAGCTCAACCCACCGAGCTTCGACAAGCTCAACCCACCGGGGTTTCGACAGGCTCAACCCACCGCTGGTCGAGCTTGTCGAGACCACCGACGTTGCACTTCCCCCGGTTTCGACAAGCTCAACCCACCGAGGTTTCGACAAGCTCAACCCCCCGGTTTCGACGAGCTAAACCAGCCGGGTTTCGACAAGTTCAACCAGCTGAGGCTCACCCAGCTCTTGCGTTCGGCGGAAGAATGGGAGCCCCGGGCCGCGGCCCCGAACCGAAGTGAGCGAGATGAGCGACAAGGGCACCACCGAGGAGTTCGAGGTCACGGCCAACAACGTGGTCCGCAAGATCATGGATCTGATCCGCGAAGGCAACATCCGGCGCATCACCTTGAAGCGTGGCGGCAAGAAGTTGATCGAGATCCCTCTCAATGCGGGCCTCACCATCGGTGCGGTCACCGCTTTGGTCGCCCCGTTGCTGCTGGGCGTCGGCGCGGTCGCGGCCGTGCTCACCAAGGTCACCATCGTCGTCGAACGGCCGCCGAAGCCCGAGTAGCACTGCGCTCGCCGACGCCCGGCGGTCGCTGACCACTCCTGGCCGGACGCCCTCCCGTCCGCCGGACCAGTCGGCTAGGGTCGTCTGCAAGAACGTGCTCCGGGGTCGGTGTAACTCCGAACCGGCGGTGATAGTCCGCGACCCGGCGGCTCCTCGCGAGCCAAAGGTTGAACCGGTGGAACTCCGGTACCGACGGTTAAAGTCCGGATGGGAGGCGCACGCGGTTCGTGGCATTGCCGCACGCCGACGCACCTTGTCGGCGGCGGCTTCGACGTCGTCACGAGCTGGCATCTTTCTGCCCCGGAGTCGTCAGACGAGACGACGGAGGGGCAGATGGGTCCGAGCATTCTCACCGACCGGCGCAGCGCTGAGGCGACCCGCGACATCGACGAGTCGCCGATGGACCGCGCCCTCGCTCTCGCCGCCCGCTCGCCACTGCCCGACCCGAACCCGCGCGTGGGCTGCGTCCTGGTCACCGATGACGGCCTGATCGTTGCGGAGGGCCGGCACCGCGGCGCCGGAACGCCGCACGCCGAGGTCGATGCCCTCGCCATGGCCGGCCCGCTCGCCGCCGGAACCACCGCCTATGTGACCTTGGAGCCCTGCACTCATCAAGGCCGCACCGGCCCCTGCGTCACGGCGTTGCTGCGCGCCAGGGTGCGCCGCGTGGTCTACGCGCAGGCCGACCCCAACCCGCAGGCGTCCGGTGGTGCGGCAGCCCTCGCGAGCGGCGGCCGAACTGGAAGTCCTACGTGGCCGGCTGGAAGGGAATCCACAATGACCAACCCGCCTGAAACCTCCAGCCTCCTGCACTCGGTGCCAGGACCCGAACGGGCGGCGACCACGTGGGATCAGCAGTGGACTCGGGTTCCGACCTTGTGGCGAGCTGGCGTGTTCGACACCTCCCAGGAGCGGTTCACCGAGGTGTTCATCCAGCACGCCACCAACGACACCGTCTTCGACGTCCGACCCCAGGGGTTCGACCGGGCCGGTCAGGAGATCTGCTGGTGGGTGTTCACCACCTGGTCGGAAGGGTTCCGCAAGATTGACCCGTTCCTGCTGCGCGCCTATTCCCGGGCAGTCACCTCACTGTTGGAGCGGCAGCTGCTACTCACCGGGCAGCGAGCCGAGTCGATCACCGGCTTGCCGGCAGCGTTGATCGCCCGCGAGGCCGACCGGCTATTCGAGGCCCAACACAGCCGGCTACCCGGCAAGATCCGTCGCCGGCACGTCCGTGAACTGGCCGACAACATCGAGTTGCTGCTCGAGGTGCGATGCAGCGGACGGGACTGGTGGCGCAGCGATGTGTGGGACCTGAGCGCCGATCCGCGGATCCCTCGCCGCCCGCACGAGCCCTACGCCGACAACGCGGTCCGGCTCGAGCCGATCGAACCGGCCTGGCTGCGGGAGGGGGTCCGGTTCTGGATGTCGTATGCGCTGACCTACAACCTCTACACCTGGACCAGCGTGATCACCCGCGCCAGGCACCTACCGCCCTACTTCAGCCGGTTCCTCACCGAGCACGGCATCTCCTCACCATTGCTGGTTGACGACCCTGCACAGCTGCGGCCGCTGATGATGCGGCTGTTGTCGTGGCTGCGTTCCCCCGGCGGGCTCGCGCCTGGCCGGAGCACACCGATGGGCGCCACGACGATCGCCGCGACGCAATCAATCATCGGGAAGTTCTACGAGTTCATGGTCGACAACCGGGCCGAAGCGGCCGCGTTCACCGGCGACCCGCGCTGGCTGCAACTCAGCGCCGACTACACCCGACTCTGGCCGCCCCAGTTCCGGCAACGCACCACCAACCGTGCACGCACGGAACGCACGTCGTTCATGAGCCGCGCCGACCTGGACCACATGATCTGCTGCCTGCCGATCCTGACCGCACCGCGCAACGAACCTGTCACCGTCACCCTGCCCGGCGGGCGCAGCATCACCAGCAACGGGATGGGCGACCCACAAGCGATGCGGGCCTGGCTACTCCAAGCCATGACCGGCCGACGCGCCTCCGAAATCCTGCTGCTCGACTTCGACCCCATCCAACCCCTGCACCCCACGACCGGCGGGGCTGAACCGGCGCAGGATGCGTTCGTGGCCCGGCTGCGCTACCAGCAGACCAAGGTCGAAGGGGTCGACCCGACCATCCTGATCGAGCAAGCCGTGGTGAACCTGATCCGCGACCAACAACAGTGGGTGGAAACCCATCTCGGCCACCGGCCCAACTATCTGTTCGTCAGCATGCGCGGCAACCATCGCGGCCTGCGGCCAAGGCTCTACAGCGCCAGCTTCCAAACCCTGCGCCGGCTCGACGCGATCGTGAACCTCACCGACGAGGCCGGGCAGCCGTTGCGGTTCACCCAATCACACCGGCTGCGGCACACCCGCGCCACCGAACTGCTCAACGCCGGCGTCGCCATCCACATCGTGCAGCGCTACCTCGGCCACCGCAGCCCCGAAATGACGATGCGCTACGCCGACACCCTCGCCTCCGTCGCCGAGGCCGAGTTCCTCCGCTACAAGAAGATCGGCGCCGACGGCAACGACCTGGCCATCGACCCACACGACCTATACGACATGGCCCAGCTCGATCGGCGCACCGACCGGATCCTGCCCAACGGCTACTGCATGCTGCCCCCCGCGAAATCGTGCAACCGGGGCAACGCCTGCCTCACCTGCAGCCACTACGCCACCGACGCCACCTTCATCGACGGCCTACGCGACCAGCAACGCCAAACCCTGCAACTCATCGAGCAACGCCAAGCCGCGTTCACCGCCAGACACGGCGCCCCGATGAGTCCCGAGCACGTGTGGCTGACCGAACGAACCCGAGAGATCGACGCGCTGATCACCATCATCAGCCGGCTCACCGACACAGCCGATGGCACCGTCAGGGCGGCCGGCGTCAACCCAGGCAGAGTCCTGCCCATCCGGCCCGTCACCAGCGGCGCCCACCACACCACCCTCGACGCACCCCAGCGCCCGTGACTAGCCCTGCCCGCACCGACGGCATCATCGCCGCCAGCCGACGCAAGGCCGAAACAGCAGAGAAAGCAGCCCGCGCCGCAATCACGCAACTCCGCCGGGCCGGCACCCCGATCACGATCGCCGCCGTGGCCCGTGAAGCGGGGGTGTCCCAACACTACCTGCACCAACATCCGGACCTCGGCCCACTCATCCGCTCCATCCGTAACACCCACAACTCCGGCGCGAAGCCCCTCGCTGCAGACGAGCCGTCACAATCCGGCATCGTGTCCGTTCTGCGGGCCAGAATCGAGGCCCAAACCCACGAGCGGCGCGAGCTACGACAGCGAATCAGCGCCCTGGAGTCCGAAGTGGAGATACTCCGAGGCGCCCTAGCCTCGGTCTTTCATGGGGGCGTGGCGCGCGCTTGTCGGTGACATGAGAAGTGCTCCTGACTTGGGACGATGTGACTTGTCGAGGGTCAGATGGTCTCAGTCGAGGAGCACTTTCAAGGTG
>Ga0075157_10002466_pt1 | contig 10834 bp, 8 predicted proteins | sample JI81BgreenDNA_FD_70967 | JGI IMG/M metagenome (GOLD analysis project Ga0075157, IMG submission 70967) | Wastewater effluent complex algal communities from Wisconsin, to seasonally profile nutrient transformation and Carbon sequestration -... | ecosystem: Engineered > WWTP > Effluent > Algae...
GGATCGTGCCAGGGCTTGTGCGCGAGGCCCCCGAAGGCGAGGTCGGCGCGGGTAAAACGGCCTTCTGCAAGATCGATTACTGCCGCGACCGAACACAGCGCGAAGGCATAGGATGATCGCTCGCGCACCTTGCGATACAGCTGGATTCCGCCAACCGGTGCAGGAAGGGTGACGGCGGTGATGAGTTCGCCGGGTTCGAGCACGTTATCCTTTTCGGGCGTGTCACCTGGCAGGCGGTGGAAGCCTCGCACCGGCACGCTGCGGCTGCGGCGCTCGCTCGCGATCTCGACCGTCGCACCCAGAGCCGCCAGCGCCACGGCCATGTCGCCGGGATAGGTGGCGATACAATTGTCGCTCGCGCCGAGAACCGCATGGATACGCGCGATGCCCTTGATCGCGCCGCAACCCGAGCCCGGCTCGCGCTTGTTGCAAGGTTGCTCGATATTGGTGAAGTAGTAGCATCGCGTGCGCTGGCAGAGATTCCCACCTGTGGTCGCCTTGTTGCGCAGCTGCTGCGTGGCACCAGAGAGGATCGCGCGGGCGAGTACCGGGTATTCGCTACGCACTCGCGGGTGGACGGCCGTCGCAGTGTTGGTGGCAAGCGCGCCAATTCTCAGCCCTTCACCTTCATCGGCGATGGTGCCAAGCGGCAGGCGCCCGATATCGACAAGGGTCTGCGGTGTCTCAACCTGAAGCTTCATCAGATCAACGAGGTTGGTCCCGCCCGCAAGCGCGAGAGTATTGGCCTCAGCAGTAAGCTGCGCCGCGTGTTCGAGACGCTCCGCCCGCTGGTAGTCGAACGGCCTCATGCCTCTGCCCCCGCCACGTCACGGATGGCTGCGACGATGTTAGAATAAGCCCCGCAGCGGCACAAATTGCCGCTCATCCGCTCGCGGATTTCCTCATCGGTGAGATTTGGGGCCGCATTGAGATCTTCCGTCGCATCACTCGGCCAGCCTGCCGCGATCTCTTGCAGCATCGCGGTCGCCGAGCAGATCTGCCCGGGGGTGCAATAGCCGCACTGAAACCCGTCATGCGCGACGAAGGCTTCCTGCATTGCTCCCGGCGAGGTCAGAGAACCGAGGCCCTCAATCGTCGTTATCTCGTCGCCTTCGTGCGTAATGGCGAGCGACAAGCACGAGTTAATCCGCAAGCCGCCGACCATCACCGTACAAGCTCCGCATTGCCCGTGGTCGCAGCCCTTTTTCGTACCGGTTAGCCGCGCCTCCCGACGGAGAAAATCCAACAGGCTCGTCCGCGGGTCATCGGGAAGCGGGTATTCCCGCCCATTGATCGAAACTGCCATCGGCTCTCGTCCTGATCTGAAAAAGGTTTCCTTTCGACGAGAATGGCCGGGACCCTGGCGCATATCCATAACATCGATCATCATCCCGCTGGCTAGGACGCGATGGCCGTCAGACGATCCCGAGTGCGCTGAGTGTGAAGGCCACGCGTTCAGCCTGCCATCGTTCTGCCGTCTCGCGATCGGCCGGACCCCAGTGGTTGCCGTCGCGATCCAACCTCAAGGCCAGCGCATTTTCCGGGTGCGCCGCCTTTAGCCGGGCGACATATTTTAGCACGCCCTGCCAAGGAATTCGAACATCAGCGAGATGGGCGGTGATGTAGACTGGGGGCAGTTTTCCCGCCCGAATGTTCTGATAGGGGCACAGACCCAGCATGAGGCCAAAGGCGCGCGGATCGGTGAAAACATCACCAGTTTCGGAGACCTCTTTGCTCGACAGCAGCTGGTCCGGCGCGAGCAACTGGGTCAGCACGTCCACAAATGGCACATCGGCCATAACCCCGGCCCATAATTCCGGTGCGCGGTTCAGCGCCGCGCCCACCAGCCAGCCGCCAGCGGACCGCCCCGTGCTGACAATCTGGCCGGCCGGTACGATGCCCTGATCGGTGAGCGCGCGGGCGCAGGTGATGAAATCCTCGATCGGCTGCCCGCGCCGCTCGCCCCGTCCGGCTTCGTGCCATGATCCTCCCAGATCGCCGCCTCCGCGCACATGGGCAATGATATAGGCCACGCCGCGCGTCAGCAGGCTGAAGCGCTGGGGATCAAAATCGGGATCGACTGGAATGCCATAGGCACCGTAGCCATTGAGCACCGCACCGCGCAAGCTGACCCCGCGCGGGCGGAAAACCGACATCGGGATCAGAGTGCCATCGGGCGCCTTCGCGTAAAGTCGCTCGGAAAGGAAGTCCGTGGGCGCAGTCGCCCGGGCTTGCAGTGGTTCGAGTTTGCCGCTGGCCAGATCGTAATCGAATAGCGCCTTGGGCGCAGCGAAGGTTTCCACCCCAAGCCGCAGCCGATCGGGATTGCTCTCGCGGTTGGCTTCCGGCCCGGCGGTCCAGCGATCGAAACCTGCAACGGAGATGGCATCGGGGAAGGTCACCATGCGCCATTGCCCGCTCGCGCGGTCGAGCAGCCGCACCCGGCTTGCGCCCTCGTAGCGATCAGACACCACCAGATGTCGCTCGAAGGCCTGATGCCACCGCAGCCCTGCGCGATCATCGGGCGGCAAGACTTCGCGCCAGTTATCCGGCTCAGTCAAGGGCGCGCTGACGATCCGGAAATTGGGGTGAATGTCGTTGGTGATGATGTCGAGTCCGTCGCCCCCGCCGTGATCGACCATGTAGGTCCGGCCCGCCTGGCGAGGGCTGACAAGTCTGGGTTCTTGAAGGCGGGATCGGTCCAGCAACCAGAATTCGCTCGTGTCGGTTGACGTCGTGTTGATTATCGCAAACTGGCGCGAGGTCGTCTGGCGAATTTCGACGAAGAAAGCGGGATCAGTTTCAGTGAGCAGCACCGGCCCTCCGCTTTGCGGCTGACCTAGCCAGTGTATCCGCGCACGCCATGGGCGGCCCGTGGCATCCACCTCACTATAAAAGATGCCGCGGCCGTCTGCAGTCCAGATCAGCTGTTCCGAGGTGATGAACACTCCTGCATCGCGCACCACGTCGGCCAGCAAGCTGCCGGTCCCGATGGCCTTGAAGCGGATGTCGTAATGTTCGGGACGACTGAGCGTGGCAAACGCGAGCATCGCTCCGTCGTCCGACAGACCCCAAGCTGAAAAACCGCCAATCGGACGTCCATCGGCATCAGGCTCGGTGGCATCAAGTAGCAATTGCCGCTCCCCGCTCCTGCGGTGCACCCGCCAGAGCTGTCGCCCGCTGGGTCCCCACTGGCTCCAGTAGCTATACTCACCGTCCTGGACCGGCGCCGGCGGGGACGCGGGCGGCGTTGCCGCGTCCGCCTCGACACGCAGCTGCTCCACCAATCCATCAAGCGGTGCCATGATCCGGTCCGTCCCGCTGGCAATCTCCGCCATCAGCCGGACAACCTGCGGATCATCGAGCGCAGCCTCATCGAGCCAGCCGAAGGGATCGGTGATCGTAACGCCGTGGATGGTGCGAGTGCGGGAACCGGATGCGGGCACAGCGCCTGCCCTAGCTGGGGCGAATGGCACGACCGCCAGCAGTCCTGCTGCTGACAGGCCACGCAGCAGCGTGCGGCGGTCGGTAGCGGTGGCGGGAAGGATTGCGCGGTTGCGGGGCAAGGTCATCTGCGAGCTCCTTAGGTAAAGGGAGCCGCTCTCATCGCCGCCTTTGCCGCGCGCGTGGGAATTTTGCCGTGAACGGGCAGATCGGACCCGTAAACGGGCGCCTCAGACGATCAATTGCCGCAGGACCTGCGATCCGGTGCGACTGAGCGGCACGACCGCCCCTGTCGCCATATGCGCCACCAACCGCCCGCCGCCCGCAGGCTCGGCATAGTCAAGATGGTCAATGTTGATGATATGGGACCGGTGCACCCGGATGAACCGAGCCGGATCGAGCCGCTGTTCGAACTCGCTCAGGCTCATGCGCACCAGATGCGTGCCGGTGAGCGTAGTCACCTCCGCATAGTCCTGCGCTCCCGCAATCAGCACTATGTCTCGGACATAGACGGGGGCAATCTCGTCGCCCGTGCGAGTAAGATAGCGTTCGAGCGGGGCGGCAGAGACGATGGTGACCGGCGCTGCCCCGCGACCGCCGCGCACGGCATAAGTCGTTGCTGCAACGGCCCAATACAGCACCAAGCCCTGCAACGCCTGCCAGATAAAGGCCCCTCCGGTAAAGCCTGTGAACTCTAGCGCGCCACCGGATAGCAAGGCACTCCTCACCTCCAGCAGAGATGTGACCAGCGCAAACCAAGCGACAGCGAAGGCTGCGCCTGCTGCAATATGACCGATGATTTGCGCAGCCACCGACCATTGCATCAGGTATCGTTTGATCAGCCAGTGCACACCCGCCGCCAGCACCGTCAGCGGCGTGACATTGATAAGCGCGTAGACCGCGGAATCCGCTAAGCCATTGCCTGGCACCTGCAGGAATACCAGCAGATACATCGCCCAAGCCCCGGCCGATGCGCACAACCAAAGGGTCAGCGCGCTGGGCGGCGGGAGGGTCTCCTCGGGCTTTGCGGCGGGCTCGGGCACTTTCAGCATCGCCGTGATATATCACCCCGCTCTCGGCTCTCAAAGCGTTGACGAGCTTTAGCGCCTTAGACTGTCCTGCAAGAACGTTCCACAAGGCGTCATTCTCCATCCAGTTGCGGTCATGAGCGGGATCTGGGCTCGATCCAGAAAGCCGCATGGCCGCTTTCGGCGGAAGCAGACGTTCCGGTTGACAATTTGCAACGACCAGCTCTGGGCCGAGAGCTGCCGGAAGGACGTAGGGACTTTTTCGCTATTCCAGCGTAACGTGAACAGCGGTAGGTTCCACACAAACATCTGATGCCCGGCAGTCGGCTATCTCTTCCGTCTAAAAACACAGACATTGTCGGCCAGCGACGCCGGACGGCGGCAGCGTGTTGCACCCAAAAAATGGAGGGTGTCCCCTTGGGCCGGACACCTTCCCCCGATTTTCACGCCTCACGGCGGCTCGTTTAGAAGCCGAGCTTGTCAGTGGTGAAGCGGATTCCTGCGTAAAAGTAACGGCCCATCCAACCCACGACCTGCTGGATAGCCAGCCCGCGGATTGGCAGCTCGTTGGTCAGGTTATTGACACCGAGGAAGAAGTTCGCTCGTTCATCGTCAGTGCCGATCCCGGCCCGAATATCGTGGACGAAGCGATCGTTGATCGTCAGAAACTCCGGCGCGGCGATATCCGGATCGCCAGCGATCTGGTCCTTCTCGAAGCGCAGCTGATCGCCGATATACTGCACGCCATAATTGAGCGTGAAGTTGTCCAGCGTCCAGGTGATGTCCGCCGTTCCAACCCACTCGGGCGCACCGTTCTCGCCCTGGTTGTGGTCGACGATTCCACCATTTGCCGGCGGTACCAGCAACTTGTCGAGATAGCCTAAGGTGCCGCGCAAGTTGAACCGGCCCAGCGATCCGTTGCCAGGTTCGAAGGCGTAGTTCACCGTCACGTCCGCGCCAGCCGTCTCGATGAACGCTACGTTTTCCGGCGAAAGCAGATAATTGCTGACGAAGCCCGTGGTCTCCGAACGCGTGATCGCATCGCAGAACACATTATCGAGCGAGGCGGAATCGACGCAGAACTGCGCCGTCTCGTTCAAGGAGGCCGTGCGCACCGCGTTGGTGAGGCGGATAGCCCTCAATGATCCAGAGCCAGTCGAAACAGTATTGCGGCTTCTCGGCGATCCGCACCCCGCCATTGTCGGCACGGCGGTTGCGATCCGATCGACGATGCCCGCTCCTGCTGTGCGTTGTCCGATCAGCTGGGCGATGGGTACACTACTCTGGTGGGTAATGCTCACCATTCGCAAACAACGCGTCGGCCATGGTCTCGATCCGCTCGCGCCAGGCAAGCTTGGCGAGCCATTCGGCGGGTATCCCGCTCGCCCCATAGATGGCGCCGGCCAGCTGCCCTGTGATGGCGGCCGTGGTGTCTGCGTCCTCCCCGAGGTTTGCCGCGAGGATGACAGCGTCGGCAAAGCTGCTGGTCCGCGCAACACACCAAAGGGATGCCTCAAGCGAATGCACAACGTACCCCGATCCGCGAATTTGGCTGCGGTACTTGCCGCGCCACGAGCCGGCCATGATTTCGGCAATCTTGCTAGCGTAGTTGTCATGTCGCGGCCGCAAAATGTGCGAGCGAGGTTGTCCGGCAATGGCCTCGGCAAGGAGATCGGCATAAGCAACGCAGGCATCAACCGCCTCGGGTGCGGCATGGGTGGTACGGCTTTGCCGCCCGGCTACCTCGCGGAGCGTTTGGGGGTCGGCCCAATAGCGCAAGGCGACAGGCGCAAGCCGCATCAAGCTGCCATTGCCCGCACTCATAGTATCAATGGAGCCTGCTATGGGGTCACCACTTTCTTTGAACCGCCGGAGCGCACCGCTCACGGTGATACCAATATCGAAGCAGCGGCCCGTCGCAGAGTAATCTCCCTGCTCGCGCCAGCGCACAAACCGTTCCATGAGATCGGTCTCGTCAAGGCCGCCGCAGGCAATGAGGCTGTCTGCGAGCGCCAGAGCCGTCGAGGTATCATCGGTCCATTGTCCGGGCTTAAGCCCGAACGGTCCGCCGCCGACGATGTCAGTGACCCGTGGCTTGCTGTCGCGTGCCGTGAACTCGAGCGTGGTCCCCAGCGCATCCCCGGCAGCAAGGCCAAGCATAGCGCCGAGCGCGCGATTGCGCTGCGCTTCCCGACTACTGTCCGGCTGCTCTTCCGACACGCGAGAAATGGCATGCACGTAGGCAAGCTGGGCTGCGGTCTCGATGGCACCCGGCCGGGCTTGCCGCACCATCGCGGCTGCCGCATCGGGATCCATCCCAAGCTCAATCAGCAGGCGACTGGCGATGGTCCCGGCTCTGCCCAAACCACCCTTGCAGTGGACCAGCACGTTAGAACCTGCGCGCAGGACATCACGCAGCTGTGCTCCAGCATCGTGCCAGGCATCCTCAAACGCTGAGCCCGGTGTACTGACATCTGCGATAGGCAGATGATGCCAGACCATATGCGCATCGCGCACGGCACCGCCCAGCTCTGCCACGCCAAGGCTGACAAGCTCGTGATCCTCGACCAGCGTGACCACGGCCGCAGCGTTCCAGCTGGCAATCGCAGCAACATCGATAGGCAGATCGCGATCCCACGCACCGGTCAGCGCCGATGGCTGCTTCTTGCCCGGGCAAAAGGTCAGCCCAACCTTGCCCAGCCCATCGCCAGACGAGACCTCGGCAATCTGGAGCGGATGGGTGATGCTGGTGCGCATGCGATTGGTCCTGCAGATGGGGGGAGAACGGCGAGGCATCACCGTGGCATAGAGTGCCTCGACAGACGTAGTCTTATTCTCCAAGTTCGCTTGTGAATTTTCCTCCAAGCTTGAGCTAGTTGACGGTGATTGACGCTTGGTTGACGGCGTCAATCACCGTCAACCAAACGTCAAATGAAGCATCTTTGGATCCCGAAATCTTACGTTTAAACAAAATGTTAGCGGCTGCAGGTTTCGGGGCGCTGGCCGAAATGGCCGCGCAGCGCCGCTTGTCGAGATTGCGGGCCGCAGCGTTCGCCGTATAGCGTACGACCACCGCGTCGGTATTCCGATTTAAGGTCTACATGATATCGATGTTGTAAAGCCCGGCGGTCATCATGTCATGGACTGTGCCAGCGCGCGCGGATTGCCCGAAGATGCCCTTCGCCTCGCCTTGGCCCAAATCGGTGAGCATGGCGGCTCACTTGTCTAGACCGCGAATGGCCGATGTCGCGACCGGCGCTACCGACAGTTTGCGCATCTTAAGGATCTGGAACTGAGCGGGGCGAGAATCGCCGCTGGCGTCCATCCACTCACCCAGCGGAACGCTTGTTCGCGGCGCACAGCTGGCGATCGGGCTTTTCACCGACCTTGTCATCATCGATGCCGACCGAGCCGGTAAGGCCAATATCGGCGCCGCCAAGGTCGCGAATACACGGGCCGACAGATTGACCGAGCCGACAGACTTTCGGACTGGCGGTCAGATGAGCAAAGCAAGCCGCACACCTTGCACTCAATCGTGTTTTTGGAACGGCTCCCTTACCAGTAGAATGCCATGGGTGTCGCGCGGTTCGATCGAGATCATCTTGCCCAAGACCGAGCGCGCCAAGCGCTTTGCCTCTCGCAGTTCCCCGCCGCTGTCAGCGCGTTTTGCCTGTGCAAGCGTAAGCCAACTGTGCTTTAGATGCTGCATGGCAAATGTGCGCCTGCTACGGGTCATGTAGCTCGACAAGTTAGGTGCGAGACCAGCAGGGTCGGGCCAGTCTTCTTCAAACCGGCGGTACATCAGCTGGAACATGGCAACGAGCTGTGTCGCGAGGTCGGGGCCCCACGCATCTTCACCGATCGTCATCACCATCGTATCGATCAGCAAGCCAGGCTTTATGAAAGGATCAAACCTGCCGTCCCTGTTGTTCCAAGCCTTCAAAATCCTGGTGAGCTCGCGCCAGTTCGGCAATTGCCTGTCGGCCGACTCCATCAATGGATCAAAGCCATTCAAGTCAACGCAGATCCACTGGTCGCGCCAGCGATCAGGGATCATAAGGCCACGCTCGGCCTCGAAGGCGGGCAGGACGAAGACCTTAGAAGGATGTTCGGGACCGTTTCCTTGCCAGAACCCATCGTTTAAGGCGATCCGGCCGCTGTCTTTTTGCCGGGTACCGGGATGGACATATTGCAACGCTGCGGTGATCTGTGCCGAGATCACCGATGGAGCCACGTCGAGGAACCGGCGCATGCCTCTTTCTAGCACGAAAAAAGCATCGGTTGAATAATGCGGCGAGCCCCAAGTCTGGCGCGGGATCGAGCCGCCCAGATAGATCTTTATATCCCGCATGTGCGAACTAAGTGTCGCAGCAATCGCATGCGCGCGCGTTTCGGCCCACCCGATTAGAACAGAATGGTCACCGTTTAGATCCGACGCCGCCTGTTCCAGCGCCATGTTCAATGTGAACTCGTCAAAAAGCCGCGCCATAAGACCCTAGAAGCCCTCCCTCTGGAGCTTCTCACGCTTTTTCTGGTTTTGTGTCGCCTTCCTCTTGTACTCACGCTCAGCGGCCGTGACGATGGCAATCTTATACAATTCGGCAGGCTTGCCGAGCTCTCCAAGGCGCCTGCCCCCGGTACGAACGATCATCCGGTCGCCATAGAATACGCGGTTGTTCATCTTCTTTCGAAGGAACTGCGGAGTGAACTCTTTATCGAGGATGGCCTGATGGACCTTTCGCAGATCACAATGGGTAAAGGCCTCCTCCAGAAACGCGAAGGGCAGGAGCGAATAATCGGCCGCCTGGCGCAGCGACTCAACAACGTTGGCAATCAAACCGTCATGGCAAAAGCCTACACGGATCGAACGTCCGCCGGCGCTCAGAAAAGCCTCTCCATCAACTATCTGGACATCAATCAGCGCTAAATCGTTGCGGGTCATTAGAAGGTTTAGGCGGCTACGCGGTGCTGCCCCCACCATGGCAATGTTGATGACCCGTCCGCGCGGATCTAGCCAGGGATAGCTGAAGGTCGAGGAGTGCTCGAGCTTGAGATCAGCCAGCTCGAAGTGCGCCTTCAGCGATGTGCTGGCATCTTCGATCGTCAGTTCGCCCGATACGAGCATGTTGGGCAGAGTGAATTTGCCTGCAAAAGGGCCCTCATGGTTCTCCTGCATCAGCACCTGGAGTTGCTCGTCCTTATTGGTGAGGATCACCATTGAGGTGGCCACGTGCGCCGCGTCGAGCGGATCGAGCATGTTCCAAGTTTCCTCAACGCCGTCATCCACTCCACCAGCTCCTTATAGGCGGTTCCAACGCGGCCAGACGAATGCGTGGCTGCAAGTCGGGCAGTACCGTCAAGCGTGTCTAATTCGTTGGAACCAGCCACGACTATCGGGTACGAAGAACAGGATGGTCAGTCAAATTACCACTTTGTATCAAATATTTACCTCTAAGGTAAAGTCTTGGACCGTTTCGTGCAGTAGATGGGAGCTAAAGCGGCGAAAATGGCTCTCTTTGCGTGCCTCAACGGGATTCTTGTCGATGGGGCGACGGGCCATTGCGAACCCAAGTTTTCCACAGCCGCGATAGCATCGTAAACTTCGGCAAGACCAACCGGCAGGACAGATCGCACCAACATTGTCCTCGTTCACAACCAGCCAGGGCCGCGCGTCCTGACACGCTGCTGCTTGTCAAAATCCTGTTTTAATTGACGCGCGAAATATCCCTACGAACCGTCAAGCGATTAGGGGTTCCTAATTCCTTTCTACCGAGGGGGACAGCGATGCAGCGACGACAACCAACTCTGTTGCAAGAGGCATTGAGGCCCTGCAATTGGCTGGGAAAATTCTCCGATCACGAAGATGGATAGCGAGGTCAGCAGATCCCCACAGCAGGCGCTCTCTTCGCCTCTCTGCTCACACCTGCACAACCGCAGAATCGCGGGGCTTTTGGGAATTTTCGGGAGCCTAGAGTATGAGTAAGATTGGCGAGGCGGAGCCTGAGTGGCGGAGCAGGTGGGATTCGAACCCACGATACGCTTTTGACGTATACACACTTTCCAGGCGTGCGCCTTCGACCACTCGGCCACTGCTCCGCATGACTTTCCCGTGCGCTAACGCTTCGCTGCCTGAGCGCAGATTTGTGCGCTACCGCTTCGCTGCTTGAGCGCCTGAGAAGACAAGCACGCGCCACTAGCCGCGAATGGATTGCTTCGCAAGGCGCGTGGTGGCACCAATGTGAGCATGAGAACTTTGCTTCTGGCGGCTTCGGCTGTGCTCGCCCTTTCCCTGCCGCTTGCTGCACAAGAAGCGGCCAAGCCAGCAGCTCTGGCCCCGTCCGAAATCGTCGCCGCTGCGCCCA